>OMGP01000142.1_pt1 | contig 72467 bp, 57 predicted proteins | sample 1646091 | NCBI WGS metagenome assembly OMGP01 (sample SAMN05578580, study PRJEB25193) | human gut metagenome | biome: Human Microbiome; feature: human-associated habitat; material: feces | host: Homo sapiens | place: USA:Birmingham | reverse complement strand
CATAGAAGCTTGTGAGCAGTTAAAATCAAATAAAAAGATATGGATTAAATTTGTAGATGAAGATAAAATGACAGTTATTTCAATTAAAAATACATGTGAACAAAAAGCTTCAAATAAAATGTTAAGAACAACCAAATCTGATAAATTCGAGCATGGATTTGGTATAGAAAATATTCGTGAACTAACGGATAAGTATGGTGGAAGCAATCATATGAAACAGGAAGCGGGAATATTTATTTTTACAATAGTTTTTCCACATGATTAAAAATGACGTCGTGCTATTGTTCGGCTCTGTAAGTATTAAGAGATTATATATCTCCGTACTACAGCTTAGAATAATAGTGCGATTTTTTTAGTCTAATAATGCTTTTTACAGTTCAAAAGTGCAAGATGTATTGATTAATTATGACACTTGTTTTAAAGTAACCACGAAAGCGAGAGAAGAAGATGAATAAAATAGCACACAAAATCGTGGATATATTATTAGAAAAGAATTTTCTTAATAAAAAAAGGAAGGAAGAATATGTTTATGTAGTTGAAATATTATTAGAAAAATCAATTTCACTTGGTATACTGCTAATCTTATCAGTTCTATTTAACAATATTTTGCAAACGATAATATTTATGTTTGTATTTATGAACATGAGAGGAAGAACTGGCGGGTTCCATATGAAGAGTTATGAAAGTTGTTTAGTATCAACAATAATTCTTTACATAGTAATTGCATTTATTATAATCCCAGTGTTTTCTGGAAAGTTGCCATATATCTATTTGATATTTACTATATCTATTTTTGTTATTTTAATTATCTCAACAGTAAATCATCCTAATATGAGATTGAGTAACTTGGAACATATAGAAGCCAAAAAGGTAGCAAGACTAACGGCTGGGATACATTGGATTTTTATAACAGTAATATTCTTTGGAATACCTAATAACATATATATTTTATGGGCTATGGTTGCAGACATTGTATGTGCTGTATTACTACTTTTTGCGAAGATTATAAAACAGGAGGTTATATGAATAATGGGAAGAAGAAATACTTTAGTAAATAAATGTTTGAAAGTGGCTAGTGAGGTGATAGAATATCGGACTAAAAAGGAAAATTTGCAATGGCCTCCGGTTTGCTTAGGACTAATATATCAGCCTAAACGACCTGTCAATAAGGGAAAGGAAACAGAGAATGAATATATTAGAAACTGAGGCAATTACAAAAAGTTATAAGAAGAAAAAAGTTGTAAATAATGTAAATCTACATGTCAAGCAAGGTGAAATATATGGCTTTGTAGGACCAAACGGTGCTGGAAAAAGTACTATATTAAAAATGCTATTAAATTTAGAAAGTCCTGATAGTGGAAGCGTTAAAATTTTTGGAAAAGAAGTCAATAATTGCACCTATAAACTATTGTGTGACGTGGGATCAATAATAGAGTACCCATATTTTTACACAAAATTGACAGGAAGAGAGAATTTAGAACTTCATTGTAGATATTTGAAAATTCCTATTAGAAATCAAGTGAATGACATGCTGGATTTATTGAACTTAAGTGAAGCAGCCGATAGAATAGTCGATACCTATTCCGTAGGAATGAAACAAAGGTTAGCAATTGCACGAGCAATTATATCAAAACCCAGATTACTGATATTAGATGAACCCTTGAATGGTTTGGATCCTGAGGGCATTGCAGAAATCAGAAAATTAATTTTAAATTTTAAGAAACAATGGAATATGAGTATACTCATTTCAAGTCATATTTTATCGGAAATGGAATTGATAGCAGATACAATAGGAGTAATCAAAGAAGGAACATTGTTAAGTGAAACATCGATGGAAGAAATTCATAAAAAGAGAGGAAAATATAGAAAAATAGATTTGAGTGACACAAACAAGGGAGCATTTATATTAAAAACACTATTAGGTATTAAAAATATAGATGTTATTAATGAGCATGAGATTCATATTTATGATTTGTCAGTAAGCGGAAGAAAGATATCAAAAGTTTTAGTCGAAAACGATATAGGTGTAGAAAGTATTGGAATATGTGAAAATTCATTAGAGGATTACTTTTTTAAAATTATAAGTAAAGGTGATAATCATGATTAATTTAATGAAATTAGAATTGCAAAAAGTTAAAGCAAGATACTATGTTGTGGGTATACTGCTTATTATCTTAGGCTTACTTTTTTTTGCAAATACATCCATGTATGCATCAGTACAAGATACACCTAAAAATTCCTATAGTAATATTTTGAGATTAGTTAATATGGCTGTAACTGAATGCTTTACGGTGTATGGAGCCGTTTTGGTTTCAAAAATTATTATAGGAGAGTATGTTAACAGAAGCGTTTTAATTATGCTTGCTTATCCAATAAAGCCTAAAATGTGGATGACAGCTAAACTTTTACTCATAAGTAGTTTTGTAATGATAGGAACCTTCTTAGGTAATGTGTGCTGTACATTGTTTATTGTATTTCGAGATTATTATTGGAATATTGTTAATGGTAGTTTTCTGTTAAAAGATTTCAAACAGATAGTAAGTTTAACAATAATCTCTATGATTTTAAATGGATTCTTAGTTCTTTTTCCGTTTTCTATTGGGATGATTAAGAAATCTATATCAGCAACTATCGTAGGTTCTATTATAATGGCGATTTTTTTGCAAATTATATTTACTCAAACAAAAAGTTTATTGGAATTAATTTTATCAGGAAGCATTATTATTTTTATTCTTTTAGTGATATCTGGAATTATGTATGCAACAAGTATCAAAAAAATAAATGCTACTGAATGAGGTACATTGGATAGTTGTTCACTATATCAGGTGATAAACTATAGATATTAGAAAAAATAGAGAGGAGTGAGAAGAATGTTTAGACGTGTAAACAAGGACGAAGCAATTAGAAATAATTGGCCGTGCATTTTCTGTGATGAGTGGTCACATGATTTTATTCACTAGTATTTAAACCTGCTCAAAGATAACATACTGTTTGAGCAGGTAAAACAAAAATTGTGGATAGTTTTCTTACCTCATTAGGTAATAGACTATAGATATTTCAAAACAGAGGGGAGTGAAAAAAATGTTCAGACGTGTAAATAAAGACGAAGCAATTAGAAATAATTGGCCATGCCTTTTCTGTGATGAATGGTCACATGATTTTATTCACTAATTGCCGAGCCTGTCCACTTGCTGTCGTTGCATTTGGACAGGCTGATTTTTTTACAAAAGGAGATGGACTTATGAAATTTTTAAAAGAAGATGACGTGATAAAATTTTATCCGTATAAAGAGTTTTTTATTGACGAAAAGATTTATTTGTATACAATCAATACAAGCGGACTTTTTGAAATAGATAATATAACTAAGGCAATCTTAGCTTGTGAAGGAATGACAATCGGTGAAGCATGTAAAAGATTACAAGGAACAATAACGAGAGAAGAAGTTGTTAATATTTTGTCAGAAATGTCACTGGCTGGCTTTATGAGGAATAGTATACGCCAAAACGACTTTCTAGATAAGGAAGTCAATAAGAAAATATCGGCGATAATTCTCATGGTTGTACAAGAATGCAATTTACGTTGCGTGTATTGTTATGGAAATGGAGGTGAATATACAAATAAAGGAATAATGTCCGAAAAGACAGCGTTTGACTCTGTTGATTTTTTGATTAACAATTCAGATGACGAAGAACTTTTTATCACTTTTTTTGGTGGTGAACCTTTGTTGAATTTTAAATTGATAAAGGAAGTTGTAGAATATTGTAAAAAAAGAGAAATAGATGCTAGAAAGAAATTTCGATATTCTATTACTACAAATGGCACATTGATAAATAAAGAGATAGAAGAATTTTTAAAAGACAACAAATTTATTATACAAATAAGCATAGATGGAGAGAAAGAAAAACATAATGCTAATAGATATGATATTAATGGTATAGGATCATATGAAACTGTAATTAAAAAAACAGAAAACTTACGAAAAGATTCCTTGGTTTCAGCTAGAGCTACTATATCCAGTAATAACATGGGGTATGTCGAAATTTTTGAACATTTAGTATCATTAGGTTTTCGTGTTGTGCCTATTGCAATTGCAAAAAATATGCTTAAAGATTCAGATTATAATGAATTATACAAAGAATATGAAAAATATATCTCCCATTTTGAAAAGCTTATCCAAATGGGAGATGTTGAAAAAGCAAAAAAAATGATTGATTTATTTTCGGCTATAGAAAAAATCGAGTATGGAAGTGAAAGATATTTAGGATGTGGCGTTGCAAGAAATATGTATGCAGTTGATATAGATGGAAGATTGTATCCATGTCATAGATTTGTGGCAAATAATGAATATTCGTTAGGGGATATAAAAAATGGAGTGGGCACAAAAAGAAGTGAATTTATCAAAAATTTACATATAGGAAATCATGATCAATGCAAAGACTGTTGGGCTCAGAATTTATGCTTGGGCGGATGTCCAAATGAGAATTTATTAGAAACTGGTAGTATTAATAAAGCCTCTCAAAAAAATTGTATTTTGACAAAACTTATGTATGAGAAGTTAATAGAGGTCTATGTTAGATTAACAGAAGAACAAAAAAATAAGTTGTTTTCAAAATGTTAGAAACAAGTTGATTTCTTATTAGAATGGAATAAAACTAAGGGAGTAAGCTTTATTTAAAATAATCTATACTTGAGTTTCCGCAAACTGTAATTCAAAAAGGAATATGTCTGCCTAAAGAGCAATCTGCCGACTTTTTGAAAAATTCAGAATGGCAGTTTTGCGATTAGGGGCACTTAAATAAGCCCCGCCGGAACCGGACTTTGGAAGACGTATTTTTCCTGTCTGTTTAAACTACCAGCTTAAGACAAAGCTGACGGTATGCAGGCCGTTTCGGTCGGAACCATAGCCGAATGCCTTCTTTTGCATAAGCCAGTATGCCGGAAACACCTTTTGCCAGCCGATAATAGCAGAAAGATATTTTTACTTTTATTGGAGCTGCTTTTTTTATAATGGCAGCCTTAAGGGTATTCGTTTCCGGCTTCATGGAAAGATGTGCCAGAAATGCCATACATAAAGTGATATAAAAATTTAAGGCATTGATTGCTTTGAGCTTCCGTACCCGGAAGTTTTCAAATTGGAACATCTGCTTTTTGCAGCGGAAATATTCTTCAATGCGCCATCTGGAAAAATAAAGCTTTGCCACCTTTATCACATCATTTTTCGATTTAATCTCTTTATTGGTTGCAAGCATCATAGGGTGCTCCGTAACGCCATAAACAAGGACTAAATAAATATTTTTTCTGGATGCAGTGATCTGTACTTTTACATGGGAAAGATAAGCCTCGTGCTCTTTCCCTTTGTAGAAAAGAGGAAGCTTTACTTTGCCTTTTCTCCGGTTGCGCAGTTCGGTGGCAAATACCCATTTATTATGATATAAAAGCTTCCGCTTTGCAGTCAGACGGATGACATATTCCTGGTCCATGGAGTCCAGCTTGAGGAACATCTTGTTATCGTCATAGCCCCGGTCCATGACAAAGGTTGCTTTATCAAAGCGTGCAGCTGCACGCTCCATGGCAGAAAAAGTAATAGCATTGATGGATGTAAAGCTTTTTTCCTTTGAAGAATGTATTTCTGAAAAAAGACTGACCGGATGATTGCTGTTGGTCAGTACAGTGGCTTCTGTGACATGATACCCTTTTTTATAAACATTTTTTGCAGCGGTACTCTCAGAACCATCACGTACCCGTCCAAGAGACTCAAATTTATAACCATCCGGTTTTACAACATCACTGTCATCGATATGAATGACAGGGTGAGCCGGACACCATTTTTTTATGTTGTCCAGGTAAGCATCTAAAGCGTCTTTTGGTGTGCCTTTTGATAAATGTCTGGAAAGGCGGTCGACGCTATTAATCTTTTTGGAATGCTCATGTAACTGGTCAACAATGTCTGTAAGCAGACAACTGTTGGAAGCAAGCATACCATAATTCATGTCAGCCATAAACTTTCGTTCCGGTTTGGGAAGCTTTTTGGAAAATTTATTGGAAAAAGTTAAAATTTCCCGTTTCATTTGGTAGGTTTTTGATGTAAAATTAGCCATAAGGGATCCTTTCTCTTTTTGTTTAGTAAAGTTATCGTTTGGTCACTTTAATTTTACACCAAAAAGAGATAGAATTCCTTATATTTTGGGCATTTTTGAAAAGTTGTGTATAAACAGCAAGACTGGTTGGGTGTTCTGTGGACAGAACTGCGGAAACTCAAGAATCTATAATCTTGACTAAATTACTGGATTATGTTACCATAAATTTGTAGTTCAGTTTTATTCTTCGTAAAGAAGAAGTGCAATTTTTATCTGACCATAAGGTTAGAATAACGTTTTGAAGTATTACTACTTAATTAAAAAGCGCGTATATCAAAAGCATTCAGGAAGAAATTCTTTGAGTGCTTTTTTTATTGCCTTTTGGAAAGGAGAAGAAAGAAAAATAAAAAGCGGAGAAAGCGGTATGAAAACCAGAAAGGATTTTTGTATCGTTTTTTTATGTGCAGAAAGGAGTATGATAGTGTGCAGGAAAGTGATTTACAGCGTGCAAGCAAAATTTTACGCACAGAATTTGGTTCCGACTGGAAACGGATTGTACAGACGTTAGGGACAAGGGAACTTACGCATTGCGTAGGACAAGACCTGACTTCTTTTATGGCATTTCCGGAACGGGCAGAAGGAGGCAGTAATCGGTGGAGAGGAAATTGTTCCCCACAGGTTGTAGAAAAACTCATCCAGTTTGTAAAAAAATGCAGACGGTATGAAAAGAAGAAGGAGTTTTTGTTTCTGGATCCCATGAGCGGTTCGGGAACCAGTCAAGATGTGGCAGAGAAATTGCATATTCCCTCTGTCTTATATGATTTGAACCCGCATCCACCAAAGGGGATTGGAAACTGGAATGCATTAAAAGATGAAGTTGCACATAGTGCAGACCTGATTTTTTTCCACCCGCCTTACCACGACATTATCCGGTATTCCGGAAATATGTGGGGAAGACCGCATGAAGATGATTTGAGCAGATGTGAGAACTATGAAGATTATATTGAAAAACTGAACTATGTGATCAAAAAACTGTATTTCAGCCTAAGACAGAATGGGTATCTGGCAATCCTGGTAGGAGATATCCGGCAGAAAGGAGTCTTCCATTCTATTGCAGCGGATATGCTCCATATTGGAAATATGAAATCCTGGATTGTTAAGGGGCAGTTTCACTGCACTTCCAGTAAGACACAGTATTCTGGAAAGCCGTTTATTCCGATTGTGACAGAAACATTGGTACTTTTTCAAAAAGAAGAAATTTTTCTTGTGCCATTTTCCATCAGAAAGGAAGGAATATTCCAGATACAAGAACAGGATTCCATTGCACTGACGTGGTTTCATTTATTGCGGATGACAATGGAACAGTTTGATGGACAGGCAACATTAAAGCAGTTATATCAGGAATTAAGAGAACACCCAAAGGCCAAGAGAAATAAAAACTATGAGGCGAGAATTCGGGCAACTTTATATGAACATGCCGATTGTTTTCAGCCTTTGGCAAGAGGAACTTTTCGGCTAAAGTACCGGTAGGAATGAGGTGTGTATGAAAGATGAAACAATGGCAGGATATTATCAACTGCTGATTGCAATCTTTTGTAACCTGAATGCAAGAGAAGCAAGATATCTTTATGATTATGGACCGGCGCACCCGGTCTGTAGAAGAATGATGTACAGAAAATTAAAGCATCAAAAACAAGGAGAATGTCTTTCGGAGAAAGAAATTTTAGAAAGGCTGGATCAGTTGGAGAAGAATGGATGTTTTTACAGAGAAAAGAAAGGAGCGTGAGGATATGCACCTTCATAAACTGGCAGATATTCTGTCATTTCATGAGGTGGCAATTGGAGGAACCCTTCCCCAGACAGAGTATTATCGTGAAAAGTTGAAAAGACTGCATCCTATGCAGATGCTTTTATCGAACATACTGCTGCCATTATATGAAATTTCTTTTTCTTATATGACAGTAAGGGGAAATTGTAGGCAGGCGAAAAAATATGCTTTCCTGGCAGAGCACAGCGAAGTGGATTTTGAGGCAGAACTTTTATTAAAGGACTGGATTTCAGAACAGAATGCCAGAAAACCTTACCGTAAAATTTCCAATGTAAAAATTCTGGAAATTCAAAAGATTGCGTATGGGAGACTGGATATTCAGTTGTAAAAGTGTTCCACTTTTTCTTATCCTGAGAAATTCAGGTTGCTGCTTAGAAAAACCGGCCATTGTGGGCTTGTTTTTTGAAAGTGAAGGTCAGGCAGTGTAAAAAGACACACCTACAAGCATGGCTTTTCCGTTTCGAGCAAATTTTTTGTAAAGAACGGAGAAAAAATGGAACAGTTAAGCTTTTTTAGCATTGAAAAGAAAATCGAGAACGCCATAACCCTGTTAAAAATGTTTGAAGAAAAAGCCATAGAGATGAATCCGGAAGGATACTATTTGTGTTTTAGTGGTGGAAAAGACAGCCAGGTGATTTATGAATTGGCAAAACAGGCAAAGGTAAAGTTTCGGGCTTATTATAATGTTACGACTGTAGATCCACCGGAATTGGTCTATTTTATCCGGGATGTATATCCTGAAGTTATCATCAATCAGCCAGATATAACTATGTGGGAACTGATTAGCCGGAAGCATTATCCACCCACACGAAGAATGCGTTATTGCTGCTCGGAGTTAAAAGAAAGGGGAGGCAAAGGACGTTTTGTGGTCACTGGCGTGCGTTGGGCAGAAAGCAGGAAACGTAGAAAAAGAGGATTTGCAGAAATACAAGGGCAATCTGAACCAAAAGTCATTTTAAACAGTGACAATGACGAAAAGAGAAGACAGATAGAAAATTGCCAAATAAAAGGAAAACGGATATTAAATCCAATCTTGGATTGGACAGATGACGAAGTGTGGCAGTTTATCCATACACGTATCCGGACTTACTGCAGCCTTTATGATGAGGGATTTACAAGGATTGGCTGCATTGGGTGTCCACTGGCTTCCGTTAAGCAGCGGAAGAAAGAACTGGCACGCTATCCCATGTTTAAAAAGGCGTATTTAAGAGCGTTTGATCGAATGCTTTCTTACCATAAAGAGGGAACACATGGAAGTGCTACATGGAAAGATGCCGAAGATGTTTACAAGTGGTGGCTATATGGGAAGCCAAAAAAAGAAATACAGGTTGCCGGACAAATAGAATTATCCATCGAAAAGGAGTTGGTAAGCATTGTGGAAGAATTAGAGGAAAAGAGACCAGAGCCTTCAAAAGAGTGGGAAGATGTTTTTCAAAAGAAACTGTATGATTGGAAAAAGATATATCAATTTGGGACAGAAGAAAACCTGACCACAGACGGAGAAGTATTAAACAAAATCAGAAGAGAATTGGTGCAAGTCTATGAGCATTATTTTTCTGGGACAACTGCTTGCGACAGATATAAAAAGAAAATTCCGCAGGCTGTCAAAGAAGATTATATGGCAGGAAAAGCAGAAATTTTTGAAACTGCACAAAGGCTGGTAAAGAAATACAAGCAGAGCCAGCAGTTTCGATATGTGCTTGTGAAGCGTCCTTGGATCAGGGAAACAGACCGGAGAAAGCTGCAAGTGGATCTTTTGATCGGAAGAATCCAGAAATTGGAGATTTGCGTAAAAAGGAAAGATATTCTTGGAATGCGTATCTTTTCAAAAGAAGATGAACTGGATAAAATGCTGGCGGAAGTTTATCAAGAAATAAAAGAACTTCCTAGAACGAATAACGGCGTAGTAGGCGTTGGCAATAAGAAACAATCCAGTTGGAAAAATCAGATGACATTAGAAGAATTTATGCGTTGATTGAAAGGAGGAAACAGGGTGACAGATCAAAAAATGATTGCAAGTATGGTAGGTGATTTTTATGGGGTTTATCTTGGAAAGTCCATGTTGGGAATCCAGGGGCTTCTAACAAAATATCATAACCATAAATTTATTATTACCTTGATTTCTAATTTGGAAACCACAGTAGAAATTGATATGCACAAGGCGATGCATGAGATTTATGATTTCTATAAGAAATATAGAGGAAAAGGACAAAGAACAGACAGTGAATGGGAACAGATCATTGAAGAAGCCGGGAAAATCGGGAAAAAATATAAAGGAAATGCGTGGTGTAAGCAATTTCTAATCCAAATGATCAGCATTATTGAGGAAGAAGACAAGGAAATCAGAGCAAAAAGAGAAGAAGTAAAAAAAGCAGCATGATGGGAAGGGGAAAACCCCTTCCTACTTTTATAGGAGGAAATAGGAATGCTTGGAAAAATGATAGAAAATACAAAAGATTTGAATATGGTTGCAGACCGTTTAAGAGCGAGAGGTGAAATTTCACGTTTGCAGGAACTTTGTAAAGAATGGCTAATACCAGAAAAGGATATGCAGGATTTTTTGCAGGGAAAAAGACTCCGGCTGGCAGAAGTGCCGTTGGAAGAAAAGAATTTTTCTACTGCTTCTGAAAAGATTGCGGAAGAAATGTATCAGTTTGAAGGACCGGGGCTGGCAGTTGCTTTAGGGCAGTATCTCATAGAACGTTGTGAAGAGGAAACTTTAGGAGCGCAGATCCTGCTTCCTCACAAATCTTTGGAAAAAGCAATAAATTTCATTCTGAAAAAAGTATATGAAGAGTCAAAAGACTATCTGCAACAGAATCGAGGAGGGCAAAATGGTGCAGGAGTCGCAGTCAGTTCGGAAAAAGTGTACCGTTGGCTGGAAGAATATTATGCGTTAGACGATGCTGAGGAAGAGCAGAAAAAGAAAGAGGAAGAACGGGAAAGAAAAAGAAAAGCACAAGAAAAACTTGCTGCAAAAATCGTGACGACTTCTGCAAAGGGAAACAAGCCAAAAGCAGACAGTCAGCTCTCTCTTTTTGATATGCTGGAAAACGGAGGAATAAGATGATTGCGTATAAAGCATTTAAGAAAGACTTGAGTTGTTTGGGATATCAGTATCAGGAAACAGAATGGAATTATACGGAAAGAGCTGTCTGCAGAAAAACAGGTTTTCATTGTGCAGAAAATCCGCTGGACTGCCTAATTTACTATAGCAATCCGGATTTTGCACAGTATTGTGTGGTTGAAGTTGCCGGAGAACGTCAGGAAGAAGGTGAAGACAGCAAAATTGCCTGTACCCAACTGCGGATTGTCAGAAGACTGACGTTATTGGAACTTTTAATAGAGGGGGTTGCATACATGCTCCAGTATCCACACAGAAAACTGAGCAAAATCGTACAGATTGAAAAAGGAAATCCCATGGAGGGCTTTACAGTGGTACGTGGGAGGCATCCCATTGGAAAAGGGAGGAAGGGTACAATCCTTCTTTTTATCAGGGAGGACCATACAGGAAAGATCACTGATTTTTCAGTGATCGTAATTGATGGAAAAGAATATGTTCCAAACGTTTACTATGATTTTGACGGAAGAAAGGCAGAAGAATAAATGAGGAAAAAAGAATTACTGGAAATCGGCTGTTTAGAGGCGACAAAAAAGATAGTGAAATTTTCCCAAAAGGAAGAAAAAAGATCCAGAAAACAGAGAAAGAAAAAGAAATGGAGAACCTTTGACAAGGAAGCGTATGTCAAGATTTGCAAAAAAGGAGAAATTTTGGCGGTTTCGTTTTTCAGGATAAAAGAAATACTTGCAGGACAAATACAGCCGGAAGTAGTTGTGTTCTTAAATAAAAAGGAGTGCACTTATCTTTCCTATCTTCCCAAAGAAGCGAAGTGGAGGACAGCTACGATCATAAACATTATGGGCTATTCGTATTGGAGTTTTTATCACTGTACAAAAAGAGACTGGGCACTGTTTCAAAAATATTTTGATACGGAATGTAGCAGATGGACACCCCTAAGAGTTCGTTCTATCAGAAATATGATACAGGAATTTCAGGGGGAAATTTTATGGGACAGGGTAGAAGAAAGATATAGGAAGGAAACGAGTGAATGGGATCAGATAATGTCCAAAATTCCGGCACTTCCAAAAGATTGGGAAAGATGGTGCAGAAGATCAGCCATTACGCAGCATTATATTTTCTATAAACCGGAAAGAAAAGAAGAAGGGTATTGTAGCAGCTGCAATACAACGGTACAAGGAATTTCACCAAAACATAACCAATATGGTATCTGCCCGAAGTGCAGACAGCGAATACAATATAAATCCATGAAAATGCAAAAAAGGATTATTCACAAAACAGAGCATACGTATTTGCTGCAAAAGTTTGGGAAGAACCAAATGGTGATACGAAAATTTAATGTTTATGCGAATTTTTATCAGAGTCAAGGATTTGTTCCCAAAATAAGTTGGTTTGAAACCAGAAGGGTAATCGTAGAAAAAGATTTTTCCCAGACGGCTTATTATTATGGAAAATATAAAGATGGCTCCTATCGTTGGAGAGAGTCTTTATATGCAGAGTACCATTACGATTTTGAAGGAAATAAGGGGACAGTATATAAAAGAACCTTATTTTCTCTGAATAAGGGGATTTTAAAAACTTCCGGATTATATGAATTACAAAAGAACATGGAGATGATAGAACCGGAGACATATTTGTTGTACTGCTATCATTGTCCCGCCATTGAGAAGGCAGTAAAGGCAGGATTGAAAAAATTTGTGATTCAAAGCATCCATGCAAAAAGCCGGCTTTCCAATCACAGAAAATTAGTAGAAATTTTGGGAATCAATCGCTTCCTGCTAAAACAGTTCGTGAAAGTGGACGGCGGAATCGCCTGCTTATCCTGGCTGCAAAAAATGAAGGATACACAAAAATGGATTTCAGAGGAAATACTTCGGTATTTTGAAAAACATAATATTTCAGTAAGGGACCTTGCCTTTATTGAAAAGCAGATGTCACCACAACAGATTTACTATTATTTTAAAAGATTGGAAATGGAAAGTGGACTGCCAGCAGAGAAGGCTCTGACGATATGGAGAGATTATCTGTCCATGGCAAAAAAATTAGGAAAAAACCTAGAGGACTCCATCGTTTACAGACCACGGGAATTAGAAAGAAGGCATGATGAGGCAGTCGTAGCCCTGCAGGAAATAGATACCAAGCAAAAAGCAGAGGAACTACGGAAGAAATTTCCTAACCTAGAAAAAGTTTGTAAAGAAATCACGCCCATCTATCAGTTGTTGAAAGATGAAAAATACGCAGTGCTGGTTCCTCAAAAAATTGAAGACATTATAAAGGAAGGAAAAGCATTGCATCATTGCGTAGGCACACAGGAATGCTATTTTGACCGGATCAGCAGAAAAACCTCTTATATTGTTTTCTTACGCAGACAGGAAGAACCGGAAAAGGAATTTTATACCATGGAAATAGAACCAAACGGAAATATTGTACAAAAAAGTAAGGAATATAACAGAACGGGAGAGGATTATAGAGAGGCAGAAACATTTTTAAAGAAATGGAAAAAGAATGTATGGAAGAAGATAAGAAACCAAGAAAAAAGTCCTGCAAAAACGCAGGATACACTGTGGACGACAGAACTTTCCGCGGTTTATAAAGATCATGTAGTGATGAAAGGTGGACAATATCAGGGGCAATCTCTGACAGAGGCACTGGAAGCAAAACAGAAAGCAGCCGCTTAGAAGAAAAGGAGAAACATGGAAAAAGAATATGAAATAGTGATAAAGAAGATATCGGATAAGAGTTTGCAGGAATTAAAACATATCCGGCAGAAAACTTGGTATGATTGTTATGAGGAAAATCTGGAAGGAGCGTATACAGAAAGAGGGATATATAGCCTGTTTCGTAAATATGTCAATAAACAGGAATACCCTTCCTACCGGGACTGGAAACAGGAGATGCTGAAAATGGGAATTTTACGAAAACGTCCTAAGGAAGTAAAAAGAAAGGGTGAGCATAGCGTGGCAGAAGTCTGTATTACGGTAAATACAATAGAAGAGGCCTGTAACCTTGTAAAACAAGTATATAAAGAGTCCGATGTATGCTTGGGAGAACTTTTTCGAAATATAGAAATGCAAGGGTTGAGTATTCAGGAAGTTGTGGAGGTATTTTCCGTTTTATATCAGGAACTGGAAAATGACAGAGTTTGTCGTGTGAATGTGGAAGAAAATTTTTTTACATTGATACCATAAAAATGAAAAAGAGAACTGGGGTATGTCGGTGACATGCCCCTAAAAAATACCATGAATAGCCAATTACGCAATAAAAAAGGCAATTTATACATAGAACCTTGTCGTTTTATCCGGGAATGATATGCTAAAAGAAAAAAGGAAGGGAGATCAATGATAAAAATTGCAATAGTTTACCAGAAAGAAACGAAGCTCCTATGTGACATTCGAAAGAAAATCCGAAAGGAAGCAAGGCAGTCAGAGCATATTTCTGCAGTTTATGAATATTCTACGATAGAGGATTTTTACAAAGCAAATGAACAAAGCCCTATGGATATAGTGTTTTTGGAAGATACAGTAGATAATTGCGGGCTGAAAGCCGCCAGATATATCAGGAAAATGGGACAAAAAACTTCCCTCTATTTTTTCGGAACATCTGTGAAGCGTGCTGTTTATGGGTATGAATATAAGGCAGCACATTATCTGACGGAAAAAGAACAGGTAGAAAGTTTAAATATCTATCCGTATTTTTTTAAAGAGTGTTTTCCAAAGAAAACCATTTTCCTGTTTGATCAGGACATGGATTCTGCATGGGCTATGTGTTTATCCGAAGTAGTGTATATTGATTTAGGAACCGGGGACATTTATACAGAAAGAGGAGAGAAAAAAGCAGGATATATACTGACAGAAGAAACATTGGAAACAATACAAAAGAACCCCTCTTTTTTGAAGGTTTCAAAAAAATATCTTGTCAATCAGGATTTTATTGTAAATATGGTTGGAACAATGATTTACCTGTATCAGAATAAAAGTGTTTTGTGTGAAGAAGAGGAGATGGATATGCTTTATGGTTTTCTTTTAAGCATGGGGTACAAAGAAATTTTATAAGAAATTAGGAAAGAATACATATACAATATATAGAAAAATAGATTGTAAAACACTATATATTGTGCTATTATGAGGTTGGTTATATTTTTACAAATGGAAAATTTGTAGTTAGTATTTCATTTTGGCAGAAGCCAAAAGCAGTATTTTAAGGAATATCCTAAAAAACAGGAAGAAAGACATGAAAAATCGTATGGTTTTTTGTGTCTTTTTTTGTATGCAGAAATGGAAAGGAGGACAGATTTAGTTAAAAAAAGCAGACATTATTGTTGGGTGAAAGGAGAATTTTTTATGAAGATTATTTGTAAAAAAACAGATTTAGCAAAGGCGGTTCAGACTGTAGCAAAGGCAGTTCCAGCAAAAGCAAGCACTTCAATTTTGGAGTGTATTTTGCTTCGGGCAGAAAAAGGGAAGATTACCATTACCGGAAATAACCTGGAATTGGGAATTGAAACAGTTATGTCCGGAAACATTGAAGAGGACGGCAGTATTGCAATTCAGGCAAAAGTATTTGGAGAGATCGTAAGAAAACTTCCAGAGGGAGATGTTGTACTGGAAACAGGAGATAAGGATCAGGCGACGGTACGCTGTAAGAAAACGAAGTATCATCTGTCTGTAAAGTCAGCAAAAGAGTATACCGGTATTCCCGATATGGAACGGAAGGATTATGTCACAATTTCAGAGTTTGATTTAAAAGAGGCAATACGGCAGACAATTTTTTCAGTAGCAGATACTTCTTCAAAGAAGGCAATGACAGGAGAACTGTGGGAAATCAATGGAAAAGAACTGAAAATTGTAGCATTGGACGGGCACCGTATTTCACTTAGAAAAATCAAACTAAAAAAAGAATATGAACCACGAAAGGTCATTGTTCCGGGGAAAACGCTGACAGAAATCATTAAGATTATTGGCGGAGATCCGGAAAAGGAAGTCGCCGTTTATTTTACAGAGAACCATATTCAGTTTGAAATAGAAAATACCAGGGCAATTTCCCGACTGATTGAGGGAGAATATTTAAAAGTAGAGCAGTTATTATCAAAGAATTATGGAACAAAGATAAAAGTTCAGAAAAAAGAATTACAGGACTGTATTGACAGAGCAGGTCTGCTGTTGAAGGATGATGCGAAGAAGCCAATTATTCTAAATATTGAAGAAAATATTTTATCGTTGGAAGCAGCATCTAACATGGGTTCTATGAATGAGAGCATGTTCATTGTAAAAGAAGGCGAGGAACTGCGAATTGGGTTTAATCCTAAATTTTTATTGGAGATGCTGCGGGTGATTGACGATGAGGAAGTCTTTATGTATTTTACAAGTGCGAAAACGCCATGTACCGTAAGAGATGAAAAAGACAGTTACGTGTATCTGGTTCTTCCGGTCAACCTTAGTGCCGCAGCATAAAGTAAGAAAAGAAGGTGAATAAGAGAGTGAGGTGAATAAGAGAGTATGGAAATTGTTCGAGATGGGCAGAAAATTCTGCTGACAGAATGGGAATTATTTCAGGCGTATGAAGAACAAAAGTATTTGTTTTTAAAAGAAAGTGTTCTGGAAAATATGGAAGAGTATCTTTCTAAAGAAGTGTATGACAAACTGCAAGCAAATGAGGATTACATGGAAAGATGCATCACGCTATTGCAGAAATATTATGAGGATTATCATATGGAATATGATATAGCATTAAAAGAGGCGATCCGCGATTCTGCGAAAACGTTTCTTGATACAGCGAAAGAGGACCTTGTAGAAGAAAAAAGAAAGGAACAGTAAAGGATGAAAAGAGAAAACTATATTATTACGGTAAAAAGCGTCTATATACGTGATGCGGAGATATTTTGTCCGGATGGTATGACGGAGCAGGAGATTTTAAACTTAGATGATATCGATATTTTTCAGTCTTGTGAGTTTGAAAGATACTGGAAAAATGCAGAAGTTTCTGCTTACTTATGTCAGATGAACTGCGCAGAAGAAGAGTTTGAAAAAGAACTGCAGAAAATTGCAGAGCATTTCAAAATACCAGCCTGTTTTCTGGAAGCAATTCCTATGGAAAAGGCTTTGGAAGATGATAAATTTTATAATAATGGAGAAAAGGAAAATGAAAAAAGCATTACTTAAAAAGATACCGGTTATAGAAGCCAGTATGAAGGATAAACAATATTTAGAACTTTGCAGACAAAACTATTTGATGAAGGTGCAAAAGGCCACCGTAGATCATAAACGGACTTTAATTCTAAATCTTTATGCAGCAGAAGAAATCGCAAAAGAGCAGTATCTACCACTATGCCGTATTTTCTTTTCAAATGGAGAGTTTATCACGTATTTTCCAGACGAAAAACGCTGGACGGTAAGAGTGCTCGGAGAATTGGAAAATGAATATGGGGAAGTTATCTCCGGGATTGCGCTGCGGACATGTAAAGAAGAAAAGAGTGTCAAACAATTTTTTCGCTGCCTAGAGAATGGGATAGACATGATAGAGATTATAAAAAAGAAACAGTATCAAATAAAAGAAGAAAGGGCAATAAAACGAAAAAAGAGGATGACAAACAACATAAAAAAGTTGTTTCGTAGTGTTAAACCGGTTAATCGAGAATTTGAAAAATGGCTGGAATATGATGTGTTAAAAGAAAGCCAGTATATTTTTTACCAGTATTCCCGAAAAAAGATGATAGATTGTGTATGCAGCCACTGTAAGTCTGAATATCAATTGGAACATTCTATACCGCGGCATAATAAGGAATACATATGTCCTATTTGTAAACGCAAATCAATTTTCAAAGCAAAAGGGAAAGCAGGACATTTTTCAGATTGGGCAGAAGCGGTTAAAATAGAAAAAACCCCAAAAGGAATCCTACTACGGCATTTTGAGGTCAGGAAATCTTATATGGCACATGGTACGGGAGAATACACGCTACAGTACTACGAGGATTACAGGGCTATGTTTAAGGAGAAATTTTGTTTTTATCACCGGGCGTACAATGGTATTCTTAAAAAATATGCGTGGAGTGAAAAAAATATAGATCCGTATTTTCACTACAGATATCATTTGAATTATACGATAAAAGCATATCAGACGATAACGCAAATGCCGGGAATGGTGTATCCATATAATTTAAAAAATGTTTTTAAAGGAACACCCTTTGAATATTGCTCCCTAGATTATTTTGTTAAACATAATCGTTTTGTAGAATTTCCGGTTGTATATTATTTAAAGACCTATTTGAAATTCCCATTGCTTGAACAGTTAGTGAAGCAGAACATGTTTTATTTTGCACTGGAGTGTCTATATCGGCTTCCAAACGAATGGAGTGAAACAAAAGAAACGAATATAAGGCATCTATTTGGAATCAATTCACGTTTTTGCTCTATGCTGAGCAAGTATAATATGGGAACAAAGGAATTGGAAGTTTTACAGAAAATGGAGAAACTAAATATCCATTTATCTGAAGAGGAAATCCTTGGGTATTGTAAAATGTTTGAGAACAATAAGGACTTTTTAAAATTACATCAGTATGCACCTATTCGAAAAATTGTGAATTATCTGGCAAAGCAGATTGCAAAAGAAGAAAAAGGAAGAGCATATTCGTTGGTCAGTGACACATCTGATATCAGTGATGCAGAAATAAAATGTTATCAGACCTATATGAGAAGCTGGAAAGATTATGTTGGCTGGGCAGAAGAACTAAAATATAATCTGAAAAGTCAATATGTGCTGTTTCCAAAAAACTTCAAAGATGTTCATGACAAGACTTTTGAAGAGTATCAAAGGCAACGGGATAAAATAGAAAGAAAAAAGCAGGCAAAAGAAAGAAGAACTGTAAACCGACTTTTAAAGAAAGATATAGAACTATTAGATAGCAAAATTTATGATAAGGATTATATCTTGAAAGTTCCTGAAAATTGTCAGGAAATCCAAAAAGAAGGACAGGTGCTAGGACACTGCGTAGGAGGTTATATTCCTCATATTGCCAAGCGGGAATGTGATGTGTATTTTATCCGGAAAAAGAGCGATCCAGATACCCCTTTTTTTACTGTTGACTGGAGAAGAGGGAAAATTGTGCAATGTCAGGGAAAAGGGCGGATTCATTATCCACAGGAAATGGTAGAATTTGTTCGTTATGCAGAAGGAAAATTAAATCTTCTAAAAGGAAAAGAAGATAAAAAGGCTGCATAGCAACCTGAAAATTTTAAGAGAATAGAAACACAGGCAGAGGGATTAGCGTATTCTTCTGCCTTTTCTTATAAAGAAAGGGGCAGAACTATGAATGATGTATTGGGAAAATTACAAAGTGTCAAAATCCAAAATAAAAACCGGCTTTCCAAGGAGGATCAAGAATTTTGTCAGACGCAGCAAAAATTATATGACAGTACCAGAAATCACTTTTTAAGTATGTTTGTAGATATGGGAATACTACATCAGCAGGAATTGACCTTTTATGGAAAGGTGCAGAAATATACGGATAGAGTGTATCAACAGAACCTGATTTGCATGGATCAGAAGAAACAAACAGAACTTATGAAAAAGGTGCATAATCATTTTATCAGAACGATTATTTCCTTCTTTGACCGGAAATATGGTCTTGCTATACAGAGTCATTCGTATGAACGCTATATTTCCCTGCAGGATTTGGCAGAACCCGTATTACAGAAACGAATTTCTTCTTTAACAGAAGAAGAGAAGCGGATTTATCGGGAAGAAATGAGGAGATGCCGTAAGCGGAAAGAAAAAAATCTTTATGAAGTTTTGTTTGCCAGAATTGAGTATTCACTTATTTTAGATGATATTTTTTCTTATCTGGGAGGATTTAGTTTTCAGGAGAAAGTAGAGCAGGAGATTAAAACAGATGCAAAAGCAGGGGTGATTTACGCAAAATATAAATTGCAAAGTAAAAAACTGTCCATTCAAAACTTGTTATGCAGCAAAACAGATTTTTGGGGAGAATACGAAATTTGTCTGGATAGTGAAAAATATAAAGCGCTTTTACGGGCATTGACTTTTTTTGACTCCAGTAAAGAACGGATTTCTATTTATGACGGCTGGCTGGAAAGATTTGTAAGTTTTTCATACAGTGGGAAAAGGGAGAAAGAAGGTATCTTTAATGAACACCCTACGTTTGGAAAGAAAGTTGTCAAATTTAAGTATTTTAAAAATGGCAGATGGGATATTGTTTTTGACAGCGGTATCCATGCGTTATCCTTTGCTAAAGAATATCTTGGCTATAAGGAGGCAGTCTAATGGGGAAATATAAAAAAGATAAGGAACTTCAAATACCAATGGAACAAAGACAGAACTTGAATGAAAAAATTTTGTATCTAGTGGAGAACCACGAGGCTGAACTATATGGGATTACACCAGAAGACATTTTTAATGTATATACAGGAAATGGGGGCCTGCATGGATTGGATAGGAAAGACTTTCAAAGTTTTCATGCTTATACCGAAGCCAAAAAAGAAATTGAGCAGGGACAGTTTTTTACACCACCGGAAGTATGCGAATTTCTTGTTTCCTGTATTAAACCAGAACCGGAGGATATTATTTATGATTTAACTTATGGAAAAGGCGATTTTTTTAATTATCTTCCTACGGAAAGTAATATCTATGGGACAGAGATTGATATAAAAGCGGTGAAGATTGCCCAGTACCTCTATCCAAAGGCTAACCTGCAATATGGCGATATCCGACAGTATTCTCCTGTTTTGAGCGGAGATATTGTGTTTGGAAACCCGCCTTTTCATCTGGACTGGGGAACAAAGGAAGCATCGGTATCTTCCCAGATGTATTATTGTAAAAAGGCATATCAGGTATTGAAAAACGGGGGATTTTTGGTTTTACTTGTCCCGGAAAGTTTTCTTTCCGATGATTTTTCGAATAGAGGGGATATTGAAGAAATCAAGCAGATGTTTAATTTGATTGTACAATTTTCTCTGCCGGTCGATATATTTAAAGCGTATGGTGTGACATCTTTTCGGACAAAAGTGATGATTTTGCAGAAAAAGAGCCGCTATGTAACAGAAAGACCATATACCACAAAGTTGGAGGTTTTAAAACAGCCTCAGGAAATTTATCAGACTTACGTGCTGCCGGTTCTTCAGGAACGAAGAAAAAATGCTGCAAATATTTATTTTGAATGTCAGAATACAGACTTGGAGGGAAAGCAGAAACGAGTGTTTCAGGAAAAAACAGTGAAACTTTTGTTTGATATTAAAAGAAACCGAAATATTTCTCATAAAGCCGGAGAGGCAGAAATGATTTTGCAGGAATACTTAAAGCAGAGAAAACCGGAAGAACTTTCTTGGCAGGAATGGGAAAAAGTTAAGATACAGCCGGAGGAGGTTTTACGAAAATTAAAGGACATTTTATCCTCTGCAAATCGGGTATATCGGAATGAAACCAGAATTGTGAAGACAAACTATGGCTTTAAAGTAAAGGACTATCGGGAAAATGGGAGTGATGTAGAGTTAGGTTCAATCCACGCGTTTGTCTTGTCAAAAGAGAAGATCCCGGGATTTGAAAAGTTTTTGAAAAAGAAACAGCAGGAATTTGAAATACAGGAATTACCCTTTAAAAAAATGAAACAAGATAAAGAGATTGCAGAATATCTGGAAAAGTGGCATGTAAAAAGTCAGATGACGGGAGAAGTCAAATATCTAAATCCGATACAGAAACAAGAAGTGAATAAACTGTTGCAGAAACGGTATGCTGCCATACAGTTTTCTATGGGAACAGGGAAAAGTCTTTGTACGCTGGCGATGGCACAGTATAGAATGAAGTATAACCCTGTTCGGAATGTCTTTATTGTCAGCACAGCGCTGGCAATCAATAACACGTGGGAAGAAATACTGGAAGACTATCAGATTGCTTTCTTCCGTATCCGAAAAAGAGAAGATATCAAAAGGGTGCAAAGCGGACAGATTGTACTTTTAACAATCAATTTACTGGCAGAATTAAAAAGGGAGATGAAAGAACTGGTTCGTATCCGTTGCCAAAAGGTTATGTTACTTTTCGATGAAAGTGATACGATCAGCAATGGAAATTCCAAGAGGACAAAAGCAATGCTTTCTGTCTTCCGGAAATGCCGATATAAAGTGCTGGCAACCGGAACAATGACGCGAAACAATGTGGTAGAGGCAGCACCACAATTAGAACTGCTTTATAATAATTCGATTCATTATCTGGCAAGAAATGAGTGGATTTTCCGATTTAGAAATGGACAGATGGAAAAATATGAAAATCCCTTTTTTAACCAGCCATTTCCTGCCTATAAAAAAGGATATGAACTGTTTTCGTTCTCTTATCTGCCAAAGAAGATTACCGTGTTTGGTCTTGAAAAGGCAAACCAAGACATTTATAATGCCTCATTCTTAGATGAATTGTTAGAAAAAACGGTGATAACAAAAAGTTTTGAGGAAGTGGTTGGCAGGAAGATTTATAAAATTTACCAGGGGACCTGCGCTTTTAACCAGACAGAAAAAGAAGTTTATCTAACTGCCGTAAAAAAATTTGATAAAGTCCGCAGAAAATATTTTATGGCTTGTAAAAATGCAAGAAAAGATGCGATGTTCCGAATTTTACAACAATTGATGCTGCTTCTGAAAATATGTGCGGCTCCATCTCTTGCATACGAATATAATAGTAATGAACCACCTACAAAGGTTAAAAAAGCAATCCAGCTTTTGCAGATGTGGGAAAAAGAAAGAGTTGCCATTGGAGTGCGTAAGATAGAAGTGGCAGATGCCTATTATCACTATTTAAAACAGGCATTTCCACAAAGGCCAATATTTCTGACCACAGGAAAAAAACATTCTTGTAAACAGCGTCAGCGGATTGTAGAAGAACTAAGAAAGACCGAGAATGGGATTTTACTTTCTACACAACAAAGTTTGTCAGAGTCCATGAATATTGATGATGTGAATAAAATTATTTTGCCGGAACTTCATTACAACCACGCAGCCATGGAACAATACTATTTCCGCTTTATCCGGTATACGTCCAGAAATTTTAAGCAGGTAGTATTTTTAACGTATGAAAATTCCATAGAGGTAAATCTGCTAAAAATGATATTAGCAAAGGAAAAAATCAATTTATTCATGAAAAATCAATTCATCGAGAGCGAGGAATTATATGAAAAATTTGGTATCAATCCACAGATATTTTCTCTTTTAATGACAACCGGTCTGGATCAGGATGGGAAACTTCAAATTCAATGGGGTGACCAGAAAATCAGTTAAGGTTCTACAAATATATGTAATTAAATTTTTATTTGAAAGAATTCAAATATACTATAAATTTGCTCTGTCAATGGCAGAGTATCCTAATTTTGGAATTTATATTCCTATAATTCTTTAGAAAGACATCAAAGCATTTTGTTTTGGTGCCTTTTTCTTAAAAATTTTCTCAAAATAAATCCAAGAATTTCAAAGACAAATCCTAAATAGCTGAAATTATGATTTATAAAATGGCATGCGAAGTTTCAAACTGTTGTGGCTTTTTTATCAGAGTATATTTCAGAAACTAAAAACAAGATACATAGATGTCATTTATATTCGGGAGGAGGTGGAATATGGCAGATATGGAGATTACAAAAAAAGTATATAGTGCAGATGAAATACAAGTGATTTTAGGAATTGGGAGGAGCAAGGTATATGAATTTTTGGATTCTGTAAATAAAAAGCAGGAACCATTCCGGGTTATAAAAATAGGAAGAATATATCGTGTACCTAAAGACTCTTTTGATAGATGGATGAATGGAGAAACTATATAAGAGGTGACAGTATGCTAAAAAAGATAAAAAAATATCCACATGCGTTTTTTGAGAGAAATACGTGGAATCATAGAACAAAAAAATTATTACCGGATTATACAATTAAATATGGGAAAAAAGGTGGCTTTGAAACAGCTGAAGAAGCAGAAAAAGCATATCAGGAACATATAAAAGAATTTGACAGGAAGATGAATATGACCTTTTTAGAAGTGGATAAAGAGGTAACATTAAAAAATTTTTTGCTTTATTGGTATGTGAGTATCTTTTCCGAAAGGGTGCAGTCAACCACTAGGTATTTAATTGCTTATGTGCTATATGGAATGTTATTACCTAATATAGATGAAAAAATAAAATTGAAGTTTGTCAGTACAGATTATTTGAATGAGTTATTGGATCAAGTGGCAAAATATTGTAAATCAGCGGGATACAAAAGCAGAGAAACATTGTATATTGCAATGAAAGATGCACAGTTTCTCCGCTTAATAGATAATAATCCTGTAAAAGCAACGAAAGCATATCCAAGACCAAAAAGAAAGATTACCGTTTTGAATAAAAGCCAGACAAAATGCTTTTTGGCGGCAGCAAAAGAAAGAAATTGGTTTTTAGAGATTATCTTGGGATTATATTGTGGTCTGAGGAAGGGGGAAATATTAGGACTGAAATTTGATGACTTTGATTTTGAAGAAAGAACGGTTACAGTTCAAAGACAGTTGGTAGCTGATATAGAAACCAAAGAAGGAACTTATGAAATCATAAAGTATCAGAGTACTTTACGTGATCCCAAAAGCGAAAGCGGAAAACGCAGATTAAAAGTGCCGGAAATTATATTGCTGGAAGTAGAACGAAGAAAAGATAGAATTCAATTATTGAAGAAAAAAATGGGAGAAGAGTTTCAAGATCAGAATTTTATTTCTTGTCAGAAAAATGGAAATCCAAGAGGATTGTGTTCTTTAAACACAGAAATCAGGAGACTATGTGAAAGAAATGGATTGCCACATATTACAGTGCATGGATTAAGACATATGTATGCGACAATTCTAGCAGAGAGAGGAGTGCCTTTAACGAAAATATCGGCATTGCTTGGGCATCATTCTGTACATACAACATTTGAATTTTATCTAGAAGTAATTGAAGGTGGAAATCAAATTACAGATTTTTTGAACAAAGAATTTGTAGCAGAGGAGACTGCATATGGAACTAAATAAAATAAAATTAAGAGCGTATGTAGATTATCGTGTTGGCAACGTCATAAAGATTAAAGGAAAGTATGGATTTCGCGTAACTGTGATATTTGATGATATGGAAGAAAAGGAATCCCAGCATTCTGGTTTTGTAAAGAAAGAAGATGCGGAAAAGGAAAGAAATCATGTGATTGCTCAACTGCACGATAAGAAATATGTTGTTTATAAAAATATAAAAGTAGAAGAATTGTTGACATATTGGTTGGAAAATATTGTAAGAAATAAGGAAGGTATAAGTGCTTGCACTTATAGTACCTATAAAAATTGTATTGAAAAGCATATTATTCCAGAGTTGGGGAAATTAACTTTAGTAAGGCTAAATCAGGGGCATATTTTAAAACTATATAAAAAGTTAGTTGAGAAATATAGTTCTATTCCGAGAATAGCCAAGCCAATTTTGAATACCTCATTAGAATTTGCACTTTCTAAAAATTTGATTACCTATAATCCGGCAGAAGGGTTAAATCTTCCTAAAGGTGCAAAAAAGGTTCCATATCATGAAATTGTAATTGATGAGTCAAAAACGTACACGTTAGAGCAGGTGAAGCATTTAATAAAAGTAGCAAAAGGCACACGTATCTATCTGTATATATTATTTGCACTGTTAATGGGATTAAGGAAAAGTGAAATCAGTGGGATAAAGTATACAGATATAGATTATGAAAACCATACATTAAAAATAGAAAGACAATTAGGAAGAAGTTTAGAAGTAGATGAAAATGAAATTGCACCAAAGACACGAACAAAGCAGGAAATCGATGTGAAGACACCTGCGAGTAATCGTGTAGAAAAAATTCCTAATTTCTTATTTTGCGAAATACTGGAAGAAAGGAAGAAATACGAAAAAAATCGAAGTAGGAGACAGCATGGAAGATGGGTATTTCAAGATCTGGATTATATATGCTGTTCTAGTTATGGGAGACCGAGATCTACCACATACATATATACTCATTATAAAAAGTTAATAGAAGAGGCTGGATTGCCATATATACGATTTCATGATTTACGACATACATATACTACATTACTAATGAAGAATGATATCAATCAAAAGGCGATAGCAGCATCTTTAGGACATTCAAAATCAATTATTACCTTTGATGTCTATACAGATAAACAGGCATTGATAGAAGGAGGAATACAGGAGATTGATACATTTATAGATGAAGTGCATCCGTACAGTAGTGAAGATATTCGAATACTAAAAGAAAGATATGGAAAGATAGTTCCGGATAGATCGGCTTAATCCATATGGAAAATCAATAAAAAGAGTATGCGGTATGATTATTTGCAGCATGCTCTTTTTTTTGAGGAAAACAGAAAAATAGATAGTAAAAAATTCTTTTATTGACGAAAGATACAAGAACAGATATACTAAAATTGAACGTATGTTCGTGAATGAAAATACAATAAATAGAATAAAAATGCAAAAAAATAGCAGTAATGTTGTTTTGTGCGCTTGGGTGTTATAATTGAATAATCGCTCTTTATAGTTTTGAAAAGGGATAAATTGTGGTATACTGTAGTATCAAATCCTGGAGAATAGTACGAGGTGTTGCGAAACGGAAAATAGCTGCTTGAGTGACCAAATTCGTACATTAGCGTTTTTTTACCTATTTTTGAGCAAAATTAGAACGTATTTTTGACCTGATATGTACGAATTTTCGGGTTGATAATGAAAATAGTAAGGAGGTTTTTGACTATGGATCATTTTGAATTGGTATCGGAATATGCTCCTACAGGGGATCAGCCACAAGCGATTAATCAGCTTGTGAAAGGATTCCAAGAAGGCAATCAATGCCAGACTTTACTAGGGGTTACGGGATCTGGGAAGACGTTTACGATGGCAAATGTTATTAAGAAATTGAATAAGCCAACGCTCATTATTGCCCACAATAAAACATTGGCAGCACAACTTTATAGCGAATTCAAAGAATTCTTCCCGAATAATGCGGTTGAGTACTTTGTCTCCTACTACGACTACTATCAGCCCGAAGCCTACGTCCCATCCTCGGATACCTACATCGCCAAGGATTCAGCAATCAATGATGAGATTGATAAGCTGCGGTTATCTGCTACGATGGCACTGGCAGAGCGCAGAGATGTGATCATTGTGGCGAGTGTTTCCTGTATCTATGGACTGGGAAGTCCGGTAGACTATCAGAACATGGTGATTTCTCTGCGTCCGGGGATGATCAAGGACAGAGATGAAGTTGTAGCAAAGCTGATTGAGATTCAGTATGATAGAAACGACATGGACTTTCATCGTGGAACATTCCGGGTTCGGGGAGATGTTTTGGAAGTGATTCCGGCATATGAGTCAGACGTTGCGATCCGAATTGAATTTTTTGGTGATGAAGTGGATAGAATCACAGAGGTGGACATTCTTACAGGAGAGATCAAAGACGAGTTAAAGCATGTAGCGATTTTCCCGGCATCTCATTATGTGGTGGATAAAGAGAATATCAACCGCGCCGTCAAGGCGATTGAAGAAGAGCTGGAAGAGCGCGTCAAAGAATTTAAAAGACAGGATAAGCTGTTAGAAGCGCAGCGGATTGCTGAGCGGACAAATTTTGATATTGAGATGATGAAAGAGACAGGATTTTGCTCTGGGATTGAAAACTATTCCCGTCATCTGGCAGGATTGGCGCCCGGACAGGCTCCATATACACTGATTGATTATTTCCCGGATGATTTTGTAATTATGATCGATGAGTCTCATAAGACGATTCCGCAGATTGGAGGAATGTATTCCGGGGATCAGTCGAGAAAGTCGACGTTGGTGGATTATGGATTCCGTCTTCCTTCTGCGAAAGACAACCGCCCGTTGAATTTTGAAGAGTTTGAAAGTAAGATCAATCAGGTATTGTTTGTGTCAGCAACCCCGGGAGTTTATGAAGAGGAGCATGAACTTCTGCGGGCAGAGCAGGTGATTCGTCCGACAGGGCTTTTAGATCCGGAAGTAGAAGTGCGTCCGGTAGAAGGTCAGATTGATGATCTGATCGGTGAGATCAATCAGGAAATTTCCAGGAAAAATAAAGTGCTGGTTACAACTCTGACAAAACGGATGGCAGAGGATCTGACAGATTATATGCGGGAAATCGGGATTCGCGTAAAATATTTGCATTCCGATGTGGATACATTAGAACGGACGGAGATCATCCGTGATATGCGTCTGGATGTATTTGATGTACTCGTGGGAATTAATCTTTTGAGAGAAGGTCTGGATATTCCGGAGATTACGCTGGTGGCAATTCTGGACGCAGATAAAGAAGGATTTTTACGTTCCGAGACTTCTCTGATTCAGACGATCGGGCGTGCGGCACGAAATTCGGAAGGTCACGTGATCATGTACGCAGACAAACTGACAGACTCGATGCGTCTGGCAATTGATGAGACGGAAAGACGACGCAAGATTCAGATGGCATACAATGAAGAACATGGCATTACGCCAAAGACCATTCAGAAGGCGGTCCGCGATCAGATCAGTATTTCCAAAAAAGTAGCAGCAGAAGAACTGAAGCTGGAGAAAGATCCAGAGTCTATGAGCAGGAAAGAACTGGAGAAGTTGATCGGAGAAGTTACGAAGCGAATGAAGAAAGCAGCAGCAGAGCTGGATTTCGAATCAGCGGCAGAATTAAGAGATAAATTGATTGAGCTGAAACAGATATTGAATGAGATCGAATAATTATGATATAAATGGGAAAGGAATTTTACATGGGAAAAAAGATGGACGCCAGACAGTATATCAGAATACGCGGCGCGAATGAGAATAATTTGAAAAATATAGATGTTGACATCCCCAGAAATGAACTGGTAGTGCTGACAGGACTGAGTGGTTCGGGAAAATCATCCCTGGCTTTTGATACAATTTATGCCGAGGGGCAGAGAAGATATATGGAATCGCTTTCTTCCTATGCAAGGCAGTTTCTTGGTCAGATGGAGAAACCGGATGTGGAAAGTATAGAAGGGCTTTCTCCGGCGATTTCTATTGATCAGAAATCGACCAATCACAATCCTCGCTCTACCGTGGGTACAGTGACAGAGATCTATGATTATTTCCGACTGCTCTATGCGAGAATCGGGATTCCACATTGTCCGAAATGCGGAAAAGAGATTAAAAAGCAGACGGTGGATCAGATGGTAGATCAGGTGATGGCACTTCCGGAAGGTACAAAGATCCAGTTGCTTGCTCCTGTCGTAAGAGGCAGGAAAGGAACCCATGCAAAGCTGTTTGAACGGGCAAAGAAGTCAGGATATGTGCGTGTTCGTGTAGACGGGAATCTGTATGAATTGTCAGAGGATATCGCACTGGATAAAAATATCAAACATAATATTGAGATTATTGTAGACCGTCTTGTTGTGAAACCGGGAATTGAAAAACGAATGACAGATTCCGTGGAAAGTGTACTTTCACTTGCGGAAGGGCTTCTGATCGTAGATATCATCGGCGGAGAACCGATGAATTTCAGTCAGAGTTTTTCCTGCCCGGACTGTGGAATTAGTATTGAAGAAATTGAGCCGAGAAGTTTCTCGTTCAACAATCCGTTTGGTGCCTGCCCGACTTGTTTTGGGCTGGGATACAAGATGGAATTTGATGAGGATTTGATGATACCGGATCCGACACTCAGCATTCAGCAGGGAGCAATCGCAGTGATGGGCTGGCAGTCCTGTACAGAAAAATCAAGCTTTACACGTGCAATTTTAGATGCGTTGTGTGAAGAATACCATTTTGATCTGGAGACGCCGTTTCAGGACTATCCGAAAGAGATTCACGATGTTTTGATTTACGGAACAAACGGGAAATCTGTGAAAGTACATTACAAAGGACAGCGTGGAGAAGGTGTTTATGATGTGGTCTTTGAAGGACTGATTAAAAATGTGGAGCGCCGCTATCGCGAAACGGGGTCTGAGACAATGAAGGCAGAGTATGAGACTTTTATGCGGATTACTCCATGTTCCGAATGTAAAGGTCAGAGATTGAAAAAAGGTTCTCTTGCGGTAACTGTGGGAGAGAAAAATATTGCAGAACTCACAGCATTTTCAATCGATAAGCTGCAGAAATTTTTACAGGGGCTGGAACTGACAGAGACGCAGCTGCTGATCGGAGAACAGATCTTAAAAGAAATCAAAGCGCGGATTCAGTTTTTGCTGGATGTAGGACTGGACTATCTGACGCTTGCCAGAGCGACAGGGACACTGTCCGGCGGGGAAGCGCAGAGAATCCGGCTGGCAACTCAGATTGGTTCCGGACTTGTTGGTGTGGCCTATATTCTGGATGAACCGAGTATCGGATTGCATCAGCGGGACAACGACAAGTTACTTGCCACATTGAAGCATCTCCGCGATTTGGGAAATTCTCTGATTGTAGTGGAGCATGACGAAGATACGATGCTGGCGGCTGACTGCATTGTGGATATCGGTCCGGGAGCTGGAGAGCATGGTGGACAGGTTGTTGCAGTGGGAACGGCTCAAGAGTTGATGGCAAACGAAAAATCAGTGACCGGAGCGTATCTGAGCGGACGCCTCAAGATCCCGGTTCCGGAAAAAAGAGAGAAACCGACCGGATATTTGAAAGTAGTAGGCGCAAAAGAAAATAACCTGAAAAATATCGATGTCAAGTTTCCGTTGGGAATCATGACATGTGTGACAGGAGTGTCCGGTTCCGGAAAAAGTTCTCTTGTCAATGAGATTTTATACAAAACACTTGCCAAAAAACTGAACCATGCAAGAACAATTCCGGGAAGGCATACGAGAATTGAAGGGCTGGAGCAGGTAGATAAAGTGATCGACATTGATCAGTCTCCGATTGGAAGAACACCGCGTTCCAATCCGGCAACATATACGGGTGTATTTGATTTGATTCGTGATTTGTTCGCAGCAACACCGGATGCAAAAGCGAGAGGCTATAAAAAAGGAAGATTTAGCTTCAATGTGAAGGGCGGACGCTGTGAGGCCTGCAGCGGAGATGGAATCATTAAGATTGAGATGCATTTCCTGCCGGATGTATATGTACCGTGTGAAGTGTGTGGAGGAAAACGCTATAACAGAGAAACTCTGGAAGTGAAATATAAAGGAAAGACAATTTATGATGTATTGAACATGACGGTGGAAGAGGCGTTGGAATTTTTTGAACATGTTCCGAGTATCCGGAGAAAAATGGAAACACTCAATGATGTTGGTCTGTCTTATATCCGACTGGGACAGCCATCTACGACATTATCCGGAGGAGAAGCCCAGAGAATCAAACTGGCAACAGAGTTAAGCCGCAGAAGTACAGGAAAGACGGTATATATTCTGGATGAGCCTACAACAGGACTACATTTTGCAGATGTGCATAAGCTGACAGAGATTTTGCGACGTTTATCAGGTGACGGCAATACGGTGATCGTGATTGAACATAATCTGGATGTGATCAAAACAGCAGATTATATTATCGATATTGGTCCGGAAGGCGGAGATAAAGGTGGTACAGTCGTAGCGAGCGGGACACCGGAAGAAATTGCAGCAAATGAGAAATCGTATACAGGCAAATATATTGCCGCAATTCTGAATAAAAAATAAAAATGTGCAAAAGGGGTTTCCAAGTGAAATAAATTTTATTATACTTAACTATGCGAGTATCTGAAGCCGAAGAGAAGACAGATTATAAATGAACTGAGAAATACAAAAGAGGGGAAAAAGAATTTGTAAGGCTGGAGGAGAAAAGATGGCTGTAGATATCGGAATAGATTTGGGAACCGCAAGTGTTCTTGTATACGTGAAAGGAAAAGGGGTTGTTTTAAAAGAACCATCTGTAGTAGCGTTTGACAGAGATACGAATGTAATAAGAGCGATCGGAGAGGAAGCACGGCTGATGTTAGGCAGAACACCGGGCAATATTGTAGCAGTACGTCCTCTCAGGCAGGGTGTGATCTCAGATTATACAGTAACTGAAAAGATGATTCAGTACTTTGTAAGAAAAGCAATCGGAAAAAGAACGTTTAAGAAGCCAAGAATCAGCATTTGTGTACCGAGCGGTGTGACAGAAGTAGAAAAAAGAGCTGTAGAAGAAGCTGCGTTTGCGGCAGGAGCAAGAGAAGTACATCTCATTGAAGAGCCGGTGGCAGCAGCAATCGGAGCAGGAATAGATATCGGAAAGCCATGTGGTAATATGATCGTGGATATTGGAGGCGGAACTGCAGATATTGCTGTAATTTCGCTGGGTGGCGCGGTCGTGCATACCTCGATTAAAATTGCCGGGGATGATTTTGATGAAGCAATTGTACGGTATATGCGGAAAAAGCATAACCTTCTGATCGGGGAGCGGACTGCTGAAGATATTAAGATCAAAGTCGGCACGACATATCCTCTGATTGAGGAAGAGAGTATGGAGGTCAGAGGGAGGAATCTGGTGACAGGGCTTCCAAAGACGGTAACAGTGACTTCCTCGGAGACAGAAGAAGCACTTCGCGAGACATCAGGGAAGATTGTGGAAGCGGTTGTTTCGGTATTGGAACAGACTCCGCCGGAGCTGTCTGCCGACATTCTGGATCGGGGGATTGTTCTGACTGGCGGTGGGGCAATGCTGCGAGGTCTGGAAGAGCTGATAGAGGAAAAGACAGGTATCAATACAATGACGGCAGAAGATCCGATGAAAGTAGTAGCGATCGGAACCGGACAGTTTGTGGAATTTATGAGTGGCAGGAAGGATTTCTGAGAAGAAATCAGGATGGGACAGGCTGCTTCGGCAACAGAATGAAGATTCTGTATGTCGGGGGAGTCTGTCTTCTATTGTAGGACTGTTAAACAGAAAAAATATGCAAGAATACATGTATACAATGTTGAGGCTGCATAAAATGGGAGGAAGAAGTGGAGATTGTAACAGGATACGTGGAACATATTGTGTTTCGCAATGAAGAAAATGGATATACAGTATTTCAGCTGGAAAGTGAAGCGGGCGAAGTAACCTGTGTAGGAACCCTGAATTTTATCAGCGAAGGAGAGCGCCTGGAAATTAAGGGAGATTATGTGAATCACAATATTTACGGAAGCCAGTTGAAAATCAGTTCTTACGAGATGAAGGAACCGGAAGATCTGATCTCCATAGAGCGGTATCTTGGTTCCGGTGCGATCAAAGGAGTCGGTGCAACTCTGGCAGGAAGAATTGTAAGGAAGTTTAAAACAGACACCTTTCGTATTATAGAAGAAGAGCCGGAACGGCTTGCAGAAGTGAATGGAATCAGCGAACGCAAAGCAAGGGAGATCGCGCTGCAGGTGGATGAGAAAAAAGGAATGCGCAAAGTGATGATTTATTTACAGAACTTTGGAATCAGTACAGCACTGGCAGCAAAAATCTATCAGAAGTATGGCAGTAAAGTGTATGAGATCCTGGAAACCAATCCTTACAAACTTGCGGATGATATCGAAGGTGTTGGGTTTAAAACTGCGGATGAGATTGCGGCAAAGATTGGAATACATACAGACTCTGATTTCCGGATCCAAAGCGGGATTTTTTATGTGCTTCAGCAGTCCATGACAGAAGGACATGTATATTTGCCGAAGAATGTTTTAGAGGTAAGGACCTCCAGGCTTCTTGGTGTTGAGATTGAAGGAATTGAAAAATATATCATGGATCTTTGCATGGAACGAAAGACAGTTATGAAAGAAATAGAAGGAGAGATCCGTATCTACCCGTCCCGCTTTTATTATATGGAACTGAATGTTGCCCGTATGCTGAATGATCTGGATATTGACTGCGCGATGCCGGAAGATATGATGGAAAAACGACTGCGAAAAGTGGAGGAGCTGGAACAGATTTCACTGGATCCAATGCAACATCAGGCGGTGATCGAATCGATCAAGCATGGACTTTTGATCCTGACAGGAGGACCCGGAACCGGAAAGACAACAACAATCAACACCATGATTCAGTTTTTTGAGAGCGAGGGGATGAGTATTCTTCTGGCAGCGCCGACAGGGCGTGCAGCAAAGCGCATGACAGAAGCGACAGGTTATGAAGCGCAGACGATTCATCGTCTGCTTGAAGTCAGCGGAAATCCAGAAGAAGAAGGAAATGTCAATGGATTTTTAAGAAATCGCGACAATCCACTGGAAACAGATGTGCTGATCATTGATGAAATGTCCATGGTAGATCTGACCTTGATGCATGCACTCCTTACAGCAGTTGTGCCCGGAACAAGATTGATTTTGGTGGGGGATGTCAATCAGCTGCCGTCGGTAGGACCGGGAAGTGTATTAAAAGATACGATTGCATCGAATAAATTTCATGTGGTTACACTGACAAAGATTTTCCGTCAGGCGGGAGAAAGTGATATCGTACTGAATGCGCATAAGATTAATGCGGGTGAGCGCGTGATCATAAATAACAAAAGTCGTGATTTCTTTTTCCTGAAGCGACAGGAGGCGGATGTGATCATAGGAGTTGTGATCACACTGATCCAGAAGAAACTTCCGAAATATGTGGATGCATCTCCGTTTGATATTCAGGTGATGACACCGACAAGAAAAGGTCTGCTTGGAGTAGAGCGTCTGAATGTGATTTTGCAGAGATATTTAAATCCTCCGGATCCGAAGAAGGAAGAAAAGGAAGCAAACGGAAGGATTTTCCGTACCGGTGATAAAGTGATGCAGATCAAGAATAATTATCAGCTGGAGTGGGAAGTTTGTACAAAGTATGGGGTGACGGTAGATAAAGGAATGGGGATTTTCAATGGGGATATGGGAATCATCCGGGAGATCAGCTCCTATAAAGAAACTCTGACTGTTGAGTATGATGAGAAGCGACAGGTAGAATATCCGTTTGAGCTGTTGGATGAACTGGAACTGGCGTATGCGATCACGGTTCACAAATCCCAGGGAAGCGAATATCCGGCGGTGGTAATTCCGCTGCTTCCGGGACCAAAGCTGTTATATAATCGGAATTTATTGTATACAGCAGTGACAAGGGCAAAAAAATGTTTAACGATAGTTGGGAGTGAAGATACATTTCAGGAAATGATAAAAAACAAAAACGAACAGGAACGATACACAAGTTTGGACGAGCGTATACAAGAGTTTTAGAGCTGTTGTACCCTTCAGTTTGTCCATTTTGCGAAAATGTATACAAGTATGGAATCTGTCCTTCCTGTAAAGAAAAGATCGTGTATATCCGTCAGCCAAGATGCATGAAATGCGGAAAGCCATTGAGAAAGGAAGAGCAGGAGTACTGCCGTGATTGCCAGAAAAAGAAGTATGCGTTTGAAGCCGGGAAGAGTATCTGGGTGCATAAAGCACCGGTTTCGCAGGGAATTTACAGATTTAAATACAAAAACAGAAGATGTTATGGAGAAATTTTTGCTGCGGAAATGGCTGCAGAATTAGGAGATGCTGTGAAACAATGGAAAATAGAAGAAATTATACCAGTTCCGCTTCACAGATCCAGACAGAGGATAAGAGGTTACAATCAGGCACAAATTCTGGCGGAAGAACTTGGGAAAAGGCTGGATCTTCCCGTGAACAAAGATGCAGTAAAAAGAATTCAGAAAACGCGACCTCAGAAAGTGCTTGGGAGCAGAGACAGGATTCGAAATCTAAAAGGAGCATTTGGTGTCACAAAATCCTGGATTCCGAAAAAATGTGTGCTGGTCATCGATGATATTTATACAACCGGAAATACCATACACAGAGTGGCAAAGGTGTTGAAAAATGCAGGAGCACAAAAAGTATATTTTTTGACCATAAGCATTGGACAAGGACTCTGACAGTATGATATACTAAAAATGATGTTTAAAAGGCAATGGATCGAGGTGGAAACATGTTGGATAAAAGAAAAATACGATTGATGATCAAGATGGCTTCTTATGAAAAGCAGGGAGCAGAAGAGGATCTGAAAATCAGCAGTTATTATAAAAAGGATTATGTGAGTATGAATGTGTGGGCTACGGCAATCTGGTTTACCATCGGTTATGCAATCGTAGCGGCACTGATCGCATTCTGCACGTTGGAGCAGATTCTGGAAAAGCTTACGATACTAAAGCTTCTTCTCTTGATGGGAACGGCAGTAGGCGGTTATCTGATTCTTTTGATTCTTTATTGTACCGGTGCAAGGATGTTCTACAAGAGAAAACACAATCTTGCCAAGCAGCATGTGAAAAAATATTATCGGGATCTGTCCCGTCTTGAAAAGATAAACATGAAGGAGAAAAAATAATATGAGCACATTACTTGTATGGAAGGATCAGATAGAAAAAATTTATGCCAGATATTCTTTTTATATTGTAAAGATACTGCAGTTCGTGTTGGGATTATGTGTATTCGGACTGATCAATTCCAATATAGGATTTATGAAAGCATTATCCTCTACAGTTTGTACAGTTGGTCTTGCTGCTGTTACGGCCTTTCTTCCGGTCGGGATGCTGGCACTTGTAGCAGCCCTGCTTGTTCTGGTACATCTGTATGCACTGTCTTTGCCGGTAGCGGGATTATGTCTGGCAATTTTTCTGGTGATGTATATTTTTTATGTAAGATTTACACCTAAAAAATCATGGCTGATGGTAGTGGCGGCAGTAGCAGTTGCTCTGAAGGTCCCATATGTGATCCCGGTTGTATTTGGGTTGCTCGGAGCGCCTTCATTTGCAGTTTCGATGATGCTGGGGACGATTGTTTATTATATGCTCCACACAGTAAAGCTGACGGCATCGGCATTTCAGAGCGGAGGGGTAAAAGAACTTCTGGATGGAATCATGGTATTTACAAAACAGATACTGGCCAACAAAGAGATGTGGATGATGGTAGTTGTTCTGCTCCTGGCGATGATGGTAGTATATGGGGTGAGAACAAGAGGCATCAGTCATGCGTGGAAGACAGCTTCCGTTGCGGGAGCAATCGTGGCGGCAGTGCTTCAGGTGTCAGGCTGTATGACATTGGATGTTTCCTTCCAGGCAAGTTTTATTTTACTGGATCTTGTGGTGACAGTAGCAGCAGGTCTGATAGCAGAATTTTTCTTCCTTTCTGTGGATTATTCAAGAACAGAGACATTACAGTTTGAGGACGATGAGTATTACTACTATGTAAAAGCGGTGCCGAAAGTAGGGGTTACATTACCTGAAAAACAGGTGAAGCATATTACAGAGCCTCATGAAGAACAGCCAAAGGAAGCAAAAGCAGCAGTAAATCTGAAGCCGGAGCCGATGGTTCAGGAAACGGTGGCGATTGATACGAGCCAGATCCAGGAAGCAGATCTGGAGAAAAATGTAGATGAACTTCTGCTGACGCAGAGTTTAAATGAAGAATTGAGACAGAATCAGAACGAGCCGGAGGATGACTTGAGTCTTACGAAAAGTCTTGGAGATTTGTGGACCAAGAAGCCTGGTTCTGGAGAATAGGATGAGGAGGTGACTGGATGGAAGACCGGATCAGAATTTTTTTAAACAATTACATAAATGGTTTATACTTTCCAACGGTACACCTGACAGATGTGATAGAGATATTGATCATTACAGTGATCGTGTATGAGATCATGCTGTGGATCAAGAATACAAAAGCGTGGATGCTCTTAAAAGGGATGATCATGCTGGGGGCATTCTTTTTGCTTGCCGCGATCTTTAAGATGCATACGATTTTATTTGTGGCAAAGGAGTCGATCAGCGTACTTGCAATAGCGGCAGTTGTCGTGTTCCAGCCGGAACTTAGAAGAGCTCTTGAAAAGCTGGGCGAAAAGAATTTTCTTACGAATGTTACTCTTTTTGATAAAAGCAAAGAAAATCAGCGCTTTTCCGATGAAACCCGAGACGGGATCGTGCGCGCATGCTTTGAGATGGGCAGTGTCTGCACAGGAGCGTTGATCGTTGTAGAGCAGGCGATTCATCTGACAGAGTATGAGGTGACGGGAATTGAACTGGATTGCAAGATCTCTTCACAGGTATTGGTCAATATATTTGAGCATAACACACCGCTTCATGACGGAGCAGTGATCATACGGGGAAATCGGATTACCTCAGCAACGTGTTACCTTCCTCTTTCAGATAATATGCAGATCAGCAAAGAACTGGGAACAAGACACAGAGCGGCGCTCGGAATGAGTGAGGTCTGTGATGCGCTGGTGATCGCAGTTTCGGAAGAGACAGGTCAGGTATCTGTTGCAATGGGCGGACAATTAGAGAGAGGAGTGTCAAAGGAGAGGCTTACAGAACGACTGAATCGGATTCAGTACAGATCAGCAGAGAAGAAAGCAAAAAAATGGAAAGGATGGCGCAGGAATGAAAAAGCATAAATACATGGAAAATCTGAGCTTGAAAGTGATTGCCCTGTTCTTCGCTGTATTTCTGTGGCTGATCGTGATAAACATTGATGATCCTGTTGACACACAGACGTTTGATAATATTCCGGTGGAAGTAAAAAACGAGCAGGTTGTAAAAAGTAAAGGAAAAATGTATCAGATTTTGGATGGGACAGAGAATGTAAGTGTAAAAGTGACGGCAAAGCGTGAAATACTGGAGAAACTGACATCTTCAGATTTCAGCGCGGTTGCTGACATGCAGGAAATGCAGATCAACAGTCTGATCCCGATCAAAGTTTCTGTAAAGCGATATAGCAGTGAGTGTAAAGCTGAGGCTTCGCCGAATAACCTGGTAGTGGAGATCAATGATGTCAAACAGAAGGTATTTCCTTTGACAGTCAGTGTGTCAGGAACGCCGCAGAATGGATGTATCATTGGCAACATGACTGTAAATCCTGAAAAGATTACGATCAAAGGCTCAGAACCGCTTGTAGAAAGCATTGAAAAAGCAGTGGTTAAAGTGGATGTAACGGGACGCGCAGATTCGGGAACTGTTCAGGGAAATCTGGTACTTTATGACAGTCAGGGCAATATTGTGGATCAGAGCAAGTTGAGCAATAACCTGAACACGGAGAAGGGAATTCAGGTAGAGATCCAGATGCTGAATACAAAAGATGTACCGATTACATATCAGCAGCCGGAGAATCTGAAAGAGAATTATATTTGCACAGGATGGACCTGTGAGCCGCAGACAATACAAGTCAGCGGTACAAAAGAGATGCTGGATACGATATCGGAGATAGAAATTCCGACATCGGAAATTGATGTCAGTGATGCTACTAAAAAAGTAGAAAAGACAGTGGATATCACGCAGTATCTTCCGGAGGGAATCAAACTGGTGGATGAGAATGCCAATACGATTTTGATCACTGTTATGATTGAGAAGGAGGGTTCCAGGATTATAGAATTCCCGGTAGAAGGAATTCAGGTTAATAATCTGAAAGACAAATATGAGCTTACGTTTGAATCAGATGAAGTGATCGAATTGAAGTTTATCGGAGAACAGACAACACTTGATCAGCTGGATATTACAAATGCAGTTTCGATTGATCTGCAGGACTGTAAATCTACAGGAGAGTATGAGGTTCCGGTATCGATTGAAGTGCCTGACGGAGTAGAATTGGAAAAACAGCCTACAATAAAAGTAAAGCTGACAGAAAAGGAAGATGAAACAGATCAGAAAGCCGATAAGAAATCTGACAGTACACAGGAGAAATCGGAAAAATAAGGGAGGAGACATAAAATGGTCAGTGGAAAGACAAAAATCAAGAATCCTACAGGACTGCATTTACGTCCGGCAGGATTATTCTGCAAAACAGCAATGCAGTTTGCAAGTAAGATCACGGTCAGAAAGCAGGCTCGAAATGAGGAGGTCACTGCCAATGCAAAAAGTGTACTGAGTGTACTTGGGGCATGTATCAAAAGCGGAGATGAGATCGAAGTGATCTGTGAAGGCTCGGATGAGACAGCAGCTCTTGCAGAGATGATCAGGATCATTGAGGATGGACTGGGAGAATAAAGGTTACAGAGCAAAGGAGAAAAACATGAACAAAGCAACATTAGTCGTAATGGCGGCAGGGATTGGAAGCAGATTTGGCGGCGGAATCAAACAGCTGGAACCGGTGGGACCAAACGGAGAGATTATTATGGATTACTCCATTTATGATGCAATGGAAGCCGGATTTGATAAGGTTGTATTTGTAATCAGAAAGGATCTGGAAAAAGATTTTAAAGAAGTGATCGGAAACCGGATTGAAAAGGTTGTAGAGGTTGCTTACGCATATCAGGAGGTAGATGATATTCCGCAGGCGTATCGGGAACGTTTTTCAGGTCGCACAAAGCCATGGGGAACCGGACAGGCAATTCTCTGCTGTAAGGATGTTGTAGACAGTCCGTTTCTGGTCATTAATGCAGATGATTACTATGGAAAGCAGGCATATGTGGAAGCGTACGAGTACCTTACAAGAGAGACAACATCAAAGGATGAGATCTGTATGGTCAGCTTTGTTTTGAAAAATACACTGAGTGATAACGGCGGGGTAACACGCGGAGTCTGTAAAGTAAATGAAAACGGATATCTTGCAGATATTGTGGAGACGTCCAATATTGAGAAATATGAGAGCGGAGCAGCCGTTCACAAGGGAGAAGAGTACATTCCAATCGATATTGAATCCAGCGTTTCCATGAATATGTGGGGACTTACGCCAGAGTTCTTCCAGATTCTGGAAAGTGGATTTGAGGCATTTGTAGCAAATACCCCGGCAGATAACTTGAAAGCAGAATATTTACTGCCGACGATCATTGGTGATCTTTTGGCGGAGAAAAAGCTTGCAGTAAAAGTGTTGACATCAAAAGATAAATGGTTTGGTGTGACTTATAAAGAAGATAAGGATTCCGTTGTTTCGGAATTGCAGGCTTTGATTCATGCAGGAGTTTATCCGAAAAAGTTATTCTGAAAGAAAAAATAAGAGAGGGGGCGCAGCAAATCAGGCTGCGTTCCCTTTTGCCGCGTAAAAGTGGTCAGTATAAAAGTTGGAATTAAGGAGAGGACATAAGATTGCAGGAGTTAAAGAAAAAGCATAGAAAGAAGCCGAAAAAAGAGTTAGAGAGAGGGGCGCAAAAAGAGCAGAAGAATCTGACGGATATAACGGAAGAACAGTTGAAAGTGAATATCGGGATTGTTCGTTTGGGAAACATGATAAAGGTGATTCAGATTGTGATGAAAGTGCTGTTGTGTATGTTAGCAGTGTTATTCTCATTTCTGGCAATCTTGCTTCATGAAGCGGCAAACTGGATGCTGGCGACATGGACAAATCTGTCTATGGAGGAGCTTGTCGCTCAGTTAAAGACACCGATCCAGGGCACCAGTCATGAGGTACTCTGGGATTTTGTAGAGACTTGTATACCGGCCGCAGTGATGGCAGTGTTTTTTGTGGTATTGGTAATCGTAATGGTGCGAAAAACAAAGATTACAAAATGGGTGGTACAGATTGGAGCGGTTGCAGGTTCGATGGCACTGATTGTATCATCCGGACAGATGGTGTGGAATGAACTGGATGTTGGAGAATATCTGGAAAATCAGGATACGATCTCGATGTTTTTGCAGGAGAATTATATGGATCCGGCGTTGGTTCCGGTTACATTTCCCGAGCAGAAGAGAAATCTGGTGTACATTTTTATGGAGTCCATGGAATCCACGTACGCTTCAACAGATGTAGGCGGCGCTTTTGCAGAAAATGATATTCCGGAGATGACGCAGCTGGCAATGGAAAACGTTAATTTTTCGACGGGCGATATGCTGGGCGGTCTGATTCCTTCTGATGGTGCCACGTGGACAATGGGAGCTATGGTGGCGCAGACATCCGGGTTGCCGCTGAAGGTAAAGCTACGCGCGGAGAATATACAGGAAGATGTGCAAGTGCTTCCGGGAGCAACTGTTCTGGGTGATATGTTAGCGGTACAAGGCTACAAACAGGTTGTTATGTTTGGCTCAGAAGGGGAGTTTGCCGGAAGAAAACAGTATTTTGAGGGACATGGAAATTATGAAGTGAAAGATTTGCTCTACGCTCAGCAAAACGGTCTCATACCTCCGGATTATCGAGTGTGGTGGGGATATGAGGATCATAAATTGTACGATTTTGCAAGGCGGGAAGTAACAAATCTGGCTAACAGCGGACAACCATTTAACTTTACGATGCTGACTGTTGACACCCATTTTGAAGATGGATATGTTTGTGATCTGTGCCAGGATGAACATCCGGGCAATCAGTATGCAAACGTGATGTCCTGCGCTAGCAGACAGGTCGTGGATTTTGTGAACTGGTTGAAAGCACAGCCATTTTATGAGAATACCACGATTGTGATTGTAGGAGATCATTTGACGATGGACAGTGATTTTTGTCAGGATGTGCCGGAAGATTATACGCGAGGTGTATATAATACGATCATCAATGCTCCAATTGTTCCGGTCAATCAGAAAAACAGAATGGCGACAACAATGGATATGTTTCCAACGACAATTGCGGCATTGGGAGCACAGATTGAAGGGGATCGCCTGGGACTCGGAACAAATTTGTTTTCAGCAGAGCCGGCTCTTGCAGAAAAAGTGGGAATGGATACCCTGAATAAGGAAATTAGAAAACGTTCTATTTTTTATGAACAGATAGCAGGAAAAGAAAATATTGATGATTCAGTCATGGATATGGACTAGGAGAATAGAGAATGAAAGAGTTTTTTGAATTTTGTAGAAAAAGAATAGATTTACTTATCTTTAACATATCCATTGTAGCAGTGGTCTATGGATGTAGAATTTTTAATTTGTCTGTTACTATGGATACCGATCTTTTTATTAATACGCCTAGAAGCGTTTATAATTGGTTAGATATTGGCAGATATGGATTGATTTTTACAGAAAAAATTTTTGGAATACGTTGGTATAATCCTTATATAAACTCAACACTTGGTTTTTTTGCGATTGTTGCATTTTTAATGATGTTTGCGTATTCATTTGAATATATCTCAGGCAGAGAAAATAGATATAATTATTTCGTGTTTTCAGCACTTTTTATGACACATCCAATATGGGTGATGCAATGGGTGTTTAAATTACAGAATTTTGATATAGCAATATCAATTTTATTAGTAGCGATTGCAGTATATCTTACATTTAGCTGGATTAAGTGCAGAGCAGTCTGGAGGCTATTATTAGCTATAGGATGTCTTGTTTGGAGTTTTGGAAGTTATCAGGCTAACACGACACTTTTTATAGCAGCGGTAGCATTTGGAATTTTGATATGTAAAGAAACCGATTTGAAAAAATTGTTTTTGGTGTGTGTAAAGGCAGTAGTGCCATTTGGATGTGCTTATATATTAAATTCCATAATTGTAAAAATGTTCTTTTCTTCAGGAGACTATATTGAAGGACAAGTATTATGGGGAAACGTTTCTGCAGAGCAATGTATAATTAATATAATTCAGCATATTAAACAAGTGTTTTTTGTTTATAAGCATTATATATACGGATATGGCGCAGTCGTGTTAAGCATATGTGCTGTAGTTATGCTGGTGATTCGGTGCAAAAGTGCTATAAAAATTCCTGTTTGGAAATGGGTGGCTATTTTGGTGTTAATAATCAGCCCGTTTATGCTTACTGTGTATGCGGGAGTAGCACTTGCTTATCGAAGTCAATATACTCTTCCTTTTGTAATTGCGGTGGGATTTGTGTATTTAACAAGAAGGAGAGATGATGAAACGGTTGAGAAAAAGAAATCTATAAATAAAATTGTAAGAAAGACAATACAAGCAGGAGTGTTGATAGCTGCAATTGCAGTAGGATTGAGTCAGACATATACAACATTGAGATTTTGGTATGCGGATGATGTGAGATATGAACAAGATGTAGACACATTGAATGAAATTGTTACACGCTGTCATATAAAAGATTATGATCTGCAAAAAAGTAAAATTGCATTTATCGGAGAGCGCAAGGCACCGTTGAATAATGCTTGTTATCCCGAAATTGATTTTATAGGCATGTCATATTTTAATATGTTTGCATGGATGGAGCCAGAATATTATTATTCTACAGGAAAGATTTGTACGTTTGCATTAACAAGAGGAATAGAGTTGAATGGTGCAACTCAAGAGGAAATTGCGAGGGCTACAAATTTTGCAAAAAACATGCCGGAATGGCCAGCTAATGATGCGATTCAAAAAGATGGCGATTTAATTATAGTGAAGATGGGAGAAATCAAATAGAAAGTCAATCTATAATATGTTATAGTTAAAATAGATAGCTTTGATGAGGAAGAAATATGGAAAAGATAAGTGTAGTTGTTTCATGTTATAATGAAGAAGAAAGTATTCCTTTATTTTACAATGAAATAAAAAAAGTAATGAGCATTATGAAAGAATTCCAGTTTGAAGTTCTTTTTGTAGATGATGGGTCAAAGGACAGAACTCTTGAAGTTGCAAAAGAACTGGCAAAAAAAGACGAATGTATAAAGTATGTGTCATTTTCCAGAAATTTTGGGAAAGAAGCAGCGATGTATGCGGGATTAAGTTATGCTTCTGGAGAGTATGTCACAATCATGGATGCGGATTTACAAGATCCGCCAAGTCTGTTGCCTGAAATGATGCGTTATATCAAAGATGAGGGCTATGATTCGGTGGCAACAAGACGAGTGACAAGAAAAGGAGAGCCAAAGATCCGGTCATTTTTTGCAAGGAGATTTTATCATTTGATCAAGAAAATTTCAGATACGGAAATTGTAGATGGAGCCAGAGATTATCGATTGATGACGCGCCAGTTCGTAAACAGTCTTCTGGAGCTGGAAGAATACAATAGATTTTCAAAAGGTCTGTATGGTTGGGTTGGATATAAAACAAAATGGATGGAATATGAAAACGTCGAGAGAGTTGCAGGTGAGACAAAGTGGTCTTTCTGGAAATTGTTTGTGTATGCAATCGAAGGGATTGTTGCTTTTTCTACAGTACCGTTGCTGATTTCAGCGATCATGGGAATTGTATTCTGTGTACTTGCGTTTATATTGATTATCGTAATTGTTGCAAAAACACTGATTTTTGGAGATCCGACATCTGGATGGCCGTCTATGGTATGTATTATGCTATTCATAGGTGGAATTCAACTGTTTTGTATCGGTATTTTAGGGGAGTATTTTGCAAAAGCATATATGGAATTGAAAAAAAGACCGATTTTTATTTGCAAAGAGACAAATATTCAGCCATAGGCTTTTATATATAGATATTACGCAAAAGAGAAAGGGGTTAAAACAAAAGAATGAAAAAAGTACAGAAAGTACTTGCGCTGTTACTGGTGTTTATGATGGTGTTTACTACAGCTGGGATGAATGTGGCGGCAGCTGGGGAGATGGATTCTGTTGCAGGAGAAGCAGATATACAATCACAGGAGCAACAGCAGACTTTAGATGAAACAGACACACAGCAGGAGGCAACACAGCAGGAGACAACACAGCAGACTTCGGAAGGAATTCTGGAGTATGTGTATGTGGATGAATCAGTGGTCAATATGCCACAGACACAGAATATAGCAGTTGGATTTTCGGATGAGAACCTGGTGCTGGAATCTGCAGTTCTGCATTATAGTTCTGTTGTTACAGGTGAACAGTTTGAAATGCCGGCGTCAGCAATTGTGAACAATACAGTTTTGTTCACACAGGATTATCCGGAAGGATCAGCAGAAGATGTGTATCAGCTGGATAGCCTGACATATCAGAGCTCGGGAGTAAGTTCTACGGTAAATCTGCTGGATGAAGAAATTGATGCGGGTTATACAGTTACAGTACAGCCGGAAGAGGAGAATTCTTCAGAGGAAGCAGTACCGGATGTGGCAGTATATTCACTTAGTGAAGACGGCAATGTGATCGAGGCTTCTGCAGACACAGAGAACATTGAGGAGACTGTGGCAGGAGTACTGGGAGAGGCAGATCCTGTATCACCGCTTGCAAGAGAAGCAAGAGCCAATAAAACGGTGGTGATCTGTGCCGGGCATGATGCGACGCATACAGGAGCCGGCGGTAATGGACTAAGAGAAGAAGAGCTTACTTTTAAAGTGGCACAGTATTGCAAACAGGCATTGGAGCAGTATCAGGGAGTTACAGTGTATATGGACAGAGACTCTATTTCCTGTAAATATCCGGGACAGAGTACAAGCTACTGTCTGAATCAGAGAATTAAAGATGCAGCAGCACTCGGAGCGGCCGTGTTTGTAGATATTCATTTCAATACAGGAGGGGGAACGGGAGCAGAGGTTTACTATCCAAACAAAAGCTATAATGAAGGAATCCATCAGGAAGGGCAGAATCTGGCAAATAAGATTCTGAGTGAGTTGTCAGCACTGGGATTAACAAATCGTGGTGCAAAAATTAAAGACGGTACCACGGGTGAGACAGATTCGAATGGAAATAAAGATGACTATTTTACGACAAACTATCTTTCTAAACAATATGGAATGACAGGGGTGATCGTAGAACACGCATTCTTAGACAGTGCATCTGATGCCGCGAAATTGAAAGATGAGAATTTCCTGAAAAAACTGGGAGAAGCGGATGCAGCAGGAATTGCAGCAACTTACGGGTTCAGCAAAGGCAATAACGGAAACGAGCAGGCAACTGTGCAGATTAAAAATAAAAATGATTTTAATGGAACTGCACAGATTGAGGTGAGTGGTTCTGGAAATGGTTACAAAGTGGCAGTGTGGAGTGAAGAAAACGGTCAGGACGACCTTGTCTGGTATTCTTTGCCGGGAACTGCAAGAGTTATCAATTTTGATATTCAGAATCATAAGAAGTCTACCGGAAAATATAATGTTCATGTATATAATTGGAATACGACATCGAATTTATGCCAGGCCGAATTCAGAGTCTCGGGTAATACTACTTCTACGTTAAAGGTTTCTTCTGTTGACAACAGAAGTGATTTGTATCGGGTTCAGCTGAAGTTTGCAGATATGCCGGATGACGTGGATGTCGTACAGTTTCCGGTATGGAACAAGGCGGATCAAAGTGATATTCGCTGGATTACAGCTCAGCAGAAATCGAACGGAGTCTGGGAAGCGGATGTGAGTATTCCGGATCAACAGGTTGGAGCTGTTTATCAGGTACATGCCTATGCAAATCTGACAAGTGGAACGCTGGTATTCCTTGGGAAAACAACGTTTAAGGTGATTGGACCAAGTGCAGATGTGGAGATTCAAAATTATAATGCAAATCAGGGAACTTTTGATGTTATTGTGAAAAATGTTGAAGTTCCGGCAGGAGTGGAATCTGTCAGAGTTCCGGTGTGGAGTGAGCCGGATCAGGGCGATCTGATTTGGTATTTTGCAGACAGGCAGAGTGACGGTACTTACAAAGTTCATGTAGATATTGCAAATCATCACAACAACAGAAGTACCTATAATGTTCATGTATATGTGATGGATAACAATGGAGTACAGACATTCGTTGCGATGACATCCCAGCAGGTGAGTGAAACGAAGGACGAACTGACAGCAGAGGATAAGAGCGGAAAAGAAACGACATATCAGCTGACCTTAAAAAATCACAAAGCAGCAAAAGCAACAAGCGTTAATTTTGCAGTGTGGAGTGAACGAAACGATCAGGATGATCTGGTATGGTATGAAGGAAAAAAAACGTCTTCAAATACATGGAGTGCAGAGGCTTCGATCAAGAATCATAAAACAGCCGGAAAATATCTGGTTCATGTATATGGAATTGTAAATGGAAAGCAGATCTTTTTGGATCAGACAACATTTGAAGTTTCAGAAGCGCAGGCAACCCTGGAAGTGGGTACATATGATGTGGAAAAGAAAAGTTTTGAAGTAACTGTCAAAGGCATTTCCTGTAAATCAGGTATCAAGGAAGTCCTGGTTCCGGTATGGAGCAAAGCAAACCAGAGCGATCTTGTATGGCATGAGACGAAAAAGCAGAGTGATGGTCCTTATAAAGTGACGATTAAAGTGCCTTCTGATATCAAAAATGCGAAGTATAATGTTCATGCCTATGTGACCGGGAAAAACGGAGTTCAGTCTTGTGTAGGAGTAACAACAAAGGAAGTAACGAATGAGCAAATTGTTGTATCGGCAAAAGATACAAGCAAGAAAGAAAGTACTTATCAGGTAAAACTGGAAAACCAGGGAAAATATGACAGGATCGATGATGTAAACTTTGCAGTGTGGAGCGTTGCAAATGATCAGGATGATCTGATATGGTATTCTGGCAACAAAGAAAGTGCGAATGTATGGACAGCAGATGTCAGCATATCCAGCCATAAAACGGCAGGGACGTATAATGTTCATGTATATGGAGTTGTTAATGGACAGCAGATAAATTTAGGACAAACTACGTTTGAAGTGTCAAGCCCAAAAGGGAAAACAGAAGTGAGAAACTATAATTCTGTTAAAGGATCGTTTGACGTGATTGTCAAAAATATTTCTTCAAAATCAGGGGTTCAGTCAGTACAGGTTCCGGTATGGAGTCAGCCGGATCAAAGTGATCTGATCTGGTATTCAGCAAAGAAACAGAGTGATGGCACTTACAAAGTAACAGTGGAGTTAAGTAAACATCAAAATCACAAAGGAACCTATAATATCCACACCTATATTACCACAGAGACTGGAATCATGACATTTACGGATGGAATTACATATAATGTGGTCAGCGATTCATCCGACCAGGATGAAGAAAAATTAACTACAATCATGGGGGAGACGGCTACAACTGTTGAACAGATGATGCGCTATTATGAAAGCAGCGGTAATCAATACCCGTCAGAGGCGCTTGGAAAAGGCGGAGCACCGACACTTCGAGATTTCTGTCAGATGTATTACGAAGAAGCTGTGGCGGAAGGTGTAAAAGCTGAGGTGGCTTTTGCACAGGCAATGAAAGAAAGCGCATGGCTTAAATTTGGAGGCATTGTGAAAATCGAGCAGTTTAATTTTGCGGGACTTGGAGCATTGGATGGAAATGCGCAGGGACAGGCAGCGAGTTTTTCTGATGTCCGGACAGGAATCAGAGCTCAGATCCAGCATTTGAAAGCATATGGTTCTGCGGAAGACCTGAAGTCGGCATGCGTAGACCCCAGATTTAAATATGTAACCCGCAACTCAGCAAAATATGTAGAGTGGCTGGGGATTAAGGAAAATCCGGCAGGTGTAGGCTGGGCAAGTGATAAAAATTACGGATATGCGATTGTTGATATGGTGAAAGTGTTGACAAGCAAATAAACAACGATTCGGAAACTATGATTTGAGTTGTTTGAGAAAAAGAACCTTTTATGTGTTAAAGAAGCATAAGAGGTTCTTTTTTAATGAATTTCAGAATATTCTTTCTTTTATGCCTGATTTACGATAAAATACATAGTATAGATTTTAATCAATAGTTATTTTATAAAAAGCTGGGTTAAAAATAAACGGATACGAGGTAAGAGGGTATGGATAGGGAATTGGTAAGTGTTTTAATGGTGAATTATAATAGGGGGACAACAATTGGAGAGAGCATCAAAAGTGTGCTGGCACAGACATATACGGATTTAGAGTTGATTATTGTAGATGATGGTTCAACAGATGATTCCTGTTCCGTGATTGAAAGTATTAAAGATCCGAGAATCAAGTTGTATCGTCTGGAGCAGAATGAGCATATCAGTCATGCGACAAATTATGGATTTCAAAAGGTGACAGGAGCATATCTTGCAAGGATAGACAGTGATGATGTCTGGTATCCCCAAAAGCTGGAAAAACAAATTACGTTTTTAAAGAATAACCCCGAATATAAGATTTGTTTTGCATGGATTGATTTGATTGACGAGTATGGGAATAGCATCAATGAGCAGCAAAAGGAATTGCTAGGTGTGTTTGAAACTACATTTCAGGGGCAGAGCGATTGTTTGCACCGGTTCTTTTTCGGAGGAAACTGTCTGTCACATCCTTCAGTGGTGATGAGAACGGAGTTGATGCGGGAGACAGGAGATTTTAACCTTGCATATATGCAGTCTCATGATTTTGATTATTGGGTGCGAATTGCAAAGAAATACCCAATTTATGTTATGCAGGAAAGACTGTTGGCGATGCGTCGCTTTATTCATGAAAACAGTGAAGTGGAAAATAACAGTAAAACATATGGTCCGAATGTGATCCGTTACGAAAATGAAGCTGCAAATATAAAGCGTCATTTTTTTGAGGATATGGAAGATGAACTGTTTATCAGAACATTCAGGCAGGATTTTAAAAATCCGGAGTCAAGTACAAAAGAAGAATTGGAATGTGAGAAAATATTTTTGCTCTGTAAAACATGTCCGGAATTGCAGAATATCCTGCCCACAGGGTTAGATAATTTTTTGGAGCTGTATCCGAAGTATGCAGAAATATTAAAACAGAAATTTGATTTTACAGTTCATGATTTCTATGATTTCACGGGAAATCGAGTTTATCACAATGAAAGAGAAGAGAATGCAAAACGTAGAGAACAAGAATGTTTGAAAGAAGAACTTCAAAAAGTACACAAGGAATGTGAAAGACTCAAGATGCAGATTGAAGCGTACGAGAATTCGAAAAGCTGGAAAGCTACAGCTCCGTTTAGAAAAATAAAAGCTGTATGGAAAAAATGAGCGATACAATTAAAAATGTTGCATAGATGTTAAAGAAATGTTATAATTCTAAAGAATATATTGGAGGTTAAAATTATGAGAACATATTTAGTAACCGGTGGAGCCGGATTTATTGGATCAAACTACATTCATTACATGTTTAAAAAGTATGACAACGAAATCCGCATCATCAATGTAGATAAGCTGACATATGCAGGAAATCTTGAGAACCTGAAAGATATAGAAGACAGAGAGAATTACACATTTGTAAAGGCGGACATCTGTGATGCAGATGCGATCAACAAGATTTTTGAAGAAAACGAGATTGACAGAGTTGTACATTTTGCAGCGGAAAGTCATGTGGATCGAAGCATTAAGAATCCGGATGTATTTGTAAAGACAAATGTACTCGGGACACTTGTGATGCTCAATGCGGCAAAAGCAGCATGGGAGCTTCCTGACGGAACATTTAAGGAGGGAAAGAAATTCCTTCATGTTTCTACAGATGAAGTGTATGGATCACTGGAAGAAGAGGGAGAATATTTTTATGAGACAACTCCATACGATCCGCACAGTCCATATTCTGCAAGTAAAGCATCATCTGATATGCTGGTAAAATCTTATATGGATACGTATAAATTCCCGGCAAATATCACAAACTGCAGCAATAACTATGGACCGTATCAGTTCCCTGAGAAGTTGATTCCGCTGATCATTAACAATGCTCTGCAGGGCAAGAGTCTTCCGGTATACGGAGACGGAAAGAATGTCAGAGACTGGCTGTATGTAGAAGACCATGCAAAAGGAATTGACATGGTTCAGGAAAAAGGAAGACTTTTTGAGACGTATAATATTGGCGGTCACAATGAAAAACAGAATATTCAGATTATTCATATCATTCTGGATACGTTACAGGAGATGTTGCCGGAAGGAGATCCAAGAAAAGAACTTGTCAGCGAAAAGCTGATCACTTATGTAGAAGACAGAAAGGGTCATGACAGACGCTATGCTATTGCACCAGACAAGATCAAAGAAGAAGTGGGCTGGTATCCGGAGACGATGTTTGAAGACGGTATTCGCCTGACGATCAAATGGTTCTTTGAAAATGAAGAATGGATGAAAAATGTTACAAGCGGTGACTATCAGAAGTATTACGAGGATATGTATCAAGATAAATAAGCAGAACTCGGCAGTATCGAAAGATACTGCTGGTTTGCGTTAAAATATATAATATTAGGAGGAAATACGATGAAAGGTATTATTTTAGCTGGAGGTTCAGGAACAAGGTTATACCCATTAACACAAGTGACAAGCAAACAGCTGTTGCCGATATATGATAAGCCGATGATTTATTATCCGCTCAGTATTTTAATGGAAGCAGGAATCCGGGAGATCCTGATTATTTCTACCCCTGTAGATACGCCAAGATTTGAGGAATTGCTTGGAGACGGAAAGCAGTTTGGAATTCAACTCAGTTATAAGGTGCAGCCGTCACCGGATGGACTGGCTCAGGCATTCTTGCTGGGAGAAGAATTTATTGACGGAGAAAGCTGTGCAATGATCTTGGGAGATAATATTTTCCACGGACATGGTCTGAGTAAGAGATTGAAAGCGGCAGCGGCAAAGGAAGAGGGAGCTACGGTATTTGGATATTATGTGGATGATCCGGAGCGTTTTGGCGTTGTTGAATTTGATCAGGATGGAAAAGCCGTTTCTCTGGAAGAAAAACCAGAACATCCAAAGTCTAATTATGCAGTTACCGGTTTGTATTTCTATGATAACCACGTAGTAGAATATGCGAAGCAGATCAAACCAAGTGCAAGAGGGGAACTCGAGATTACAGATTTGAATAGAATTTATCTGGAAAAAGGAAATCTGGATGTGGCGTTATTAGGTCAGGGATTTACATGGCTTGATACAGGAACACATGAATCGTTGGTCGACGCAACAAATTTTGTAAAGACAGTGGAGACACATCAGAACAGAAAGATTGCGTGTTTAGAGGAAATTGCATACAACAACGGATGGATTGATAAAGAAGAATTGCAGAAAGCATGTGAACTCTATCAGAAAAATCAGTATGGTCGTTATCTGAAAGATGTATTGGATGGAAAGTATATCGATCAGAATTAGAAGCAGGAGGAAAAGACTATTATGGGTAAAATTAAAGTAGAAACATGTGAGATAGAAGGTCTGAAGGTGATCACTCCAACAGTTTTTGGTGATGAGAGAGGTTATTTTATGGAGACCTATAATTATAATGATTATAAAGAAGCAGGAATTGATATGGAATTTGTGCAGGATAATCAGTCATCTTCCAAAAAAGGAGTACTTAGAGGGCTTCATTTTCAGATCAATTATCCACAGGATAAATTAGTGCGTGTAGTGAGCGGAGAAGTTTTTGATGTTGCAGTGGATCTGAGAAAAGATTCTAAAACATACGGACAATGGTATGGCGTACTGTTATCAGCAGAGAATAAAAAACAGTTTTTTATTCCAAAGGATTTTGCGCATGGATTTGTAGTATTGTCTGATTCAGCAGAATTTGCATATAAATGTACAGATTTTTATCATCCGAATGATGAAGGCGGTCTCGCATGGAATGATCCGGATATTGGAATTGAATGGCCGATTCCGGAAGATATGGAACTGACAATTTCTGAAAAGGATCAGAAATGGGGCGGAATTAAAGAATTAAAGAAGTAAGGGGAGCACAACATGATACAGTATGTTAGAAATTTCCAGAAGTTTCGTCCGCTGTTAGGCGAACTCGTTATGAGAGATGTGAAGATTAAATATAGAAAATCTGTACTGGGCGTACTCTGGACATTGCTGAATCCGCTGCTTATGATGGCTGTGCTGTCTATCGTATTTTCTCATTTGCTTCGGTTTAATGTGGAAAACTATCCTGTATACATTTTAAGTGGTCAGGTAATGTACAATTTTTTCTCGGAAGCTACATCAAGTGCAATGACTTCGATTTTAAACAATGCGCCATTGATTAAGAAGGTGTATATTCCTAAATATCTGTTTACTTTTGCACGGATCGCATCCAGTGTGATTAATATTATGGCATCTTTCGCAGCACTGATTTTAGTAATGGTATTTATGCGTATGGAGTTACATTACACGCTGTTTCTGGGGATTATTCCTCTTTTTTGTGTGATTGTGCTTGCAACCGGAGTTGGACTTATACTGGCGACTGCGACTGTAAAATTCAGAGATATCATGCATTTATACGGAGTCTTCCTTACAGCGCTGACTTATTTATGTCCGGTTATTTATCCAATGACATTTTTGTCAGAAGGATCCCTGATCTATACGATTGTAAGTTTGAATCCGCTGACAATCATTATGAATATGTTCCGTGATCTTGTGATTTACGGAGTTATGCCGTCAATCGGAAGCTTTGTGGCCGCGATAGGAATATCCGGAATCGTGTTGGCTATCGGGTTGTATGTATTCTATAAAAAACAGGATACCTTTATCTTGAATCTGTAAAAACATAAAATAAGGAGAAGACTATGGAACAGAGAATTGTGGATGTGGAAAATGTGTCCATAAAGTTTAACCTTTCATCGGAAAAAATAGACAGCATGAAAGATTATTTGGTGAAACGGCTAAAAGGTCAGATATCCTTCGATGAATTCTGGGCACTGCAGGACATCAGTTTTTCCATGAACAGAGGGGATTCTGTAGCATTGATTGGATTAAACGGATGTGGAAAAAGTACGCTTTTAAAGACAATCGCAGGAGTATTAAAACCGACAAAGGGAAGCGTAAAAGTATATGGAAGTATTGCACCGCTTATTGAATTGGGTGCAGGGTTTGACCATGATCTGACAGCTGAAGAAAATATATATTTAAACGGGGCAATTCTTGGATACGGAAGACAGGAGATGCAAAAGCATTATGAGGATATTGTGGAGTTTTCAGAATTGCGGGATTTTATGAATGTGCCGATTAAGAATTTTTCTTCCGGTATGTTGGCAAGACTTGCATTTTCCATTGCGACAATTGGAAACCCGGATCTTTTGATTGTAGATGAGGTGCTTTCTGTAGGAGATTTCCGTTTTCAGGAAAAGTGTGAAAGACGGATACAGAATATGATGAAAGAGGATACCTCTATTTTGTTTGTGTCACACAGTATTGAACAGGTGCAGAAGCTTTGCAAAAGGGCTATCTGGATAGAAAAAGGCCATATTGTAAAAGCAGGAACAACAGAAGAGGTATGTCCGGAATACAGAGAGGCATATCAAGTATAACAGAGAGGCAAAGTTGATGAAAAAATGGAAATATGTAATAGTGGCAATCGTAGGTATTTTGTTTGCCGTTATTTATTCGTTCAGAACCTGGCCGGCAGAAATTTATGATAATAACATTGACAGTACACTTTATACAAATGTGGGAGAGCTGACAGAAGGAAGTAAAGTCAGCCAGCAGTTTACGTGTACACAGAATGGATTAAACAGCCTGGAGTTGACAATGAGTAATCTGGGACAAGAATGTGAAGCGGAGTATGCGTGGACATTGACAGAGACGGAAAGTGAAAAAGTTGTGGCAAAAGGCGAGTTTACAGCTGGTGAAGTAGATAATAGCAAAAATATGGTTTTAAAACTTTCTGAATTGGAAGAAAGTAAAGGAAAACAGTATGTTCTCACAATTGAGACAGAAAGTATAAAATCAGAGCACGGGGTTACTGTTATGACAACGGACCGCAGTCTGAACGAAGACGGAAAGCTGTCGATAAACGGGAAAGAGTCATCGCAGGTGCTTGTGATGAAGGAACAAATGAAATATTTCAATACGGAGACATTTATTGTATTGTTAGGATTGATTGCTTATCTTGTGTTTTTGATCACATTTTTAAACAGACTTTTTAAGTAATCATCAGTTTGGAGGAACAGCATGAATTTCAAATCCTATATTGACGCAATAAAATATAAGAAAATGGGTAATGAATCCTGCTTTATCATTGGCGGCTGGTGTTTTTCGGTTTCGGGAGAAAAAGTTGAGTATCAGGTTTTGATAAATGGGAAAGCAGTGAAATTTGATATACAAAGGATTGCGAGAAGAGATGTCACACAAAAAATGGCGAAATATCAGCCGGAATTGTCGTGTGGATTCTCTATGACCATTCCGGTGAATCCAGAAGTAGAAGCTCCAAAAGCATTGGAGCTTTATGCTGTAAGCGGAAATGAGAAAAAGAAGATTGTGTCATTGAATGAAGCAAAGATAGAGAAGATTACAGATACAAGAAGTATTTCTTATCATTTAGAGTATGTAAGACCAGAAGAAAAAGGAGATGCTGTGAAATACAGCATCGGAGGATGGGCGATTTCTGAAAAAAAGGCGCGGGACATGGAGTATCAAATATTAGATGCGTCAGGTCAGGATGTTGATAAGACAGTCCGTATGGTTAACAGAGATGATTTGTACAAACTTGGAATGGTAGATAAAGAAAAGAAATATTGCGGATTTATTGTGGAATTTCTTGGAGATCAGGATAAAACTTACACATTTGTGATCAGCGATGGATATAATTCTGTAAGAAAAAAAATTGTCTACAAAGAAGTTGTAAAAGCAAACAGAAGATTATCTCAGGTTGGTACTGTAAAGATGATACTGCATAATCTTAATGGAGAGAACATTGTAAAAGGATGTGCATATCTGAAGAAGAATGGAGCTAAAAAGTTGATCAGCCGTCTGAAAAAAGGCGTTCACGTCAATGGAATCCCTTATAGTGAGTGGTATGAAGCTCATAAAGTGACAGAAGAGGAACTGAAAAAACAGAGAAAAAAAGTGTTTGAATATCAGCCGAAATTCAGCATTATCGTGCCGACTTATAACACTCCGATTCCGTTTTTGCGTGAGATGATCGATTCTGTAGTTGCACAGACATATCCGAATTGGGAATTATGTATTGGAGACGGCAGTGAAGGCAATCCGGAATTAGAGCAGGTACTTGCAGAATATGCTGCAAAAGATACAAGAATTAAATATCAGATACTGGAAAAGAATTTTGGAATCGCAGGGAATACAAATGGTGCTTTAGAGCTGGCAACAGGAGAATATGTTGGATTATTTGATCATGATGATATACTTGGTCCAAACGCTCTTTTTGAAGTAACAAAAGCGCTTCAGAAGAAAAAGTATGATATTCTTTACACGGATGAAGATAAGGTGTCAGGTGATCTGTCCGAACATATGGATCCGAATTTTAAGCCGGATTGGAGCCCGGATCTGTTTTATTCGCACAACTATATTACACACTTTTTTGTTGTGAAGAAAGAAATTATAGATAAAATAGGTGGGTTTAGAAGCGAATATGATGGTTCCCAGGATTATGACCTGATGTTCCGCTGTATTGAAAATGCGGAAAGCATCAAGCATATTCCGATGATTTTATACCACTGGAGAATGCATGGCGGATCAGTTGCTGAAAATCCGGCAAGTAAGATGTATGCATATGAAGCAGGGAAAAAGGCGATAGAAGATCATTTCGAGAGAACCGGTGTAAAGGTAAAAGTTGAACATATGCCGTTATGGGGAATGTACCATGTGATTTATGAAACAACGGGAAATCCACTGGTTTCTGTTATTATCCCAAATAAAGATCATACGCAGGATCTGGATACGTGTATTCGCTCATTGTTTGAAAAGAGCAGTTATCGTAATATTGAAATTATTATTGTAGAGAATAACAGTGAAGAGGCAAAAACATTTTCATATTATGAAGAAATACAGAAGAAGTATGAGAATGTAAAAGTTGTAAAATGGGAAAATGAATTTAATTATGCAGCAATCAATAATTTTGGCGTTACATTTGCCAAGGGTGATTACTATCTGTTCCTGAACAATGATACTGAAGTAATCAATGAGACTGCAGTCAGTGAACTTCTTGGCTGCTGTATGAGAGAAGATGTGGGAATCGTAGGAGCAAAGCTCTTATATGAAGATGATACCGTGCAGCATGCAGGAATCGTGCTTGGATTCGGGGGCTTTGCAGGGCATGTGTTTACCGGACTTGATAAAGATGATTACGGCTACATGGTAAGACCGAGAATCAACTGTAATTATAGTGCGGTAACAGCGGCATGTATGATGGTAGACAGAAAAGCATTTGAAGAAGTAGGCGGATTCAGAGAAGAATTCAAGGTAGGATTAAATGATGTTGATTTCTGTTTGAAGGTTCGGGAAACCGGAAAACTGGTAGTTTACAATGCGCACTCTTTATGGCATCATTATGAGTCAAAATCCAGAGGATATGAGGATACACCTGAAAAAATCCGAAGATTTGAAGGTGAGATTGTTCTGTTCCAGAAATATTGGGGAGACCTTTTGAAGAAAGGAGATCCATATTACAATAAAAACTTCCCGATTGAATACGGTCCGTTCCGTTTGGGATGATTTTGAGAAATATGCAAATAGTTGCAAGCTGAGACTGCGAAGGAGGACAATTTATGAAAGCATTAGTAACAGGAGTAAAAGGTCAGCTTGGCCATGATGTTATGAATGAACTCGCAAAGCGGGGATATGAAGGTGTTGGTGTAGATGTTGAAGAGATGGACATCACAGATGCAGCAGCAGTAGATTCTGTCATTCGTGAGGCAAAGGTAGACAGCGTTGTTCACTGCGCAGCATGGACGGCAGTGGATGCAGCGGAAGACAATGAAGAAATGTGCAGAAAAGTCAATGCTGAAGGTACTGAGAATATTGCAAAAGTATGTAAGGCACTTGATATCCCGATGATCTATATCAGTACAGATTACGTGTTTGAGGGAGAAGGAACACGTCCGTGGGAGCCGGATGATAAAGTAACACAGCCGCTGAATATTTACGGACAGACCAAATATGAGGGAGAACAGGCTGTGGAACGTCTCCTGGACAAATATTATATTGTCCGCATCGCTTGGGTTTTTGGTGTGAATGGAAAGAATTTTATCAAGACCATGCTGAATCTGGGAGAGACACATGATACTCTGACAGTTGTGGACGATCAGGTAGGAACTCCGACGTATACTTATGATCTTGCCAGACTGCTTGTGGATATGCTGGAAAAAGATGCTTATGGAAAATATCATGTGACAAATGAAGGGGGATATATCACCTGGTATGAATTTGCAAAAGAGATTTTTGCGCAGGCAGGAATGGATGTCAATGTAGTTCCGGTGACAAGCGACAAATTTCCGGCAAAGGCAAAACGCCCTCACAACAGCAGAATGGACAAATCTAAACTTAAGAAAAACGGCTTCACGCCGCTTCCGACCTGGCAGGATGCATTGAAAAGATATTTGTCAGAAATCCGTTAAGGGGGGAATGGGAGTATGAAGAAAAAATATGTATTGGGAATTTTGACAGCGGTTGTGCTGATGTTTGGAATTACAGCCTGTGAAAAAACAGAAGAGCCGGCTCCAGAGCAGAGTGCAACACAGGAAGAACAGAAAGAGGATCAGGACAATGATACATCTGATCAGGATGTCAATCAGGACGGACAGAATGAACAAGACCAGACACAGCAGGAGCAGACAGAAAACACGCAGGATGTAAATAATCTGGGAGCAGGAACAATTACTGTGTATGCCCAGAACAAGGATGTGTCCGGCTTTGATAAAAAAGAGGTTTCGCTTGAGGCAATCACACCGGAAACTGTTCTTTCTCAGTTGGCAGCAGCCGGAGTTCTTCCATCGGATACCACAGTTCTAAGTTTTACAAAGAAAGAAAAGGATGGAGAACAAGTCATTGATCTGGATCTTTCCGAAAAGTTTGGAACTTACATGAAAGAGATGGGGTCTTCTGCAGAATATTTGGTGATCGGAAGCATCTGCAATACGTATTTGGACGTTTACCACTGTGCAAAAATTCACATTACCGTAAACGGAGAGATGCTTGCCACAGGGCACGCGGAGTATCCGGGCTATATGACAAGATTTTCTTAAAAAAGAATAAAAAGCACCCTGTAAGGGGATCCGGCAGTATGTGCAGGCTTCCCTTACAGGGTGTTTTCTATTTATGCAATAATTTTCTTTTCAGCCAGTCGGCCGCATAACCGAATGTGTGGCGTATCAGGGCAAATTCGATCCGGATATAGCTGCCTAGATGCCCCATCCGAAACGGAACCTTGCGGCATTTGGACAGACCATGGATTCCTTCTTTGATTCCGTTTTTGTAATCTGTTCCAAATCCGATTTTGCAGAAAAATAAATATTTCACCAGATATCCCAAAAGTAATGGAATGAAATTCAGGATCAGCTGTAAAAGCGGCATATTTTTGTAATTCAGCCAGACACTGTTGCGGGCGGATAGTTTCACTTTAAAAGTGTTATATTTGGAACCGCTCGTTCCGCTTCCGACGTGGTACACAAGCGCAGAAGCGCAGAACCGGTTTTTATAGCCGTAGATCATGGCACGGTAACCAACATCGATATCTTCCAGATAGGCAAAATGGCTTTCGTCAAAGAAGCCGATTTTATCAAACACGCTTCGTCTGTAGATAGCAGCTCCGGCACAGGCCGTAAATACCGTATCATCTTCGGTGTAATTCGAAACCGGTCGTCCGGCTCCCCGGCATACCCCCCAGCCCATCAAGGTATAGAGATCTCCTGCGCTGTCGATCAGATCGGGGTGATACATCTGGATCATCTTGCTGCTCACAGAAAAAATCCGGTCAGAGACCTCGATCGCCCGGATCATCTCTTCGACATAGCGAGAATCCACGGTTGTATCATTGTTTAAAAGAATGACGTACGGGGTATCTGCGTGACGTATCCCTTCATTGACCGCACGGCTGAATCCATAGTTAGAATCCAGGGCCAGCACTTCGATATCAGGGTAAGTCTGTTCCATATATTCCAGACTTCCGTCCGTGGAGGCATTGTCCACGATCAGGATCTTGAAATCCCGGCAAGTCTGTTCATTTAAAGAAGCCAGACAGGGCTCCATAAAATGTTTTCCGTTATAATTGGGAATAATGATAGTAACTTTCATGTGCTCCTCATTTCTATTACTGCTGTAATTTATTTCGCGAATGTATTATATCAAATTCGGTTCTGTTTTTCTATACAAACATATGTTTATTAAAAATTACGAAAATATTACGGAAAAATGAATAAAATACTGTTAAAATCAAGTTTGTGCTTGTCCATTGAAATAAAGTATTGTATTATATCATAGATAATGTGTTTTTATAAGTAAGATAACGGAAGGTCGTATTATGATAAAAGAAAATCAGAAATTATTAAACCGCATTCAGGTTGTGCTGGATGCAGGAGTGATCATTGTAGCATATGTGCTGTCCTGGTATATCCGTTTTCGGAGCGGATTATTTGACCTGGATCCATGGTATCTGTCACTGAGAGAGTATATGAAGGTACTGTTCTTTCTGGTGCCGTCCTATTTGATCCTGTATTACGCATTTCAGCTCTACACGCCGAAGCGGGTACAGGGAAGAAGGCTGGAAGCCTGGCATGTAGTACAGGCGAATGTGATCGGCCTGATGGGTGTGACCATGGTATTTTTCCTTGCAAAGCTTTCAGACAGATATTCCAGATGGGTAGTATTTATTTTCTGCTTTGTCAATATTACCATGGAAGTATTCGCCAGAAATATGGTGAGGATGGTTTTGCGCAAGGCGAGAAAGAACGGATATAATCAGAAACATATGATTCTGGTTGGCTACAGCCGCGCGGCAGAGCAGTATATTGACCGGATTCTTGCAAACCCGGAGTGGGGATATGCCGTGCGGGGAATTCTGGATGACCACCAGCCGAGAGGAATGGAGTATAAAGGGATCAAGGTGATCGGGAGTATCGACAATCTGCTGGTCATTCTTCCGCAGAATCAGATCGATGAGATTGCGATCACACTGGGACTGGATGAGTATCACAAGCTGGAATATATTGTAAATATGTGTGAAAAATCAGGTGTGCATACAAAGTTTATTCCGGATTATAACAATATCATTCCGACAAAACCATATACAGAAGATATTCAGGGACTTCCTGTGATCAACATCCGTCATGTACCGCTTAATAATGCTTTGAATAAGTTTGTGAAGCGCGCAGTGGATATTTTTGGTGCAATCGTTGCGATCATTCTTTTTTCACCTGTGATGCTGGTTGCATCTGTGCTGATCAAGCTGACTGCACCGGGACCGCTGATTTTTAAACAGGAGCGGATCGGGCTGCAGAACAAGCCGTTCTACATGTATAAGTTCCGTTCCATGATCGTACAGAAAGAGAGCGAAGAGAAGAAGGGCTGGACGACAAAAGATGATCCGAGAGTGACTCCGGTAGGAAAATTTATCCGGAAGACCAGCATTGATGAGCTTCCACAGCTATTCAATGTGCTCAAAGGAGATATGAGCCTGGTTGGTCCGAGGCCGGAGAGACCACTGTTTGTAGAAAAGTTTAAGGAGGAAATCCCAAGATATATGATCAAGCATCAGGTGCGTCCGGGACTGACCGGATGGGCACAGGTGAATGGCTATCGTGGAGATACTTCGATCCGGAAGCGGATTGAGTGTGACCTGTATTATATTGAAAACTGGACGTTGGGACTGGATTTTAAGATTATCCTGCTGACGTTTCTGAAAGGCTTTATCAACAAAAACGCATACTAAAACGGAGGCGGATCTATGTTTCGCAGAAGAGATCGAATATCACTGCAGCAGAGAAAACGATTGAATAAAAAAAGACAAAGGCGGGGAATCCTGTTTTTGGTCCTGGAATTTCTGATACTTGCGGTTCTTGTTTTGGCGGCATTTATGATGTACAAGCTGGATCATCTCAACCATAATACACTGGATGAGAGCAGCCTGGAACTACATGAGACACCGAAGGGATACACGAATGTGGCATTGTTCGGGTTGGATTCCAGAGACGGAGAGCTAAGTGGCGGCGTGAGAAGTGACAGTATTATGATTGTCAGCATCAACAATAAGACCGGAGATGTAAAGATCATTTCCGTATATCGGGATACGCTGCTAAAGCAGCAGGATGGTTCTTATGAGAAAGCAAATGCGGCGTATTCCTTTGGAGGTCCGCAGGAGGCAGTGGCAATGCTCAACCGGAACTTGGATCTGGATATTACAAAATATGCTTCTGTAAATTTTAATTCGCTTGCAGATATCATAGATATCCTGGGTGGGGTGGAAGTAGAGCTGACCAGTGAGGAAATATTCTGGCTGAATGGATATACGGCAGAAACCTCACAGGTGGTAGGACGGCAGACACATACCCTGGATGAGAATTCTCCGGGAGTTCACAATCTGGATGGAATACAGGCAGTTTCCTATACCAGGATCCGTTATACAGCCGGAGATGACTTTAAGCGTGCAGAGCGCCAGAGAATCATATTGCAGAAGATGATTCAGAAGCTGAAGACAGCAGGACCGGTAAAATGGAATAAAATTCTGGATCAGGTACTGCCGGAAATATCAACGAATATGACGACACCGGATATCATGAAACTGGGACTGAATATATTCCGATACAAAATTGGAGAGACAAAAGGCTTTCCGTTTGATATTACGACCAGTGAAAATGTCATTGGACTGGAAGGCTCTTATGCGGTTGCGATCGGACATGCGGACAATGTAAGACAGCTCCATGAGCAGCTTTTTGGAGAGACTGGATACCAGCCTTCGGACGAAGTACAGCAGATCAGTCAGGATGTGGCTTATCTGACGGGTGTTTATCCGGAAAATTATGCACAGTAGCGAAAGAGGAAAAAAATGTTACGAAAAATAATCGCAGACAGAAAAATCGAATATAGTTCTTATACTTTAGTTTATGCGGCAGCGGTATTGGCTGCAAAGGCACATCTGGATTATGTGACTGCAGTACTTCTGATGGCAGAGGCAATGTTTTTGTTTATATGGAATTTTAGAAAGACAAAAAATCTTGTGGATATGCGGGGGCTTTTTACGCTGGCATGGGTAGGCGGAGAAGGCAGCGCATGCCTGAAGCTCAGCAGGCTGCAGAGTGACTGGAGCAATGTGACATGGCTGACCTTTTTTCTGATCTATGTGTGTTTCAATCTGGGATATGATCTCTGGCTTGGCCGTTTTTCGAAAGAACAGAGGCAGGAAGTAAAAAGAGATGAGATCTCGGCAAAGCGGATTCTGATCTGCATCTTCGGACTGATGGCAGCTTCCATTGCATGTTTTACGTTGGAGGCAGTGGTGGTAGGTTATATTCCATTGTTCAATTCAGCGCCTCATGCATATTCTTATTTTCATATTTCGGGAGTGCACTATTTTACAATCAGTTGCATTTTGATTCCAGCGCTGACTGTATTGTATACCAAGGTTACAGAAAAAATTTCGGGCAGGACATGGATCCTTTTAATTGCAGGAAACCTGACGGCAGTGGCGATTCCAATTTTATGTGTCTCCAGATTTCAGCTGTTGTTTGCGGTTGGCTTTGCGGCAGTGATGTATCTGATGTTGTATAAAAAAATCACATGGAAGATGATCGTCACAGGTTTATTGATCATGATTCCGGTGTATGTACTTCTGACAGTTGCAAGACGGCATAATGTGACTTATTTAAATGGAATTTTTGAGATGAAAAATTCCAAAATGCCAATTTTTATTACACAGCCGTATATTTATGTAGCCAATAATTTTGAGAATTTTAACTGTATGGTAGAGCAGTTGACAGCGCACACATGGGGACTGCAGATGCTGTTTCCGTTTTTTGCACTGACGGGATTGAAATTTGTATTTCCGCAGCTGGTGACAATTCCGGATTTTGTCACAAAAACAGAGCTTACGACGTTAACGATGTTTTATGATGCCTACTATGATTTTGGAATCATCGGAACCGCTTTGTTTGCGTTTATAATCGGTCTGACTGCAGCAGCAGTTTCAATTCTGGTGCGTCAGAAGAAAAATCCGATGACGTATATGTTTTATGGACAGATTGCGATTTATCTGGGGCTTGCCTTTTTTACGACCTGGTTCAGTAATCCGACGACCTGGTTCTGGTTGGCACTGACTTTGATGATGTACTGGTTTGTCGGATATCGCAGGAAAGGAAAAGGATCACATGGAAGGAAATAGAACAGTGGATGTGCTGATCCCTACGTATAAGCCGGATCAGAGATGCGTACAGCTGGTAAAACGTCTGTTAAACCAGAGTGTTCAGGTCAATCGGATCTATTTGATCGATACAGAGAGCGGGATCTTTCCAAAAGAGTTGTATACGATTTCTGACAGAGTCAAGATCCACCGGATTCTGCCGGAAGAGTTTGATCACGGTGGTACGAGAAATCTGGGAGCTGAGATGTCAGATGCGGAGATTCTTGTCTACATGACCCAGGATGCTATGCCGGCGGATCAATTTCTGATCGAGCGTCTGCTTTACGGATTTTCGTATGAAAACGTAGCAGCAGTTTATGCAAGACAGCTGCCGGCAGCGGATTGTCAGTTTATTGAGCGCTATACAAGAGAATTTAATTATCCGAAAACCAGCAGATTGAAATCCAAAGAAGATCTTTCCAAACTGGGAATCAAAACCTATTTCTGCTCTAATGTCTGTGCAGCATACCAAAAGGATGTATACGAAAGGCTTGGAGGATTTGTACGAAAAACGATTTTCAATGAAGACATGATCCTGGCAGGCAGAATGGTTCAGGAGGGATGGAAGATTTATTATGCGGCAGATGCAAAAGTGATCCATTCTCACAATTATAACTGCAGACAGCAGTTTCACCGGAATTTTGACCTGGCGGTCTCACAGGCAGATCATCCGGAGATTTTTGAAGGAGTACCTTCTGAAGGAGAAGGGATGCGTCTGGTGAAGGATACAGCAAAATATCTGCTGAAGTCGGGCAGACCATGGCTTCTGGTATCTCTTGTATGCAAGAGCGGCTGGAAGTACATGGGATATAAACTGGGGAAAAATTATAAGAAACTGCCCCGGTGGCTGATTTTGAAATGTACGATGAATCCACGATACTGGAGAGAAACTTGAAATTCACAGTTTTTTCATTGATGTTTGAAGGAAAATATTGTATGATGTTAAAGTGCATATTTTAGGCAATCTATGATGTATGCCATGAGAAAGGATAGAATTATGGGAGATACAAGAAGGCGTTCGAGAGCAGTAATGTCCGGAGCGGACAGAAGAAGTTCTCAGAGGTCGGGGCAGCCGCGCCGCCGTCCGGAGCAAAGAAACCAGATGGGAGACGACAGGGACAAAACGCAGAGGCAGCAATCCGCCCAGAGAAAACGACCGTCCGGCAGCACTTCTGCAAATGGGAGGCGGTCTGTGAATGGAAGACCTTCACAGAAGGGGCGTTCGAGAAAGAGGGCAAAGAGAGGATTTGCATCTTGGTCTCCAGGGAAAAAAGCAGTGGCGATTCTGATGGGAGTTCTGATCCTGCTGATTACAGCAACCGTTGCAGTGGTTGCGGCAAAATGGGGAAAAATTGGCGGTGTTGCATTAAATCCGGATAAGCTTGCGATTTCGGAGGAAGCGGAGATCAGCGGTACCGGTTACCTGACTGTTGCTCTGTTTGGCCTGGATACGCGTGCGACAGATGAAGAGATGGGGGCCCGAAGTGATACGATCATGGTGGCGTCTCTGAACCGTGAGACAAAGGAAATCAAGTTGGTTTCTGTTTACAGAGATACGCTTCTGCAGCTTTCAGATGGAACTTACAATAAAGCGAATGCAGCCTATGCTTACGGCGGTGAAGAAGAAGCAGTTGCTATGCTCAATAAGAATCTGGATCTGAATATTGAGCACTATGTGTCAGTGGATTTTTCCGTTTTAGTTCATGTGATAGATGCCCTTGGCGGAATTGATATTAATGTAGAAGAAGCGGAAAATGGCATGGACATCATTCCGTATCTGAACAACTATGTTGTAGAAGTGATTAAAAATACAGGAGTGGATTCAGCTCCGTTTACGCAGTTAGGACAGCAGCATTTGAATGGAGTACAGGCAACGGCTTATGCCCGTCTCAGATACGGCGGCGGTGACGATTATAAGCGAACAGAGAGACAGCGGCAAGTACTGGAGCAGATTGCGATAAAAGCGCAGAAAGCAAAACTTTCCACGATCAACAAGATCATTGATAAAGTGTTTGACAACGTGAAGACGAATTTTACACTGACGGAGACGATTGCTTATGCAAAAGACGTGAAGTCTTATATATTTGGAGAGACGCAGGGATTTCCGTATGAAAGTACAACGGCTGATCTTGATGTTGGAAATTCTGTTGTAGCGACAGATCTGGCATCCGATGTGACGAAGCTGCACCAGTTCTTATTTGGAGAGAACGATTATACACCGTCTTCTACGGTACAAAGTATCAGTGAGGATATTTCCAACTCCACGTATGATACGGGAGAATCTTACGATACAGAATATGATGAGTATGGATATTCTCAGGATTATTCCGGATATGACAGCGGCTACACAGATAACAGTTATGGAACTGGCGGATATCAGGACAGTGGCTATGGAGATGGCAGCTCTGGTAATGGGTATACAGAAGATACCGGCGGTGATTATGTACCTCCGTCAGATGGCGGCGGTACAGACAGTGGAAGCAGCGACAGTAATTCCCAGATACCGGATACCGGAACCGGCGACAGTGGTGATACCGGTGGAGAGAGCTTAGAATAAGGGAAAAACAGTTTTTATTTATACGAAGAAAAGTCGAGAGACAGGAAAGAGGAGATGTACATGAAGTCGTTGAAAAAGATAGGGATTCTTTTGTTTGCAGTGTGCTTTCTGATGCTGTATCCTTCAGTGTCTGTACATGCGGCAGAAGGAACGTTTCAGTTTTCGGATCCTACAGCAAAAGTAGGAGAGGATGTTACAGTCAAAGCTAAGATCAGTACTGGTGGAGAAGCAATCGGGGATGGTTTTGTCACAGTAACATATGACAAAGCAGCACTGGAGTTTGTCAGCGGAACCAATGCAACCGGTGGGGACGGAACGGTGAAGCTGGAGGCTACCGGGGATGGAACTGTTTCAGAGCTGGAGTATACCATGGTCTTTAAAGCGCTGAAAGAAGGAGCAACAAAGCTGGAGGTGTCAGATTATACCTCTTATCTGTATTCTGATGAAACTTTAAATCTGACAACAGGTGATTCCACAGTTACCGTGGAGGCAGGGGACGGAACATCGTCAGAGAGCTCAGCAGGGACCACTGCGGTGGCCACAGGAACGGGAAGTGTAGAGATCGACGGAGTCACATACACAATTTACAATGATTTTTCCGACGCGCTTGTTCCGGACGGATGCAGCAGAACTACGATGGAGTATAACGGAGAAACTGTAAACGCGATTTTGCAGGAAACTTCCGGAAAGTATTTTGTGTATCTGGTTGAGGGAGACAAAGACCCAGTGATGGCACTTTACAATGAAAAAGATAACTCATTTGCGATTACAGAGATGGTGTCGATTACAGATTCCAGTTATATCTTTTTGTTGGGAACAAATGATGGAAAAGGACTGCCGTCTCAGTTTAAGAAAACAAAACTGACAGTCGGCACACTGACTTTCCCGGTATGGCAGAATTCAGAGAGTGAGGACTTTTATCTGATGTATGCGATGAACGAATCAGGAGAGGAATCGTTCTACCAGTATGATACAAAGGATGAAACGTACCAGAGATATCCAGTCACAGATGTAAAAGAAAAGAGTACAAGTTCTTCGACAACACTGATAGATAAAGTAAAAAACTTTCTTCAGGATCAGGTGCTGATTGTTGTAGCAGCAGCCTGGGCGGTTATTTTAATTTTGATCATCATTATTATTGTAGTCGGCGTGAAATTACGCAGAAGAAATGAAGAACTTGATGAATTCTACGATGAGCATGAATCCATCGGGAATTCAAAAGGAAGTCGTGCAGTTGTTGAGAAAAAATCTCGTAAACAGTTCAAAGGATATCAGGACGAAGAGGATGATTTTGTAGATGACTTCGAAGACGAAGAGGAAACAGATGACGAAGATCCTGATGAATACGAAGAGTACGAAGATGATGACGAATATGGGGAAGATGATTACGACACATACGAGGACGATTCGGATGAATATGAGGATGATTTTGAAGAGTACGACGATGACGAGTATGAAGATGATGATTATGACGACGAATACGATGAGTATGAGGACTATGATGATGACGAAGAAGAGGATGATGTTCCGGAGTATCAGCCAAAACGAAGATCGTCTGCTCGTGAAGAAAAAGACAGTTATGATGTAGATTTTATAGATTTATAAGAAATTGGGGCAAACAACAGAGAAAGTCTGTGGTATGCCCCAATTTTATTTATAAATAGTCACTTTAAGGAGAGTATAAGGAGGAGAAAGATATGTGTGGAATTGTAGGATATGTAGGAGAAAAGCAGGCAGCGCCGATTTTGCTGGATGGATTATCAAAGCTGGAATACAGAGGATATGACTCAGCCGGAATTGCAGTCTATGACGGAGCAGAGATTCAGACAGAAAAATCAAAAGGTCGTTTAAAGGTGCTCAGTGAACTGACACATGACGGACAGACAATGCCGGGAACAATCGGGATCGGTCATACCAGATGGGCAACACATGGTGAACCGTCAGATGTAAATGCACATCCACATTATAACAAAAATAAAAATATTGTTGTTGTGCACAATGGAATTATTGAAAACTATTTGAAACTCAAACAGAAGCTGGAGAAAAAAGGGTATGAGTTTGTGTCGGAGACAGATACCGAAGTACTGGCACATCTTCTGGATTACTATTATCAGGGAAACCCTCTGCAGGCGATTACAAAGGTAATGCATCGAGTAGAAGGGTCTTACGCACTTGGGATCATGTTCCAGGATCATCCGGATGAACTTTATGCAGTGCGAAAAGACAGTCCGTTGATCGTGGGAGAGACAGAAAACGGATGTGTGATCGCATCCGATGTTCCGGCAGTGCTGAAATATACAAGAGATGTATATTTTATTGAAAATGAAGAGATTGTACGTATGGAAAAAGATTCGATGCAGTTTTTCAATGTAGATGAAGAAGAAATCGAGAAAACTCCTGAGCATATTGAGTGGGATGCCAATGCAGCAGAAAAAGGCGGATATGAGCATTTTATGCTGAAAGAGATGTATGAGCAGCCAAAAGCAATCCTGGATACGTTTTCACCGCGCATCAAAGGAAATGATATCGTGATCGAAGAGCTTGGGATGTCTGATGAGGAAATCAAGGCAATCCGCAAAATCATGATCGTGGCCTGTGGATCTGCATATCATGCGGGAGTTACTGCAAAATATGTGATGGAAGGAATGGCTCGGATTCCGGTGGAAACAGATCTGGCTTCTGAGTTCAGATACCGTGATCCGATCATGGAGGACGGAACATTGGTTGTGATCATCAGCCAGTCAGGAGAGACTGCAGATTCTCTGGCGGCACTGCGTGAAGCAAAGCAGAGAGGGGCAAAGGTACTTGGAATTGTCAATGTTGTCGGAAGTTCTATCGCAAGAGAGGCAGATAATGTCATGTATACATGGGCGGGACCGGAGATTGCGGTTGCGACAACAAAAGCATACTCCAGTCAGTTGATCGCATTGTATCTGCTGGCCATGAAATTTGCATTTGTGAGAGGGGAAATCACAGATTCGGAAATGCGGGGATATATTGAAGATCTTCAGAAACTTCCGGAGCAGGTGGAGCTGTTATTAAATAACAAGAATCGCATCCAGAAGTTTGCCAACCGTTATCTGGCAGCGAGAGAAGTATTCTTTATCGGAAGAGGAATCGATTATGCGATTTCCATGGAAGGATCTCTGAAATTAAAAGAGATTTCTTATATCCATTCAGAGGCATATGCTGCGGGAGAATTGAAACACGGAACCATTTCTCTGATCGAAGAGGGAACACTGGTAACAGCGATTCTTACACAGAAAGAGCTGTACAAAAAGAGCATCAGCAATATCGTGGAAGTAAGGACCAGAGGAGCATTTGTTCTTGCCATTACAAATGAAGGAAATCATGAGATTGAAAAAGCGGCAGATTACGTTGTATACATTCCGCAGACCAATCGATATTTTGCAAATTCTCTGGCGATCATTCCGCTTCAGCTGTTCGGATATTACATTTCCGTCGGAAGAGGATGCGATGTGGATAAACCGAGAAACCTGGCAAAATCTGTAACAGTAGAATAAATAAAGCTGGTTTCAAGAATTGTTAAAGGATTGAACACAGTTTCATCACAAAAGGACGGTATGATAGCAGTATAAAATACAAGAGAAAGAAGGAATTGATATGGAGAATCAATACAATTATTACCATTCTGAGGAACCGCAGAATGATTCATCTTATAGCAGTCAGCCGAACCCGGAGCATCATGAAAAACCAAAAAAGAAGATGCCAAAGGCCGTTGTGGTGACAGGATGCGCGTTGCTGTTCGGAGTGGTTTCAAGTGCCACATTTTTAACAACAAATGTAGTCGGAAACAAAGTGCTGGGACTGGATCAGAAGGCTGCAAAAGAAGTATCTAATACAACACAGAATAAAGCGACACTGACGAAGACGTCCAGTGTAGTTACATCGGATGTTTCCAGTGTTGTGGAATCTGTGATGCCATCAATTGTATCCATCACAAATATGAGTGTTCAGCAGGTGCAGAGCTTCTTTGGAGGAACCTCCCAGCAGGAAGTGACCAGTGCAGGAACAGGAATTATCATTGAAAAGACAGATTCAGAGCTTTTGATCGTTACAAATAATCATGTCGTTGCAGACAGCAATCAGCTGACAGTGACATTTGACGATCAGAGCAGTGTGGAAGCAGATATCAAAGGAACAGATTCCGCACATGATCTGGCTGTGATCGCAGTTCAGCTGGATAAGATTTCGGATGATACACTGGACAAAATTTCAGTAGCGACACTTGGAGATTCTACAAAATTGAAAGTAGGAGAACCTGCCATTGCAATCGGAAACGCACTGGGATACGGACAGTCCGTGACAACAGGAGTGATCAGTGCAACAGACAGAGAGAGCCAGACAACAGACAGTGCAACAGGAGAGACAACAGGATCTTCTGATGTAAAACTGATTCAGACAGATGCAGCGATCAATCCCGGAAACAGTGGAGGAGCTCTTGTGAATGCAAATGGAGAAGTCATTGGAATCAACTCTGCAAAACTGATCGGAGAGAATGTAGAAGGAATCGGCTATGCAATTCCAATCTCAGATGTCACAGACATTATTACAAACCTGATGAATCAGGAGACAAAGACAAAAGTATCTGAGGCAGAGAGAGGATATCTCGGAATTACAGGACTGGATGTAGAAGATTCTGATTCTCAGCGTTATGGAATGCCGACAGGTGTTTATATTTCCGAAGTATCACGCGGAGGCGGAGCAGCTGATGCAGGAATTACAAAAGGAAGTATCATTGTAGGATTCAACGGAATCACAATTGACAGTATGGAGTCATTGCAGGAGCAGCTCCAGTACTATAAGAAAGGCGAAAAGGTAACACTGACGCTTCAGGTTCCCGGAGATGGTGGAGAATATCAGGAACAGACAGTTGATGTGACATTGGGAAGCAAAGCTCAGTAAAAAATAGTGATGAAGCAAAGCGTGCAGAATATCTGTGCGCTTTGTTTGCGTTAGTTGAGAAGTGAAAATGGAAAAACCAAAAGAAATGTTGAAAAATGTTAAGAAATGTATTATACTATAAATGAGCAAATTTGAAAAATTGCACAAAACTACACTGCGAATTTCATAAATGAATCAAAATCATTGCTTTCCTTTGCGCATTGAAAAAGATAACGATACTTTTCCAGCTGAATGGTATCACAGATTTCGTGATATCCAGTTTCAAACGAACAGAACCTACCAGTACCCACTGCACACATGAAATGTGCCAGTGACATAAGCAGCCAGTACCTTTTGATTCCCTGTGCAGAGCGTATCTGATAGCTGTCCAGTGCCAGTTTATCCTTACACTGGCGGAAAAATACTTCAATCGGCCATCGACACACATACCAGGAAA
>OMGP01000125.1_pt1 | contig 75828 bp, 66 predicted proteins | sample 1646091 | NCBI WGS metagenome assembly OMGP01 (sample SAMN05578580, study PRJEB25193) | human gut metagenome | biome: Human Microbiome; feature: human-associated habitat; material: feces | host: Homo sapiens | place: USA:Birmingham | reverse complement strand
GGGGACTTCTTGTCTACTGGTGTTAAAAATAACGCATCCAGCACTTTCTCCAAATCGAAAAAGTGTAATGCGTCATTTTTCTCTAATTTCTGTTTTTCTCTCCCGCCTTATACCGGTATTTCTTCCCGGCAAATGAGATATCGTCTCCATCCTCCAGCTTCTTTTTTGTCTCGCCCATCAATGGAACGCCATTCACCGTTGTTCCGTTCCGCGAATTCAGATCCAGCAGATAATCTCCCTCTTCTGTACTGACCAGCTTTGCGTGAAGGCGGCTTACCGTACGGTATGGCAGAATTACATCTGCCGCCGCTGACAGTTTTCCAATCAATGTGCTTCCGCGTTCAATCGGGATCAGCGGAAGATCAATCGGATCTATCGGAATCAGATATGCCCTTCCCTCATCCTCCGGGCTGATCAGCAGTTCCGTTTTTCCAAACAGATCCTCTTCATGCCCCTCCAATTCCATCAGGCTGTGCATCTTTCTGTTTTCCTGTTCTTCATTCTTTTCCCATGTTTTCTCTTTTTCGACTGAGGAATCCCTTCTCCATCCCTGCTGTTCTGTATCGCTTTGCGGATTCCATGTTCCATCTTTCTGTTTTAAGCCCTTCCGATTCTGATATTCCGAAAATACATCTCCCGTTTCTCCTTGTTTCCGGATTCCTGCGGCCTTCCCATAGCTTCCTGTTTCTGTTCCCGACTGCCGCTTTTTCCATCTGCTGACAAGTTCCAATGCCAGACTTACAATTCCCACAACAGCCGCCGCTCCTCCCAGCACCAGATACCAAACAGTTTCAGCCTGTGTCCACCGCAGTGCCAGCACACCTCCCAGAAATCCGATGCAGATCACTGCTTCCACAATATTTTTCCAGCGTCCCTCATCCTTTTCTTCCTCCGCTTCCACAAAAAAATTTTCCGCCGCTTCCGCTTCTTGTTCTTCCCAAAGTGTTTCCTCCATCTGTACAGGCGGATTTTCTTCCCTGGGACGCTCTTTTCCCTCCTGCTCCGTCGTTTCTTTCTTCTCTTTCCCTGTCTGATATAAGAGTGCCCGAATCATCTCAACCGAAAAGATCTCCGCCGAAATCTCCCGATACAGTCCATACCCGAGTACCACCGCATCCTGCTCCTGGTGATCCAGCTTCGGCAGCAGATATTCCATCAGCTCCCGGATCTGCTTCTGAAAACAGCCTGTGTGTCCCTGCTTTCCCGGCAGATAACAGAAGGAAAAGTTCTCCAGATTTGCATCTGCAAAAACCAGCTCCGGCTGCAGAACGAGGCCGTCCGGTGCAAGCAGGTACTGCCCCAGTTCTTCGAGAAGATCCAGCAGCTGTTCAAACAGTTTCCGCAGCGCCTCCGCCCCAATCGAGCGCTGTTCAAACACACTCTGAAGTGACTGCCTTGATGTCACCTCATAGTAAAACAATGTTTTATCATCCATTTTCCCGATTTTGCAGTCCAAAAGCCCTGGGATTGCGTTTGTCAGCAGCATACGAATCTGATACGACGCCGTGTCCGGCTCTTTTTCCTCCTGTAAAATAACATACGTATGGTTCAAATCTCTTTTATAATCAATCTGCATTTCTCCGCTTCCGTCCTTACTTCTGGTTCCAGATCTGTTTTACTGCCCGTATCTTCCGGATCGTTTTCACCGGATTGTTTCTCCTGCTTTCACTCAAAACCGAATATTCCCACGCGTTCCGGCTCCAGATTGGCAGAATGTTTCCTTCTGCTTTTATCTGAATCTCTTTTTCTCTGCACACCGTCTGTACGGTCACCGGTTCAGCCGGAAGCGGTATCTGGGAAATCCACCATTCCATCCGGCTTTGGGCGGCTGCCTCTCCTTTTTCCACAGATAGGCGGCCTTCGCTGGCGGCAAGCATTGTGCTTTCATATGCCGCAAATGTATACCAGCTCCGTGCGTGCACAAAAAATGTCAGCGACAGCAGAAGAAAAATCACCATCAGAACAAGCGGCACGACCAGAACTGCCTCTACCGTAATACTTGCTTTTCTCATTTTCACTTTCAAAGCATTCCGCACCTCCCTACAAATCCAAGCAGCAGAAACGGCACCAGCGGTATGGAATCCTGTTTCCGTATTTTCTTCCGCATCAGAAGGACTCCGCAGAGTACCGAACAGAGAATGAGTCCCAGCGTCAGAACGCCGAACGTCTGCCCAAATCCCAGCCAGATTCCAACCGTCAGAAGCAGAAGGCCGTCCCCGTATCCCACCTGTTCCCGTGATATATAACTGAGCGTCAGAAATCCCGCTCCCGGCAGCAGGGACAGCAGCCATTCCAGCCACGATGTCTGTTCCACCAGAATCTGCCATCCAATGCCTGCAAGGAATAAAACACCGGTCAGGACAAGGCTGATCTGCCGTTTCCTCACATCCATTCCGGCAAGAATCCCCAGATACAGCAATATAATTGCACTCTTTACTTCTTCCTGATACACAGCCGCGGCCTCCTTTCCGCAAACCCGAGTTTCTGTTTACCGTCCTTCTTTCCGGTCTCACCCGGAAAGAAGACACCTGCTCTGCTCATATCCGGCTTTCTTACGCCGCCTTTTTCGCGCATTTCGAGCACTGCGGCAGTCCATCCGTCTGTTCCAGTGCTACAAGTTTTACTTTACGTTTCAGCCCTTTGCAGGAAAGACTGTTATGATACCGGTTTCCGTATTTCGTATAGTAAACTTCTGCCCCCGCAGCGCCATTTCCCACGCACTGTTCGCATTCCTTATATTTTTCTCCATCCTGATTCCGTTTCCACGCAAGCGCACCCGGTGAGGAAACCTGGATCGAAAGATTGATATGACTGCACGACGAATCAGTATGATACACACTGCCGTTCTCAGTCACCCACACCATCTGTTTTGCTTCGCCCTCTTCTTCATCCGCCTCCTCTTCTGTCTTTCCGCAGAACAGATGCACTTTCGCACACGCTGCAATTCCCCGGTTCTGCACCGGAACGAGGCGGTTTCCCATTTTCGGCCAGTAAATCGCTTTCAGTTCCAGCCATCCATTTTTCACACAGCTTCCTGCCAGTGTCACCATTCCATTTTCGCGGATTTCTTTTGGAATCTTTGCTTCTGCATAAGCAATGCACGCGGCCGTTTCCGGTATTTCATACGTTTCTTTTCCCGTCTCATCCACCGCGTAGGCACAGACGGAAAGATACCGCGCGGACTCCTGCAGAGATACCGTCAGCATTCCATGCAGCCGGTAAAGATCCACGATTTTTAATAACACAAGAACCGCGATCAGAAAAACAGGAAGTGCCAGTGAAGCTTCCACCGTCAGGCTTGCCCTGTTCCATTTTCGTTTTACAAAAGGCTGCTCTCCTGATCCGGATTTATAAAAATTCCCGGAAGAGTGGATAAGTTTTTTGATAAGGTTCCAGAAATAAATGTGCCGTTCAGAAGAACACCCTTTTGTATCCCTGCCGGAGTCATCCCATCTTTCAGGCTGCTCCCTGCATTTCATATCCATAATTTCTCGTAATCTCATACTCTCGTTTCCCAATTACCGCCGTAAAACCGGCTTCCAGTTCATCGACACAGCAATCCAGTCGGAAACCCGGCTGCTGCTGTTCTGTCCGCATGTTGTATTCCACCAGATCCATCGCTCCAAACGTTACCGCTTTTCCCGATTTCTGCATCAAAAGCAGCCGCAGATAATCGGAATACTCCATGCCGCCCGGTGCATTTTTTCTGCTCTGATCCCCTGTTTCCAGCAGTTTCGGAAGCTGTTCCAGAGAAAGCTGCCACGATTCTGCCGTTTTGAACAGTGCTACTTTTCCACCATCCAACAGTTCCCGCAGATCCAGAATGCTTTCTGCAAATGCCCAGCACACGGCAAGTGCCATTTTCACAACCGGCATCGCCGCCGGAACTCCAAACGACGCGGCAATTACCCCCGCCATTGCTTCCATCTCGCCCTGCTTCTGCGCATCTTTCGCCAGATACACCAGATTTGCCGCCTCCCGCAGCGCCAGCAGACGGTTCACGGTTCCCGCCAGATTATCCTGATCACTGTTTTTTCCGCAGAGCACATATTCCACCTGGCACTGCAGCCCTTCCTTCTTCTCCTTGCTGGTATAGCACGGAAATTTCCACAGAATATATTCGGACGAAAGCATCTTATCCACAAAGCTCAGTTCTTTTCCACACTCTGCCATGCCAAACCCGCTCTGCAGCTCCCGTTTTGATGCAAGAAACGATACATCCGTTTCCCCCTGCGACAGTGCCTGCCCTTCCGGGAGGACCAGTCCTAAAATTCCCATTTTCATTACTTTTTGAATGACCTCAATCGGATTCACAAAATCTTCCGGTACCGGCTGCTTCTGATCCGGTTCCGAAGGCGTGCCGTTTCCAGATTCTCCTTCACCTTCTGTTTTTTCTGTTCCCTCTTCTGGCTGTTTGGATTCTTCATACTGTTTTAAAACCTCCTCTTCCTCGTAACCGCTCTGTCCGTCCTCCTGACGTTTCACGGTTTCCTGTTCTCCTCTTAATTTCTGGGAAAGCTGCTGTATTCCATAAGTTCCAAGGCTGGCTTTCATTGCCTCACAGATCTGACGGGAGAAAGCACTTCCCTCCTCGTCTGTCGCAAGACGATAGCCGCCGAGATAAACTTCTGTAACCTGTCCGCCAGATAAACTGCCTGATAGAATTCCCATCCCCGATGCAGTGGGGGACAGAACTTCTCCCGCAGTTTCTGCGACTTTTCTGCTCATGATTTCAGGTTTCCAGACACCGCTCTTATCCCCGCCGTTATAAAAAAACAGCTCGTACTGTCCCAGCAGTGTTCTGTCATACCCGGCAAACAGAGAATACAGTCCCTGTTCCATTGCGCAGGCCGTCATCACCCGTGCATGGGCATTTCGCACCGACGCAATTGTCCCGGAAATCAGGGAAAGCATCAGTATCAGAACGAGACACAAATATGCTGTTATGCTTCCGGCTGCCCATCTTTTCTGTCTTTCTGTTTCCCTCATGGGATACAGCTCCTTCCACTTTACTTTTACTTTTTCGAACTTTAGATGCCGTGGATCGGATAAAGGATATACCGAGACACAGATATGCAAATGACATATAGGTCCGTACCGGCTTCTAAATTTTTCTTTGGAGTTCCGTATTGGACATTTTCCCGTTTATACGGTGTTGCTCTGGTTTGTGACCTTCTCCATCAGACTGTTGACCAGACTCACAAGCTGCTTTTTAAAGATTAGTACGAGTCCGATCAGCACAACGAGAATCAGAATCACTTCCACAACACCCACCGCATCTTCCTCTTTCCAGAACTCCGATATCAGCTTCATAATTCCCACCTCCCTCTCTTTACCAGCTGTTGTGGGGATAAAAACATCCCCTATGCATAAAAGGACAAAAATGCCGGAACCGTGAGTATGACCAATACAACCGCAAGCATCATGCCCATCGGAAGAAGAAGCTTTGTCGATGCCTTTTCTCCTGTTGTTTTCGCCTGCCTTCTTCTCTCCTCAAAGGCCTCCTGCGATTCCTGTTTCAATAATTCCAGCAGTCCTTTACTGCCTTTTTTCAGATTCTGCGTCAGCAGAACAGCAAGGGAACGATACGCTCCGGTTCCCATACGCATTCCCATGCGCTGGTACGCTTCCTGCTCGGAAACACCGTTTTCCATCTCCTGGCAGGTAAATACAATCTCTTCATAGGCAAAACGTTTCTGCCCGCCAAGCGCCAGATTTTTCCGGTAATCCACTGCAATCCGCTCGAGTACTTTCCGCATTCCAAGCCCGGCACCCAGAAGAAGAACCATTTTGCTGACAATTTCGGGATAATCCCGCAACATCTGTTCTTCTCTTTTCTGCCTTGCTTTTTCTTCTTCCCTTCCTTTTGCCGCCCAGCAGACTGCTCCTGCCGCCGCGGCAAGTGCCATCAGCTCCAGACCTGTCAGATCCGGCACTTTTGACCATGTTACAGTTTCTCCGTTCAGTGTCCCCGGCAGATAATAGGCTGTTTCTTCGGGATGTGCTTCGTTTTCTTTTTCCACTGCTTTTTTCAGCGCCCTAAGAACCGCATCCCGCCCTTTTATCTCCGGTGGATATACCTGAACCTTCCGTATATATTCTGTTGTTTCCCCCTGAAGTTCCAGTTCCGCTTTCAGCGTAACCTCCACTCCTTCTTCGGGAATCTCGTCTGACAGCAAACCCCGGCTGTCAATCAACAACGGCCTGTCTGTTTCCCAGCTAAGCGCCACCGGGCTTCCCGGTATTTCCGTAACCAGATCCATGTTTCTGTTTACCGTATGAAAAGACAGATTCTCACCTAAGATGATTTCATCCAGCGCCTCTATCGCCGCACTGAACGCCTCTTCTATCTCTTCTGCGCTGTAAGCTCTTGCAGGTACAGACAGTGTAATTCTTTCCGGTTTCTGATTTCCAACAGAAACCTCAAGTTTTTCCTCTGTCGGTTGGCTGCCTAAGGCACCCCGTTCCAGTTGAAGTTCCGCTTTTTCATCTCCTGAAACTTTTCGCACTCCGATCGGAAGGCAGAGTGCAGTGCCCGCTATAAACCCTGTCGCTGCAAGGCAGAAAATCCGTCTCACCAATTTGTGATCTTCCGCCTTTTTTCTCATCCGGAAATACCAGATGAACAGCCCCGCCCATGCGGTCAGACAAATCCACAACATTTGATTCCTCCCCTTTTTTGCGGACGAATCGTTATGATTCGCAGTCTTACTTTTTAAACTTCAATTGCTTCTTAAAACTCAATGTCCAGAATCTTCTTTCCAAGCACCCATGCCGCCAGATACACGGCAAGGCATCCGCTCATGAAGAAAACCCCGATTACATTCCCATACATCACACTTAAGAATTCCGGAAAGGAAAGCTGTACATATCCCAGAATTCCAAACGGCACAACACTCATAATATTCTGCTCGAACCGCCGGGAAGAAACGCCCGCACGGATTTCCCGCATCGTGTCAATTCTCGTACAGAAAATATCCCACGTATTCTGAAAGATCTCGCAGACATTTCCTCCTGTCCGCTTCGCAATCACCAGTACACTTGCAAACGTCGCAATATCGTCAATGCGGCTTCGCACCGCAAGATCCTGAAACAGTTGTTCCACCGGCACGGAAATCATCATTTTATGACGCATCCGGCGCAGTTCCTGTACCAGAATGTTTTCTTTTCCCAGCGACTGTTCCAGCTGTCCTGCCGCCTCCAGCACTGCATTTTCCATGGAATAGCCGGAACGCAGTGCCGTGTGCATCCACGCAATCAGATCCCGGAAGCTGTCGTACAGCTCCTCTTTCCGTCTCTGAATCCGGTTTTTCCGATACGTGTGAAAACATACGATTCCAACCGGAACCACAGCAATGCATGCCCACCACGCCCGGTAACAGAGCAGGTTCACAGCGGCGGCAATCCCAAGACTGATTCCCGCTATTTCGAGATATTCCCGACCGGTAAATTCCCAGGTCTGATAGTCGATCCCCTTCGTCTCCTTCTCCTCTGCCATGCCCGTCTTTACCTGGCTTCCCTCACGTATTCTCATCCTGTTTTCCCCTCCAGTTTTTCTCTGTGTACCAGTTCGCCTGTCTTTTGCAGGCCTCTCCCATATTCTCTTCGAAACAAAGAAACCGTTTTGATTTCGTCCTCCTCCATCCCTGTGATCTCTGCGATCTCCTCCACCCGACGGCTTCCATCCTCCCCGCGTCCTAAATGCACGAGAATTTCGATTCCCGATGCAATCTGGCGGCGGATTGCTTCCAACGGGAGCTGCACTCCCATCAGCACCATCGTTTCCAGACGGGAGATCATATCTTTCACGCTGTTTGCATGTGCCGTGCTCAAAGATCCCGCATGCCCGGTATTGAGTGCGGATAATAATTCAAACGTTTCCGCTCCGCGCACTTCGCCGATAATTACGCGGTTCGGCCGCATACGCAAAGCTGCGCGGATCAGATCGCGGATCGTAATTTCTGTTCCTGATTCCAGATTTGCCTCTTTTGCTTCCAGCCGCACCAGATTCTCCACACCCTGGATCTGCAGCTCTGCATTGTCTTCGATGGTTATGATGCGCTCGCCCTTTGGAATGTAGGCGGAAAGCGCATTCAGAAATGTCGTTTTGCCAGATCCGGTCGCCCCGCCGATCATCATGCTGTAGCGGGTCCGGACGAGAGCCTGCAGAAACTCTGCCGCCTCTTTTGTAATACTCCCGATGGAGACCAGAAATTCCATCGTCACCGCCTGCTCCGGAAAGCGGCGGATGGTCAGAATCGGTCCGTTTAATGCGACCGGTTTCATGACAACGTTGACGCGGTCTCCATTTTCCAGCCGTGCATCCACAATCGGATTCTGTTCATTCACCACGCGGTTGCATCGGCCTACAATCTGCTGAATCACATCCTCCAGCTTTTCTGCGGAGGTAAAGCTTTTGCCGTATCTCTCGATTCTGCCGTTCCGTTCCACGAAGATATGCTGATAACCGTTTACCATAATTTCGGTAATTCCCGCATCTTCCAGCAGCTCCTGCAGGACATCGAGCCTCCGCACACTGTAGAACAGCTGTCTGCGCAGCTCCGCCTTCTGTGCCACCGGAAGATACCGTGTTTCTTCTTCCCCTAAAATCAGACCGTCAATCTCTTCGAGAACCTCTCCGTCATCCGGTTCGGATGCGATATCGATTCGCTCCATCAGTTTTCTCCGCAGAATTTCCGGCATTGTCATGTTTCTTCTCCTCTTCTGCCGTCCCGCAGAATCTGACGCACATAGTCGCCCAGCTCGCTCCAGACAAGCTCCTCAAAGTAGGCTTTTCCCGTCCGGTTTGCCGTGTGGAACGGAACGTGGATTTTCCGCATCTTGTCCAGCACCGACTGGCAGTCCCACCGGCGCAGCAAATTTTCAAACTGCTCCATTTTTGCCGCAGAAATCACATCATTCCTTATCGGAACGTAAATTTCATTGCAAAAATCCAGGATCTGATACAAATCCGCCACGCCATCCCCGAGGTCGAGAATCAGCACTTCATAACTGCTGTCCTTCTCAATCTCCTGAAACAGCCATTTCCATTCTTCATATTTTGCAGTCTGAATGTCCATCGGCGATGCGGCGGGCGGCAGATAATCCAGGTTCTGCATCGACTGGACCATTCCGCCCAGTTTGTAGATGATGCCCTGATTTTCCTGTCTCGCATAATACAGAATATCGCTCATCCCCCTGTCGTAACTGCATTCCAGCAGCCGTTCAAATCCGGAATAGCTCTCCATATTGAGATACAGCACTGCCCGCTCTTTTGCCAGAATCTGCCCCATCGTCAGGGCAAACGAGGTCTTCTGCGTCCGTCCGACCGGCGAATAAATGCCGATGATGCGCATTTCCTTTTTCGGCAGCAGTGCAGGCGATGTATCGACACCATTTTCTACGCCGTAGCACGCCATGACCTCGCGGATCACCTTTTCCGACGACTGGTATTTGTAGACCGCCGGATACTGATCCAGCACCGGACTGTGTACGCCCTCAGACAGAATGATAATCTGACGGATCGGATACCGGCGGATCTCTTCTTTCATCGCTTTATCCGAAATCAGAAGAATCTCTGTTTCGTTATTCTTTGCGAACTCCAGGAACATCTCCGCACTGGAAAACGCATGCACTTCGAACGGAATATTTCTCTTCTGGTTCAGATATTCCATAAAATTGCGTGCATATTCCATTTCCGTGTCACAGACTGCAAAAACACTCTTTTTCTTTGCAGTATTCAATAAAATCCCCCAATCCAGAGCAGCACTCCCATCAGCACGGGAACGGAAAAATGGATGCACTCCATGCCCCACTTCCCATCGTAATAGGGAACCGGCTCTGTTTTTTTCTGGTATTTTCTTTTGGTAAAATAAGTTTGGAAATAATTGAAAAATTTGGTAAGACGCTGCGGTAAATTTCCGCAGACGAGAATAATTCCGATAGATAAGACCGCTCCAGACAGGAACGACACAATCATACATTTCAGGATCGCTGGCACACCGAGAAAGCCTCCAACAGCGGATAGGAGTTTGATATCTCCCGCGCCCAGCATATGAAAATAGAACAGAATGTAAAGTGCGAGTATCGGGAAAAGCATCCCAAAAAGAAAAATACCCGCTCCCGCGGCGCCATAGCGGATGAGCTGTGTAACCAGCCCGGCGATCCATGCGGTGATAATCCATTCATTTGCAATTCTGCGTGTTCTTAAATCCATCCATACCGCCCCTGTCGCAACCGTCAGTACCAGACAGTGCTGCAAAGACATCTTGTCTCTCACCTCCCGTTTCGTTTGGGTCAACTTGATTGTGAGGTCATTATAGTTGCCTCTTTTCGATTTGTCCAGCGGTTTTCGGCAACTTTTTCCGGTTTGTGAATTGCCTCCAAAAACGGGATGAAAATTTCTCACACCAAAAAGAAAAATCGTGTGAAAGGTTTTCCGTTTTTCGCGGATTCGTAGAATCGTATCGCAATTTCACCGCTGCTTTTTGGCTATTATTTTATGATCCTTTTTTGAAAGAAATTTTCCAGCCGCATCACAGCAAAAAGAAACAGACCAGAACTTTTTTCTTCGTTCTGGTCTGCTTCCATACAGTTTTTTCTGTTTTTACTGAATAAAATCCGCATACTCCGCTCTGCTGACCTTTTTCAGATCCTCCGGCGCCATGCACAGCGTGGTTCCGATTCTTCCCCCACTCACGTAAACTTTATCAAATTGTGCCGCACATTCCTGAATCACGGTCGGATACTGTTTTTTCATTCCGATCGGGCTGCATCCGCCGCGGACGTATCCGCTGACTGCAGTGATATCTTTGACATGGATCATCTCGATGGATTTCTCCCCCACCGCTTTTGCGGCTTTTTTCAGGTCTACTTCCTCTGCAATCGGAAGCACCAGCACATAATACTGCTTGCTTTTTCCCTGTGCCACAAGCGTTTTAAACGACTGCTCGACCGGCGCGCCGGTTTTCTCTGCTGTGTGAAGCCCGTCGATAAATTCATCGCATTCATATTGAAGAACTTCGTATTTGATTTTCTGGCGGTCCAGAATCCGCATTGCATTTGTTTTGATTTCTTTTTCTTTTGCCATTATTTTCTCTCCGGTGCTCCCTGCAGTGCATACAGTTCTTTTTTGAGCTGTTTGATTTCTTTTTTCATCTCAATATTTTTCTGTTTCAGCCGTACGACAGCATCCCCGGCTTCTTCCGGTTTTACAGAAAGTAAACGTGCAATGCCGAGGGTATTGATGTGTTTTAAGCAGTAATCCGCATACGCTTTTTCACCGGAAAGCATGGTCACGCGGACGCCGCCTTTGTATTTCTGGGCACTTAAGATTTTGATCAGACGGATTTCCCCTGTTTTTGCAACGTGGGTTCCGCAGCACGCACAGCTGTCGCAGCCTTCGATCGTCACAATCCGCACCTGGCCCTCGATCTCTTTTTTGCTCCGGTAATCCATGGTTTCCAGCTCTTCCTTTGACGGATAACTGATCGTAACCGGAACATTTCGAAGCACGGCTTCGTTTGCCTCCTGCTCCACATCGTAGAGCTGCTCCTCGGTCAGAACGCCGTCAAAATCAACGGTAATGACATCACTTCCCATATGGAATCCAACGTTGTTGAAACCGTAAATCCGATGCACGATACCTGACACGATATGCTCTCCGCAGTGATTCTGCATATTGGAAAAACGTTTTTCAAAGTCAAGTTTTCCAACTACCGTTTTGCCCGGCTCGAGCGGTGCTTCCACGGTATGCCAGATTTCGCCGTCGATTTCCTGTACATCCGTTACAAAAATTCCATCCAGTGTTCCCTCATCTGCCGGCTGGCCGCCGCCCTCCGGGAAAAATGCGGTCCGATCCAGCAGCACGCGGTACATGCCGCCCTCGCAGACGCTCCGTTCTACGGTTGCCTCAAATTCACCCAGGTACGCATCCTGATCAAATAATCTTGTTGTGCTCATAATTTTTCCTCTTTTCCGTCTATTCGTTTACAATGTCAATCTGGCACATTTTCATAGCTTCCAATGCATTTTTATGACTCTGCGGCGTTACGCCCGCGCACGCGGATGCATCGACCGAAATCGGCACCTCCGGATAAAATGCTTTCAGCAGCATGGCATTGGAAATCACGCAGATGTCGGTGCAGAGTCCCACGAGTTCAATGAATTCCGGCACGCCGCCTGCCAGTTTTTCGATCTCCTCCGGCAGATTTTTTGCACCGAAGGTGATTTTATTCATCACCACGGCCTGTTTTTTCTCCGCCATTTTCTGAATTGTATCCTGCAGTGCATGACCCTTCGTTCCTTCGATACAATGCTCTACCGGAAGTTTTCTGCCCTCGGACGTTTCCAGATAATCCGCAAAATGGGTATCTCTGGTGCAGATAACAGCTCCGTCAAACGAATCCATCACCTCTGCAACGCGGTCAACAATCCCGACCGCCTCTTTCGTGCCGAGACTTCCGTCGATAAAATCATTCTGCATATCTACTACAATTAATACTTTCATCTTTGTTCTCCCTTCTGGGACATTTTTTTATAAATGCTGCATCCAGCTCAGTGCCAGTGAAATCCAGCTCTGGCACTCTTCGCGTACTGCGTTCTGGTATTCATAGCTCTGTGTCTCCTCGCTTGCAAGGCCAAGGCCGTGGCCGCCGACCGGATAAATATGCATTTCTACCGGAATCTCTAGTGCATGCAGTGCAGTAAAGAACAGAATGGAGTTTTCTACCGGCACGCAGTCGTCCGGCGCGGTATGCCACAGGAAAGTCTTCGGCGTATCGAGGCTGACCTGATTCTCGAGAGACATCTCGTCTACCAGCTCATCATACCGGTCTCCCAGCAGATTGGTGAAGGATCCGCGGTGCGCTTTCGGACCGGATGTGATAACCGGGTAGGATAACAGCAGACCGTTCGGACGAAGCTGCTCTGCGTCTACGCCAAGTTCTTCTGCAAGGAATGTTTTCTTTTTCCAGAACACACCGTACGATGCTGCCAGATGGCCGCCTGCGGAAAATCCCGCTACTACTACTTTGTTCGGATCAATATGATATTCTGCCGCATGCTCCCGCAGATGTGCAACGGTCCAGGCAAGCTGGCGGAGTGCCGTCGGATAGTGAGCTGCCGGAGCAACACTGTAATGCAGAACAACAGCGTGGTAACCGGCTCCGACAAACTTCAGCGCAATCGGCTCTGCCTCACGCTCGGACACCCATTCATAACCGCCGCCCGGGCAGATCACGATGACCGGACGCACGCGTTCCGGAGCAATCTCACGCGAGTTGTCCAGAAAATACGTATATAATTTTGCAGTTTCTTCTGTATCTTTTACTTTGACATCTAATACCTGATAATTCATAAGTTCTTCCTTTCACCCAATTTTTCCGGGTACGGCCACAGCCGCCAGTTTTTACTCTGTTGTCATTATACCGTATCGGCGCAAAATATCAAGCGTATCGCACCAGACACTTTTTTCTTTTCAAATCCAATTGCTCATAGTATAATAAATTTATATTTGCATGTTTTTGAGCGGCAAAAATAACACACAAAGGAGTATATTGCAATTATGGATTCCAATCTTATTGTCCTTACCGATCAGGACGGAAATTCTGTCCGTTTTGAGCTTCTGGATATCGTAGAATACAAGGAGGATGAGTACGCCGTTCTCTATCCGGCCGACGGCGGCGATGACGAACCGGTACACATTCTGCGCATCATTTCCGAGAATCTCGATGTCAACGAAGCCGAGTTCGAAGGCCTCGATGACGATGAACTGATCGACACCATTTATCAGATCTTCCGCGAGCGCAACGATCTGGACGACTGATTCTGCCACGCAAAAAGAGCAGCATTTTTACCTTTCACACGTCGGTAAAATGCTGCTCTTTCTTTATTCTAATTTTTCCTCTTTCTTTGTTTCAATCCACAGTCGGTAATTTCACAGAGTCTGACATGTCAGCAAAATGCTGACTGTGGTTTGCCTCATGTCAGTGGGGGATACCGATTTCTCTCCGCCCGCCACTGCCGTTAACTTTCTTATTTGCAATTCATCTCACCACCTATAGAGGTGAGAGAATCCTTGCTATTATTTGTTGAATATTTTTCCAATATCGCAGCCAGTGGAGAGAATATCTCTTTCTGAGGGACATTACAATTTATACTGCATAAAATTCCCATTGTGCACAAATCCAAAATCTGTATACAACTTAACGCCCATATCCGATGCCGTAATCTGTATTGTTCCGCATCCATATTCTTTTGCATCTTCTATCACACGGGACAGCAATTCTTTTGCAATACCTCTTCTTCGATACGCCGGATCTGTAAACATACTGGACAGTAATCCAATTCTGCCGCTCGGGCATCCAAAGTATGGAGGTTTTTCTACAAATGACATTCCACTTGTTGCGATGATGCTCTCTCCGTCAACAGCAATCCAAGATACAAAAGTACCATCCGCCATATGACGTTCATAGTAATCTTTTAACGCAGGTGCTAAATCAATTTCTTCTTTTGCCCCCTCTTCGCGAAGCTGATGGATTCTCATCTGAATGAAAAAATCCAGTTCCTTTTGGGTAAGTCTTTTATATTCGATTGCCATTTTTATTTCCTTCTGCTTATTTTCTCACATCCAGCACCTGCACATACGGGTCGTCCTTTGTGCATGGTTTCCAGTCGTCTTTTCCCTCTGCGTTCGGGTTTCCGGTTTTCATGAAATTGGTCCAGTCGTCCATCATTTCTTTGCTGAGGGCATAGTCGCCTTCGGTTTTCGGGCGCCAGCTTCGGCCCAGGGTTCCGAACATGTACCAGAGTTCGGAGGAATGGAACGCTCCGGCGTCGTCACCTAACAGGGCACGGGTGAAGTAGTAAACGTAAGCCGGTTTTCTTCCGAGTTTTTCCAGCGCAATGCTCCAGTTGATGCATCCCTTATAGATGCCGCCGTGCTCGCCTTTTTCTTTCATCTCCGGGAACACACCGATGTCGTCTGCAGTTGAACCGAGCATATATGGGATGTCCTTGATTTTTCCTTCGGTTACGGCATCGTTATAGCCGCAGGTCAGCAGATGATTGTCGATGTTCGGTACGAAGCTCAGCATTCTCGATGGATTTACGCGGCCAAACTCCTCCTGCAGCTCCACAATTTTCTCAGCCGGAATCGCACGCAGTTCTTCCAGCGATTTTGCTCCGCTAAGCTCTACAAATTCCTGGCCGATGGTTTCTGCCTCGGAAAGCGGCATATCGCGGTTCAGTCCGGTGTCGTAGCCGCCGGCGCTCTGGAAAATGGCTTTGCTGATCCAGTTTTCAGTCAGCGGAGAACTGACGAGTGTCTGTACGCTCATACATCCCGCGGACTGGCCGAATACGGTGATATTTTCCGGGTCGCCGCCGAATGCTGCGATATTTTCTTTTACCCATTTCAGTGCTGCGATCTGGTCGAGAATCGCGTAGTTTCCGCTTCTTCCGGCACCGCTCTCCTCGGACAGCCACGGATGTGCCAAAAATCCGAAAGCACCGAGACGGTAATTGATCGTAACGAGAATCACTCCGCGTTCGCAGTAAGCAGCTCCATCAAATTCGGATTCGTGGCTGAAGCCGTGCATAAACGCGCCGCCGTGAATCCAGAAAGCAACCGGCAGTTTTTCATCCACTGTATTTGCCGGTGTCCAGATGTTTAAGTACAGACAATCCTCACTCTGGTTCATACCAAATTCCGGATCGAGATAAAATTCTTTTCCATAGAAGGAGTCCGGCTCATGCTCGGTCTGCGGGCAGACGCATCCGAAATGATCCGCCTTATAAACGCCCTCCCAGCACGCCGGCTCTTCCGGCGGGCAGAATCGTTTTTCGCCTACCGGCGGCTTTGCGTACGGAACGCCGCGGAATACCGTGTAGCCGTCTTTTTGCACACCATGAACCTGTCCATATTTTGTTTTTGTCTCTGTAATTGCCATAAGTAAAAATCCCCTTTCCATTTCTTATAACTGTGATAATGGTTTTCCCTTAAGGATGCAAAATTCTGTTTTCCTATACTGATTACTTTTTCCATCCATCACACCTGCTTTCGGAATTTGTCCTTTTCTCGATTATACACTATCCTTTCCTGAATTCCAATCTTAAAACATCCTATTCGCCGCAAACGAAAAAAACAGCAACGCCAGAAACAGCACTTCCAGCACCGCTCCCAGAATGGTAATGATCTTTCCCGTCTTCTCTTTCCAGATTTTTTTCATCCCCAGATACAATAGAATTCCGATCACCGCGCCAAGCATATTATCGATCACATCCGTAATATCACTCGCGCCGATCGCAAAAATATACTGCGTCACCTCAAAAAACAGGCTCAGTCCCGATGCAAGGAGAATGCGGTTCTGGATTTCGCTGTCCGGATAGAAGGCTGAGATGCAGAGGCCGAACGGCAGAAAGACCAGCATATTTTCGATAATTTCACTAATCTGCACTTTCCCGTTCACCACAACCGACGCCGCATACGGAATCAGATTAATCCCCCGCAGGTGCGGAATTTCTTCCGGGCGCAGGGCGAATTTGAATAAAATGCACCAGACAAGTAGCGCCAGGTAAATGCCGAATACCACAAGTAATGCTTTTGATTTTTTCTCGTTTTTCCAGGTCATGTTCTTTCCTCTCTCATCTTCACTTGATAAGAGGATTCTACCAAAACATTCTTAGGATTCCGCTTCTTCTTTTCCAAAGAAATCCCAATAGATTTCCTAAGATTTTCTGATGCTCAGATTCTTTTACATTTCTTCGTCATGCCAATTTATTATATCTTTCATATCAATTATATCTTTTACATATCGCAAAAAACTGTGTATAATACTCCGTGTGCAGAGAAATGAATCAAAATGAAAATCCCATGTTCCCCTGGGACAGCAGTATTCTCCCCACTGCTGTCCCTCCTTTCAGGGAAACTGTTACTGACAGTTTTCTTTGGTGTAGACGAAAAGAGGAGGCTGTGTAGCGAACACAGCCTCCTCTTTTCTATCTTTTTCTTTTTTCTTTTTGTTTATTTCTTAATCTCATATCCGCAATACTGCATCACCAGCTCACAGAACATTGCGTTTGCCCAGGAGAACCACTCTCTGGTGTAAACGGTCGGATCATCTACGAAAACACCCTCGTGCATCAGTCCTGTACCGCCGTCGGTTGCCATCAGTTCGTGGATCATCTGATGTTTCTCCTCTTTTGTCGGTGCGGTCAGTCCCTCGATGGCTTTGGAGATGTGCCATACGTAGCGGACCGGTGTGTGCGGGCTTCCGATACCGGAAAGCTTCGTTCCTGCATAATAGAACGGGTTTGCCTCGCTTAAGATCAGCTTTCTTGTGTTGTCAGCCACTTCCTGGCTTTCCGGCTCGTAGCCGAGATAGCTCATAGCCAGAAGACTCGGTACATTGGCATCGTCCATCAGATTATACTGGCCAAAGCCGTCTACCTCGTAAGCATAAACATCGCCAAGTCCCCAGATATGGGTGGTACCGTAAGTCTCAATGGCCTGTTTTACGGTCTTTGCCATCTCTTCTGCTTTCTTCGCAATCTCCTCTTTTCCGCCGACGAAATCTGCGATCTCCTTCAGATAATTCAGAACGACAACCGCAAACATGTTGGACGGAATCAGATAACCGTAACGGCAGGAATCATCGCTTGGACGGAAGCCGGACCAGATCAGGCCGATGCCGGATTTTACCTGCGCACCTTTTCCATCGCGGGAAAGCGTATCGGTGTAGGAGCAGTTTTTACGGATGAAGCTGTACGGGGATTTCTCCTCGTGGTTCATTTCAGTCTCAAATACAGTCAGGATTTTGTCAACACCTTCCCAGAAAACCTCGTCAAACTGATCCGTTCTTCCGGTGTTCTTCCAGAACAGATAGGAGAACTGCAGCGGATAGCAGAGAGAATCGATCTCATACTTTCTCTCCCAGATCCACGGTCCCATATCGGTCTCGTCCTTCTCCCAGCAGTTGCCGTTCGGTCCTTCGTTGAATGCGTTTGCGTATGGATCGATGTTGATGCACATAAACTGGCGGCGGATAAGGCCTGCGATCAGGTCAGCCAGCTCCGGGTCGTTCTGCGCCGGAACAAGGTACGGGCGCAGCTGTGCTACCGAGTCACGCAGCCACATGGCCGGGATATCTCCGGTGATGACGTAGGTGCTGCCATCCTCCATTTTCTTCACGGTAGTATCGAGGGTGTTGGAATAGCATCGTTCAAACATATCAACGATTTCCGGCTCGTCTTTCAGTTTTTCTCTCAGGCTTAAAATCAGTTCCTGAATGGACTTTGGTAAGGTCTCTTTCATTCTTTTTTCATCCTTTCGCTCAATTTTTCTCATTTCCCGTTATTCTGCAACAGGGCATCTCCGCAAGCGAAAATGCCCTGTTGTAGTTCTTATAAAATTAATGTATCAGACTTATTTCTGTGCGTCAATCTGTTTCTGAGCTTCTTCGCGGATGGTCTCCCAGCCTGCGGTCTCAAGCTCTGCATCGATTGTCTTTACAAGCTCTCTCGGATCCTGTGCGCCGGTGAATAACTCAGAATAGTATTTCTCATATACGGCACGGCAGTTTGCAAGCTCTGTTTCGATGTTGGAGGTATCCAGGTTGAATCCAAGCATCTCAGACGGAGTTGCTTTCTCGTTCAGCTCTTCTACTTCATCCCACTGGTTGAAGTCAACATCATCTGTCTGAGTTACGTTGAAGAAAGTACCCTGGGTATATCCGGCCATACCCCAGTCAGTGGTCAGGCGGTGTACCTTATTGTCATCGGTGTACTCGAAGTCTTTTCCTTCTGCTCCATAGTAGAACCAGTCACGTACTTTGGAATCCGTATTTACCAGGTTCAGAAGCTGAAGTGCTTTGTCCGGGTGCTTGCATCCGGAGTAAATACCATTGATGGAACCACGTACAGTTGTGTTGGAAACGACTGTGTTGCCATACTGTACTGCTGAACAATTGGCGATACCATTGTTCGGACCCCATGTTGTTTTTGCAGCGCCGCTCCATCCCTGTGCAGCAAAGAACATTGCGTATTTGCTGGAATCATCTGCTGTCGGAGCGTCTCCGTTGATGATGCCCTCCTGATACATTTTACGAACGATATCCAGGTTGGAAAGGATTTCTTCGTCATCCAGCGGATTGACAACGGTCTTGCTGTCATCGCCGTATTTAACGCCGATTGCCGGAAGTCCGGAGCTTAAATCATCGTAGTTCAGGTTCAGCAGGAAGTTTGCACCATTTTTGGACATGAAGTACGGAGATCCGCCTTCGCCCTCTTTTACTGTCTTCAGAGCATCGTACAGAGTATTGAAATCTGTTACAGAGTTTACATCAATGTTATATTTATCTGCGATATCCTGATCCCATACAAAGTACTCGGAAAGGGAGCTGTCTTTGTAGGTCGGTACGCCGTAGATTTTTCCATTTACTTCTACTGCTTTCCAGTAATCTTCCGGAATCATGTCATACAGCTCGGAAGCGTTGTCTTTGAGCAGATCTGTAATGTCCATCAGTGCGCCGGTGTTAACCTCGGAAGAGTAACGGTTCTGGTCTGTGAACAGGATATCGAAGTACTCGCCGGAGTTTGTGATAACGCTTCTTCTGTTATCCCAGTCGCCCCACGGAACGATCTCCATGTCTACATTAACGCCGATTTTCTCCTCCAGATATGGGTTGATCTGTGCAAGCCACTCATCATAATCCTTCGGCATTCCGTTACCAACCTGAATCCATTTCAGTGTAACAACTTCATCTTTTGCATCACTCTTTGAAGAGCTGCTGCTTCCGTTGCTGCTTCCGCAGCCTGCCAGCATGCCACCGGCCATAACAGCAGAAAGTGCAAGAGCTAAAAACTGTTTCTTTTTCATTGTAGCATCCTCCTGATATAAAATATAGAATGTTGTGATTATCCTTAACTGAAACCTTTTGCTTCAGTATGAGATCCATAGTGTAAATGGTCGATCAGCCTTTTACAGCACCAACCGTCAGACCGGAAATGAAGTATTTCTGGAAGAACGGATAGCAGCATGCGATCGGGATGATGATGATGATTGCCATCGCCATACGGGCGCCCTCTTTTGGCATTGAGTTCATGTACTGTGCCGTGGTAACGCCAAGAGACGGGTTGTTTGCCATCATCTCAATATTTCTCTGTACGTGATCCAGCAGAGCCTGCAGGGAATACAGCTTGGTATCGCTGATGTACAGGGAAGACTGGAACCAGTCGTTCCAGTAACCGAAGGTAAGGAACAGGGCGATCGTTGCCATCAGCGGTTTCGACAGCGGCAGGGCGATCTTTCCGAAAATCTGGAACTGGGTTGCTCCGTCGATCTGTGCCGACTCGATGATGGATTCCGGAATGTTCGTCTTGAAGAACGTTTTACAGATAACAACGTTGAACGAAGAAACACAAAGCGGAAGAATCAGCGCCCAGATACTGTTTTTCAGGTTCAGGAACTGTGTGTTGACTACATAAGAAGAAATCATACCACCGTTGAAGATCATCGGAATGAAAACAACCATGGTGAAGAATCCGTTCAGTTTATAGGTGCTTCTGGAAAGAACGTATCCCATCAGCATGGTAAGGATTACACCGAGAATGGTACCAATGACCGTTACTGCAACGGAAACGCCAAGTGCTGTCAGGATCATCTGTCCTTCCCGAAGAAGAAATTTGTAGGAATCCAGCGAGTATGCACTCGGGATAAACTGGTAGCCGTTCATCTTGATCGAATGCTCAGAAGAAATTGAGATCATGAAGATGAATACCACCGGGATAATGCAGGCCAGGGCGAGGATCACAAAAATAACATTGAAAATTGCATTTGTAGATCCCTGGATCTGATTTAAATGTGAAGAGGAAGCCAGATCAAGATCTTTTTTCTTTTTTGCCATTTTTGTACCTCCTTAAATAATCGCGCTGTCTTCATCAATCTTCTTCACAATGGCATTTGCAAGAAGGATGGTGATGCAGCATGCAACAGACTGGAAGAATGTTGCCGCAGAAGTCATTCCGATCGGAGTAGAAGACTGCAGTGCGTTGTATACATATGTGTCAATAGTTGCTGTCGTTTTGAAGATGGAACCGCTCGCTCCTTGGGAAAGCTGGAAGAACAGTCCGAAGTCGGAGTAAAAGACCTTTCCGACATTCAGGATGAACATCATGATAATGACGCTCTTTAAGCACGGCAGGGTGATATGCCATACCTGCTGTCTTTTGTTGGCGCCGTCCATAACGGCTGCCTCATACAGTGTTGTATCAATACCGGAAATACTGGACAGGTAAATGACCATGTTGTATCCGGTGGATTTCCACAGATACATGAAGATCAGGATAAATGGCCATACACCGGCACTCATGTACCACTGAATCGGCTCCTTGCCTGCGTTTCTCAGAATGCTGTTGATCAGACCGTTATCCTGGTTCAGGAATGCATCCAGGAAGTAGGAAGCTACAACCCATGACATGAAGTACGGGAAGAACATCATGGTCTGATATACCTTCGATGCTCTTTTGTTGTGAAGCAGACTGATCATGATAGCCAGTCCTACGGAAAACACCATACCCAGGGCGATAAATGCCAGATTATACAGGATTGTGTTTCGCAGAATGACGAACAGATCATTGGATCTGATCAGGAACGAAAAGTTTTTAAATCCGGCCCAGTCACTGTGGAACAGGTTGTAAATGAAGCTCTTTCCGCCTGTGATTTTGTAGTTCTTGAATGCAATGATCAGACCGAACATCGGCAGGAAGCAGAACAGAATGTACCAGATGGTGGTCGGCAGCGCCATGACGGTCAGCTCCGTGTCATTCTTGGTCCAGCGTCCTTTTTTCTTTTTGCTTGGTTTACTCAAGATTTTTTCCTCCTTCTCCCGATCGCTCGGGCTTATCACTTTATCCGTTTATCTTACAAACGGAATCCCGGTAAATAATCTTTCCGGGGATGCGGTATACCTCGCCGCCCTTTTTCTGCGGTTCATTCATATGTTTGATCATACGCTTTGCCGCAAGACGTGCAATCGCATCGGTGTCAACCGCAACCGTGGTGAGCGGCGGACTGCACAGCTGTGCATAGATGGAATCATCAAAACCGGTCACGGAAATATCCTCCGGCACGCGGATTCCACGCTCTTTTAACGTCTGCACTAATTTGAATGCGGTGGCATCGCAGTTACAGACAAATGCGGTGGGAAGCTTCTCCGGCAACAAAAGCGGAATGGCCATGCCTTCATCGCTCCGGTCCGGGATTCTCCACTCCTTTTTCGGGGAAATTCCCTCCTCCAGCATTCTCCGCAGATATCCGAGATATCGGTCGGAAATACTGGTTGTACTTCCTACGGTTCCGACAAATCCGATGTCTGTGTGACCCTGCTGGATCAGGTAATTGGTCAGCTCATAGGAGCTGTAAATATTCTCGGTGATGACGGAATCGGATTTGTGGGTCCGATCGTAGATGTCCACATACACCTTCGGGAGATCGATCTGTGCAATCTGCTCCCGGACACCCTTATCGAGAATACCAAGAAAGATCAGGCCGTCGAACAGCCCTCTGGTCTGTATCGTGTTCATGTCCGACGGAAGTGTTGCTGTTGTCGGAGAAATCATGATACTCGAGCAGGATGCTCTCTGCAGCTCGTAGATGATCCGCTCGTACATTGCCATATAAAATTTTCCTTCGTCTCCGGAGCTGAACCGCGGACTCATGATGATACCGACTTTTTTGCTCTTCCGTTTTCCGTAGTCCGGAAGGACATAACCGGATTCTCTCGCAAGTGCAAAAATTTTTTCTTTCAGTTCTTCTCCCACGCCGTCTTTTCCGTTGAGCGCCTTGGAAACTGTTACTTTACTGATGCCCAGCTTATCTGCCAGGTCTTGCATGGATACTGATTTTCTCTCTGCCATGTTACCAACAGCCTCTCTATTTGTTTCTTAACTTGTGATTATATGTTAGCATTCTTCAAAAAGATTGTCAATAGTCTTTTCGTTATTTTGTATATTAAAATTCTTATTTTTCCGTTTAAATTTGTATAGATCGAGGAGTATTCTTCTGTTTCTTTTGGTTTTTTGGCAGAAAATCTGTGTTTTTATGTTAAGTCACTTAATATTTTAATATTAACACAGCACTTTTTCTCCTGTTTGCATTTTTAACGAAAAAAGCAGCGGAAAGTCTAACTTTTTCATCTAATTGTCATACTCCCCGCTGTCTCTCACTTTTCTATTCTCTTCCATACTGCTGCCGGATAGCCATAGCCGCATTGATTGCCACCGCCAGAAAAAAGACGGCTACCGATATCCCTGTTCCCATTGTTACTGCTTTAAACACCCATAAAATTGTTCCGCCAATCCCGGAACCAAGATTAACAATATAGGCATTTTTATAACAGGCCGCCAGTCCGATACAGGCAATCGCACTGCAGACAAAAAAGAAGGTGTCAAAGAAAACATTGATATCCAGCGTTCCATTTACCCGGGAAAGGACAGCCGCTATAATTCCAAACAGTACCATCGCTCCGAGGACCGTAACACTCAGCTCCCTGCGGTTCATCTTCCGCATGATGGTTTCCGTCTGTTTCTTCTCCCCTCTCCATTTCCAAAAACTGTAAAGAGCCATCGGAGCCTGCATAAAAATCATAAATACAAAGGTCGCATATACCTTGGTCTGCCATGCCAGAATACCATTGCAGACCGCATAGACAAAACCAAACAGAAATCCCGGTGCAAAATTCATAGACACCATAAAATTAAACGTAATGCCGATCAGTGCTGTTACCAGGGCAAACAGCGTGTCCCCGCCAATCACCCCGGCTGCAGCGACTGCTGCAATCTGCAGCAGCAGAACAATATATTTTTTCTTTTCCATATTTTCAGTTATGCGCAAATAAAGGTAACAACACCCTTGTCATTGTCCGACAGACTTTCCATATCTTTCTCTGCGGTTTCCTGCTCCACAATCTCCACTCCATAACGGAACTCACTGAATCCGGACAGGTCCATCTTGAAGTTTGTTTCCCATGTGTTATTCATAATCCAGCTGTAAACCGACCGTTTATTATTCTCCTCTTTGTTATCGCACAGAAGGATTGGATGGGATTCCATCTCCCCCATGTAAAGTAACGGTGTGTCAAAAGTATTAACCAGAATCGTCTGATCTTTTGTCCGGTAAACGAGGCCTTCATCCGCAATATAATATTCCATATTGGTGCCAGGAAGCTGGTCAATACCAGGGCGCATGGTAACACCTCCGTTCTGGATCATCACTTCCGCATCCGGAAGATTTAATGATAATGGCAGATACAGGCTTTCGATATCCTCGCTTAATGTTTTTGCCACCCGATAAGAAAACTCAATTTTCGGAAGATGACGGTACATTTTGATCACAACACTGCTGTGATAAGTTCCCTCCAGGGTAAAGATCAGTTCTACTTTGGTAAACACCGGTCCGTGATCCAGAATTTTCACATCCGTAAGGTCACCCTGATACTGCTCTGCGTGAAGTCCGCGGATATTTCTTCCGATCAGACGGCGCTCCTCATAAACGCCTTTCCGGATTTCGGTGCGTTCATAAACCGGCGTAAAGAACGTTTCCAGACCGGATTTGCACATTTCAATCTCTGCTTTTTTATTGTAGAAGGAGGTAATGCCCTCTCCGACTTTCCATTTGATCTGAAAGAAATCGTTTTCCAGACCGTAAGGCAGTTTGTAACTTTCCGGATCGTACGTATTCACAATATCGCGTACCCGCTCTGCGCCTACCCAGGCAGTTCTGGTGAACAGGGTCTGGGACGGAGCCGGCTGCTCTTCGTACGTGAACGTTTTTTCTTCCATTGGCTCAAATTCTGCCAGAAAACTTACCAGGACTCCGCGTGGATGAGCAGACAGCTGCACCTCCATCTCCTGTTTTGTTTTGTCATCGGTTACTTTCACGGCCGGAAGACTCATGGTCTCAACGTAAAATTCTACCGGGAAAATTCTCTTTGCATGGCTTGTGGAAACAGCTTTCACTTTGCCGGACAGATTGTAATACCGCAGGATATCACCCAGTTTATGGCACTGTTCATTTTTACGCATGGCTGCTGCCTCGTGTGCTTTGGACGCATAACTGGTTTTCCGCATATCCAGATTGGTCACCATGGTATCGTACGGATTCGTTACAGTAGCAGAATGACCCCAGGTGTGCTCTGCATACAAAAGAGAATTGTCGCCATAAGCCTGGATCAGCTCTTCGTTATGTACCCCTGTTTTTTCTTCCAGACGGTCGCAGATACGGTTCAGACGTACGGCCTCTTTGTAATGTTTTACCGCATATGGTGTACTTCCAACTCCATTGCCCCACCAGTCATTGATGGCACCCCGATACACCGGTGCATCCTGCACTTTGTCCCGGATCCGTTCATACAGTTCCTGCAAAGTTACCATATGCATGGTGACTTCTTCGCCATATTTTTCATTAAACAGCTCAACCGTATCTGCAATGGCCGGGTTGATCGGCGCATTGTCCGAAAAAACGCCGGAAACACTGGTGATATAGAAATCGTACGGATAACCGTTTTCTTCATATTCCTTTATGCTTGCAGAGAGATTCGTGTGCAGATTTTCCAGAAGTCCTGCCACATCGCCATTCTTTTTGCCGAAGTAATTTTCTGTCATAAAGTTAACATTTTTATTCAGGACGATGCCGAGGGCATTTCCAAGATTATAATGCTCGCCATTCCATACCAGCAGACGCTTTCCATCCTCATTTTCCCAGAAATACGGTTTCTGGTTCTGATACAGTGGATACATCCCGTGATGCGTATGAATGTTGGTATATAAAAATTCTACCCCGTTTTCGATCATGGCATCGCGCTGTCCCATAGAGATGCCGTTGATATCTGCAATCATGGCTGTTTTGATCTGAATTCCCTGCTCGCCGCAGATTTCCTGCATCGTATGGATTTTTTCTTTCAGATATTTGCAGTCGGCAAGATCATTGAAGTTCAGATAATTGGCAGACAGACCAATGTTTCCTTTTTTTACCAGATCGAAAAACTTTTCTTTTTCTTCCTCCGTTGCCATTTTGAAAAACTGCTCCACGCAGTACCATGTCTCACAGTTCCATTTCAGATCTTTCTGGGGTGTGTTGTTTTTGATTCCATTTTCAATCAGTTCGACCGCCCGGCGGATGTTGTTTGCCTGGTTATAAATAACCTGTTCCTGCAGATCGGTGTAACCCACGTCAGTGTGGGAATGATGTACGATGTAGACTTCTCTGATTTTGTGTGTCATTTGCTATTTTCTCCTTTTTATGCTAGAATGCTAACAATTGTTCTTGCAGTAATGCCATATCATTCATTTATCAATGATTTGTTTTTAAAATTACTATATTCACAGAAGAATGTGTAGGTGGAAACGACTTATGAATGAAAACGAATTACTTATTAAAAATCGCCTCCGGGAGGCAACTGTCATTCTCGAACGTGCTAATCTGATTATTTGCGATGAATCCTGGAAATGCGATTCCTCTCGTCCTCCTTTTTCCAGCTTTCAGCTGGTAATGCAAGGGGAAGGCACAGTACAGGTCGACCAGACAGTATTGCATCCTCACGCAGGTCAGTTATATCTGCTCCCAGCCTGTACGCATCAATCTTTTTTTACAGATGTTCAAAATCCCTATCGCACCTATTTTTGCCATTTTGAGATTACCTGTCAGCAAACGGATCTCTTTCAGCTGGTTCAGTTTCCTCTTTGTGTTGATGCGAAAGACCCGCAAAAAGCACAGCGAATTTTTCAGGACATTATTCAATCCTGTAAGCAGACGGATATTTCTTCCGCTCTGAAGGCCAAACAGGCTGTCTTTCATCTGCTCTGCTATTATTTTGAATGCTGCCCGCCTGGAAGTGTCTCTTTCATTCCACAATCCTTTGACTCTCCACTTTCCAGTGCAATTTCCTATGTTGAAACACATCTGCATGAGCAGATTACCGTACAACAGATGGCAGAAGTGGCCGGCTATCATTCCAGTTACTTTACAAAACTATTTCAAACCCACATGGGAATTTCTCCTGGACAGTTTATTCTGCAGAAAAAAACGGAAACTGCAACGCTGCTTTTAACTTCTACAGATCTGCCCATTTCCAAGATTGCAGATACCCTCGGTTTTGATAACCAGTTTTATTTTTCAAATTTTTTCAAAAAACAAACCGGAATGGCGCCATCTTCCTACCGCCGTTTATATCTGTGCTCTTGTTTGGATTCTTAAAATATTCTTCTGTTCTCCTGTGCAAAAAGAGTTTAGCACAGGAGAATCTCCAATAACATACATTATTCTTCCTGAAATATATAAAATTCTACGTTCTTTTTTCCATGCAGCTACCATAAGTTTTTATCACTTTTCCCTTATCGCACTGATGCTACCAGCATTCTAATCATTTCGCCCTCTTCCGGTACAATCCGGTATGTTCCGACCGCTGCCGGAACGATGGCGGTTTCTGCATAATGTACCGTGAACGCTGCAAAGCTACCATCCATGCTCTCGATACGGGCACTTCGTCCCTCCACGAGATTCATCACATGAACCGTGTCATCCATCGAGACGGTGTGCGGCCCGGAAAGTGTATAGCGGATTGTGTCGATAAATTCGCGGCTGTGCAGTCCGGTGCGCTCTACTTCACAGTTTTCTGTTTTTTCCATCGTTCTGGTCTGGCCGACGATATTGTCGTACACCCATTTGGTATCACGGTTCCACTGAATATTTTTCATACCGTGGTCGAGGTGGATCGGACGCGGCAGTCCATCCATGCCAAGGCGGCCCCAATCCCATAGTTTGAAGGTAAAGATATACGGTGTCGCACTGATCTCCAGCACCATCGTGTTTTTTCCGGAGCAGTGCACCGTTCCCGCCGGAATCAGCACATGATCGTGTTTTTTGACCGGGATTTTGTTGACATATTTTTCCACTGGGAAACGTTCTTCTCCTTTTTCTGCTGCACGGAGTTCCCGCTCCATCTCTTTTTTATCCACGCCTTCTTTGAGACCGAGGTAGACATACGTTTCCTCGTCTTCATCGGCATCCAGAAGATAGTAGCTCTCATCCTGCGTATATGGCATGCCGAATTTTTCATAAATATATTCGGTCAGCGGATGCACCTGCAGGGAAAGATTCTGACCACCCATCGTGTCCAGCAGATCAAAACGGATCGGAAATTCTGCACCAAACCGGCCATGGACGCGCTCGCCGAGCAGCTCGTGCGGTGCATACAGAACGAGATCCTGGGCCGGAACTTTTAACGTCTTTCCTCCGATTTCCAGATTCAGGCTGTTTTCCTCCGGAACTCCGTCAAAGCTCCACGCGAAGTTTTCCTTCGATGCATCAAGACCAAAGTTTTCCTTCATCCACTGACCGCCCCATACGCCGGGATCAAAATACGGCTCCATACGAAATGGCTGTCCGGCAAGCTGCTGCAGTGCGCCTCGGAAGGCATTTCCCGTTGTAAGAACCGGTGCATTTTCTGTCTCTGTATCCAGAAGATACGTGAATTTTTCATACCGCTCTTTTTTATAGCGGTCCGCCAGACGCCATTCAATGAAAAATCCCCGTTTATATTTCGTCAGGATCGGATCATTATAATTGGTACTGTGCCAGTTTGGCATGCCGCTCCGGTAGCGGAGCTGAATTTCCCAGCGGGTCAGATCACAATAAACAAGAACATCTGCCTCGGTCAGAAGCTCTGTCGCTGTACCAATGATCACGATCAGACCACCGTTTGTATCTTTTTCTTCCACACATTCTGACACATATTCTGTCTCAATTGTTTTTTTCATGGTTTTCAGCTTTTCGCTTTCAAACCAGGTATCTATGGTTTTATGACACATGATACCGAAAACACGGTCATCGGTGATGTAATCGTTAAATTCTCTTAACAACGTTTCTTCGTCTTTGGCGCAGTCTTCGATATCAAAAATCCGGTCCGGCTGCAGCGCATTTGCCAGTTCCATCATTTCTTCTTTTCGTACACCCGGATACAGATCAAAGGAAAGAATACATGTTTTCTTTTCTTTCTGTTTTTCCTGAACCGCCCGTTTTAATTCTTCGATGATCTCCTTTTTTTCATCCCAGATTTCATTTTCGTATCCTGTGATTTTCATTTTGGGATGTAACTCGTAGTTTCCATATTTCCTTTTTAAATTCATTTGGATTCTTTTCCTTTTCTTAATTTCTCTTCCATCCATTGAGTTGTTTCCTGCGCCGATCAGCCCCATCATCTTTATTTCAACGCTTTCGCATCTGGCGGATTTTGCAATTTTCTTTCACTGCCTGATTCACTTACACATTTCCAGCCCGTTGTCTGTCCGGTTTTATCTTTTTTATGTGTCATGTTTTTACAATTCCACTGTATATTTATAACGATTTCCCGGATAATAGCAGATCGAATATTCAAAAACCTCGCCGCCCTTCCGAAATGTCTGCCGCGTCCGGATAAAAATAGGCATCTGCGCATCAATTTTCAGTGCTTTCTGCACCTCTTCCGATGGAAGTGCCGCCTCAAGCGTATCCCGGCCGGATTCAATATAGATTCCATGTTCCTCCCGCAGATACTGATACAGCGATTCCATGTATGGCTCCGGCTCTGTTGGCAGTTCGCAGATTTTTTTCAGATACGTAATGGTATAGACCATGGGTTTTCCCACAGCATTCCTCACACGTTTCAGGCAATAACATGGCTCCGTCAATGGAATCTGCAGACTTCTTGCTACCGTTTCCCCGGGACTGATCAGTTCCATCTTGCAGTATGTTGTCTGCATTTCGATATGATGCTTTTTCATTTCTTCCGTGAAACTGATGACACCTTCCATCTGCTCTTCGACTTTCTCGTAGACAACATCTGTTCCGATGCCGCGCCGTGCACGGGCGTAACCGCTCTGTACCAGATTCGTCATCGCCTGGCGTACTGTCACACGCGAAAGCTCGTACTTTTCCATCAGCTCTTTTTCTGTTGGCAGAAAATCTCCTTTTTTGTACGTGCCGCATTCGATCTGCTGTTTCAGAATCTGTTCCAGCTGCGCATACAGCGGCGGTGCTCCCGGATTTCTATCCATTTTTGCAGTTTCTCCTTCTTCTTTTCTCTCCATAGCATTGTATTTTTGTTTCTGAAAATATTTTTGCTCTATTGTGTTTTTTCAGAAAACTGTGACAACAGGCCTTCCATGGCACGGCCGGATGTTTCCGTTTCTATCTGAATCCGAATCTTTCTTTTCTCGCACTCTCTTTCCAGTTCTTTTCCAAACCAGGAAAAACTTTTTGCAATCTGTCCGCCCAGAAGCAGCAGATCCGGCTGATATTCCTCCAGCACAGGAAGAAGGCCAGCCGCCACATCTGCTCCAAATCTTCTCCAGACTTCTTCTGCCTCCATGTTTCCCGCTTTTACCAGACCATACAATTCTTTTCCACTCCACACTTTTCCTGTCACAGCCAGGCTAATCTGCTCCAGCCCGCGCACAGAAAGATAATCGTCCAAAATGGAATCTCCAAACGGCTGTTGATAAATCCATCCATTTTCCGGCACACCTTTTCCTGTTTTCACCGTTTTCCCGTTTTCTACAAAAGCCGACCCGGCGCCGGTTCCGATGCAGACGCACAGAATTTTATCCGCATCACGACAGTTTCCGTACCAGCTTTCTCCCAGTGCAAATGCTTCAATGTCATGTAAAAACAAAAATCGTGCTGATCCAAGTTCCGGCACGCGCGCCTTGATTTCTCTTTCCAGTGGAATCCCGTAAATGGCATCGTACTTATTCAGTCCCTGCATCCGGCTGATTCCATTTTCATAATCAAACGGACCCGGAATCGCCATCCCAACTCCGACAACACTTCCGTCTGCTTCTCTCATCAGTTCCCGGCAGATCTTTGCAAAATTGTCCAGAATCTTCTCTGTGCTCTTCTGCGCCTGTGCTGGAAATTTCCGGATTCTCATTCTTACTCCATTTCCGTCCGACACACTTCCTTTGATTTCCGTTCCGCCAACATCCAGAAGGATATATTTTTTCTGCTCCATCCCGCTTCCGTCCCTTTTCATCTTTTCCCCTGTATTTTTTCTGTTTATATGCCAATAGAATCTCATTTCTTTGTATTGGCTCTCCCTGCCATCTTGTTATAATGTTATAACCTATTCATTTTTCTGTTGCAAGCGCCTGTCTGCAATTTTGTCTGCTTTTGCAAAACTTTGTGAAAACGCGATAATACGTTTTATGCACTTGGCGCAGAACGCAAAAAATCCCCTGTTTCCGGGGTTTTTTATACACTCCGGACAGAGGATTTTTCTTATTTTCTACTTATTTCAATACATTTTCCAATTCAACAAAAAGGGTATTCATCTCCTGCACCACACTCTGCAGACTCTTTTCCCCGACATAGTTTCCAATCGCAAACAATGCTTTATATAAAAAATTAACCGCCCCCTGCAATTCTTTGTTTTGCTCTTTTGTTTCTTTCCGAAGCTGCTGCAGTTTTTCTGCCATCGGAAACAATTCCGCAAGAATCTGCTCTTTTCGTGCCCGGTCCGACGGTTCATCTGTCTCCATTTCTTCGAGATCATAGTTATCTGTTCTGCCGCATTTTCCTTTGCACACTGCGCAATCCGGATTCAGACGATTCTTTTCTGCCTCCACGCGTACAATCCAGGATTTCCCATCTTCTTCCCTCAGCTCTTTTTCCGGATTTGCCGCACAAATTCCGCCAAGCAGAATCTCATGCGTGGCTTTGTCCGGGCGGTGACCATTGCTGTCACCGCTGGAAAACTCCTGCGATTCACCTTTTGCTGCTTCTCCTCTTCCATCGACCGACCGGGCCAGACCAATCAGCGCACCAAGAAGCTCCTTTTGTATCTTCGTCATACTCATTTTTCTAATACCTCTTACCGAGCTTTTCATTTTTTTCGTCTTACATATTCCACAAAGCAGAATGTACCAATTGTAAAAATACTTTTAAGGGCACACGCTAATTACTATATCTGATTTTCTACAAAATTTCCCCCTCCGTAGAAATCACCACGGTTTTCACCGGAATCTTCTTTCCACTCTCTTTCAGTGCCATCTTCACGGCACGCTCCATTCCTGCGCAGCACGGAACCTCCATGCGTGCAACCGTAATACTCTTAATATCATTCCGCATGAAAATCCGCGCAAGTTTCTCGGAATAATCGACATCGTCAAGTTTTGTACAGCCTACGAGAACGACATGATTTCGAATGAAATCCTGGTGGAAGTTTCCATAAGCATACGCTGTACAATCTGCCGCAATGAGAAGGTCTGCTCCTGCAAACATCGAAGCCCGCTCCTGCACAAGCTTGATCTGCACCGGCCACTGGCGGAGCCGGGACGGAACTGCTGCAGAATTTTCCTGCGCATCTGCACGGTCAATCGCCCAGCTGTTTTCACCTGCTTTTCCTGCTCCGGTATTCTCCTGTCCGGCCGCCTCTTTTGCCTTCCGCTGGTTCTCTTTTACCGCCTCCTCATCGTACGGCAGCGCCTCCCGCTCCACAAACGAAATCGCATCTGCCGGACAAACCGGCAGGCAGTCGCCGAATCCGTCGCAGTAGTCATCCCGGATCAGCTTTGCCTTCCCGTCAACCATCGCAATCGCACTTTCATGACAGGCATGCGCACAAAGCCCGCATCCTGTACATCTGTCTTCCTCTATCTGAACAATTTTTCGAATCATCGCTGAATCTCCTTTTTTCTCTTTGTTTCTCAATACCTGTTTGTTTCTCAACCATGATATCATACTTTATCCCTGTTTTGACAGTTGTTTTTTTTAGTAGTTTTTTCCTACAATACCAACTCTTCATCCAGTGCCAGCGAATAAATAATTTTCTCTTTCACTTTCTTCCCTGTCGTCCGCTCCAGTGCCTGCTGGTAATAGGCGAGCTGTTTTTCATACCGCTTTTTCAGCTCCCCGGCTTCTTTCACACGGTCCGTTTTGTAGTCCACAAGAACAATCTCATCCCCCTCCGGGAACCATGCGTCAATGATTCCCTGCACGAGAATGGTTTCATCTTCCGGATAGGACGGATCTGCCTCACTTGCCGGAACGGACATCACAAACGGCTGCTCCCGTTTCAGGGTTTCATTCAAAAAGGCATTCCGCATCCGCATTCCAACCGGACTTTTTGCGAAAGCGAGGATCGATTTGAAATAAATGCATTCCGCTGCTTCTTTCGTCATCTTTCCTTCTGCAATCAATTCCTCCGTCTGTGCCATCAGCTCTGTGATGCTGTACGCTCTGCGGTAATCGAGACATTCCAGCAGGCGGTGGTACGCCGTTCCGCGGTCAGAGCCCGTCAGAGCCGCAACATGATCCTTTTTCAGAAAGCCCGGCACAATTGGTACGAGTTCTTCCTGCGCGAACAGCTCTTTTCCGATCTCGGATTCCTCCATCCCGGCCTTCTTCAGCTGTGAAACGGTAACCTTTACCGGAATCTGTTTTTCCTTCTCATACGGATACTGGTAGGCAAACCGCTCCTCCACAAGTTCCTTCAGCGCCGCTTCTCTCGGCGGCTGCTTCGGAATTTCCATGATCTTCTGCTCATTCACCGCGCGCTCCATCTGATGCAGCACTTCTCCCTCAACAAGTCCTGCCGGTGATACAAGGCGGATCATTACCGGAATTTTCTCCGCATACAGCGGATTGTCCGCATTCCCCGCCAGACCAAATTGTTCATACAGCCCGTCGAAACACCGGTTTCTCGAAAATGCCGGCAAAATCCAGTCGAGATACCCGGATGCACTGCTCAATGTCTGATACGACAGCAGCTCCTCCTGCCGCCCCGCATGCGCCGCGCACTGCTTCACGCGGCTCTCCAGCTTCGACGCCATGCCCGTCATAATCAGCTTCTCCTTCGGTCGCGTCATGGCAACGTAAAGCACCCGCAGCTCCTCCGCCAGATTTTCCAGCTTCATGCTCTGCCGGATGATCTGCCGCGGCAGTGTCGCCTGACGGACGCGGTGCTCCGGATCGATCGCATCCGCGCCGATGCCCATGCGGGAATGGAGTACAAGCGCCGCACGGCTGTCCATCTGGTTAAACGATTTGCCCATGCCCGAGAGGAACACAACCGGGAATTCCAGTCCTTTACTCTTGTGAATACTCATGATACGCACCGTATCTGCGCTCTCCCCGTAAATATTCACCTCGCCGAAATCGACTTCATACTTCTGAAGCTGCTCGATATAACGGATAAAGTTGAACAGTCCACGGTAACTCGTCGCCTCAAATTCCACCGCCTTTTCCACGAGCATTTCCAGATTGGCCCGCCGCTGCACACCACCCGGCATCGCAGATGCATAGCCGCCGTAGCCCGTTTCATCGAGAATCTGTGTAATCAGTTCATGAATCGGCGTGTAAGGCACACGGCTCCGCAGCATTTCCAGCTGCTCCAGAAAACTTCCAAGCTTCTTCCGAAGCGCCTCATCTTCCCCTTCTGCCGCATATTTTCCACATGCCTCGTAAATTTTTACGTCTTTATCCACACAACGCACCGCCGCCAGTTCCGCATCCGTGCATCCGCAGATCGGCGAGCGTAAGATTGCGGTAAATGGAATCTCCTGGCAGGGATTGTCACACAGATGCAGATAATTCAGCACGGTCACAATTTCCTGTGTGGAAAAGTATCCCGTTTTCGATGTGCTGTACGCCGGAATTCCCGCCGCCTGAAGGACACGGGAGAAGGTCTCTGACCAGCCGCTGACTGCCCGAAGCAGGATCACGATATCACGGTACTGGATTTTCCGGTATTCTCCGGTCTCTTTGTCCACCACTTCTTCCTTTCCAACCATCTCGCGGATGCGCGCCGCAACGGCAGCCGCCTCCGTTTCCATTTTTGTCTCGCGCGACTTGTCATCTTCCAGCTCAGGCGCCTGGTCGTCCAGCAGCAGAAGCTCCGTTTCGTATGCCGTCTGCCACAGATCCGTATTTCCCTCTTCTTTCTTCGGGAACGCCGCACCCGCATGGAGGCTCGCCGCCTCATCGTACGCGATGCCGCCGAGTTCCGGACTCATCAGCTTGCGGAATACATAATTCGCCGTCGCAAGCACCTCCGGCCGGCTTCGGAAGTTTTTGTCGAGATCGATTCTCTGCTGGCTTTCCCCGTCCTTCGCATACGTATGATATTTTTCCAGAAACAGCTCCGGCCGCGCCAGGCGGAATCCGTAGATGCTCTGCTTGATATCGCCAACCATAAAACGGTTCCATCTGCCTTCCTCCTCGCCGGACACTGCAGAGAGCAGTGCCTCCTGGATAAAGTTGCTGTCCTGATACTCATCGATCATGATTTCGCGGAACTGTTCCGAAAGCTCCCGCGCCGCATCGGTCCGCACCAGACGGCCGTCCTCCTGCTGCACAAGAATTTCGAGCGCAAAGTGTTCCAGATCGGCATAATCAAGAATATTTTTGCTCCGTTTTTTCTCTGCAAACGCTTTCGCAAACTGCTCCGTCAGATCGATCAGCACGCCGATCGGCTCCCGGCAGTCCGCAATCTCCTCCGCAATCTCGGCGCTGTCCTTCTCGAAAAACTGCTCTTTTAATTTCTGCATTTCTTTTTTGCATGCATCGCGCTCTGCCTTCACCTGATCTTTCAGCGCCTCGCTCACATCGTCTGCCTTTTTCCGCGAAAGCGCCTTGAACTTCATTCCGGCCATCGCGCGCACCATTCCGTCGAACGATTCCGTCTCGATCAGCTCTTCCACCATCTGCTGATCTGATGCCAGCGCCTCGTCATACAGATACGGTCCGCCAGGGCTTACCGCCGTTTTTCGGTTTTCCTCAATTCCTTCCAGAATACTCGAGAGCCGCTTTTTCGCCTCAGCCATCAGTACCTGTACCCAGATGCTTTTCTGCACCGCCTCCGGCGAATCGATCTGATACGCCGCCCGGCACTCTTCGAGCCACTGCTCCGGCCACGGATAACTCATGGAAAATTCATACAGCTTCAGCACGAGCGCGTCGAGTCCGTCATCCTGTTTTCCCGCCGCGTAGCTCTCCACAAACCGTGTAAACGCAGGATCTTTTTCCGCAAACCGCTCCTCCATCACCTTCTGGATCACGTCACTTTTCATCAGACGGATCTCTCCCTCATCCGCCATGCGGTATACCGGATCGAGATCGATCATCTGAAAGTAATTTTTAATCACATACGAACAGAAACCGTGAATTGTGCTGATCTGTGCATGGTGAAGCAGGGTCTGCTGCCGCTGTAAATGCTCATTCTCTGGATTTTCCTCGAGGCTCTGCTGCAGGGCGCGGCCGATTCTCTCTTTCATCTCTCCCGCCGCTGCACGCGTAAAGGTCACGACAAGAAGCTGATCAATATCAATCGGGCGCACGGGATCTTTCACCATCGCAAGGATCCGCTCTACCAGAACCGCCGTCTTTCCGGAACCTGCCGCTGCGCTGACCAGAAGATTCCGGTCTCTCGTATCAATGACTTTCTGCTGTTCCGCTGTCCATTTTACTGCCATTTATCTCTCCCTCTTCTTTCTGGCTGATTACTTTCTCATACATGGAAAACTGCATTTCTCTTTCCTTTCCGGAAGGCAGTCACTCCTTTTGATCACTTTGTGTTATCTCCTGCATCGCCTTCATCAGCAGTTCCGTGTCCATGCCCTTCAGTTTGCGGTACTCGTATCCCTGAATTTTCTGGTCAAAACCGCAGATCCCCTGATATTCACAGTACGCACACGCCGTCGCACCGTCCCGCTGATACGGGGAAATTTTTACATTGCCCGAAAAAATGCCCTCGCCGATCTCACGCACCTTCTTTCTGGTGTACGTGCGGATCACATCAAACTGCTCCGGCGATGCTACTTTCGAATAGCTCGTATAACTTCCATCCTTCTTCTTTCCAACCGGAATCACATCGGATGTCGTTCCGTCCTCAAGCACGCGGTCGAGAAGCTCCACAACTTTCCGGTCCGCATTCACAAGACCGTCCATCCGCAGCGCTTTCAGCATCCGCCGGCCCCACGCCTCGTCGGTCTCATCCTCCTCCTGATCGAGCATCGGATCATCAATATGATAATAGAACACACCCGCCGGCTCCACCTGCTTGCCGGGATGCTTTTTCTGCTCCAGTTCCACCGCCGCATCGAGATAAACAGCAAGCTGCAGCTGCAGTCCATAATAGAGCGCCACCAGGTCGAGCGACGTATTTCCCGTCTTGTAATCGATAATTTTCACATAGACCTTATCGTCCGTCTCGCAGAGATCCACGCGGTCAATCCGTCCGCGCAGACGCATTTTCTCATGCTCCGACAGATCGATGTTGATCGCCGACAGCGAGTCCTCCATCGAGAACGAAACCTCGAATTCCCCTGGCTCAAATTCTCCCTGCCGGATCTGCTGCTGCAGTGCCCAGACAGTTCGTTTCAGGATCCGCTTCACGCGGATAATGCGGTACTGATTCCGGCTTGAACTCTGAAAAATTGTGTTTCCATAGTCCGCCATCGTCTCCTCGACACACTCCTCAATCAGACGGTCACGCGTGTCATCGGTCACCGTCTTCCAGGTCTCACCGTTCTCCTGCAGTTTTTTCGAAAACTTCTCAAGCGCTTCATGCATGACCGTTCCCATATCCGCCGCTTTCAGCTCATACTGATCCCGCTCGCGGATCTGAAGGCCGAACTCCATGAAATGGGCAAACGCACACGCCGCATATTTTTCCAGCCGCGTCGCACTGTTTTTCAAGGTATCTCCATACAGCGCCGATGCCGCACTCCTTCCGATTACACCGTCCGCACAGCGCAGAAACGCCGCTTTTCGATACGTCTCCGCCGGAATTCCAGCCTCCGGGTGCGCCGCATACCAGCGGTAAAGCTCCTCAAACAGCGGATCGATCTCTCCCTCCGCCGCTTTTCCAAGTTCTTCGAGGAACAGTGCCTCACCGGACCGCGGCATTTCCAGCCGTTCCTCCGGCTGTTCCTTTTTTTCGATATCCCGCACCGGAATTTCCGGGAAGAGTTTTCGTATTTCGTTGATCAGATACGACGGATTCTGCGCCTCGCCGGACGCGCCTGCCTTTGCAAACGAAAGATAGAGCCGTTCCGACGGTTTCGTCAAATTTCGGTACAGATGGAATTTCTGCTGATACATCGTCTCCCGCGCCGTCGGGGACAGCTTCGCATCCGCCCGTTCCAGCTCCTCGCGGTCATATTCCGAGAGAATGCCGCCGCCCGCGTCGTAGCGCGGAATCAGCCCGTCATTCACGCCGACGAAAAACAGCACGCGGATGTCCTTCAGACGCGACCGCTCATTGTCTCCGATCAGTACCTGATCCGCCGTCGGCGGAATAATACCGACAGATGCCTCCGCAAATCCCGCTTCCAGAATTTCCTGATACTCTGCCAGCGTCATTTTTTCATCGCCCAGCACCTCGACGATCTTATCCAGAAGCTCCATAACAATGCCGTAAATCTGACTGTATTCTTTCGCAAACGCCTCCTGTCCCTGCTGCTCAAACTGCTGTCGCCGCTCCTCGAGTTTTTCCTGCATCTGATTCTGTACCGCCAACGCGTACAGGGACTCCGTCCGCTCCCGCACCGTGGCATCTTTTTTCCTCATCCGCTCCGCAAACGGCTGCACTTCAGCATAAAACTTCTCCCGCAGAAGATTGCGCTGCGGCACTTCATCCGGCTTGATGCCGCGGTAGCCCCTCGTCCAGGTTTCCCCATACGCTTTCAGCCCGCGGATTCCAAGCGCGAGCACATAGTTTTCCATCGCATCCGTCTCCTCGCGGTCCAGACTCGAAAGGCCGCAGCGCAGATAGCGGAAGACACTCTCGTAGGAAAAGCTCTGCACGACCATCTCGATCGCCGCGCGCAGAAATTCGACGAACGGATTCATCAGCACGGAATGTTTTTCATCCACGAAGTACGGAACACCACATTTTTCAAAGATTTCCCGCGCATACGTGCCATAAACAGAAAGATCTCCGGTCAGAACGGCGAAATCCTGGTAACGCATGCCCTCCTCGCGCACCATGCGGCGGATCAGACGCACCGTCTCTTCCAGCTCGGCACGCGGATTCGGCGCGACGCTGATGTAGATGCCCTGCTGTTTCGCCTCGTATCCTGCTGCCGGATTTCCCGTCTTTGCTTCCGTTCCTGATTCTGGTCTTTTTTCTATTCCATTTCCGGAAAATCCTCTCTTTCCATACCGGAACAGTCTCTGCTCCAGCTGATCCATCGTGCTTCCCGGCTGAAAACGGCCATGTCCCGAGCGTCTGACCCAGATTTCCGGCTCCACCGGGCACCCTGCTTCATCTGCCGCTTTCATGAGCTGCTGGACAAGCTGGCGGCTCATCGCAAAAAGCTGATGCGGAATCGCCTTTTTATACGGGTCCTCCCGCTCATCCATAATAATCGTCACATAAACCTTCGCACAGAGCCGGAACAGTTTTCCAAGCACACCGATCTGCACCGGCGTAAATCCGGTAAACCCATCCACCAGCACCTCACTGTTTTTGATCAACGCCGATTCTTCCAGTTTCCCCGCCAGAACTTCCAGCACATCCTCCGCCGTCACATAACGGTTTTCCAGATATTCCTCAAACGCGCGGTAGATCACACCGGTGTCCTTCAGTTTTGCCGCCAGCAGCTTTTTCTCCCCCGTCTCTTCCACCCACGCATCAAGCTCGGACGGCGCAATCTGGTACTGCTTCAGCTCGGAGATCAGCGATTTCATCTGCGAAACCGCACCGGTTCTTTTTAACGTGCTGCCAAGAATTGTCAGCTCCTTTTTCTTTTCCTGCGCAACGCGCTTCACCACGAGGCTTTTTCCCGTCTCTTCGAGCACCGGATACAGGCTTCCGCCGGTCTCCTCAAAAATACGGTAAGCCAGACGTTGAAAACTTAAAATATCAATATTTAAAATTCCGCCCGCAGGATGCAGAGACACGAGTTCTTTCTGCGTCTGCATCGTAAACTGCTCCGGCACGACGATCAGATAATTTTTCTCCGGGTGGCTCGCCGCTTCCGCCAGGATTTTTTCATACGCATACCGCGATTTTCCGGCCCCCGAATTTCCCATAATAAACTGCAGACTCATACCTTGCTCCTCCTGTTCTGATCCATTTCTGCCCCAAAATAAACATAGCTACAGTATAGCAGACTCTTTTTTTTGATGCAATCAACCTGCTGTAGAACAACCTTCATAAAAACCATTCTTCCCACATACATTATAGTAAAAACGCCCGCCTGTTCCGCCCCCGCAGACGGCTTTTCAAAAAGGAGTGTGCCCGCCCATGAGTTCCAAAACGAAAATTGTTGTACTACATATGAAAGAAGTGGTTTACACCGCTGTTTTTCTTGCTCTCGCGCTGATTCTTCTCGTGGTGTTTCTGATCATGTTCTCCGGGAAGAAGGATTCTGCGAAAAAACCTTCTGTCACCACTGCTGCTTCCGCCGAAAATGCACGCTACATTCCCGGCATCTACACCTCCACGATCTCCCTCGGCGACCAAACCTTCGATGTGCAGGTCAATGTTGAGCAGGACCGCATCACCGCGATTTCACTGAATAACTTAAGTGAAACCACCGCCGCCATGTATCCGCTCATGGAGCCCGCGCTCGATTCCATCGCAAGCCAGATCTATGTGAATCAGACGACGGAAGGCCTCATCTACGGAGAGGACGACCGCTACACCTCCGAACTGCTCGTCTCCGCGATCAATCAGGCGCTCGAACAGGCTCAAAATCCTTCCTCCGCAGAATCCTGATCTTTCCATGCAAAAAGGCCTCGAAGCATTCTTCTGCTCCGAAGCCTTTTTTCTGTCGTGCATCTCAAAATTTGATTCCCTGCACCAATTTGGATTATCTTTGTTTCTTTCCGTATTTCCTGTTTTGTTTTTTACAGCTGGTCGAGTTCCTCTCTCCAGAGCTTCACGCACGCATCACTCGGCATACGCAGGTCGCCGCGCGGGGATACCGCAACGCTTCCGACCTTCGGGCCATCCGGCAGGCAGGAGCGTTTGAACTGCTGCGCGAAAAATCTCCAGTAGAACGTTTTCAGCCATTTTAAGATCGTCGCATCATCGTAGACACCGGCAAATGCAAGTTTTGCCACACGGTAAATCTTGAGCGGTTCGTACGTCACACGCAGCATATAGTATAAGAAGAAATCATGAAGCTCGTACGGTCCGACGAGATCTTCTGTTTTCTGAGAAATGACACCATCTTTCGGCGGCAGCAGTTCCGGGCTGACCGGCGTGTCGAGTACATCCAGAAGGATATCGGAAAGTGCTTTTTCCCCGCAGGTGTCCGCATAATACTGTACCAGATGGCGCACCAGGGTTTTCGGTACGGACGCATTGACGGCATACATCGACATATGGTCGCCATTGTACGTTGCCCAGCCAAGTGCCAGCTCGGAAAGATCACCAGTTCCAATGACCATACCGCTGGACTGGTTGGCAAGATCCATCAGAATCTGGGTTCTCTCACGCGCCTGTCCGTTTTCATACGTCACATCATGCTTCTCCGGATCCTGTCCGATGTCGCGGAAATGGAGATTGACGGCCTCTTTGATATCAACCTCTTTTAAGGTTGCACCAAGGCACCGCGTCAGTTCACAGGCATTCTGATACGTGCGGTCCGTCGTTCCAAAGCATGGCATGGTCACAGAAAGAATCTGGTTTCTCGGAAGGCCGAGCAGATCGAACGCTCTTGCAGTGACGAGCAGTGCCAGCGTCGAATCGAGTCCGCCGGAAATACCGATGACCGCGCACTGGCAGTGCGTATGCGCCAGACGTTTTTTCAGTCCCATGGCCTGAATATTTAAAATTTCATCACATCGCTGATCCCGGTTGTGCTTATCCGACGGTACGAACGGCCGCGGATCGAAGTAACGGATCAGCTTTGTTTCTTCTATTGTTAATGAGAACTTAACCACCTGATAACCGTCGGTTCTCTGTTCCGGATATGTGGTCATTCTTCTGCGCTCACTCGTCAGACGATCAACATCGAGATCCGCGCAGACGATCTGATTCTCGAACCGTTTTGCCTCGGCAAGAATCGTTCCGTTCTCCGCAATCAGATGCTGTCCGCCAAAGACGAGATCCGTCGTGGACTCGCCCTCGCCTGCTGTCGCATAAATATAACCGCAGATCAGACGTGCCGACTGTGCACTCACGAGGCTTCTCCGATAGCTGTCTTTTCCAACCATCTCATCACTCGCGGAAAGATTGACGATCACCGTCGCACCGGCCAGGGCATGCGCCACACTCGGCGGATTCGGGGTCCAGAGATCCTCGCAGAGCTCTGCAGCAACTTTGAGGCGCGGCATCTCCGCACACCGGAAGAGCAGATTCATGCCGAACGGAACCTCTTTTCCGAAAAATTCCGTCGTTGTCACCGCTTCTTTTCCCGGCGTAAAGTGACGCAGCTCATAAAATTCATTGTAGTTCGGCAGATACTTTTTCGGTACGACGCCGAGCAGCTCTCCATGACAGAGTACAGCGGCCACGTTAAACAGCTTTCCGCCCTGTTCCCACGGAAGGCCGACAAAAATCAGTGCATCGGTCCCTTTCGTTCCGTCGGCAATCTCTTTTAATCCCTCTTTCGCCGCGTCGATCATCTGGCTCTGCCAGAATAAATCGCTGCAGGTATAGCCGGTCAGCGCCAGCTCCGGGAGCACCATCACTTTTGCGCCCTCGTCCTCCATTTTATGAATAGTTTCCAGAATGACTCTCGTATTTTCTCTGACATCCGCTACTGCCACCGCACAGGAAGCGGCTGCGACTTTTACGAATCCCTGTTTCATCTCTTTATCCCTCCGCTATTTGCTTTTGCGCAGTAATTCTTTCAGATCCTCGGTAGAAAATTCATAGGCGCTGTTGCAGAAATGGCATTTCAGCTCCACCGGTTTTGCTTCCTGAATCATCTCGTTCAGTTCTTTTCTTCCGACCGCAATCAGTGCTTTCGATACACGCTCACGGCTGCAGTTGCAGTAAAACTGGGTCGGCACGGTATCGTTGATCACAAGGTCCATGTCTCCAAGCAGTTTTTCAAGAATCTGCTCCGGAGTCAGGCCCTCGTCAAGGAATGCGGTAACGGAATTGACTTCTGCCAGACGCTGCTCCAGTTTTTCAATGACTTTCTCATCGCAGAACGGCATCAGCTGAATGATAAAGCCGCCGGCCTGACGGACGGTATTGTCTTTGTTCATCAACACACCGAGTCCGACGCTGGACGGAACCTGCTCACTCGTTGCAAAATAGTAGGTCAGATCCTCTGCGATCTCACTCGTCTGCAGAACGCACTGTCCGACGTACGGCTCTTTCAGTCCCAGGTCTTTGATGACATCCATGAATCCGACGCCGACAGCACCTGCCACGTCAAGTTTTCCTTTTTTGTTGGCCGGAATCACGACGTCCGGGTTTCCGACGTAACCTTTTACATTTCCTTTGGAATCTGCTGTTACGGTAATGCCGTTCAGCGGTCCGCCGGCATGGATGCGCAGGGTCAGAAGGTCTTTATCTCCCTTCATCATAACGCCCATCATTGCACCTGCCGTCAGAAGGCGGCCCAGCGCTGCGGTTGCAACCGGGCTCGTGTTGTGATCCTGGCGTGCTGTCTCTACGGTTTCTCTTGTTGTCGCTGCAAACGCACGAATCTGTCCGTCTGCCGCTGTTGCTCTTACAATATAATCCATGTTTCTCTCCTATTTCTCACTTTTTCCTTTTTCTCTTGCTACGACATAAATACGTTCGCTCTCCGGTCTCGGCGCATCCTTTGTGAATGCATCGTAGGCCGTCACAAACTCCATGCCTGCCTCTTCCAATAAGCGGCGGATCGTCGCAAGATCGTACGCTCTCTGATAATGTACCTCCTCAAATTTACGGTACAGATCGGAATCTTCTCCCTCCGGGATGAAAATGGCAAGCTCATATTCGTTGATCTCTTCCTCCGGGTCATAGTAATTATCCCAGATGAAGCTTGCCTCTTCGCGGTTTTCCGCAATCGTAGTCTCACCCATCTGTTCATATTTATACTTGGTATTCAAATCAAAAATAAACATGCCCTTCGGATCCAGATAATTGTTGACGAGTGAGAAGACTTCCCGCAGATCATCTTCCTCCAGAATATAGTTGATAGAATCGCAGATGCTCACAACCGCCTTCACGGTTCCGTAGAGCTCAAATTCCCGCATATCCTGAAGCAGATATAAAATGTTTAAGCCGGACTCGGCGCGTTTTTCACTGGCAATCTCAAGCATATCCTCAGAATTGTCCACGCCGATCATATCGTAGCCCTCTTTGGCGAGCAGCTCGGTCATGTTTCCCGTTCCGCAGCCAAGATCGAGCACCAGTCCGTCTTCCACCTGATATTCTTTTAAAAGCTGAATCAGATATTTGCTCCAGGCAGGATAGTCCACGTTGTCCATGAAAATGTCGTAGACGTAAGCGAAGGACCCGTAAGCACTGGTATTATAAGTATTTTTCATTGTTTAAAATCTCCTTTTACTACATTTTTACTACAGTTTGCTACACGTCGTCTAAGTTTACGATCGCTATACGTTTCGCGTCCGACCAGGCGGCGTTATCCTTTTTCAGAATATCCAGGACACGGTTAAGCTGTTCGCTTCCTGGGTGGAACGCCTTAACAGCGTCGTCATAGTAAAATCTATTTATTTCCTTTTCGTCAAGTACCAGGTTTATAACCGAAACGTCCAGCGCGTCAGCTATTTTATATAGCATATCTACGCTGGGCTGTCTGCTTCCTTTCTCTATATGGGACAAAGCGCCGACGGAACACCCTACCTTCGCGGCCAGGTCTTTCCCCTTCATTTCGCGAAGATCACGGTAAAATTGTATGTTCTTGCCTATCACTGTTTCCACCCCTTTCGTTTGTCTTATAGACAATTATAATAAGCGTCGGCGTTTTTGTCCACTATTTAATTTTACACGCGGCAGACTTAAGCTTGCGTCCTTCCTGGAAAGGAATAACGGTATCTTCATTCTTTATGCTGTTGGCGTCTTCTGCGTCCTCTGCTTCCGGGTTCCTTACCTTTTCCAGACGTTCGCCAAGCTTTACAGCTGCGCTATTTCTCATTTTAGCGGTAACGTGTCCGTATCTGGAAGCTGTAAAGCCAGCGTCGTAGTGTCCTAGCTGTTCTTGTACTGTATTCATAGCTTCGCCGTCTTCCAGCATGACCGTAGCCACTGTATGGCGTAGATCGTGAAAACGCTTGTGGTCGATACCCATAGATCGAAGGTTTTCACTCCACATTTTTGTAAAGTTTCTAGGGTAAATATAAGTCCCTTTCCTGGTACAAAATACCAGGTTGTCCGGGTTGTACTCTATCCCTCTTTCTGCGGCTTTCCTTTTTTCTGTATTCTGTATCAGCCGCCAGAAGATCAGAAGCAGAACCATTTCTTCGGTAATCATAAGGGAACGCCTGGACAGATCAGTTTTAAGTTCGTCCCTAAACGGGGTACCGTTGTCATCTACCATCTGATACACAAGCCGTAAGTATCCGTCCCCCAGTGTAATATTATGATCTTCCAGAAGTGTTTTTAAGGCTTTCGTGTCCCACTTAGGAAGCTTCTTTATATCGCCCCAGGGAAAGTACCGGTCTACTGTTGTCCAGGGTATCCCTATATCTACGTGCTGCCAGTCAAGGCCAAGTATTTCGCCACGTCTGCAAGCTGTAGTAAGTGTCAGCATATACGCCGGATAATAACGGTACTTCGTTCCTTTAATACCTAGTGTTTCCATATCTTCGTCTGTCAGTATATTATTTGTCTTCGGTTTACTTTTTGGCCGCCTTGTCTTTTTCCCAGGGTTTCTATTTATACGTCCCTTGTCTACAGCGTATTCTAAAGCAGCTATAATAAGTCGTCGCTGTTGGATAAGAGAAGACGCCGCTACCGGTCCGTGGGACGGTGCCGCTTCGCCTGTGTCGTCGTTAATTTCAAGTTTAAGGTTTCCATGTTCCTGTTGATCGTTCAAGTATTTTTGTATTACGTCGTCGGTAATGTCCTTAAGCTTGTATCGTCCGATACCAGGTATAATATGTTTTTCTACAGACGCCTTATAATTTATGTAGGTTCGTTCTTTAATACCGGGTTTTATAACGACTTCTAACCAATTCATTACCCACGTACTAAAAAGAACATTGTCGCCCCCAGGGATAACACCAGCATCAAGCTTATTTTGTGCTTCTCTAAGCTTATCCGCTACTTCTTTCCTGGTCTTTCCATACAAAAACTTCCGATCTGGTTTACCGTCTGGCTTAACGCCGACAGTAAGAACCGCCGCCCAGGTTCCGTCTTTACGCTGGTATACACTACCTTCCCCGTTTCCGCGTCTGTGTTTCTTTGTATTTCCCGGCATTAAAACCACCCTTCTTTCACTCTGTTCTTTGCCATATCGTAGGCGTCCTTTGAACGTTTGGCGGCTACGATATATGTAAGTGGGTTTCCATTTGCAAGGCGGATTCTGATATACACACGGTACTTATCAGACTTCACATTAAACAGCGCCTTAGATATGCTGTAGGACGCGTCAAAGGCTACAGTACAGCCGTCTTCCTGTATAGTTCCCTTGGATTTTTCCGCGAAGTCTACAGCCTGTTCCCTTGTGGAACATCTTTTATAGAACGTCTTATTATTCTGCATAGGCTACCTTCCTTTCATTGTCTTAAAGTATATTTTTGTCTACAAGACAAGTATATGATATGTTTTATAATTTGTCAATAAGACAACTTTATACTTTCGGACAACAAAAAAAGAAGGCGGCTACCGAAGTAACCGCCCGCCTATCTTACTGTTTCTTTAAATATGTCTTACAGCTAAAGCCTGTGTACTGCACACCGTTAAGTGTAACCTGGATATACAGCCATTTTGTACCGTTATAGCTTGTGTAGTATCCATAGTTCTGTACTTTTGTACCCTCTGGAATAAGAACCATAGCGCGTTTATTCTTACCGGCACCATGACGCATATATAAACCGGTCGTCGTAACGTAGGAACCAGCAAGGGACTTGTCGAAGCTTGCAGCCCCAGAACCCGCTACTACTTTTGTTACACCCGTATTCTGTGGTTTAGAAGGTGTAGGAACATTCTTGTTAAGAAGTTCGTTTACCTTGTTCTGTACGTCTGTAAAATTGTAACCGCTGGCTTCCAGTTTCGTCTTACGTTCCGGCATATTTCCCCATACGCCTAAGATCACTTCACGGGCTACCGTAGTAAGGTCTTTTCCGGCTGCCGGGGTAACCGGTGTAACTGTATCGTCGGTATACTTAGGACTGATAAAGCCACGGATATAGCGACCGTTAATTAACATGGTACGCTTTTTAACGGCGTTGCTGTAGTTACCTTCTGTCACGACGAAGTAACCCGCTTTTTCGTAAACTTCTGTTACAGTACCTACATGATCTGGAACGCCTGTACAGTCAGTGGTAGCGAAGTTCATACCATCTTTCCAGTAATAAAGAACCCCTTCACCTACTTTCGGTACGTGTGCGTCGTTTTCAATCCAGATACCTTTTTTCTTAGCTGCTTCGATCAGATAGTAGCAAGAAATTTCGATAGGCATAATCGGGGTATAACCCAGCTTAATAGCCGCTGCGGACCATGTACAAGCGCACCACGCCCAGCTATAATCCATTTTGGTACCGCGCGGGAAAGTCCCCTTATAACTGTTGTAAATGTCAATGATTGTTTTATAACTGCCGTCTGCTTCGTTCTTTCCTACCCAGGAATTAACAAGATCAGCGACAGCCTGTCTGGAATATCCCATAGTATTAACCCCTTCCTTGTTACAGTATTTCGTGATAAAGCCGTACACGACTTTCTGACGTGTTACATAGTCGCCGACCTGGTTATTATTGGACTTGTCCGCCGGGTCGGTGCAAAGTGCTGCGTAGATCGTCTTCGCGGTATATGGCTTCTGTGTCTTTGCCAGGATACGGGTAAGCGCTCCACTTCCGCCCTGGTGGATAATGTTAATACATTCCATCATAGCGTCGTCGCTTAAGCTTCCATACTTCTTTTCGATCGAAGCGGCATACGTTTTAATCTGTGTTTCCATTAAAGCGTCCTGGCACTTGATACCAACAGCAGAAGTAATGATAGCGATAATACACTTACCTTTCGCGGAAGTCTTCGTTACCCCGTAGGTTCCCCAGCTTTTATTTAAGTCAGCTGCGATACTGGCTGTATCCAGCTTCTTAAACTCTTTTGGGTACTTCTTCTGGATATTAAGCAGAAGTGTACGGGCTTCTTCGGCGTACCACTGGCCCGCGCCGATCGTAACAGCCTTTTCGTTTTCTGTATTCGCGCCGACACCGGCAAAAGCGCCGTAGTTCTGTTTTCCGTAGACCTGGCCGCCAGATTCTACAGCGTAAAGAATTTTTCGTAATACTGTAATGTTTTCTTTTTTCATGTTAAAAGTTCCTTTCTTCCAAAAGAAAAAGACGCCCCGCGCGGCGTCAGATCAGTAATTATTTTTTCGGTTCTGTGTAAGTAAGTGCCTGTTTGCTATCCCCTACACCGTCGGTAGTTGGGTCTACCACGATACCAAGAATAGAAAGAACCATAAACAGGGCTTCGACGACGGAAAGTAACTTATTACCCAGGTCGCCCAGGTCAAGGGTGTAACCGAAGACCGAAGCGATAACCTGGATAAGAAGAAGTACCGCCGGGATAAGTGCCAGCCAGAAAGCCTTATTTTTAATTCTGACTTTCCAGTTAATTTTACTCTTGTCGTTCTGCTCATTCTCCACAGCTGTAAGCTGCTGTACTTTTTTATTCGCCATGATGTTCATTCCTTTCTGCTTTCTCATGTTCAATATGTTCTATAAGGTCCGCCCTACCGATACCGGCGCTATCCATACGTTTATGCGCGGAACGTATCGAAGCGTCCAAAAGGGCTACTTTTTTGTCAAGTTCCCGGACCTCTTTTTTGGTCGTGTTAATGTCTTCTTTAATTGATTTTACGTCGTACCCTATCTGGTCCAGCTTAAGACTGATCTTCGTATCGGCTGCCACCTTCTGGGTGGCTTCCTTAATCTGCTGATCTACGTCTTTCTGGCTCTGCGATTTTTTACCCGTAAGTGTGTTATATACAGTACAGGCGATCGTAACAAGGGCGATAAGTAAAGCGAAAGACATTGTTGTATCTCCGGTCATGCTGCTACCCCACTTTCATTTATTATCGTTTCTACGTCTTCTAACAGCTGCATTTTAAAGCGGTAACAGTCGTTATGTTTCATCATACCCATATAAGACTGTAACGTGCTGTTATATCTTTCGTAAGTAAGATTCCCTGCTACGTACTGTTTTGCAGCTGCCTTAAGTCGGCGTTTAATACGTAAAGAAGTAGACTTTCTTACAGTTCTGTGTGTAGACCAGATATGTAAGCCTACGAACTGGATACCCATAGATACCGGACGTATACAAGTCTTTTTGTTTAAAGCAAGCTGTAGTTCTTCGTCCAGGAACTTACTTATACGTTCTTTGATTTCGTGTAATTCTTCCTTACTCTGTGAAAGTATTATTACGTCGTCCATGTAACGTATATAGAATTTTGTTCCCAGTACCTTTTTACAGAACTGGTCTAACTCATTCAAATAGACATTTGCTAAAAGCTGGCTTGTCAGATTACCGATAGGCATACCGCGGTCAGTAAGGCGTTCGGCGTCTTCTACATTGTCACATATAGACAAACCGAAAGCATTTGTACCGTCACCTTTTACGATAACGTTTAATAGTTCCAGCATATCCGGGTCTTTAATTTTTCTTTCCAGAATTTCCATAAGCTTATCATGGTAAATTCTGTAGAAGTATTTCGCTATGTCCAGCTTAAGGTAATACCACTTACCGCCTAAAACTTCCGTCTGCTTTATCATATCTTGCAGACGATCAGCGGCGGCCTTTTGACCTTTACCGCGCCGACAAGCGTAACTGTCTTCTATGAAAGTTTTATCAAAGATAGGGTAAAGCAAAGAATACACCCACCACTGGGCGACGCGATCACGAAAGGGAAGCGCCATAATAAGCCTTTTCTTTGGCTCATAAACGTAAAATTCCCGGTACACGCCTACAGTATAGGTGTGGTTCTTTAAGTCGTCTAACAGGGCTAACAGATTTCCTTCAAGGTTATCAGTAAATTGTAAAACGTCACCACGGTACCGCTTACCCTTTGCGGCTTTCCGATAGGCGTTATACAGACAGGTATAGTTACAGTTCGGAAGATATATGTTGCCTACGCGTTTTGCCATTGTAACTACCTTCCGTTTTTCTTTTTCAGCGTGTCGCACCGTTCGCCGAAGCTACTAGAGTACGTCCGTTCCTAACCTTTATTTTCTGCTTTACAGCAAGGATACATAACCCTTTACCTGGTCGCGTGTTACAGCCCTTAAGCTGTAGACTAGAGGATTTCCAGGTTAAGCGGGGCGGAAGCCAATGTTGTCATTGGAATTAGAACGCGGGTTGTTGCCATTCAGATAGAAAACGCCAGCGTTAGACGTGTTGTTCCAATTCCCACCGCGGAAGAAGCCACATTTAATGTCATGTACCCTAAGTATTTATTTGCTTACCGACTGTATCCAACCGCCGACCATACGGCCGATTTCGTCTACCATGGCCGCCCAGTTTCCGTACTTATCTACAGATAAATACTTAAGTTCTGGGTTCGCTGATAGACGAAGGTAAGACCGTAACTTGTCTACTTCTATATCCAGTTCGGTAAGCGTAGTTTTCTTGTAGTGCTTATGATTAGTTTCTATGACGATTCCCAGAATATGGTACATACAAAGCCTTATTTCCGAAGCAAGGGCGTATCGTTCATGTTTCGGAAATTGTTTTAAGCAAATATTCCCGTAAACTATCATATCTTCTACTTTCGTTTTAATATAAAGTTCTCTGGTATCCGCCATAGTCTTTTCACTCCTTTAGTTGGCGGTGTCCGCTGTCGCGGCCACTACAGATTTACAAAAGAATGTAAGCGGGGCGGAAGCCAACGCTGCCACTGGAATTAGAACGCGGGTTGCCGCCATCCAGATAGAAAACGCCAGCGTTAGACGCGTGGCGCCAATACCCACCGCGGAAGAAGCATTTTTCCCCATCATTCCTTGCGTAAAATCTATCCCCGCCATGATCGCTGTTATCCGAAGGGAAGACGGCTAACGCCTTCAAAATATCCGGTATTGTGATACCGGATTCTACAGCTAAATCTTTGAACGGTGTAGACGGCCACTGGTCGCCGCTTGTCGTCGTTTTTACTGTAGTGCTGATCTTCGGAACACCGCTTACAATGTCAATTTTAAGCGTACCAGCTGTACCAGGTGCCACCAGGGTACCGTCTGGTAAAATAGCTTTCCACTCCGCGCTTCCAGCTGTAAGGTCTGCTGTGTTCTTTGCTGCATTGTTTCCGGTCAAAATCTGGATTTCTCCATTATTTGTACGAAGTCCGATAGCCCATTCCCAGCCGTCGCCGTTCAAACCGTAGATACCGTTCGGGGTTCCGTCGTGTGTCCAGCTGTTCGGACCACTACCAGTAAGCCCCAGGTTAATACGTCCGTCGCTTCCTACAGTTCCAGGTCTGCACTTTTCATGCGGATAACCGTGATCGCTGCCGTAGTTGTTATTTCCGCGTGGGTAGTAACCATTTGCCTTACACCAAAGGGCAATAGCGGCATATTCCGCGTTTGTCATACAATGCCAGCCCGGACCTTTTGCACGACAATAAGTGATAGCCTGGTCCATGTTGGTATAAACTTTCGGCACCTGTCCAGGAAGGCTACACGCCCTTCCGTCATGTACCATAGCCATAAAGGTACCTACAAAGATTTCCGGCTTTTCCGCGTCGTCAACCATGAACGCCGGAAGTGCTTTTGTGCTGTCAGATAAACCGACGTCCTTATAAGACAGCTTCGGGATAATGTTCATAATAGACGGATACCCTTTGTCGTCGTATAATACTGTCTGCTTTCCACCGCTGGCAGCTTCTACAGCCTGTCTGTATGTGTCCTTAATTGAAAATGTAAAAGCCATTTATTTTACCTCGCTTTCTTTCTGTGCCTGGGTCATATCTGGGATACCCCACAGGCATAAAGTAACGTCCCTCATGTTTACGTCTAAAGCTACTTCTTCCAGAATGTCGTAGCCTTCGTCGTCTGTTTCGCCTGTCGGCTGATAATCGTATTCCCTTGCCGGGATTTTTACGGACGCTACATACCAGTTACCTACACCTTTTTCCAGCGCTGTAAAGCCGGAATTAAGGCTTACGTCTACGGTTACAGCTATGTCCTGTAATTCTTCGTTAAGGTCGATTTCGATAGGCTCTACGCCTGGTACGGTAAGCTGTAAAATGGTTCCTTTTGTTTTCCACTTCGCCTTAGTACCACTGTTTACGTGCTGTATTCTCATTGTTATTACCCCCTTACTGAATATTTGTGTTAATGATCGTCCAGGTAAAGCTTACAGACTTCGCGCTACCTAAATTTCTTACTTTAAAGCCGTTACTTGCTTTATCGTAAACTTCAAGGTTTACCTTTCCAATGTCGTCGGCAGCTGTCACACACAAAGTAACGTCATAGTGTGGCGTATTGGTTTGTGTATGTTCTGTACCGGCCGGAATAGGTACCAGGACGAACGGATAAGTAGTAGAAAAATATCCCCCAGGCGTTCCGGTAATAGTGGCTTCGCCCTGTAAGAAACGTTTTTCAAAGTCTACCTGTCTGTTTTTGTGTGCAAGTCCAGCCTGTCTAAGCGCTTCGGTAGCAATAGCACCGATAACGTTATGTGAAAAGCTGATACCGTCAGTCATACGGTTAAGCCTGGACTGTGAAAGTGGTGTACCCTTCTGGATAACTTCTACGTTGTCTGGAACCAGCTTATAATGTCCGCTGTTTTCCGGTACTTCTTGTAACGTATAAGTCTGTTCACCGTTAATAATACGGTCTAACCACTCTACCGGGTCCCAGGTCTGTACCTCTCTTTTTACTTCTTCACTCATGGCGACACCTCCGTTAATTCTAAGCTAAACACGATTAACAGATTTTTCTCTGCCGGTTTCGGTACCTTGTCGGCCCTCTGGATCAACAAATTGTTATCCTTGTCGTACAGCTTCGTGTTAGAAACTGTACCGGCCACCGTGTCGTCTAAGTAAATATTTACTTTGAACACGGCACCGTCTACCGTTACGCTGTGTATCGGTAGCGTTTTGTCCTTGCCGTCAATCGTGCATACAGCCCGCGTAATTGTTTCGGCTATAGCCTTGTTAAAGACTGCAAGCCCTTTCTGTTCAATCATAGGCTATGATCCCCCGTTTCCGTTTCTCCGGCTTGTACATAACGTGTAGCTGTATCCGCTGCTGTTGCCTGTTCTGACAATACACCGCGATAAATACGACCTTCCGTAGTAACAGAAGGAAGTGTACCCGTTTCTGTAGCTTCCCCGGATTGTTTATAGGTTTCTATGGTATAAGTGCCTTCCGCTGTACCCTGTACTACTGTACGGTAAATACGACCTTCCGTAGCCACGAAAGGTAGCGGACCGCTGGCAATCGTCCCGGATTCGTCGTAGCTGTTAAGGACGTTGGAAACTTCCCCAGACATACCCAGGCTGGCACAATACACGCGCCCTTCCGTAGATATGTAAGGAAGGGTACCGCATATAGCAGCTGTACCCGCTTCCGGCACATTGTACCCGTATACTTTGTAGCCTGTTATAGCTGTAATCCCGCCTTCTATAATGTACTCAAATTTATATTCTGTACCTAAGTGGGCGTGTATAATGTTATCTACAGCTTCTTTAAAAGATTCTAAGAAGGTAGGTACACCACGTTGGAATACCACCGTAACAAGGCTTTCGCCTGGGTCTATATACACACGGATTTTCTGGCCGTAGCCTTCCGCTATTCTGTGTATCATAGGCGCCCCAAAGTTTTCGTAGTTCTGTAACCTTGCCAGGACTCTCGGCCGGCGTAGGTCATAGTCTACGTTTGGCTGCATAGGAAGCGCTACAGATGCTTCCCAGTAAATAAGCCCCCAGGTCGCCGTAAGTGGCGATAGCTGTAGGGCTAGGCTGTCTATCTTTTCATTTACGAAGTCGTACCCTAATGCTTTCGCGTTCATGAGGTAAAAAAACAAGTCGCTTTCCTGGTAATAATCGGCGGAAGAATTTACCATACCTTCGGTACGTTCGCTTATTTCTATTTTTCTGTTGTCGTATCGCATTACGTAAGCGTTACCTGTCCTAACATAGGTATCTGGTAAGGCTCTATACTTATATCTACGTTTCCGCCATTAACTGTAAGGTCGTCGTAATTAGCGACGCCAGACAAGGTACCAAGTATAGCAGCTATCTTTTTATATGCAATCGGCATAAGTTTTTTTGTATTTTCGTCCCGGTTAAATACCCTGGACTGTATATACTCTGTAACCTTTTTCGTGAAGTCCTGTAAAACCGCGTTCCGGTCTACATTCTTTTCATACGTCACAGTGGCAGCCACGTTAATAGGGTAAGACGTTCCGGTAATTACGGTTACCACAGCGCCGCCAGGGGCTTTCCCGTACCCGTAACCTTCCCAGGCTTTCGGATCTAAGTATTCCTTAATATCGGCTACTATTTCTTCGTCCACCGGTTCGTAGTTACTTCCTACGACGACTATGCGAACACTTCCACGCCCGTCGTGGCCGTTTTCCTTGTCCCAGCACATATCTACTAAGGCTCTACCAATCTTAACCCCGTATTCCTTGTAGAAGCCGTCCACTACCCACCGTTCGTAGTCGTGGACGTTTCCGCCGGTATCCGGGTTTTCTGCCTTATCTACGATACGTTCCCAGGCTTCGTCTAAGCTTTCCCTTTCGGCTGCCATATCTACGGTACCTGTATCTGTAATAGACGTTACACCGGCGATAGGTGGCTGTAAGATAAATTCGCTTCCCGTAGCCAGGTTTCCTATAGTGCCTGTAATTTTACAGGTTACCCGGACGTCTACAGCTTCTTCGGATAAGAAAATGGTTTCGTTATCTGCCGTAAATTCTATCGGGTTTCCTACTTCGTCTACGACGACGGAAGTAAAGGTGTAACCTTTCGGTATCCTTACGCCCGGATCTGCCACAATGGAAAGCATACGCTTATTAGCTGTAGCTTCCCTTCTGGTAAGTCCTCTTATTTGCATATGGTCTGCCATACGTTCGTCTTCGCAATACTGCGGGAAGGCGTTCTGTAGAATCCGGTCCGCGGCTATTTCCAGCTGCATAACCTGGGCTACGTCCGGTGCTACCATATCACACGGAAAGTCGCCTTCCTCTTTACGCCAGGTATCCGGTATGTTATCCAGTAAGAACTGCTTAATCTCTGTAGCCGTCTGTAAAAAGAATGGCTCAAATTCTGGCCTACTCATTTACTTCCACCCCCTCTACTAATACCGCATTTCTAAAAATATCCGTAAATTCTATGTTTACGATAAAACAGGGTCTTCCTTCTCTATCTTCCCCTTTCTCTACCGTGACACTATCTACAGACGCTACCCACGGGTCGTAAGCTATTGCTTCTTCCGCGGCTCTTTTTACTTCTGAAAGTCTTACGTCTTCCGGGTAATCTCCACATATTCCGTAAGCCTTAACGTCGCTTCCGTATATGTGGTTTTCCTCTTCGTTTTCAAAGTTTCCATAAACAGGGAAGACGCCCCTTTCTGTCTGTTCGGCTTTAACGGCGATAATTCCTACAGCTTGCGAACCTGTTACAGTCTCCACTACACCGTCAAGCCCTATTACAAATTCCCCGGTATCAAAGTCGAACACCGGTACTCTTAAGTCAATGTTCTCTGCCATAGTAACCACACTCCGTATAAAGTCTGTAGTCAATAGGTGCAAGGGCATATTTTACGTTATCCTGTGTCCCACATGGGATAACCGCTACACGATCCCCGCTACTAGCTGCCCGTGGTGGGATAATCTTAGAACCGCTGTAGGTAACCGCTACGCCATCAACTTTACAGCTGTTAGATCCTGTCATAGTTCCGGTTCTCCCGCTGCCGTTTAGTTTTGCAATAACCGCCCAGCGTTGGTGGGCTTCTCCTACAAGTGGAAATGCCAGGAACCTATCCCCTTTACAGATAGGGTATACGGATACCGGTATATCAAACATACCGGCAGATATATTAAGTTCTGTACCCAGAAGCTTAAACTTTACCGGGTTCGGCTCTGCGCTGGTGGCCTGTATAATATGCACACCGTCCAGTACGCTATCCCGATTGTTTCCGCCCCTTAGCATACCTAAAGCGTCCACACTTCCTAACATAAGCACCCTTCTTTCTTTACTATGATTTCTTTGTAGCGTCTTTGTAAGATATTTCTGGTATATCTTCCGTAGCGGATAAATCAAAATCCATTTGTATAGCGTCGTCGGCTAGAAACGTATGAGATACGTTCTTTACCCAGAAACCGCCGACCATGCCCGTATTTTTTTCTTCTACGTAAATAGGGTCGCCCACAAAGAACTGACCCATAGCCCCGTCGGAATTGACGCCGGCCATACTAAGCGTAGACGTGATCTTAGATAGCGACGCCAGCTTTTCCGCTGCAAGGCTGTTAAGGTCGGCGTCCTTATCACTAATTTCTTCGTAATACTGTGTGTTTCCGTATAACGCCTTATTCTTAGCATTTTCCTTTACCACAGTTTTACCGGTTTCCCTGTTAATCAGTTTAACCGTGTTACTCATTTCTTCTATACTTCGTTCCCGGCTGGTAGATACCAGGTTACCACCAGTCTTAAAGGCCCATATTTTTGTAGGAACCGTTCGGCGCTTTAGAAGTATACCGTCATGCTCTGGATCATAACGAAACCAGAACTTATCCCCGCCAGCGTTCCATGTACGCGCCAGAGCGTCTACCATAATCTTATCCGGCGACCCTTTTTTATACAGCACGTAGCTTATTACAGCTTTCGTATTTTCCAGACTATAGATTTTAATACCTATCTTGTTTGCCATAGCTTTCGCCATCTGTGTAGCTGTCTGGTTCTCAAAATAGTAGTCGTCGTCATGCTTTCCAAATAAAAACAACGGGTCATAAACAGTAATAGCGTTTTCCCCGTCGTGCTTTTCTTTTTGCTTTTTTATTTCCCCGATAAACCAGCGCTTACCGTTGTAATATAGTTCCGCTTTGTGTGCCAGTAGATCTAACTTATTCCCATATAAAGCCAGGTTAAATGTAAGGATACGGCAGCAAGCGTTAAGCTGGTCCTTTATTATCGGATTCCCGGACAGTACGCCGGTAAAGTCGTGTCCATCTATTTTAAGCTGTAGCTTTCCCATACCCTACTCCTTTAGATTTTCTGACAGTCCGAAGCGTTTACCCATCCGTAAACCATATCCCCGCTATAGTGGATCAAGTGGTAAGGGTGGGCGTTGCTATTAACAATCGTACAGTTGCAGTCCGCCGCGCCACGGTTTACCTTTGGCCTACTAGCATCAGAAGAAATATAAACCGGTCCGCCTTTAAAGCGTACCTTGTCCCCCTTCTTAATAGCTGGGTTACCACCGCCTGTACTAGGCTTAGATACCGGTTTCGGGTCTCGCTTCTTTACCACAATATACTTCTTTGCTTCTACCTTCACTTGTGGAAGTTTTACGTATTCCTTAAAGGCTATGTCGTAATAAAAGTCTAGTTCCTGGCCTTCATAGTCTCCTTGGAAGGTTCGTATTTTCATTTTCTTGTTAATGTCCATAGCTGGGATAATAACCTGTATTACAGTTCCGTTATTCTTCCAGCTTTCCAGTGTGTCACGGTACCATTTTACAGCTTTTAGGTTTTTATACCGGCAGTACGACGGGTCGTATCTCTTAGGGAAGAAAGACGACCAACTAAGGTCGTCTAAGTCTTTCCCGTTGTTAAAATCTACTTCGCCTTTCCCCCAAATATCTACCGTTTTCGGGGTACTGTTTCCGTAAGCTACCGTAACCTTTGCCGGTATAACCGGTATATTAAGGGTTTTACCGTCGCCTTTTAGCGTGATATTTACTACTCTGTCACCTTTCATTTATAACAATACCCCCAGGTCTGCGCTGCTTATTACTTCGTCAGCGCCTTTCAGTTCCTCTATAAGTTCTTCCAGCAACTCTTTTACAAGCTGCTTTTTGTCTTTTTCGCCGGTATCGTTAAGAATGATCTTTTCAATTACCAGCTTAATTTCTTTTTTCAGCGTTTCCGCTTTACTGCTTCCTGCCGGGCTTACCGGGATATTTCCAGCTAAAGCCGGAACATCTGATAACGTACTTTGTACTTCCTGTACTGGGCTGTTTCCCGAATTGTACGTTACTGGTGCGGTTATACCGTTAGCCAGCTGTTCGGAAGCACTTTGTACCTGTCCTACCATCTTTTCAATACCGATAGCCATACCTTCGCCGGTATACTGTCCTATTTTCATCATTACCCTTGAAGGTGAATGAATTTGTAACGCCGACTGTATAGTAGAACGTACAGTAGACGCGATCGCCTGGGCCTGTGCGTAGATCGCACCAGCACCAGAAGCAAGGCCAGAAGCAAAACCAGCGGCGGCGTTATAACCGGCACTGTGAAGGTTAATACTGTTAAAGGTTGCAGTTACAGCATTTACTACAGTCTGTGCGGCGGATACCGCTATACTGGTTCCGGCAAGAATACCAAGGGCTAACCCCTGTACTGTCTGAAGACCTGTACTGTTTGCTGTAGATACGGCGGTAGGTGTCATACCTGTAATACCAGATACTAAAGACTGTATCATGGTCGTACCGGCCGTAAGTGCTGTCGCGGAAGCTGCTGTACCGGCCGCTGCTATACTTGTAGTAAGTGCTGTCTGTACAGAAGTACCGACAGTCGTAGCCGCCGTGGAAGCGCTCGCGCTGATCGAAGATAAACCTTGTGTAAGGTTCGTTCCTACCTGGGTACCGATATTGTTAGCGGCTTCACCGGCTCCCGTTGCTGCTGTCGTAAGACTTTCAGTTAAGGCAGTTCCCAGATTAGTACCCAGGGTAGCTACCGCCGTGGTCGCTTGTGTAGAAGCCTGGTCTACAGCACTTGTAAGCGCTGTTCCGATATTTGTACCCATTTCGTTAATAGCGGTCGTCGCCTGTGTGGAAGCGTCCGTTATTGACGTCGTAAGACCTGTCGAAAGTGTTTGTGATAGCTGCTGTGTAGAAGCGGCTACCTGTGCGTTTGCTGTATCCAGTCCGGTAGTAAGACTGGTTCCCACCTGGGTACCCACATTCGTAGCCGCCGACGTTGCCGTAGCGGTTCCGTTTGTAAGACCTGTGGTAAGGTTGCTGGTAGTATTTGTACCAAGCTGTAACGCCGACAGATCAAGTGTAGAAGCACCGTTGTTAAAACTTGTGCTTAAGCTGTTAATAGTGTCTGTGCCTAACTGCGAAGCCGTAGCTTGCAGATTAGCACCGCCTGTAAGAAGGCTGTTGTTTAAATTTGTCGCCGTTTCTGTTCCCAGGGTCGTAGCTGTTGTAGTAAGCTGGACGCCACCAGTATTAAGACCGGCTAAAATACTGTTTGTAGCCTGTGTTCCACCAGAAGTAAGGTCTACAGTCTGCATACCAGAAAGAATACTGCTACTTGTATTCGTTCCGACTGTTGTAGCGCTATAGTTCAGTGTTCCAGAACCCGTGTTAAGCCCATTGGCTACGCTGTTCGTCGCTTGCTGTCCGTAACCTTCCAGTACACCGTAGTCAAACTGGAAGTTCTGGGTAGCTGTCTGTGTGGTTTGAGAAGCGGCAGACGCCACATTACCACTGGACGAAGTTACACCAGACGCCACGCCGTCACCGGCCGCGCTTCCGGCTTCTTCACCGTCACCAAACAACCAGCCTGTAAAGTCACTCCACAAGCCCTTTACGCTGTCTACCAAACTGGTAAAACCAGACATAAAGCCGTCTTTAATTCCGTCTATAATTTCGCCACCTACAGCTATCCAGTCTGTGTTAAAGATCGTGTCTATGATAGCGGAAATTAACTGCGGAATTGCCGCGATAATCATAGGGATAGCCTGTATCAAACCGGTAACCAGCGAAACGATAATTTGAACGCCCGCTTGTGCGATAGTGCCAAGGTTTGAGATAATTCCCTGTATCAGAGAAATAACAAGCTGTATACCGCCCTGTATGATAGTCGGTAGCATTTGAGTTAAGCCCGTAACAAACTGCTGGATTAAAAGAACCGCCGACTGTAGGATAAGTGGGATATTAGAAATAATACCCTGTGCTAATCCTAAGATCAGCTGTACACCAGCCTGTAAAATTACAGGTAACATTTGTAAAATTCCAGATAAAAACGCCGTAATAGCCTGTACCGCGGAAGCGATCAGCATAGGGGCATTTTGTACGATACCTTGAACCAGTGACATTATAAGCTGGGTCGCTGTCTGTAAGATCATAGGCAGACCACTTATAAATCCCTGTACCAGCGTATTTATAGCCTGTGTAGCAGCCGTTAAAAGTTGCGGTATCTGCGGTATCATACCCTGGACAAATTGTAAGATCAGCTGTCCGCCGATCATAATTACCTGTGGTATTAACACAAGTAACCCGTTAATAAACGCGGCGATCGTGGAAGCCGCACCGGAAGCAATCGCTCCAGAATTTGCCTGTATTCCAGATAAGAAGCCCTGTATAAGCTGTACGCCCATACTTACCACTTGTGGCGCGTAGCTTGCTACCATGGTTACAGCTTGTCCTAAAACGTTACCCAGCTGGGCTACGAAAGCAGAAAAGCCGCCGTTCGTGAGTGCGTCGGAAAGACTACCCACCATTTTGGTAGCTGTTTGTGTAACGCTTCGTAATGGACCTTTAATATTATCGTAAATCGCAATACCTAAACCTTCCAGACCAGACTTAAGTATGGTTACATCACCCTGTAAGTTATCCAGTTTAACTGCCGCCATTTGTGCGGCTGCACCTAAACCGTTATAACAAGTAGATGATTCTGCTATAGCTGTCGTTAAATCTTGAAAGTCTTTATCGGAAGCGTTCGCGATAGCCAAAAGACCCGACATAGCTTCCTGTCCACCAAGCATGGCGGCATAACTGGCCTTCTGGTCTTCTGTCATGCCTTGCATACCTGTACGCATATCTGTCATTACTTCCGCGAAAGATTTCATGGAACCGTCGCTTCGTGTAACAGACATTCCTAAAGCGTCCATAGCTGTCTGGGACTCTTTAGTAGGTTTTGCCATACGGGTAATGGTACTTCTTAAGGCGGTACCAGCCTGGGAACCTTTAATACCAGCGTTCGCCATAAGTCCAGTGGCTACAGCCATATCCTCAATGGAATAGCCCATAGCACCAGCGGCAGCACCTACATACTTGAAGGTTTCGCCCATCATTTCTACGTTGGTATTTGCATTACTGGAAGCCGCTGCCATTACGTTAGCAAATCGGCTACTTTCCCCGGCAGACATACCAAACGCGGTAAGTCCATCAGTAACAATATCGGACGTCTGGGCCAGATCAGCACCGGACGCGGCGGCAAGGTTCATAATACCGTCGATACCGGATACCATATCCGTAGTTTTCCAACCGGCCATAGCCATGTATTCCATAGCGTTCGCGGCTTCGGTGGCAGAAAAGGCTGTGGTCGCGCCCATCTGTTTAGCCTTTGTTTCCAAGTCCGTAAAATCTTGTCCCGTAGCACCAGAAATAGACGCTACCGACGACATAGCGGCTTCAAAATTTGAACCAACTTTTACGGCGGCCGCCGTAGCCCCAGCTACAGCAGTTCCGGCAGCTGTGACACCAGCCGCCACGCCTTTCGTGATCGCGGTTATACCTTTACCCAGTCCACTAAGTACAGCGGAACCGGCGGACTTTGCCAAACTTCCGACTTTTGATAAGCCGGAATGTAAAGCAGAAAGCGACGTACTGGCTACCTTTTGCAAAGCGGTTTTTAACCCCTCTACGCCGGATTTACCGTCCGTCGCTTTATTCTTTATATTACTTAAACTGTTTACGATACCAGATACTTTAATAGCCGCAAACGTCTTCATGTTGGAAGCTAAACTTTTCACGCCATTAACGGCACCTGTAACGCTTATCTTCCCGATATTTTTAAGCGCGTTTACGAAGCCAACGACACCGGTACGCCCTTCCTGTATGGTAGACTTGAACTCTCTAAAACTGGCTACCAGACTGGTAACCTTCTGCTGTGCCATTGTCTTAAGGTTCGTCGCCAAGTCTTTCGCCGACGTAACCCCGTTCTTCATGGATTCCACAAGCCCGGTTAATTTCTGGGAAGCGATCTGTTTTAAAGTTCCAGGTAATTGTTTAAGGTGTTGGGTTCCAGCGTCGAACTGGTCCATAGCAGCTTTCCAGCGGTTTGTACTTTCCGTAGACTGCTGGATAGGCGCTTGACTTTCCTGTGCGGCGCTCCCTATCTCCTGTATGGTATCAGCCATACTTTCGGCACCACTTACGGCGTCGGTCATACTGCTACCCATACTGTCGGCGATAGAACCGACATTCTGTAGCCCGGAACCTAACCCGTTCGCGGCGCTTGCTGTTTCTGCCATAGAAGCTGTGGAAGAAGACATAGCGGAAGAAATACCAGTGATCTGACTTTTAAAAGCTTCCGCATTATGTCCGGCGGCGGTCAAGGTACTACTAAAATTATCCGTTAATGTAAGGGTTGCCCCCATTGTAAAATCGGACATTTATATTACCTCTTTTTCTGTCTTGCTTTTGCTGCGCGCTGTTCTTCTTTTATCTTAAGCAAAGTGGCTTGATAAACAAATTCTTTTTCGGAATAGGGAAGGTTATATATCTGACCCGGCGTTATGCCCTGGGTGTTCCAGATATAGGCCAGAAGCTTCGCTTCCCTGTCCGATTTTAAGAGTTTTTTACAGAGTCTTTAACCTTTTTCTTTGCCTTATTTCCAAAGCCAGAAGCGTTCTGTACAGCTACGGCGAAGTTTACGATTTCGCCAGGTGGAAGAAGTGTAGATAAAGCGCCTTCCGCTGTATGAACACCTAATTTTTTAAGCAACGCACCGTTTGCAAAAGTAAAGTTGCTACGCTGGTCTTTGTCTACAGCTAAAATAACGATCTTCGTCATAAGCTTGTCGTCGTCTACCTTTGTCTGGATAACGCCGTTTTCGTCCTGGTCGTATGTTACACAGTCTTTCTTAGCCTGTTTATAGTCGTCGTAAGAAATAGCTGTGTAAGGAATATCCCCTAACTTTTCAGAATGGAAGAAGCCCTGTTTTTCAGCTGTAAGGTCTGCTGTATCCATGCCTAAGATTTCTTCCAGGCTTAAGAACTTCGGTTCTTCTGTAGTTACGGCTTCCTGGTCTGCTTCGTCTTCTGTCAGACCTTCCACATAGGACGGTACCGGTGTTACCGGCTCTACTGGTAACGGCTGTGTAGCTGTATTTTCCTGTGTAGCACCTGTGCTAATTTCCTGTTCCTGTTTGTTCATTACTGTAATATCTGCCATTTTTATTTTCCTACCTTTCTTGTTTAAAAAGGGGCGCTTTTCACGCCCCTGGATAATTAGTTAATAGATTTCAGATACTTGAAGTCGTCAAAAGTAAAGTCCATTTCGATTTCTCCAAGTTCCCCAAGTTCAAAGTTCATAAGCTGGGCGCTGTCGAAGGATACACCGATAAACATAATATATTCTTCGCCCTTAGAAGTTGGGTCTTTCAGCTTCGCAGAAAAGTTGTATTTCGCGTGTGGATTATCCGCCGCTTTACGTTGAAGTCTACTGTCGATCTTGTGCGCTGTAATGGTTCCAGCACCAGAAGCGGCGATTACCTTATGACCTTTCATAAGTTTACCGGCCTGTAAGATTTCTTCTTTGTCATAATCTACGTTCGCTTCAAAGGCTTTTGTTTCCTGCATCTGCTTACCGTTTTCGTCATAAACAAAGCCATACAAACCGTTAATTACTTCGTTAGCATCAAACATTCTTTACACCCCCTTATTAAAATACCGTACTAAGCTTCTGATAAATTTTTTCTGGGCTTTCGTTCGGTGTTATGTCACCTACGAAAAAGGCTTCATTTGCCTTAGCCTTCTTTGTGGCGTTCTCCCCGTAGTAGTCCGGGTCTGGCTCATAGGAAGCGCCTTCTTTAAGAATTTCCTGTGCTACCAGCGGGTCAAGGTACTGCTGCTGTACCGTAGTCGCATAGGTCGCGCGGAAAGAATCTGTATTAGACTTCGCTTTCTTGTATTCCTCGCCAAAAAGTTCCAGATCATGTACCACGTAGTCGATCGTGGAAGAAACGCGGACAGACCCCATTTCTTTAACCTCTCCCGATTTCGGGGAAGTAAGGGTATTTACCCCTTCGTCGATCTCTACGGTATCGCCCTTCGCTACAAAGATAAGGGTACCGGCTTTCTTTGCGCGTTCTCTAATACTCTTTTTCAGACGTACATTAACCGCCTGGTATGGTACAGTTTCGTCTGTAAGGGAACTGTTAAGGGCTACCGCTGCTACTCTTGCAGCTACAAAGATCGCCATTTCTGCCGCTGTATATCCGTCGCAACCATTACCCACGTTAATTACAGGTCTGTAATTGATTTCCCTTGACTTCGCGTTAGCGGTATCCGTAGCAGAATCCCAGGCTTTCGGACCACCTGTTACGAAGGATACGTAGAAACCTTCCTGGCGTACATCTTTTACCCAGGCGATCACTGTAGAAATGATACTTTCGTCAGATACACCGTCTAAGGAAAAAGCGTTAGCGGTTCCGTCTGCTTCGATCTCGTCCAGGAACGCTGTGTAGTTTGTCACAGTAACGGCGTCGCCGTTATTTCCACCCTTAAACTCTACGCCCGCGTTTGCTTTCGGAAGTGTAGCACCCTTCGTCTTTACGCGGATATAGTCAGAAGCATTTACCATAGTTACCAGGCTATCTACATCAGATACCAGGAACGAAGTAAGTTCTACAGCATTTTCTACCAGACTGATCTTAATAGAACCGTCCTCTACACCGTCTTTTACCACAAGTACGAAAGGTCTTGTGGTTGGGTAGACAGTTTCAAATACCCAGGTATCAACGGTAGCAGCGGCTACTTTAGCTTCTGCTGTAGCCATACGGTAACCCAGTACCTTTTTAGGCTCTCCGTTTGACGCGTGGGTATAAACCTTTCCTACTGAAAGGGAAGAACCCACCGCGTTATAGTTGTCCCTTAATTCTCTAAGGTTTCCGGCCGTAAGTTCGTTTACCGGTCCCCAGTCAGCGGTAAATGGGTACGCTACGATACCACGACCGCCACTTGTTATAGAAGTTGAAATAGCAATGATAAGGGAATATACACCACTTAAAACCTTGCTTTCGCCTTCTGTGTACAATCCAGCCATTTTACTTTACCCCCTTGTGTACAGGTTTTTTAAGGAACGCGGCCAAAGCGTCCGCGGCTTCCTGTTTTGTAAGTTCGTCTTTTTTTACGCCGTACAGCGCGCCTGTCATAATGGCGGGCGTTGTATTAAATACGGCGGCAGACGCGATTAAGTCATTTTTTGAGAACGTAGAAGCGGTAACTTTTTCCGCCTGTGCGTTCCCGGTTTCTTTAGCTGCCATACTTTCGCTTCCTTTCTACTTTTCTGGTTTTACGTCCAGTCTGGTATACATAACGTCGGCGGTCGGCGTACTTGCGTCCCAACCCTTACGCTTATAAGCCACTTCATACGTAAGTGTAAAAGTAGCGTCTAAGCTTTCGCCGTTGTTAAATCTGGCGACGACGTTTTTTAGCCAGCCTACGTGTTTTCCATCTTCTTTTATTTCCAGAACGTTACAGCGATCTTCCAGATCACTTACAAGCACTTCCTGGTACCTCACAGCTTCGTCCAGTGTGTCCACATACAATGTACACGGCCACGTTACCGTCTGTACGTAAGAATACCTGGTAAGGTGTCTAGCCCGTCCGCGTCCTGGAACGTCAAAAAGCACTACAGGGCGGGAAAGGTTCACATTTGTACCACGCTTAAAAGAATTAAGCCCAGCTGTAGACTTAAGCCACATCTGTATAGCTGTAAGTTCTTTTGAATACTCCACATTACCACCCCACTAAAAAAGCGCCCTAAAAAGGCGCTCTACTTCTGACTTTGTTATCTTTCTTAAGTCTTCCTTTGTATCCGGTAAAGACTTTTCAAACATATGTTGACCCGGAACGAACCTACCGGAAAGCTTCATTCCTGTTTTAGCCCCAGGATTATAACTAAAGGTACTACCAGAACCGGAACCAGGTACCCATAAAGACGGCTTTCGTCCAGTGGACTTACTTACACGGTTAGACTGGTTATAGCCTTCTTCCATTGGTACAGCATACGGACAGTTAGAACCGTACCGCACCGACGCGCTACCGCCGCCAGCTTGTACGTCAAATATATTTTCGTTGCCACCGACTGTATAACTTTGTGCAAGTCTTCCAGATCGGCTGTGAATATTTGCCGCTACATTTTCCAAGCCAGCTATACCAGCTTGTCTAACTATGCGTTCTTCCATGCTGTCTACAGCTGCGGCGGCACTGTTCGCACCGCTGATAAATTTATCAAGGCCACCGTCTAACTCGATTTTTATAATCATAAAAACTTTACCCCTCTGTCTGTTTTGCTGGTCTGATCTTCAAAAGCGATTTTATACGCCCGAAGCATTTCCCTAACAATAACGAACTGGTCGAAAGCTTTATACTGGGTAGACGTTTTTACCGCGCCTGTTGGCGGGGCTACCTCTGTGATATTACCGGTATCCGGGTTTATCTGTTTGGTTTCCCCTCGCGCCATGATTTCAAAGCACGTAGCTACAGCTGTTTTAAGTCCTGGGCGGTCTTGCGGTTCTCCTGGAAGCAAAGGCGGCACACCGCCGATATATCCAATACACCAAGTATTCGCTCTGGAAAGGTAAAGGTCTACGTCGGCGTCGTCTATCGGATTTCCCCGCGTATAATACTTTTCCAGAAGTTCGGCTTTATTCAGCAGCATACCGTTACCCCCTTACTCTGTTTTCTTTGTTCGTGTAGCCTTTTTAGGCTCCGGCTGATCTTCGGTAGGTGCTTCCTGTTCCGGCTCTGGTTCTGGTTCTGGTTCGTCTACGACTTCCACCAGTCCATAACCAGAAAGGCGGGTAGCGTCCTTTTCGGACATATCTACCACGGCGCCTACGTCAAGAACGGCGTTTTCCACTGTTACACCTGTTTTTAATACTTTTACCTTCATGGTTTACCCCCTTATCGTACAGTACAGATTTTAATAAGTTCCGGGTACATGATCTTAGGGAAGCCAGCAGCTACAACCTCTACGACCTCACGAAGCGGACGCTCCATAGTGAAGGTACGGGCAAAAATGCCAGGTTCCATGTTATTCTCATAAGTCGGACCCATCTGTACGTTACCGATCTTGTCACCTTCCATAAGGAACACGCCCTTCTTGCTGTCCAGAAGACGGGCGGTAGTTCTCTTACCACCGTTTGTAGGGTCACGGTAAGTAACCTTTGCGTCGAACGCTTCCATAGGCGGAAGTTCACGGCCACGAAGGAAAGTGTTAAGTTCGTCCAGGGTAAGCAGCTTGTCGCTGTATCCTGTAATTGCCTTTCTGATCGCTGCATCATTCAGTACGATACGAATATTTTCAATACCGGTAACGAATACGTCCGGCGCGTAGCCGTTGTCGTTTCCGTCGATATAATCCTGTACCCAGCGTTCGTAGTTTGCCAGAATAGTAGCACCGTCAGCCCCCCACGCTGTAGCTGCTGTTACCTTGTTGGCTTCTGGTACGCCAAAATCTACACCCAGTTTAATACCGGATTTATCGTAGATCATAGCACCGTTACCCAGCGCTTGCCAACGAAGCCATTCTACACGGGCGTCAATGTTAGACTTAAGCTGTGCGGTCTTCTTAAGGACCTGCTGTACAGCCATCTTACGGCGACCTTCGTTACCCTTGTCAGACATAGCAGCAAGTTCTTTCTTTGTCAGAATATAGGACTGTCCCATATCTGCGATAGAACCGCTTACACGTCTTACCGGGTCGCGATCTGTTAAAGGCAGTTCCGCCCCAGCGTCTACCAGGTCGGCCATATCTGCCTGTCTTTCAATTACTGTTTCGTTCCACTCCATATCGTATGTGTTTTCGGAAGGAAGGAAACGGCTACCGATATATCCGGTTTCCACTGGAACCTCGCGGATAGTTTCGGTAAATAACGGGTTCTCAAAGAACTCGCTTAAATTTGCTAATCCAGCCATTTTTATTTACCCCTTTCTTTACACGAATCTGATAGCAGCGCCTACAGCTGTTTTAAAAGCTGCGGTACAGCCTACCAGAAGACTTTCATATACCGCACCATGTACAAGAACCTGTCCGGCGGTAACATCTGGATTTTTGCCCTTGTCGTCAACTGTGAATTTAATACTTTCGTCAAGGATAACCGGGTCACTCTTTCCCGTTGGAAAAGCACTTGCTGTATCCTTGTACGGTTCGTACTTACCTGTGGTGTTGTCTTTTACAAGACAAGTACCTTCTTCTACGAAGCCGCCAGTTTCAAACTTAGAACCGTCCAGCGTGATACCATTTACGACATACGCATAATGGGCGCTGGCCTTGATCTCTTTAGCTGCTGCGTAGGATTTTCGTCTAACTGTTACGTCGTTATTCTGCATAACAAAAACCTACCTTTCTACTTTTTATCGTCTTTCTTAATACCCAGCATTTCTAAAGCTTCCGCTTTCTTTGCTTCCAGTTCACCGTTTTTAGTGCTACCAGCACCGCCAGGACCTTTACCGCGGAAACCATTACCGGAACCATTAGCGCCGTTATCGTCGTCGCCGTCGTCCCCAGCTGGTTTAAATAAGTTCGGTTCGGCGTCGTGTACCTTACGGATAGCGCGGGCAATGCTCTTTGCGTCCGCTGTTCCGTTTTCTTCGTCAAACTCGATGCTATCCAGATAGTCGGCACTGATCGCCCTTACTACCTGTGCGGGATTTACAGGATTATACTTACCGGCTTCCTTAAGAACCGCGTTTTCAATAAGCAGCTTCTTACACTGTGCTGTAAGATCGTCTACTTTTGCCGCCTTAGTCTTAAGGTTAGATAATTCTGTTTCGTCGATAGAAGAACCGCTTCCCCCTTCGCCGTCGCCTTTACCAGAAGAACCGTTTTTAATGGTTTCTGCCACTTTACTAAGTAAGGTCTTATCGTCCGCTTCGACCGTTACCCCAGCGTCCTTAAGTGCTTTACGAACCATTTTTACGGCTTTCTTTGCTACGGTGCTGTCTACGTCGGCCTGGCTGTATTTAGGTCTTTCGTAGTCCGGGTCATAGTCTAAAGCGTCGTCGTAAGCGTCCTGGTCTAAAATTTCGTCGTCCAGAAGCTTCTTACACTCTGCTTCATACTGTGCCTTTGTAAGTTCTCCTTTTAAGTAGCGTTCCTGTAATTTTCTAAGTTTTCCCATCTTAAAAACTCCTTTCCGTATTAAGCCCGTCGGCTATATCCAGCGTTCCGCGCTGTCGGGTTCCACGGCCAGTATTTTACGCCCTGGCTATGTTACGGCAAGAAAAAACACGCCTTACAAGCGTGTCATATCCGCGGAAGCCGCCGCGTCGGTATTATAAAGGCTTACACCTCATAATCAATTATGAATATCAAGACCTAAAGGTACGGTTATGATCTGCCCGTTAAAGCGTTTCCTTACTACCTGTCGGTTAAGGTCTGCCAGTGTTTCCCCTGGTCTTAAATATTTCTTCGGGTTATCCGCGTTTACCATATCTTTTACTGAAGGAAGACCTACTTCTTTCGCGTAATCGTCATAGCTGGCGGCTTTTGTGTAGTAAAGATCGCCGTATTTATCTAAAGCGGCTTTCTGCCTGTTCTTAATACCCAAACCAGAAAGTATAGCGACCCACCTACAGCGACAATGTGGGTGGTTCGGTATCCGGCGCCCAGGTAGTCCGGGGTTCGTAGGTGTATCATAGTCCAGGTCGTAAGGATTCTGTTTACTGTAATCCGCGTCGGCGGCACAATAAGCAGACGTCTTACTATCAAAAGTCGCGTCCCTGTACTTGCCTTCCACTATGTCGGCGTTTTCCATAAGGGCGTAGGACGTACCTAAAGCGTTCGCCCTTGTCATTTCTGTACGGATAATCCGGCTTCCGTTGTAGTAGCTTTCGTCTATCCGCTTAGAAAGTTCTTTAGCGGCGTCGCTGTACTGCATTTTCCGGGTAACCAGTTCTTTTATGGTCTTTTCGGCTTGCGTTGCCACAAGGTCTACGCTTTTCCGTATCCTCTTGCTGTAGGTCGCCCCATCTGGAAGCCAAGGGTTAGCAATTATACCAAGTACCCCAGATTTCGTAAGGTTTGGTACTGTCACTTTACACCTGGCGGCCTGTTCCAGAATGTACGCCGTGGTATTCGCCCCATAAAAAACAGTTCCACATATCACGGAAGTAGAAAAAGGCTGTAGTTTTGCGTTAAGTAAATTCAGTTCCGGTATAATCTTCGTAAGGTATTCTTCCTGTATCTTTTTCGCCCACCGTCTAGTAGGCACGAAGTCCGGGTTCTGCTCATTTACATATTTTTTAGTGACTTCTTCCAGGTAGCCTACAGCTGCTTCCTGTAACTGCCCGTATGCCGGGGCAAGTTCAAGTATATGATCGTCTACGTAGCTGTCCAGAAGGGACGTATAGTAGTCTACATATTCTTCGTAGTGCTTTTGGGCTTCACTTATCCACGCCATACGCTACCCCCTATTCTGGCGGCTGTGTGATCGTGGAACCTGTAGCGCTGTTCTGCTGATCGTCTGGGTTATCCGGGTCGCCGCCGGTATCCCCCAGGTTATCCGCCCCATATCCAATAGCTGCCAGACTATTTGTAAGGCTTGTCTGTTGGTTTTCCTCTTTCTGCGCTCTCATTTCTTCAAGTGCTTTCTGTGGGTCGTCGATAAACCACAGCAGTTCATACAAATAACTATCTGGTACAATGTCGGCCAGTTCTGCCACAATGTCTGCGATCTCTTTATTATTCTGTGGAAGATTCCGGCTTATCGTAACTTCCAACCATTCAGACTGGTACAGGTCGTCCCTGGCTTCGATCAGTTCCGGGGTAGTGATTGTTTCATACACACCAGAAACCGTACCGGCAGCATACAGCTTTTGAACATTTAAAAGGTCCGTAATGATCGCGAAGAAGCTACGGAACGCCTGTATAAGAAGTGGTTCCTTCTTACCGGCCTTAATATCAAGACCGGCGTATTTCATTTTGATTTCTGTAGCCGTCGCCCCGTTTAATTCTGCCAGTCGTGGTGTGTTGGTCGTGTCCATAATGTCGTTTTTCGTTCTAGTAAGACCATTTTCTACGGCGTTGTCGTCCTGTGACTGGGCTATAAAGCTGGCCTTACTATCCTTGTCCTTAAGTGCCAGGGCGCGGGCCTTTCGCATTTTCAGAACTTCGTTTTCGTCTACATCTACACCAGTTAAGCATAAATACTGATCTTGTAGGTACTCCATAAGGTTCGCTTTATCACTTAAACCGTGGCAGTAAGCTACAGCAAGTGGAACGACACCGTAGGAAAGATCAGACTTACCGTATCCCTTCACACGTTCGCTGTATTTCGCCGGTAGCTGGTTCTGGCAGACCACAACTGGGATACGGCCGGCCTTATGCTCTATCGGGTTCCCGGTCTTCGCTTCGGTTTCGTCCAAGTGTAGGCTTTCCATACTGTCACCGGTATAGTAAGTAACATAGCGATCGTCGTAAACCTCTACTTTTGTTTTCGTGGTTTCGCTACCATTTTCCCATACCCCTACTTCATAACGCCGAAAAAGAAGCCTTAACCTCTTTCTGTCGTCGTAAATCGGTATGATCTCCTGTACCGGGTATTCACTGTAATCAATCTTACCTTTTTCGTCTACCCATACGATAATAGAACCAAAGCCACCTATACACATATCACGTAACAAGTCGGAAAACTCCCCTTGTGCCTTATCCTTTAGCAGCTTCATAACCTTTTTACGATATTCTGTGATAATCTCACGTTCTTCTGTTTCTTCGTCGTCCTGGTCCGGGTCTTCGACTGTATAGATAGGGGACTTACCTAGCATATAGTCCACAAGCGTATCTATGATAATCTGGACATAGTTAGAAATCAGCTTATTTTCTGTACCGCCGTCCCTAGCCTTGTCGCGCTGTTCGATTTCGTCCAGTTCACCGTCATAGGCTGCCTGGTACAAGTCTACAGCGTTATCCTTTATCCAGCTGTCGTGTTTTGCCACCATAGCCGCGACCCAGGAAGCGTTATCTTTAATCCAACGTTCCGCGGTCACCTGGTTTACTTTTTTCATTTCTGCCAATGTCTGCGGAATGTACGAAGATACCGCCATGCTATTACCCCCTTTCTATACTCCCGACTTTTCGCGGTCAAAGGCTGTAGCCTTGCCAGTGTTCGGGTCTATGTTTCGTGCGGCCCTCATAAGCAAGAATAGGGCCATTACTAAGTCGTCGTGTGGAACGTGTCCCGGTTTACGTGGTTCGGCGTTCGCTGGGACATAAAAGTTTATTGTTTGCTGACGTTTGGCTTCCCTTGTAAGGTGTTCCACTTGCCACCGTAGTTCCTTCCATAGTTCCAGCTGGTCCGGGTCTTCCGGTGCCTTCGGAACTTTGATTAAATCGTTATGGTTAAAGTCGTAAGCCAGATACCCCAGCTTAGACTTACTTTCGTCACCGGCCGCCTTAAACTTATAGGCTTCTACCAGTCCGTCGTTATTCCGGTCGAATAACTCTTTAAGGTGGTACGCCAGCGGTTCACCGATTCCGGTACCGTCGCATACCCCACCGATAGCACCCCAGTAACGTATGATCTTCGGTAACATATCCCTTACTTTGCTGTGCTGTTTTCCGACCCACTGGTATAAGCAGATCGGAACTACTGTACCGTCCCGTAAGAGGTCGCCCACGATAAACGTAAGGGCGTCGCGCTTATGAATACCTACAGACGCTTCTACGTCCGTGGTTTCTTCTTCCTGTCCGGCTACGTCACACGCCCATATGTATTTATGTCCCTTGACCGGTTCTACTTGCATTTCAAAGCCACCGGAATACATACGGGCTACACCTTCCGCGGAAAAGAAACGACCGATAGCGTCTACAGCTTTAAGAAGATACTGTGTCTGTATGGCTATGTGGTCCATTCCCAGACGGGCTACCTGGTTATCAAACGCTTTCTTGTAGTTCGTATTACCGGAAGCGATAACCGCGTAGGCGTCTATCTTAAATACCAACTTCGGCCGGTACCCCAGTTCCTTTTCTAAGCGATCTTCCATATCATGGGCCATCAGTTCGCCACGATAGATAAAGCTGTCCTTTGTCCAGGCTACACCCCACAGCACCGTAGTAGCATTGTTAAACGAACCCATAGGCTGGGCGTCACGCTCCCACTTATCGGCGTCTATGTCCTGGCTTTCGTCACCTTCCAGTAGTGTATAGGCTGTCTGGGACGCAACGTTAGCCGTAGGGTTAATGGACAGGAACGCCCATTTATTACTATCACGGGGCGGTCCGATATGGAATTTATAGCCATCTGATTTACTATACTTGCAAGGCTGGCCGTCTACCTTCGCTTGACCGGACGTTATCACGCTACCGGCAAGCCCGCCACTGTCCAGCGTTGGGGCGCCTTCCAGACGGTCCATAGACGCTTGTATCTGTGGCTTGTATACCGGGGCGAATTTTACGCCCGATACAGGTACACCGAAGTACCAGCCATACAGCAGTAAATAGTGTTGTAAGAAGGCGCTAATCTCATTCTTACCGGCCTGTCGTGTGATCTGTACCACGAAGTACCAGCCCAACCCATTTAAGCAGCTATAAAGAATAGCGTCGGCTACCTGTATCTGGTAGTCGAAAGGGTCATTTTTACGAAGAAGCCGCCACGCTTCCCGTAGGTTTTCCCGCTTAAATAGATCACCGAAGCTACTAAGTACGTTGTACGGTATCCCTTGTTTTGCTGCCCGGACGGTCTGGGGTATCGCCGTCATTACCGGGGCGCCGGTCAAGGGGTCCGTGTCTGCCACGTAAGTAAATTCCGTCTGATATTCGTATGTCATAGTACGAAGTCCGCGTAATCCGCTTTCTTAGGCAGCTGTACGCCTTTATCGCATATGCTACGGATATGATGTACTGTATCTGTACATAAGCGACACGACTTAAACGGACACCGGTTAAAGTCCCCGTTCTGTTCGCTGTACTGGCAAGTCAAACAGACGCAACCCCTACAGCTTTTATTATCTTCTGCCATAATATTTACACCCCATATTCTAAGTAAAAAAGTCGTAGTTTTTCATAAATATGATAAAAAGCCCTGTGTTTACATGGTTTCTGGTTATCAGAAAACCTGTAACAAGGCTTTTTACTACAGTTTTTACTACGTTTCCTGTTCTTTTTGTGTATGATCTTCGTTATTTCCCTTACTTTGCGCTTGTCCACCCCAGGACACGTAGACTTCACCTTTAGACGCTGCCCTTAACTCTGCATTAAGAGAAGCCATAATGTCGTCTGGTCCGTCGTCCTTGCCTTCTATAAGGTGTTTCTGTCCGATCAGACGCCGTAAGGTGTTCATAGCACGATCTAAGGCGTTATCTTCAATCGTTCCGGCATGGTAGAAAGTCTTCATACCGTCACCTTCACGACATATAACCCTAGATTTCCTGTAAGCCACTTCTTCGCCTTCCAGATCACGGTCTTTTACAAACCGGTCTTTATGCTTCTGTAGATAGCTTACGATCTTAACGGTCTGTACTTTTATCATCATATCCAGGGCGTTAAATTCTTCTTCCTGGTTAATGCTTTCTAAAATGCTTTCTTCCTCTGGAAGTAGTACCTTAGAAAAAAGACCGTGTTTTGTGGAAGCTGCTATTTGTCTGGCGCGTCCTTCCGCTGTCTTCGGACCTGTAGCAAGCCCGCCGTGTATCTTACACCGGCCATAGCCTTTATGTGGTGTTCCCATGCCCGCCGGATTCTTACAAGGCTGTCCGTTGTGCATGGCGCCGCAACAAAGGTTATAGTTTTTCCTGGACAAAGCTATTACGTTCATTTTATCCGCCTGGTCGGAAAACTGGCGTTTAAGACGCATATCGTAAGGGTCGAAGCCTTCCGGTAACTGCACTTTTTTTGTAGTTGCCACTGACTTTACCCCCTTTTTTGTGTGTCGTCGTTCGGAAAATCGACGTTTCAGCGTGAGAAAAAGGGACAGGTCCCAGAAAATCCGGGTTTCCCTATCCCTTAATTTGTACATTATAATAGCATTGTAATGCTATTATATAAGATTTTCGGAATAAATACAAGCCTAGTTTTGTCTTACAGAAAACTACTGAAATTATTTATACCCATTGACAAACTCAAAAACGGAATTAACCACTTGATCGCAACGGTAGTAATACTGGTCTTTTGTAAGACCTAAGATAGTCAAAGTCTGCAATAAGCTATACTGTCCTTTAATAACCCAGCGATAGTAAGCAACCCGCCTAAGTTCAAGGGGTAAGCGGTCGTAAGCCATTTCCAGCATGATCTTATTAAGCATACCATTTGTAATTCCGTCCGCGGGCTTACAGCCACTATTAACCTTTACCTGGTCTTCCATAGGCTCGCGCCTTTGTATATGCTCCCAGTTATCTAACCAACGGCGGATAGTCCGCCTACCTATAATTTCCTGTCCCATAGCCTGTACCTCTCTGAAAAAATATATAATAAAAATTTTTAAATTATAATAAGGGGGTAAGAAAAACCCACTCAAAAATGAATGGTAAAATGAGTAAGAAAAACAAGTACCCCCAAAGAAAAATAAATACTGTATATATTATATAATAACTATTATAT
>OMGP01000101.1_pt1 | contig 82441 bp, 114 predicted proteins | sample 1646091 | NCBI WGS metagenome assembly OMGP01 (sample SAMN05578580, study PRJEB25193) | human gut metagenome | biome: Human Microbiome; feature: human-associated habitat; material: feces | host: Homo sapiens | place: USA:Birmingham | reverse complement strand
GATATAAAAAATATTGTTTTCAATGTATATGATATTTTGATATCAATTTTTGAAATTACTTATGAACAATTAAATTTATCTGAGAGAATAAAATTATCAGAAGTCATCAAAAGAAATAGAAAAGAAAAAATTTTAGAGTTATTAAAATATTCATAGATTAATACCATGAAAAAAATTACAATAGAAACTTGTTAGGTGGCTTATACCGAGAAAATCCAGTAAAATCAAGGAATTATGAAGCGGTTAAGAGTAGTAAAAAGTGGGAAAATGTAGGTAATTCATACATTATTCCTGCACTACTCCTATACCGCTATTCCTATATTTGAGCGTCAAATACAAGTCATTTTATTTTTTCTATTTCAGTTCTGAGCCATTCAAATTCTCTGGCTGTATACACCTTTTCGGTGATATCTGAAATCTTATGTCCGACCATATATTTGATAGCGTATTCATCGACTTTAGCATCTTTGCATTTGGTTACGAAATGCTTTCTGCCGTCGTGAGGTCTATGATCCGGGTTGAGTTTAAGCTCGTCCCGAATGCGATTGAATATTTTGCTATACCGATTGTATGTCAACTTGGTATTCTTACCGCGGCGATCTTCATCTGTATAATTGAAAAGATATTTGCTCCCAAGTTGATCAGCCTCTTCGTATGATTTAGAAACCAAGTCCCTTATCCGAGGATGAATCGGTACAACTCTGTTTTCACCAGCATCGGTTTTAATTCCACCTTTAAATGTCCAGTTCGATAAATCAACATCTGCTAATTCTATCAGACCTAACTCCTGGGGTCTCCATCCAGAATAGCATTGAATAATCATGAACTCAATCCCATATTTATGTCCGAGATTCTTCCACAGAAGAGCCATCTCATCATCAGAGAATGGAATGTGTTCTTTCTTGACAGTCTGTATTTCTTTAATGGTATCGTCTGTAAGCTTGAATGTTCTCGAATAGTTCCGATCTACAAGTTCGTATTCAACAGCATAGTCGAGCATCTGATTGAAGAGCGTCTTTATCTTATTCTTCATTGATGCGCTTGGTGTCTGCTCTTGGCCTCTTACGGTAGCAACACCTTCTTCCATGCAGCCTTTTATGTGCCTTGCTCGAACATCCATGACTCGCATATCGTAAACAGCAGAGCAGTATTGCCAAGCCGATGTAGTAGCTCTGGCGCTGTCGTCGCTCTTCAGAGTCTTGAAATATTCCGGTGTCCATTTGTCGTACAGTTCCTTGACTGTGATAGACGGTTCCAGGTCATACGGATTCTTATTAAATTCCACAAGAGCTGTGTATGCATCATTGTATGTTGGAAAGTATGACTCCGGTTTCAACGGCTTACATATTGGTTTGCCATTCTTGTCCTTTCCAACCGTAACCATTGCACGGAAAGGGTTCCTTAAATTTCTACCTTTAATCTCACTTATTTGACCGAAACCGTTTGGAAGCCGCCTGCGCTTATTTGGTTTACGAGACGATTTGGGCTTTGCGTCTGGTTTCAGCGGGTATCCACAATGCGGACAGGTATTTGCTTTATCGCTTACCTGTAAGTCGCACTCCGGGCATTGTATCAGCATATTAAATCCCTCCTCATGATAATGAACCGAGATTTTATGTTGGATTGTTGATTTATCGTTAGTAATCATATATCATAGTGTAGGAATTGTCAACTCCTACACTAAATTTTTATATTTTAACCTAGGATAGAAAGGGTTAGGTATATGATCAGTAACAATACATCAACCTGCCAGGACTGCGGTGGAAAATTGAAATACTATGACAAAGTTAGAAGAATTGTACGGACGAAAGGTCGTGTGAGCAAATGGGTGAATGTTCCGAGGTATCAATGCTCCGAATGCGGATGTATACATCGGTATCTCCCAGATTATATTTACCCATACAAGCAATACGAATCGGAAATAATAGCCGGTGTTATAGAGGGACTGATCACTTGCGAGACTTTTGGATATGAAGATTATCCATGTGAGATGACTATGATACGTTGGAAGGCGCATAAATCGCAACTGCTTTTATGAATAGAATACATATTTACGGAGGTGCGATATGAGTGTAGAAGAAAGACATCTGCTGAATAAAATTCGATTTTTCGAGGATATGCTTTTGAGAAGTAAGGATTATCGTCAGCAGGAAAACATCGGAAAGGAATTGACTGTAATGCGTATTCGGTTACAGAAACTACGGTTTAACAAAATGAGAACAGGGGCTTAGCAAAGCCTCTTTCTTTTTGCTCATATCCACCGAGGTTGTTTTTACTAAATGCTGTTCCTAACCTAGAATAGCCGTTGAAAGGAGGTAGCAGCCAATGAATGAAAATGAATTTGCAACTGGCTCGGTTCCGGTAATGGTTGCGGCACGAATTTACGGCAAAGACGCGTCATGGGTTAGGGCCGGTATTATATCTGGATGGTTGCCAATCGGAAAAGCCACAAGGAATGGTCAGTTAGTGACAAAAATTGAGGACATGAATTCTAAGTACGGACGTATCAATTTTTATATTTCACCGAAGCGCTTGTACGAGGAGACTGGTTATGTGTGGAAAGGGGAGAAGCGCTAATGGGAACAACAATACGTCCAGAGCTATCCGAAAAGAATCCTTATTGGATAGAGAAGCACCGTTATTACGAGCTTAAACATTTCTGTCTTCAGTATCCAATCTGGAGAAAAGCTTATTCAGTTCTTGATGGGTACTCTAATCCGCCGAAAGATTTGGCATCGTTCGTAGTAACCAGTACGCTTGGTGATCCGACTGCAAAATGCGCCATGGCTAAGACATATTATTCTGAGCGTACAGATATGGTCGAGAGAGTTGCAGAGCAAACTGATCGAGAACTGGCGGAGTATATTTTAAAAGCTGTAACAGAGGGATGGTCCTATGACATTCTCAAAGCTAGATTAGAAATTCCATGCTGCAAGGATGTTTACTACGAATTGTACAGACGATTTTTCTGGTTACTTAACAAGGAGCGGAAATGATATGAAGATTGTCGATAAAGCTGTGAAGAAGGTATACCGGTTCAACTGTCCAAATTGCCAGAGCCGACTTGAGGGCGAGAGTAAGGAATTTGAGGATATCGGTGGGAAGATTAGCAAATTCTTCTGTCCGGTATGCAAGAAGGATCGTTATATTACATGGTCTGATCTTCGGAAGAAAACAGTATACGAGGGTGAGAACACGCAATAATTACAACTCTCTTTATGAAAGGAGAGTGATTTTATGAATAAAGAAGACAAAGTCATGACGTATGCAACGGCATTTTGTATGGTTTCAGCGGGGGTGCTTATGTTAGCATTTGTGCCATCGGCAATCGGAATTAGACAGACCCAGAAAGCACAGGCGTTTAATTTGATGGCTGACGGACATAGAATGTTGGGATTAGCAAAATCGTATGATGCTAAAGCAGCCGCCATTGCATTGAAAACCGTGACATCTGAAGTATTGTAAATGAATCGAAACGAAGATTGAGCCATCACTGGCTCTTTCTTTTTTTTATTCTAGGTTAGATACCGTACGTAGGTTACCGTAAAACATGCTATTTTGATATTTGAAAAATTGCCGGGTGGTAATTTTCAGAAAAACATTTTGGAAGGAGGAGCGGAGGTGAGCTTAGCGATTGGATTACTGATCGGAGTAATGGTTGGAGTGTTATTGTCACGATTTATATTTAAAGAAAAGCCAGTAGGTTCGCTTAGGGTCGACGAATCAGATCCAGATAGCGGACCTTATTTATTTCTCGAATTAGATCGGTCTGGCGCGGATGCAATTTATAAGCAGCGTTACGTACGTCTGCGAGTAGAGCTGAAAAATTATATTTCGCACAAATAACACTCTCTATTATGGAATGAACCTAATAATTATTTGAAAGGAGAACAAAATGGAAGAGAAAAACATTGACGAATTATTAAGTGAGGAGATTGCAGCACAGATTAAGGCTTTATCTGATTTGCAGTCCGGAACCAAAGAAAAATCAACAGCGATTGATGATCTGACAAAGCTTTACAAGCTGAGAATCGAAGAGAACAAGAGCGTGTGGGATGCTGATGAGAAGTACAATCGGCGTATGATGGACGGAGAGTCCGTTACGAAAGATAATGACTTCAAAGAACGGCAGATCGCAGAACAGGTTAAGGATCGATATTTCAGAGTTGGTATTGCAGCGGCAGAATTATTGATTCCGTTGATGTGTTATGGCATCTGGATGAATAAAGGATTTAAGTTTGAAGAAACTGGAACCTTCACATCTTCAACATTCAAAGGGTTAATCAACCGTTTTAGACCTACGAAGAAGTAGAGAGGAAATTCTGAAACGTTGGGGACGTGTGTAACGCATGTCCTCTTCGTTTTTTCTCGTGAAAAATGCAAGGGCTATTATGAGAGAATAAAGCTTTATCTCTTGAACTACGGACAACAGCTTGTATACTATATGTATGGGAGCTGGACAGTACGAAAGGAGATATTTAGCTATGAGTATTTTTAACGAGGAGCAAATTAAAGCAATGTTCAGCAGAGAGTATATCTGTCATGAGTGTGGGCATTTAATGGAGTTCGAGGATGAGTGGGAAGATACGCTGGTGTGTCCCCACTGCGGCCACAGTATAGATTTAGATGATTACGGCCGCGAAGGCAATGAAGAATATGAGAACTTATACCCAACCAGAGAAGAAGTATTGGGCATTGCGAATGATGATTCCGAGGAAGATTCAGACGATTAAAAACATAAGCTAAGTGGGAGAGGGTCTTAGAGAAATCTAAGGCTCTTTTCTTTTTGCTATGAGGAGATAGAAATGCGGTACCATTATCAAAAGCCAGACATTTATTTGTCAATGTACGGCGAACTTTACATTTGCAATCATCCTGTGTATGATCGCTGCACTCTATTTACGATAGGGAATAAAGGTCTGGCAGTGATCCAGCAGCGATTTAGTGCAGATACAAAAAGTACATATTGGGCAGAGGTCGATTCGTGGCTGACGGACTCTTTATATTTACATCCCAAATTCAAGGAATATTTCGACAGCCGGTCTGGAGAGTGTACGGACGGATTATATCCAACCGTCACTATAAGACAAATAATGTGGGCATTAAAAATGAAACCAATCCAACGTCAGCGATGGGAAACTTGCTTTGATAGGCGAGATATTTAGCGATTTTTACAATTCCTTTTATGAAAAACTGAAGCTTTGAAAGGAGTAAAAGGAGCATGGATGAAATGAGAATAGTGTCGAAATTCACGAGAGGAATCATTTCCAAAGCAATAAAGATGGTAATACGTAAGAAAACAGGATACAACATTGATATTCAGTTGAACGAGGCTATTACTACTATAAATGATGGAAAGACTCATCTTCACCTGGATGTAGATGCTGAACTCGATAAAGATGAGCTGATGAGCATCTTAAAGAGCATTGGTTTAAATTAACCGAGAGGGGCGCATACAACGCCTCTTTCCTTTTACTTCGCAAAATTTACAAGGCATATTATGAGAGACAGTAGCTCAGTTGGGAGAGCGCGAGACGATTAAAGTCCCGAAGTCGATGGTTCGAGTCCATCCTGTTTCTCTTTTATTTTTGCAGAAAGGAGAGAACGGATGTCTATCGAACAACTTGACTTATTGTTATGCGATACGTATCAGATGGATGCGTGGTTTCCATTCGGTTGGAAATGGAAGAAAGAGCTTGAAAAATCGAGCTATTCGGTATGGGCTATTGATGAGTTGAAAAGATACATCGTCGGTAGACTTTATCCAAAGAAATCTGGATCGATTGAAGATTTCATCATATTTGTTGGTGACTTCCGGCGAATGATGAATCAGTTTTCAAAAATCAATCCGGATAACAATTTTATGTTTTCAGTAGCAGTGGACATATCCACAGATGTCCTTGATTTATTACATGCTATGAAATAAAAACGAAAGGAGAACTTTATGAAGAAACCAAATCTTCAAAGACTCGCTCAGAGGTCGAAAATTTATCTGAGAAAAGCATCACCGACTATACTGTCTGGTCTTGGTGCGGCTGGGGTTATCGTAACGTCGGTATTAGCTGTACGTGCGACACCAAAAGCTCTTCGTAAAATCAGAGCGGATAGTAAGACAAATCACGACGGTGATCCAGAGGCTTATAGCAAACTTGAAGCTGTTAAATCAGCATGGGTCTGCTATATTCCGGCAGCAATTAGCGGTACGGCAACGATATTCTGTATCTTCGGTGCCAATGTGTTGAATAAACGCCAACAGGCAGCACTTACCAGCGCTTATGCGTTGCTGAATGATTCCTATAACAACTATAAGGATAAGCTAAAGGAATTGTACGGCGAAGAGGCTCACCAGAAGATAGTTGATGCTATCGCAGCGGAAAAGGCTAAGGACGTGTATATTACTTCAACTGGATTAGTTAGAAACAGTTCACTTGATTTTGATGAGCATGATCCGAATGACGAAAGGTTATTCTACGATGCCTATTCCAATCGATATTTCGAAAGTTCCATCAACAGAGTTATTCAGGCGGAATATCATTTGAACCGTGATTTTGTCATCAGCGGATATTTACCGGCGAATCATTTTTATCAACTGCTTGGTCTTGAGCCTTTAGAAGGAGGAGATACGGTTGGATGGAGTATTGATACAGGAATATACTGGATCGATTTTAACCATTCCAAAGTAACACTGGATGATGGACTTGAAGTATTGGTTATCGATATGGATTGGGTTCCGGATGCCGGCTGGGATTCTGAATAAATCTGGTCATTCGCAGAAATTACAAGCTGTATTATGAAAGGAGAGTGTCATTATGAGCAATAAAAGTAAATGGATTAAGGCTATTGGAGTAGCAGCAACCGTGATTGGTGTAGGCGTAAACCTTATTACCGATTGGGTGAATGAACAGAAAATGGACGAGAAAATTGAAGAAAAGGTCAGTGAAGCACTTGCCCGGAGAGACAAAGATGAAGCGGAGGAGTCCTAACAAGACTCTTTCGCTTTTTTCTTTTGGAGGAGACAAATGGAATCACCGACTGAAAGAGCCATTTATACTGTCCGTTATGCTATCGCAACAATGCCTGTGGTTCAGCGTGGATATAACTTTGAGCAGGCGAGTTATATGAGATGGGCTGGAAGAGAAGTGTTAATACGACTCTGCAAACACCCAGAGATACCACCGCTGATTGTGATTGAATCATTTCGAGATGAATGTGATTCATATTCATGTGTGAATCCACGAACAAGTTATGTTTTTTCTTGTGCGAAAGATATGCTTGAGTGGATTATTGACCTGCTAATTTCGTAGTTACCAAATAAAAAATTTTATATTCTGAAAGGAGAACGTACTATGTGTACAAGAGAAATGACATTAGGAGAAGAAATTATTAACTTAACCAAAAGAGGCATCGATGTTTCGACGGTAGAGAGGATGTATAGAAAGTACATCGATCTTGACGAAAAAGGAAAATCAGAGGGTTGTTATGCGATCGATTTGGGACCGTTATTTCCGACATTTGATATTGGCGATACAGTTCGCTATTGCAGAGCTGATGTTGAGGCGACCCTGAATTTATTTAGAGATACGGTACATAATCCGTATTCTATCCTTCCGGCAGACATTAAAGTTGGCGATAAAATGATGGTTCCTTTAGGAAAGCTCGGAAACTTTACAGCAACAGTTCAGAAAGTTACGAACAATAAGGTGTTATTCATTTTCGACGATTATGTTACCAAACGCCCGATGAATGAAGATGGTGGCAATGCTGGCGGATATTCTCAGTCCGATCTGAAAAAGTGGATCGATACCGAGCTGTACAATATGTTCCCTGCGGTTCTTAAGCAGAGAATGACCGGTTTATCAATCCCGACTCTCGGAGAGATTTGCGGCTGGGCCGATAAATGGGATCGAGATCACATCGAAGCGGATGGAGATGAGCAGCTTCCTCTTATGAAACAGAGAAGAAACCGCGTAGCTTATTACAAAAACAATTGTGAGTTTGGCTGGCTCCGCAATGCTACTAAAAAGGAATTTTCTTCGGCTGGCTTTGCCGCTGTGGCCGACCGTGGCGGTGCGGGCTACGGCGGCGCTTCGGACTCTTATGGGGTTCGTCCGGAATTCTGGTTGGTTAGATAAATCGCGGGGCCTTGTGCCCCGTTTATATTTTATGGAGGATAGACTGAAATGCAGAAACCTAATTTGACTAAGATCTGTAGAAATGTAAAAACAGCTACAGTAAAGCATAGTCCTGAAATCCTCACTGGAGTTGGAATTGCTGGAATGATTACGACTACCGTAATGGCAGTACGAGCTACTCCTAAAGCAATCCAATTATTGGATGAGGAAAAGCGACGTCAGCAGGTGGATAAACTGGAGCCGATGGATGTCGTTAAAACTGCTTGGAAATGTTATATTCCCGCGGCAGTTACGGGAACAGTATCAGTAGCTTGTCTTATCGGGGCAAGTTCCGTTAATGCCAGAAGAAATGCAGCACTGACCGCAGCGTATACCATTTCCGAATCAACGTTGAGAGATTATCAAAAAAAGGTAGTAGAGACAATCGGCGAGAAAAAGGAACAGACTGTGAGGGACGCGGTTGCTAAGGAACGCCTTGAGAAAAATCCTGTTGAAAATAAGGAGGTCATCGTCACAGCAAAAGGCGATACTTTATGTTTTGATGCTGTGTCCGGAAGATATTTTAAGTCGGACATCGACAAATTGAAAAAGGCTGAGAATGAATTAAATCGTCAAATGCGAGATGAAATGTATATTTCACTTAATGATTTCTATTATGAGGTCGGATTAGAGCCTATTAAGCTTGGTGATGATCTTGGCTGGAATATTGACAATGGATACATTGATCTGAGATTCAGTTCCCAGCTTGCTACGGACGGAACACCTTGTCTGGTTATTGACTATGGCTATGGTCCGAGATATGACTTCCGTGGCTTAATGTAAGGTTCGCAAAATTTACAAACACTATTATGGAAGAACCACATATTTCAAATCTGAAAGGAGAACATATTATGGAGAACAACGAAATCATGAACAACAACGAAGAGGTTATCGAAACAACTACTGAGGAAATCGTGAAAGCGGCTTCTAACGGCGGTATGAAGAAAGCGACAACTATCGGATTGGCTATGATCGCAGGTGCATTAACCTACAAATTTGTAGTCGTTCCGGCAGCAGCAAAATTCAAGAACTGGCGTGAGAATCGTAAGACGGTTGTAACTCAGCCGAAGGACGATACCATCGACGGAGAGTTTATGGATCTCGATGCAGAGACCGAAGAGGATTCTGAATAAGAATTGAATCGATGATTCAGACAGAGGGAGAGTACCTATAACAGGGTGCTTTCCCTTTTGCTTTTTAAGGGAGGTGTCCTATGAATCAGTATATGTATGATGGGCCGGTTATGGAATTTGATACCTGCGTTGCAAATAGATGGCATGGTTCTACATACGCGGCATCCGAAAAGAAAGCCAGGAGTAATTTGGCGTATCAGTTTAAGAAGAAAACAAACCGTATTCCAAGTACGAGGATAACCCTCCCTGGAAAAGTGGTAACGGTTAATTGAAAGGAGATTTAGAGATGGAAGAATACAAATCCAATTCCCATAAATCACGACAGAACCAGAATGATGATATTCCGGAGAAAAGGGTTGAAAAGGTTGTCAGTGGTTCTGTCAAATCGAAGAAAAAGAATGGTCTTCAGAAGATTACGAACGTATTTGTTCCGGAAGATGTAGATGATGTAAAAAGCTATATTTTTGAAGACATTGTGGTTCCGGCACTAAAGGATATTATCTTGGATGCTGTTAGAGCATTTCTTGGTGTTAGCGGAAGTTCAAGAGGAGGAAGATCGTCAACGTCATCCAAAGTTTCATATCGTAAGTATTATGATGATCGGGATCGCAGAGATTCCGGACATACAACAAGAACACGAACCGGATACGATTATGACGATATTATTCTGGAATCTCGTGGTGAAGCTGAAGACGTTCTTGAGAGAATGGACGAGCTTATCGCTACATACCAGTTAGTCAGCGTTGCTGATTTCTACGATCTGGTTGGTGTGTCTGGCAACTATACAGACAATAAGTACGGTTGGACCGATATTCGGAATGCATCTGTAATTCGCGTAAGAGACGGATACATGATCAAACTTCCGAAAGCATTACCGTTGAACTAGGAGGGATATTTATGTACGAATCAGACGATAAAATGGTATCTCATCCGAGCCATTATCAGTCAGAAACAGGTTTGGAAGTGATTGATGTTATTGAGGCATTCACTTTCGATTTAAAAGGTATCGAAGCAACCGATACAGGTAATATCATCAAGTACGCGTGCCGTTGGAAAAATAAGAACGGCATTCAGGATTTGAAAAAAATCATGTGGTACACGCAGCACTTAATCGAACATTTGGAGAAGAAAGAAAAAATTGAAGAGGAGAATAACTGATATGAAGAAAGAAGAAATCATGAAGAGCGTTTCCACGACTTTCGGCAAAGTAAGTGTGAAACTTAAGAAGCATAGCCCTGAGATTCTGGTAGTGGCTGGTGTTGTTGGTACCGTTGCAAGTGCTGTTATGGCTTGCCATGCAACAACTAAGTTAGACAGCGTATTGGAAAAGTCCAAGAAAGATATTGATGCTATTCACAAATGTGCTGAAAATGAGGAACTGGCGACGGAGTATTCTAAGGACGATGCAAAGAAAGATTTGACTATCGTTTATGTACAGGCTGGCGTAAAAGTTGCTAAGCTCTATGCTCCTGCTGTTGCCCTTGGAACTTTATCCATCGCAAGTATTGTTGCGTCTCATAATATTCTCAAGAAGAGAAATGTAGCACTGGCAGCAGCCTATGCGACTGTGGATAAGACTTTCAAGGAATACAGAAATCGAGTCGTTGAACGCTTTGGTGCGGAGGTTGATAAAGAACTTCGTTACAACATCAAGGCAAAGAAATTTGAGGAAACTGTAACTGATCCGGACAGCGGTAAAGAGAAAAAGGTGAAGTCTACCGTAGATGTAGCAGCACCTTCTACGAACGATTATGCACGTTTCTTTGACGATACTTGTGAGGCGTATGAATCTAATATGGATTACAACCTTATGTATCTGCGTTCTCAGCAGAATCTGGCAAACGACAAGCTCAAGGCTAATGGATATTTATTCCTTAGCGATGTATACGATCAGCTCGGTATTAAGCGTACTAAGATGAGTCAAACTGTTGGTTGGATTTATAAACCGGAGGGAAACGAAAACGGTGACAACTTCGTTGATTTCGGTATTCTGGAAACCAACCGTGAAACCGAGAATGGCGGTTACGAGAAAGCTATTCTTATGGAGTTCAATGTAGACGGACCGATTCTCGATCTGATCTAATTTTGGAAGGAGGATGCATATGCGAAATTATATTCGTATGATGATCCTTCCTACTCTTTGTGTATTTGCGATTATTTGCACAGGATTTATCTGCTCAGCAGAACAAGTAAATCGGTACGAGTACATCGAAATACAGCCGACTTTAAAAGCTGAACCTATTGATCCTATTGTAATTATTTCTGAGCAACCCTTAGAGGAAACGGTGTCGGCAGTTGAAATCGAAGAGTATGTGGAGGACACACTATTGCCACGGGAAGATATTGAGCTGATTGCTCTTGTAACTATGGCAGAAGCTGAGGGCGAATGCGAGGAAGGAAAGAGATTAGTGATCGACACCATATTAAATCGTGTTGACTCCGTATATTTCCCTGATACAGTGTACGGTGTTGTATATCAAGCGAATCAGTTTTCATCCATGTGGAATGGGAGAGTTGATAAATGCTTTGTAGACGATGATATTTGCCAGTTAGTTGAAGAGGAGCTGCAATCCAGAACTAATGTAGATACGATATTCTTCACGGCTGGTGAATATGGAAAATACGGAAGACCGATGTTTCAAGTAGGTAACCATTATTTTTCGAGCTATGAATAGAAAGGAGTCCTGAATTATGACAGGTTTTATGGGATTAACATTTTCGGCATTTGCCGGTATTTGCTTTGTTAGTGGTCTGGCCGTTCTTATGGGCGGAAAGGAGCATCACTGATGGATGGCATTGGAAATTTTATATCCATGATGGATTACATATTGGATACTAAAAGAAAAAGACATATCACAGGGGGCATTCTGTTGAGTGCCTCTTTACTTTTCGGTGGGCTTGCGCTTACCGTTATGACAATTCAGAACGAGGAGGATGAAGATGAGTAACAAATCTCTGTTTTCTTTGGCATTTATCATTGGTGCTGCGACTGGATCGGTAGTGACATGGTATTTGCTTAAAGATAAATACGAAGCTCTTGCACAGGAAGAAATTGATTCTGTAAAAGAGGTTTTCTTAAGACGTGAGCAAGAATTAAAGGATCAGTCCGTAAAGAAAACCGTTGCTGAAGGTATTAAAGATGCGGACAAAGAAAAACCAGATCTTAAAGAGTATGCGGAACGTCTGACAAAAGAGGGTTACACCCGATATTCTGATTTCGGTTCGGACGAGGAAGAAAAGCCTGTTTCTGAAGCCGGTCCGTATGTGATTCCGCCGGAGCAGTTTGGTGACGATGAAGAGTATGAGCAGATCAGCCTTACCTACTATGCAGACGGCGTGCTTGCTGATGAAAATAATGAAGTAATTGAGGATGTGGAAGATGCTGTTGGAATTGATTCTTTGAATCATTTTGGAGAGTATGAGGACGACTCTGTCTTTGTCCGTAATGACGCAAGAAAATGCGACTACGAGATTCTTCTTGATCAGAGAACCTATTCCGAGGTAGCTGAAGATATGCCGCATCAGATGGAGGTATGATGACACGGGATGAGCTGAACAATGCATATTTTGACTGGATGTACCAGCTCGTATGTGATGATGAGTATTCACGAGGATTATCGTATCGTAAGCTTTTATATTTGCTTCATGATACGGATTTTACATACACGATTGCGCTTGATAGCAACCGCTATGACGATGGAATCGATCTTCGATATAGATTCGGAAACGAGCAGGGATACCGGGATAGTATGATTGCAAGTTATTTGGATAATCGTCCGTGCAGTGTTTTAGAAATGATTATTGCCCTTGCTATACGCTTAGAAGAGCACATCATGGATGATCCGGACATCGGTAATCGGACAGGCCAGTGGTTTTGGGATATGATTGTGAGCCTTGGGTTGGGTTCTATGGATGATTCCAAATTTGACAAGGCTCATGCCGTCGATGTTATTCGGCGATTCCTGAATCGTGACTACGGACGGGATGGCAAGGGTGGTTTATTCACAATCGAGCATTGCAGATACGATATGAGAGATATTGAGATCTGGTATCAGGCTAACTGGTATCTCGACAATATCAGATAGGAGGGCGTTATGAGCCATAGTGAGGTATACAAGTGGTTCGAGTTATATTTTCCTCAGTACGCTGGGGATAAGGTAGAAACCTGGTTCCAGAACGGAAAGAACAGTATTCGCATCCGTCAGAAGAACCATCAGGAATTTATATTTACGTTCAACAATGAAGGGAATTGGCGGTTTGAGACTGTCGAAAGCTTCATGAATGGATTAAGAGGAGGTAAGAAGTAATGGGCGAAATGTTTACTTATATTTTTAGTAGCTTACGGTCATCTGAGAAAAGATTGGATGTTGTCACAAGAGCGGTCAGTAAACAGCGGAGCTTCAATAAGCAGCTCACAATCTTTGCTGTCATGACAACTGCAAACTTGGTTGTCATGAAAATCGAGCAGAAGGACCAGGCACTGCGTATCAGAAAACTGGAAAAGGAAATCGAGGAACTTAAGCGTCCGGAAGGAGAGTAAAAAATGCGATGATCGACTTTATGGTGATTTCAACACGTTCAACGAAACGTGGAGTAATAGAAATCTATCCAAAGTTCATTATTAAAAAAAGCACCGATCTAATGATTCGAGGTGGTGATTTCTATGCTATCTGGATTGAGGAACGTGGTTTATGGTCTACGGACGAGCAAGATGCCTTGCAGCTCATTGACCGCGAACTGGATAGATATGCTGAGGAGAACCGCCAGCGTTTTAACTCCGATATTAAAGTCCTGCATATGTGGGATGCCGAGTCGGGTATGATCGACTCATGGCATAAGTATTGTCAGAAACAGATGAGGGACAGCTTTCATACGTTGGACGACAAACTTATATTTTCCAATACAGAAACTAATAAAAAAGACTACGCCAGCAAAAAGTTGAATTACCCGCTTGAAGCTGGCGATTTGTCTGCCTATGAGAAATTGATGTCTACTTTATATTCAGAAGAAGAGCGGACAAAAATTGAATGGGCTATAGGGTCAATCGTATCTGGAGAATCCAAAAAACTGCAAAAATTTATGGTTTTATACGGAGCTGCTGGAACGGGTAAATCCACAGTTCTTAACATTATTCAGCAGCTTTTCGACGGATACTATTCTGTATTTGACGCAAAAGCACTTGGATCTTCCAGCAATTCATTTGCCTTGGAAGCATTTAAAACAAACCCTCTGGTTGCTATTCAACACGATGGCGATTTGTCGAGAATTGAGGACAACACTAGATTAAACAGTTTAGTATCTCATGAGTTGATGACTGTGAATGAAAAATTCAAATCCACATACTCAAACCGGTTCAAATGTTTCCTGTTTATGGGAACAAATAAGCCGGTCAAGATTACAGATGCGAAGTCTGGTCTGATTCGAAGACTGATCGATGTATCGCCGTCTGGAAATAAGCTGAATCCAAAAGAGTACAAAACGATTGTGAAGCAGGTAGAATTCGAGTTGGGAGCCATCGCTTATCATTGCCAGGAAGTATATTTGAGCAATCCCGGTCGTTATGACGATTATATTCCGATCACGATGCTTGGAGCATCTAATGATTTTTACAACTTTATCATCGATTCGTACCATGTATTTAAGAAAGAAAACGGGACAACTCTGAAAGCTGCATGGGAGATGTACAAAACTTACTGTGACGATGCCAAGGTTGGATTCCCGTTCTCGCAGAGGGTATTTAAAGAGGAACTTAAAAACTATTTTCATGATTTTCAGGAACGGTTCAATCTGGATGATGGAACCCGTGTTAGAAGTTATTACATTGGGTTCAGAACAGAAAAATTTGAAGAGGAGACTGTAGAGGAAACGCCGGAAGTAGTCAAATCGGCACTGATCCAATTCGATAGCACTGAATCTATATTTGATGATGTGTGTTCGGAATGCCCCGCGCAGTATGCTTCGGAAAACGAAACACCTCAGAAAAAATGGGATTCTGTTCGCACGAAATTATCTGGAATTGATACGAAAAAACTTCATTATGTGAAAGTTCCAGAGAATCATATTGTAATTGACTTTGATATTCCAGACGAATCTGGAAACAAGTCATTTGAAAAGAATTTAGCAGAAGCAAGTAAGTGGCCGCCGACCTATGCTGAGCTTAGTAAATCCGGACAAGGTATACATCTTCATTATATTTATACCGGCGATCCGACACAGCTTAGCAGAGTGTATGACGACCATGTTGAAGTTAAGGTGTTCACGGGCAAAAGCTCTTTGCGGCGTATGCTGTCAAAGTGTAATAATTTGCCTATCGCAACAATTAGCTCCGGTTTACCGCTGAAAGGAGAACAAAAAATGGTAAATTTTGAAGCGATTAAGAGCGAGAAAGGGCTTAGAACACTGATTAAACGGAATCTTAATAAAGAGATACATCCAGGAACTAAGCCCAGTATCGATTTTATCTACAAGATACTGGAAGATGCGTATGGAAGCGATTTGAAGTACGACGTCACAGACATGCGCAATGCAGTATTAGCATTTGCGGCGAATAGCACTCATCAGGCAGATTACTGTATTAAGTTGGTCAACAAAATGCAGTTTAAATCCGCAGATCCGTCCACAGCGGTTAAAAATGATGACGCAAAACTGGTATTCTATGATATTGAGGTTTTTCCAAACTTATTTCTTGTAAACTGGAAAATCGAGGGTGAGGGAAAGCCTGTTGTAAGAATGATTAACCCGTCTCCGAGTGAGATCGAGGAGCTGATGCGGTTCAGACTGGTTGGCTTCAACTGTCGGAGATATGATAACCATATTCTGTATGCAAGGTTAATGGGTTATACAAACGAACAGCTCTATAACCTTTCGCAGAAAATCATTAACGGAAGTCCAAACTGTTTCTTTGGAGAGGCATATAACGTATCCTATACGGATGTGTACGATTTCGCTTCGGCTGGTAATAAGAAGAGTCTTAAGAAATTGGAAATCGAGATGGGAAACCTTACCGATGACGATCTCAAGAAAAAAGGATTCTCCGATGAAAAAATAAGAATCATCAAAGCTGGAACGCATCACCAGGAGCTTGGTCTTCCTTGGGATCAACCGGTTCCGGAAGAGCTTTGGATTAAGGTCGCTGAGTATTGTGATAACGATGTTATTGCTACTGAGGCGGCCTTTAATTATCTTGAGGCTGACTGGACAGCACGACAGATTCTGGCAGATTTAGCAGAGATGACTGTTAATGATACTACAAACTCTCTTACAACCAGAATTATATTTGGAACCAACAGGAAACCGCAGTCAGAATTCCATTACAGAAATCTGGCAGAGCCGGTAGAGTCGCTGGATAAAGAAAGTATGGACTTCCTTAAGGAAGCCTGCCCTAAGATGATGGAAGAGCCTCACTACGGTTGGAAGTACAACGATAAGGATGAAGTTCCATTTGAATCTCACAGCATTCTTCCATATTTTCCTGGGTATGTATTTGACCATGGAAAATCCACATATCGTGGAGAAGAAGTGGGCGAGGGTGGATTTGCTCAGGGCGTTCCTGGAATGTATGGAAATGCAGCACTTCTGGATATTTCGTCAATGCATCCGCATAGTGCTATTGCTGAGGTTCTGTTTGGACCGAGATTTACAAAGGCGTTCCGCGATATTGTTGAGGGTCGTGTAAGCATTAAGCATGAGGCTTGGGATATTGTTAATACCATGCTGGATGGCAAGCTTACGCCGTATATTCAGAGAGTTATCGACGGCGAAATGACATCAAAGGATCTCGCTAATGCACTGAAGACAGCTATCAATTCAGTATATGGTCTTACATCTGCGTCATTTGATAATCCGTTCCGTGATCCAAGAAACATCGATAACATCGTGGCAAAACGTGGAGCATTATTCATGATCGATCTTAAGAATGAGGTTCTGAAGCGTGGATTCCAGGTTGCTCACATTAAGACGGATTCTATTAAGATCCCAGACGCTACACCAGAGATCATTCAGTTTGTTATGGACTTTGGTGAGAGATATGGATACACGTTTGAGCACGAGGCTACGTACGATCGGATGTGCTTGGTCAATGATGCTGTATATATCGCAAAGTACAAATCAGCAGAAGAATGCCAGAAGATGTATGGTTATGTCCCTGGCGACAACAAAAAGAAAGGTGGAAAATGGACGGCAACAGGTACTCAGTTCCAGATTCCATATGTATTTAAGAAGCTGTTCAGCAGAGAAGACATCGCATTTGAAGATATGTGCGAGACCAAATCTGTGAGCAGCTCTTTATATTTGGATTTGAATGAGGAGTTACCTGATGTCAGCAAGGAAGAAAAAGAATTCAGCAAGGCAGAGAGTGACTATAAGAAAGGACTGTTATCCGATACAACTTTTGAATCCACATGCCAGAAGCTTACTCCATTGATCGAAAAAGGACACGACTATCACTTTATTGGAAAGGTTGGTCAGTTCTGTCCGATGAAAGATGGATATGGAGCTGGACTTCTGATGAGAGAAAAAGACGGTCGTTACTATGCTGCAACTGGTTCCAAAGGTTATCGCTGGATGGAATCAGAGATGGTCAAAGAACTCGGCAAGGAAGACGGCATTGACCGATCCTACTACGACAAACTGGTTGATGAGGCTGTAAAAACTATTTCTCAGTACGGAGACTTTGAATGGTTTGTATCTGATGATCCATATGTTCCGGAGCTTGGTGCAAATGACGCCGATGTAGATTGTGTTGTTCCATGGGCGATGCCTTGCAGAGAGGATAAGTATCGGACATGCTTCGACTGCCCGCATTTCAACAATGATAACTTCCATATGGATTGTGATCTTGATTATGATATTTCAGATATTGTGATGAAGCACGCAATGAATCCGCCGGAAAACTAAAAAAAATAAAGGAGAATTTAATCATGGCAAGAGCAAATGTAAATGAGCTGATTATTGAGAATGCTCGTATTATGTTCAGAAATTTCAGAGGAGAAGAGACAAAGTACAACAGAGCAGGTAACCGTAACTTTTGCGTTGTGATTCCGGATGCCGACCAGGCACAGAAACTCGGCGAAGATGGATGGAATGTGAGAATCCTTCCGCCGAGAGACGAGGATGAAGCGCCTCTTCACTATATTCAGGTAGCAGTTCGATTCGATAACATTCCGCCGAATGTATACATGGTTACCAGGAGAGCTAAAACAAAACTGGATGAGGAGTCTGTATCTTCTCTTGACTATGCTGAAATCAGAAATGTTGATCTGGTCATCAGCCCGTCAAAGTGGGAAGTGAATGGAAAATCTGGCATCAAGGCATATCTGAAGACCATGTACGTCACGATTGAAGAGGACGTGTTTGCTGAGAAATATGCGGATGAAGAGGAACCGCCGTTCGCATAAATCATATTTTGAGGGTGTCGGTGTCAAAGCCGGCACTCTTACTTTATGAAAGGAGAAAAATTATGTTTTGGAATAAGAAAAAACCGAAGTCGAAACCACAGATTAAGACTACAGTACCTAAAACATTCAAAGCAAAAGAACCGCCACCTAAGTGGCAACCAACTTTCGGCGAAACGAAAAAGAATGGTGAGAAACCACCGGAAGTAACTACGAAATCCGAACCAAAAATTGACTGGGAAGATAAATTTTTAAAATCTTTTCAGAAACTTACATATAGACGTCGGGCATGGGATGTGTGGAGAGATTATATTTTACTTCATGCATGTTCAATCTCGAACGTTTTGGACAAGGACAACTACGACCAAAGAGAGAAGCGGTATCTAAAAATTATTCATCAGTATTCAAAAGAAGAGCAAGCTATATTTCCAGAATTAGCAGCATATACAACCATGGCCCTGGATCAGAATCAAGAGCAGGATTTTCTCGGAAAAATGTTTATGCGGTTGGATCTGGGAATTCGTTCGGCTGGTCAATTCTTCACGCCATATCATGTGTGTGAACTTATGGCTGAAGTGGTGGCGACCAATGCTTTAGAAAAGATAGAGCAGTATGGTTATATTTCGATTAACGATCCATGCTGCGGTGCTGGAGCGACGTTGATTGCTGGTGTGCATGTAATCCGAAAACAGCTGGAGCATTGTGAACCACCGAGAAACTACCAGAACCATATCTTAGTAGTTGCACAGGACGTTGATGAAATCGTTGGTCTGATGTGTTATATCCAAATCTCGCTTCTCGGATTGGCTGGATTTATAAAAATAGGTAACTCGATAACTGACCCAATATCTACGGACGATTCATCTGAAAATTATTGGTATACGCCTATGTATTTCTCAGATGTATGGAATACAAGAAGAATGCTCCGGCAGATTAACAAGTTATTTGGAAAGGGTGATGACGAATGAAGAAAAGATATTCTATTCCAAAAGAGCAGTGTACGTGCGGCATCAGCGAGCTTTATGACAATGTTGCTAAAATCATGGGTGTTTCAGATTTAAGCAAGGTTGTATACGATTGCCGTAAATTATCTATCACTAAAAAAGTGCTGGACTGCTTATATAAGTTCTATCATTCAGAGAATCAGAGCGATGAAACCATAACAACCTGTATGCTCTTGTATGGTCCCAAATCAGATCTGGATGGCGATGGCTACGAAGTCGAGGTAGAAGATGGATTTGTCATGAAAGGTGTGTAATGGCTGGCGTAGAATTACGGGACTATCAGGAAGATGCTGTACGGCAAATGCGAAACGGCTGCATACTTTGCGGCGGTGTTGGTAGTGGAAAATCCAGAACTTCGCTGGCCTACTATTATGTTCGAAACGGTGGTGAGCTCGGAACAAATGAATACGTTCCTATGGACGATGTGAATATTAAGGATTTATACATAATCACAACTGCTAGGAAACGGGATACATTTGAATGGGAAGAGGAGCTCTCACCATTTCTGCTATCGACCAATAAGAAAGAAAATTTATATACCAATAAGGTTGTAATTGATTCTTGGAACAACATCAAGAAATATGCAGATGTCAAAGATGCTTTCTTTATATTCGATGAGCAGCGTGTCATAGGCTCTGGAACATGGGTTAAAGCATTCTTGAAAATCGCCAAGGTAAATGAGTGGATATTACTATCCGCAACTCCTGGCGATACGTGGCAGGATTATATTCCGGTGTTTGTGGCTAACGGATTTTATAAAAACCGAAGCGAATTCACAAGAGAGCATATAGTCTATAGCCGATTTAGCAAATTTCCTAAAGTTGACCGATATTTGAATACTGGTAGATTGATTCGATTGCGAAACAAAATCTTGGTGAATATGGATTTTAAGCGCCAGACAGTTTCGCACCATGAGGATATTTATGTCAAGTACAATATCGAAATGTATAAAGATGTCGGAAAAACCAGATGGGACCCGTTTAAAAAAGAACCAATTATCAATGCTGCCGGTCTGTGCTATGTGTGGAGAAAAATTGTAAATACAGATCAGTCCAGACAAATAGCTTTACTCGAAATTGTGGAGAAGCATCCGAAAGCGATTATATTCTACAATTTTGATTACGAGCTTGAGCTTCTGAAGGAAATATTCTCTGGCTACGAAGTCGGGGAATGGAATGGTCACAAACATCAGCCAGTGCCGACTAGCGATGCATGGGTATATTTAGTTCAGTACAATGCCGGGGCTGAAGGATGGAACTGTATTACAACAGACACGATTATATTCTATTCTCAGAATTATTCGTATAAGATTATGGCACAGTCTGCTGGTCGAATAGACAGGATGAATACGCCATATACGGATCTGTATTACTATCATTTGAAATCCAGGTCTGGTATTGATCTTGCCATCAGCAAAGCATTGAAAGATAAGAAAACATTTAATGAAACGAGGTTTGTGAAGTGGTGACAATGATTTATAATCTGTGGATCTTTTTAAAAATTTTATCAATAAAGTTGAAAAGTATGTCTGCGGAAGATTTTTACAGTCTGCTAATAGAGTGTGACTATCAACAGAGATTATACGCAATTTGGTTCAGATATTACATGTGAGGTGTCCAATGGAAAATATCTACAAAGAGGTTGATTTCAAAACCTATTGCAAAACCTGCGAACATAAGGATCTCGAAGAAAAATTTGATCCTTGTAATGACTGTTTGGCAGAACCGATGAACGCAAATTCGGATAAACCTATTTACTGGAAGGAGGCTGAAAATGGTAGATAGTATCTTAGTTAGTGTCGATTTTTCAAACAAAAATGACACTGGAGTAATGGTTGTAGGAAGAAAACGAATGAATCAGTCTGTCGAGATTATCAATGCTTTCCAGGGAGATGAAGCAAGAGAACTTTATGAAAAGCTGGTAACAAAGAAAAAGAAGGAGGGTCAAAAGTGAGTTTTCAATACGATCAATATTTAGCTAGACATCGAGCTAATGTGAAAAGGGGGTTTGACTGGCTTTCTGAAAATTTACCGGGACTTATGACAAATACCCTAACCGCCGGGTGGAATACAGAATTTGCTCATGATCAGTCTAAAAACGAACCGGATGAGTATGAGGCATACGATGCATATTTCTATGGAAATAATCGCTCTTATGAGGTTGTACAGCGATATCAGCGAGCATGGTTACTTCATATTCACAGAAATCCTCATCATTGGCAGCACTGGATTCTTATTCATGATGATATGGAAGATGGCGAACTGGAGACCGTTTTGGAAATGCCATACGATTACATCATCGAGATGATTTGCGATTGGTGGTCATTCAGTTGGCAGAGTGGAAATCTCTATGAGATATTCAAGTGGTACGAGGAACATTCTAAGTATATAAAACTGGCGCAGACAACGAAAATCACAGTCGAGTATATTTTAGACAATATGAAGAAAAAACTTCAGGCATTGCAGTATGCGGATCAATCAGCCATGCAACCTGGAGCTTGATATCTGGAGGAGCTATGAATAGAACGACAAAAATAAACATCTTAGCGTATGCTTCGGAGCCGGACAAGAACTATAAGTACGAGGGTGACATCGTCGATTATAAGGGAAAAAGGTATTTCGTAAGTCTGGCAGAAGAGCGAGTGGAATTTATCGGGATTATTAAGGAGGATGAGTAGAATATGAAAGCAATTAAAGAAAATTGGAAACTGGTACTTATCGTGGCCGCTGGAATTATAGCGGTTATTTTTATGTGTATTTTTGGAATTCAAGGAGCACAAAACAAAGCGTTTGCAATGGAGGAGCAGGTCAATACGGCTGATTCTGACATCAAGGTACAGGAAAAAAGGAGAGTCGATCTTGTATATAATCTGGCTGATTGTGTTAAGCAGTACGATAAGCATGAGGCAGAAACTCTTACTGCTATTGTAGAAGGTCGAGGGAAAACAACCAACCTTGAAAATGTAACCACTGCAATAACGGCTGTTACAGAGGCATATCCAGAATTAAAATCCAATGAAAATTACAAGGAACTGATGAATGAATTGTCCATTACTGAAAATTTAATCGCCGAATATAGAGAAAATTATAACAAGCAGATTAAAGAATACAATCGCTATGTTAGAAAATTTCCTACTCGATTCTTTTTAAATATTTTGGGATATGAAACGCAGCAGTATCAGTACCTTGATTATGGTGCTCCTGTAGATGCGCCTCAAAATTTATTTGGAGATTGATGCCATGAAAAATAGAGTCTTTGATTTTGGAGATTTTGAAATTACTAAGCGTGAGATTCTGGCAAGTATATCCATAATCGCAATGATGCTTCTTATTGGTTTTGTGATTTCTGGGAGAATTTCAAACTATATTCTGGATCGGAACGAAAAGTACAATAAAGCTATTAAAATCGAAAGCTCTGAGCTGTTTGAATATGGGATGATAACCAACGTCGGTTATGCGTTCGTTTATGGAGATTTGAAGGCTGTGGATACTGTTTCATATCCAGAAATTAACGGGGAGTATATGTATATAGAAAAAATAGAGGAACATTACAATATGCATACACGAACCGTCACTACAACCGATTCTAAAGGAAAGACACATACCAAAACTGAAACTTATTGGTCTTGGGACTATGCAGGAAGCGAAGAACAAAGATGTTCGGAAATTACATTTTTAGGACACATCTTCCCATCGAACAAAGTAGAGTTTCCAAGTACCGAACATATTGACACTATAAAAGAATCAAGTCATGTCCGGCATAAGTATTATGGAGTTGATACGGAATATATAGGAACCATATTTACTGAATTGCGGGATAAAACCATATCCGATAATTCTTCATTTTACGAAAACAGCACCATTGAAGAAACTGTTGATTATTTGGAAAGTGATTGGGAACTATGGTTATTCTGGGTGATTTGGATAATTGTTATCGGACTATGCGTATTTGGTTTTTACTATATCGATAACGAATGGATTGAAAACTGAAAGGAGAAAAAGAAATGAAACAGAACATTATTGCAGTAGATTTTGATGGAACTTTATGCGAGAACAAGTGGCCGGAGATCGGTATGCCAAACGAGGAGCTCATCGAGTATCTGAAAAAGAGACAGACTAACGGAGAAAAGCTGATTCTCTGGACATCCAGAAATGAAGAGCAGACCCAAGATGCCGTAGAGTGGTGTAAAAAGTACGGACTGATCTTCGATGCTGTAAATGATAACCTTCCGGAAATCGTGGAAGCATTTGGTGGAAATTGCAGAAAGATATTTGCAAATGAGTACATAGATGACAGAAATCGCTCTATCGGTTCTTGCCGCGAGAGATCAAATCTCGAACGCTGGGCTGAAAATGAAGTAGCTATTGCGTGTCGTAGAGAAAAGCCGGACCGGAAAGACGGAGAATGGGATTACGGTTGTGCTTGCTATGAGAGTGCATTGAAGGCCTTTGGCTCTCTGTGTGAGGACGGTCATTCTGGTTTCAGTATTGGTCTGACTAAGGCTATTCTGAACCGTCTGATCAACAACAAGCCACTTCTTCCAATTGAGGATACCGACGAGGTATGGAGTGATATTTCTGATATGAGTGGTCTGAAGGGAGAAGAGTGTAACTATCAGTGTAAACGCATGTCCTCCTTATTTAAGTACGTGTATGCTGATGGAACAGTTAAGTACAGAGACGTGGATCGCTATCATGGCGTGAACATCAACTGTCCGGATGCTCCATATCACAGTGGACTGATTGATACTGTTATGGACGAACTGTATCCGATCACTATGCCTTATATGCCGGCTGATAGAGCCTTTAAGATTTATACGGAGGATTTCCTTGTAGATCCAGCGAAAGGCGATTACGATACCGTAGGTATTCTGTACGTAATCACTCCGTCCATGGACAAGGTAGCAATTAACAGATATTTTAAAGAAGCTCCGAACGGCTTTGCTGAAATCGACGAAGCGGAGTACAAGGAGCGAAAGGAAGCTGCTAAAGCTCGGATGGAGGCAACCGATGGATCGAAATAGATTTATCCAGTGCATGAAAAGCAACATCGAGTTGTCGGATAAAGAGCGGCGGAGAATTATCAGAAGAAGTGTTGAGAGTCAGCCGTGGAAATTAAAGTGTACGATTGCCATGGAAGAGTTTGCGGAACTTACACAGGCAATCAGTAAACAGATTCGTGGGTATGATAATAGAATTGGACTTTTGGAAGAGATGGCGGATGCTTATATTTGCCTGGAATTCCTTAAGTCCATTTTTAATATTACACCAGAAGAGTTACAAAAAGCTATGGACGTTAAATTACAAAGAGAAAGGAATAAACAGAGATGAGTAAAGAGATTAAAATTGCCGGAAGTATTTCATTTGGAGGAAAGCGCCTTAATGTGTATGGAGATCTGGACGCTCCATTGTTCAAGGCAAAAGATATTAGTCATGCTATCGGCTACAGCAGTGGTAACGAGTGGAGAATGCTTGAGATGTGCGAGGAGGATGAGAAGCTGAAACTACCTTTAGTAGTAGCAGGTCAGAGACGTTCCGTCAATTTTGTGACTGAGAATGGTCTGTATAACATTCTTGCTCAGAGCCGCATGGAAATTGCGAGATCCTGGAGACGTGTGGTTCATGACGAACTTATTAACATGCGAAAAGAGAAAGGCAGAAACATTGCTGAGCAGTTCGAAGAGTGGGATCACGCTATGGATAACATTTACTTCGATGAGGAAACCGGTCAGCTTATGCAGTCAGTTACGATTCCTGGTGGAGATGTGATCCAGATTCCTTATGAGAAGGAAGAGTAGTCTAAGATAATGATACCGGGATCTATGCAATAACGATCAAGGAACGCATAGAATTTCCAGATGGGGTGGGCGTCTGGAAATTTGGAAAGGGGAACAAAAATGATTAACAAATTAGAAAATTGGAGAGAGATAACAAAGGGTTTATATAGATATGTTGTTGCGGCTAATTGCTGTTATGAAATTCACGTAATGTATCACGCAAAAGAGACTGATATTTTAACGGCTAACGCACATCTCTATATCGTGGGTGATTGGACCAGTTTGACCAGTAAAGATAATTCAAAATTTTTTAAAAGGGAATTATTACTAAGCGGGCCATTATGTGCATGTTTAGAGAAAGCCGTAGAAGACGAAAAGGAGATGAGAGAGTAATGATTAAATTAGAGCATATAGTTCTGGCAAGTCCGGAACAGATGAAATTTATTATTGAAGGCATGAGAAACCCGATGAACAGCTGGGGGAAGAGTGATAGTGAGTATGAAACTGCTGGATTCGATCTTGGAGAGAATGATCGCTCACTCATGCAACGCTTAGCTAACGCTGGTACAGATCATAGAAAATTTATGAGAATGTCGCCGGTGTACGTAAGGATCACAGCACCGTTATATTGGTGGAAAGAATTTGATACTTACAAAGTCGGAACTGTTGCCAACAGCTGTAGTACCATGCATAAAATCCAGGCTAAGGAATTTACAATGGATGATTTCAGTTGTGAGCATCTCGATATCCGCACCAAAGCATTACTGGAAGAAACAATAAAGGCATTAAACGATTATCGAAAATTATACATTGAATATAACGCAGATGATTTTGAGATTAAAGGGTGCCCGAGCAAGAAAGATATTTGGTGGCAGATGATTCAGCTTCTCCCGAGCAGCTATAATCAGACACGCAATGTCATGATGAATTATGAAGTTCTGGCAAATATTTATAAGAGCCGTCGAGGACATAAGCTGGATGAGTGGTGTGATTTCTGTAAGTGGATCGAGACACTGCCATATTCTGAGATTATTATGTCTTCATCCGGTTTAGATCTCAATTCAATTAACGCATTACAGGGAGCGGCTAGAAATAGTAGCAAGGGTTATATCTATAAAAGAAAAACAGAGGATTGAACAGTGAAAAGGATGGTTAAAGTAAAAGATATTTTACCGCTTGTAAAGTGGAACGATGTTCGACTCGTGTTGGGTGAAGAGGATGAAATTTGTTTACTCAGAAAAGAGTTTATCACCGAGACCCTTTCTGACAATATTTTAGAAATGACGGTTACCGGAATTGAGAATGATGAATCCATTTCAGATACGGTCAATATCTATGTGTTCGGTTATAAAACGGAGGATTAAATTTATGCATTTTACAGTTATTCAGATTATTATCATGTTTCTTATCGGCTACGTATGCTTGTACGCATTGATCGACAGGGTTATGAAGTGTATCGAACACTGTGCTACAGCAAGAGCATACGGACGGTTCAGAGAAGCCGGAGCCACAATGAAAATGGATGATGTAGCAGCTGGTATCGCAAAATCAAAAGAGGAGAAGCGCAATGTTGAGAAGAGACTTGATTAAGAATAAGATCTACGGAATTATATTTATCGTACTTGGAGCGTTGACAATCCCGATCGAGTGGGATGCAACGTTCTTTTTATTTGCCTTGATGGTTGGCATTTTGCTCTTTGTATCGAGAGAAAACTGCATTATGGATTAAGGAGGCGGCGGTATGGGCCGGGCTGAGAGGAGAAGAGCACAGAAGTGCGAGCAGAAAGCTAAGACCGCTACATACAATCTGACGAGAGCGCAATTAGATGCCCTGGTTCGAGAAAAGATATCTGGTGAACTGGATAGAGTTAAGCAGGAGGCTACGAATGATGCTATCAATCAGGCGATGATTCTTCTGCTTACTCTGCCGCTTGAAGTGCTGATGGATCATTATTGGCCGAAGACATATGTGAAGAAGATTCCAGAGTTTACAGAGCATGTTCTCGAATATTATGAGAGGTGGCAAAACGATGAGTTGGATATGGATAAGCTCAAAGAAGATCTTTGGGTATATGGCGGCGTGCGATTAGAAGAAGTGGAGGGCAAGTAGATGGGATATTTAATTTTAGGAATTATTGTCCTGGCAGCTATTCTTATTTTCGGTGGATATATAGTTCTGTCCGTTATAAATGCTGCAATGTGGATGAACGATTCCATGAGATGGGGAGGTAGAGATGACAGCTAAGGATGACAGAAAAAATGCAGAGGGTTACAATGATCCGACAGCTTACAATGCGATTAAGAATGTGGAGCAGGAACAGGACAAGGATGACATGAGATTTCATCAGTTACTGAACACCCTGTTTTCACTTTGCGAATTGGCGGATTTCCATATCGAGGGACGAGTTGTATTGAAGGATAAAAGAACTGGAAAGGTTTGGAGGTAGGCGAGATGAAAATCTGTAAAGTAAGACCGGATCACTCAACCTGTTCTGCTTGTGTAGCAACTCAAGAAATGTTCAACGTGGTTGACGATTGCAGTAGATGTAAATTAAATACTGATACTTATGAATTATTGCAGATCGGAACTGGATTTTGGAGCGGGGACTACGCGATGGTTCAAAAGGGAGGCAAAATTACGAAAGTATCATTAAACCGTGTTTATGACGTAAAGGAGAATTTATGATGACCATGGAAGAATTACAGAAAGCGTGTGAAACGTTGGCAGAGGCGTGGAACAAAACTTTGGAGTCGATGGAGAAACTGGCTAAAGCTTTGAGTGATGCCTTCGGGCGTATGTATGATTCCGAGGAATCGAATCGTAAAATTCGCACCGGTCGGAAGTCAAAATCTGTAAAGCGTGTGCCGGATGTTAAGATGTCTACGTACAATTATAAGCCTGTTGTGAAGCGCAATTTGCCCTATCAGAGACGGAATTTCTGACCGATTTCAGCTAATCTAGGTTAAAAATCTTTGTAGTAACAGGTCATTTTTCTGCCCACTTTTTGGTTTTAGGATTTGACCAAATCCCGGATATTTTTGACCAGAACTGAAAAATCGGTGTCAATTTGGAGAAAATTTATGAATTTTGGTCAAATTTCTGGCCATTTGCCCGGTTTTGCCCACTTTCAAAAACCCGGATTTGACCAGCAAAAACCCAGTATTTATGCGGGTTTGCGGGCTTTCTGCCCACTTTCCCACTTTTAATACTAAACTATTATGATAGAAAGTTTAAAAATATATAGTAATAGGCGAATAAAAGTGGGTTTTTGACCAGAAGCAAGAAAGAGGTGATTTTATGACTTACGATAAGAAATTGGTCGAGGATTGGTTGTGCGAACATTTTCCGTATCATTTACGAGTGAATAAAGATATTCCGAATGGTGCACATGTGACGATGAAAAATGAAATCGCCATATCACAAGAATGGCTATGGGTTGATAATCCGCCGTATCAATCTTTTGAAGATGTGATGTTCGGTTATACCATTCCTAGGGATTTTTATTCAGGTGCCGGAGCTTCGTATTGTGGATATCCATTTGGTGGATTGTATCCGATAGGAGGTTTGCCGTGAATGTAAAGAGAAAGGTAACATGGAAAGATATTTTCAATAATTTCAAATCGGTGTATCCGCGGTTATCGAAAGAAGCCCAGGATTACCGTCCGTACAACTACATGAGCATTGTCGTATATTTGGAAGATGGAACCAAGGTTATTTACGATGATATGGCAAAGCGTGCTAAGATGCTTGTGGCATAGGATCCTGCTACAGAATCCACTTTCCATTTTGTGTGCTTCATGCTATACTATAAGAGCCACACAATCTAATAATGAAATCGCGTTCGAGGGAATAACTTTGGTAAAAAGTGTATTCTCTTTTACTCGTACCCTTGAACGGCGAAGAGGATTGTGTGGCAACAATAAGAGATGCGCTTTTTCGGTGCGTCTCTCAAATTGGGGCGCACTTTTTATTTGCCCTAAATTCCTACTTGAGTATGGAAAGGGTGATTGTATGGGAACGAAATCGAATAAAAATATTTCGGGTGTCATAGGAGCAATCGGAGCCGTTGGCGGTTTGATTACTGCGGTTACACCTTTGGTTGAAAAAGCAATAGATAATGCTCAGAATAAGCCGACTGAGAAAATAGATACGAAAGTTATTATTCCAGAATTATATCGTAAGGGGTTTCCGATAGATTTGGAACAGGCAGAAGAATTACTGACAGAACGTGGCTTGAAAGTTTCAAAGAGTAAGCTTCGTATGAAAGAAGCCGATCCAAAGTATCGCGATTACGAGGATACCCAAGTCATAGACTCAAATCCTAAGCAGGGCGCTAAGGTGAAAGTCGGTACAACTGTTTGTCTGAGATACATAACGGCTGAAGTTATCGAGGAGAGCCAAAAGATATTTGATGATGACGTTCGTATTAAACAGGAGGCTAAAGAACAGAAGGCCGCTGAGAAGCAGGAGAAGAAAGAACGTTTGAAAGAAAGTGTTTCTGAAACTATGGATTCTGCTAAGAGTGGTTTAGGAAAGATATTTAAGAAAGATCGAAAAGCTATAGAAGCTGAGAAAGGAGAAACGATAGATGAGTAAAGGTGGAAAGAAAAAGCGTAGCACGGCTGGGTTAATCCTTGATGTGATTCTTACATTGTGTACCGGTGGCTTATGGTTGATTTGGATACTGATCCGGTATTTAAGAAATAACAGCTGACAACTACATATTTGGACAGAGATGCTTAATCGTGTCTCTGTCTTTTTTTTTATGCTCTTTTTTGCGCGCGAAAAAAACATGCCCTTTTATGAAGAGAGAGGATAAATAGGCATTTTTATTAAATACCACATCCTCTTTTGAGTTTTTAGAAAATTGAAAGGAGACTCCATTATGTTGGAAAATAAGTTCCAGGCAAATTTGATCAAGGAACTGAAAGAAAGATTTCCGGGTTGTATCGTGATGAAAAATGACCCGACCTACATTCAGGGAATTCCAGATTTGCTGGTTCTTCACAAAGACAAATGGGCTTCCTTAGAATGTAAAAAAAGCGCTGGCGCAAAGAAGCAGCCGAATCAGGAATATTATGTGGATCGTATGAATCAGATGTCGTTTTCAAGATTTATATGTCCAGAGAATAAAGAGGAGGTACTGGATGAACTTCAACAATCATTCGAACCTTGAAGGACAACACGCCTTTCTTGGTGCCAGTAAATATCACTGGATAAATTATGGTGAGGATAAAGTTGCGGAAGCATATCGAAATTTCCTTGCCACACAAAAAGGAACTGTATTACATGCATTTGCCGCACAGTGCATCATGCTCAATCAGAAATTACCAAAATCGAAGCAGACATTAAATATGTATGTGAATGATGCCATCGGCTTTAAAATGACACCGGAGCAGATCCTTTACTATTCCGATAATTGTTTTGGTACAGCCGATGCGATTTTGTTTCGGAATAACTTCTTAAGAATTCACGATTTGAAGACCGGAAAGATTCCGGCGCACATGGAGCAGCTTGAAATATATGCCGCTCTTTTTTGTTTGGAATATAAAGTGAAGCCTGGGGATATTGAAATGGAATTGAGAATCTATCAGAACAATGAAATTCTGTATCATAACCCAACGGCTGAAGATATTGTTCCAATCATGGACCGAATTATTACTTTTGATAAGGTGATTAAGAAAATCAGAGAACAGGAGGGGTAAGCTATGAATTCCATTGTGGAAGATATTTTAATGCATTATGGTATGCCACGGCGTTCTGGGCGTTACCCTTATGGTTCTGGAGAGAATCCATATCAGCATAGCGGTGATTTTCTTAGTCGTGTTCAGGAATTAAAAAAATCCGGAATGAGCGAAACAGACATTGCTAAGAATATGGGTTTGACTACCACACAGCTTCGTACTCAGATGAGCCTTGCTAAAGATGAACGTCGTGCTCTTCAGGTAGCAACAGCAAAGGGTCTTCGTGAAAAAGGTTACAGTTTAAATGAAATTGCCGATAAGATGGGATTTGCTAATGACTCGTCTGTCCGCTCTTTATTGAACGAAACTTCGGAAAACAGAATGAACCAGGCTAAGGCCACTGCAGATGTTCTGCGAAAACTCATTGAAGAAAAGGGAATGATCGATGTCGGAACCGGCGTTGAAAGAGAACTTGGCGTGTCAAAAGAAAAACTAAACCAGGCTCTTTATATGCTGGAATTGGAAGGTTATCCGATTTATGGCGGCGGCGTTCCACAGGTTACCAATCCTGGAAAGCAGACCAATATCAAGGTCATTTGTCCACCGGGAACCGAGCACAAAGATATTTATGACTTCGAGAATGTCCATTCTGTAAGAGACTACATCTCCTATGACAATGGGGAGTCTTTCAGAAAATCTTTTGAGTATCCGGCCAGCATGGATTCAAAGCGCTTGCAGATCCGCTATGCCGATCAAGGTGGCGTTGATAAGGATGGTGTAATTGAACTCCGTAGAGGCGTGAAAGACCTGTCTTTAGGTGATTCTCATTATGCACAGGTCCGTATTATGGTTGACGGAACTCACTACCTTAAAGGTATGGCTGTTTACTCTGATAATATGCCGGATGGCGTTGATGTGATTTTCAACACTAATAAAAAGTCTGGCACTCCTACAAAAGATGTTCTCAAGAAAATTAAGGATGATCCAGATAATCCGTTTGGTTCCCTGATTAAGGAGCATGGAGGTCAGAGCTATTACGATGATCCAAAGGGTAAGTATACAGATCCTGTAACCGGAAAAAAACAGTCTCTTTCTCTGATCAATAAGAGAGCAGAAGAAGGCGATTGGGGTGAATGGAGTAAGACACTTCCGTCACAGTTTCTTTCTAAGCAGAGTTTGACACTTATCAAAAAGCAGTTAGGTTTGGCAAAAGCTGATAAGCAGGCAGAATATGATGAAATCTGTTCATTAACAAACCCCACTGTAAAGAAGGCTCTGTTAAAATCATTTGCTGACGATTGCGATGCGGCCGCCGTACATTTGCAGGCAGCGGCGTTACCTCGTCAGAAGTACCAGGTAATTCTCCCATTAACAACAATCAAAGACAATGAGGTATATGCTCCGAACTACAAAGATGGAGAAACAGTTGCGTTGATTCGATACCCGCATGGTGGAACTTTTGAGATTCCTATTCTGAAGGTCAACAATAAGCTGGCTGAAGGAAAGAGCGTTCTCGGAAACACACCGGCAGATGCGATTGGTATCAATAAGAAGAATGCGGACCGTTTATCTGGAGCGGACTTTGATGGCGATACCGTAATGGTAATTCCTTGCAACTCCACCAAGAGTAAGGTAAAGATTACCTCCACTTCTCCATTAAAAGGTTTGGAAGGTTTTGATACCAAGGATGCTTATGGTGGAACAGTTAAGAAGGATGCTGATGGTGTAGATCATTATTATCGTAATGGTAAAGAGTATAAGATTATGAGAAATACTCAGACAGAAATGGGTAAAGTATCGAATCTGATTACTGATATGACTCTGAAGGGAGCCACACAGGATGAATTAGCGAGAGCAGTTCGTCACAGTATGGTTGTAATTGATGCCGAGAAACACAAACTGGATTATAAGCAGAGTGAAATCGATAACGGTATCGCTTCTCTTAAGAAGAAGTATCAGGGAAATGTGGATTCAGAAGGTCGTTACCATGAAGGTGCATCTACCCTCATTTCAAGAGCAAAATCTGAGACACAGGTTCTTAAGAGAAAAGGTTCCCCGACAATCAATGAAGATGGTTCTTTGTCATACAAGTCTGTTAAGGAAGAGTATGTCGATAAGAATGGAAAAATTCAGGTGAGAACTCAGAAGAGTACAAAGATGGCTGAAACAAAAGATGCCCGTACACTTTCTTCAGGTACCCCCCAGGAAGAAGCTTATGCCGATTATGCAAATTCTATGAAGTCTTTAGCTAACCAGGCTCGTAGGGAGATGATGAGTACAGGTAAAATTGCTTATTCTGCGTCTGCTAAGGCAACTTATTCTGAAGAAGTAAACTCTTTAAATGCTAAGCTGGATTTGGCTTTGGCAAATGCTCCTAGAGAGAGGCAGGCTCAGACAATGGCGAATGCTACTGTTGCGGCTAAGAGAAAAGACAATCCGGATATGACAAAAGCAGAAGTTAAGAAGGCAAGTCAGCAGGCTCTGGCACAGGCAAGGAGTTCTGTTGGGGCTAAGAGATCTAACATCGAAATTACGGATAAAGAATGGGAAGCCATTCAGGCCGGAGCAATTTCTGAGAACAAGCTTACGCAAATTCTGAATAACACGAATACCGATACTATTCGTCAGAGAGCGACTCCTCGTGCAAGCACTGCTCTGAGCACAGCTAAACAGAATCGTATCGCTGCACTTAGCGCATCTGGCTACAGCACTTCAGAGATTGCGGAAGCTCTTGGGGTTTCTTCTTCGACAGTTTCTAAGTATTTGAATGGAAAGGAGTGAACTAAGTAAGATGAGATTTGCGCTTACAACTTTTGATAATCCTTATGATCCGTTTGAACAGTTCACTCAATGGTTCATGTTCGATGAAGAAAAAGGTTATCACACAACTGCTTACCTTGGTCGAATTGCTCGAACATCGGATCAATTATCAGATGAAGAGAACAATAAGGAAGTAGAGCGAGCTATTGATGAGATAATCCGTTATGATTTTCAGAACATCTATCGAAAGATTACAAGTAAATCAGAAACAAAAGAACATAAAGAAAAAGCTTCCTAAAAGTGATTTCGTCGGCATATCAAAAGCCGAAACCACCGTGCATAACTAAAAGGGGTATAGGGGGGTGTCTAAAAAAACATACCCCCACCCATATCGCGGCGGTCTTTAAAATTTCCCCGGAGGGCATTTTTAGGGAGCCTTTTCAGCTGTTCTAGTGTTTACAAGGGTCTATAACTCATGATATTTGACAACGGTTTCTGTGGGATCGGCTCAAAGTTAGTTCTCCTTTCGTTGAGTAGCATTGTCATGATTTGTAGGTCCTTTTAAATACTGGAAAAGTATGTGAGAACTATCACAGAAATAACGAACAACTAAATGGAAGGAGGCATCAACTTTGAGGAAAGCAAAGCAATCCGAGTCTTCTAGGATGATGCGTCCAGCATTAACGCCAGAAGCGAGAGAAAATCAGCTTGTTTCATTGGCGGTTGACTTGGCTGAAAAGCAGTTACGAGAGGGAACAGCTTCGTCGCAGGTGATTACTCACTATTTGAAGCTCGGTTCAACGAAAGAAAGAATTGAAAAAGAGATTTTGGAAAAACAGAAGGAACTGATAGAGGCGAAGACTCAGAATCTGAAATCCATTGAAAATTCGGAAAAGCTGTATGCTGATGCATTAAAGGCATTTCGTGGTTATAGCGGTCATGGAGATGAGGTGGATGATGCTTAAATGTTATTCAGAACTCTTGCGACTTACAACCTTTAAGGAACGATACGAGTATCTTCGTTTGGATGGAGTGGTTGGTGAAGAGACATTCGGATTTGATAGGTATCTTAATCAGATATTTTACAATTCTCAAGAATGGAAGGACATTCGGAGAAAAATTATTATTCGTGATAATGGATGTGATCTCGGATTGGATGGATATGAGATTCGTGGAAAGATTCTTATTCATCATATGAACCCAATAAGGCAGCAAGACATATTGTTGCGGACTGATTTGGTTCTGAATCCAGAGTATCTGATCGCAACAACTTTATCGACCCACAATGCTATACATTATGGAGATGAGAAACTACTTTTAACAGTTCCAAATGAACGACGAAAAAATGATACATGCCCATGGAGGCATTAGGAGGAAAATTATGGAAGGAAACAAGAAGCCACTTATGGGTGCAGTGGTAAATTGTATGAATTTGAACATTCGCAAAGATCCGACGCAGGCATCAAGATCGTTAGGCATTATCGGTTCGGATACAGTTGTAACGGTTTGTGATGAAGAGTCTGTTTCTGGTTTTTATAAAGTTAAGACCGGAGACGGTATCATTGGGTATTGTATGAGCGAGTTTATAAAACTCTGTTAGATGGGGGTGCGATCATGAATATTACAGATAGTGTACTGACATCAATCAAGAAATTACTCGGAATCGCAGAGGAGTATGAACATTTCGATGCGGATTTGATCATGCACATCAATTCTGTGTTCTCGATTCTTACACAGCTTGGTGTCGGCCCATCCAAAGGTTTCATGATCGAAGATAAGAATGCAACATGGAAAGATTTCATTTCTGATGAATCCAAATACATGCTTGTCAAATCTTATATGCATTTGAAGGTTAAACTTCTTTTCGATCCGCCGCTTAGTTCGGACGTTCTGAAGTGTTATAAAACACAAATCAGCGAGTACGAATGGCGTTTAAATGTTGCTGCGGAAAACGATGACGCCGATCCAGATGAGCCTGAGCATTATTCCGGATCATATGAAGTTACACCAAAGGCGCATCGGACTCAAACTTTGGATACGTCTGGAAAAGTGCTTAGTGAAGACCTTGTGATTCATGAAGTTCCGTATTATCAGACATCCAATGCCAGTGGAGGTGTTACCAGTTACATCGCAAAGGAGGGAGATTCAAAATGAATAACGCCTATTTAGCACACCATGGAATTCTTGGAATGAAATGGGGAGTTCGAAGATCGGAGGCACAGCTTGCCAGAGCCAGGGGATACTCTTCCAAGCCCTCAGACGATAAGAATGAGGTAGCAGCACGTAAGGTTGCTGTTAAGAATCGGCGAACAATGTCCGATTCCGATCTGAAGAAGAGAATTGAGAGACTTAAATTAGAACGCGAGTTTAAGAATCTTACAGAAGACGACATCGCACCTGGCAGAAAGTATGTGTCAGAAATTCTTTCTGCATCCGGAAAGAAAGCGTTGACTATGGCTGCGGCCGGAGCAATGACTTATGCCGTCAAGACTGCAATGACAAAGGAATTCAATCTTAAAGAGGCTGCACAGTACATTGCTGCAAACCCAAATAAGAAGAAGTAGGAGAAGAAAATAATGGCGTTATCGAACACTGCCGTCCCGAAATACTACGGCATGTTTCGTGATGCCGTAATTCGTGGCGAAATTCCGGTATGTCGAGAAATCGAGATGGAGATGAACCGAATCGATGATCTCATTGCGAATCCGGGAATTTATTACGATGACCAAGCAGTAGAAGGCTTTATCAGCTATTGCGAAAATGAGCTTACTTTAACTGACGGTTCTGATTTGAAACTGCTTGACACATTTAAAGTTTGGGCTGAGCAGATTTTCGGCTGGTACTATTTTGTTGAGAGAAGTGTATACGAACCTTATGAGGATGGTCATGGCGGACATTACGTCACCAAGTCTATCCGAAAAAGGTTAGTTAATAAGCAATATCTCATAGTGGCCAGAGGAGCCGCAAAGTCAATGTATGGTTCATGCTTGCAGAATTTCTTCTTAAATGTTGACGTCACAACGACACATCAGATAACCACAGCTCCGACGATGAAGCAGGCAGAAGAGGTGTTGTCACCGATTCGAACCGCTATTACCAGATCAAGAGGACCTTTCTATAAGTTCCTCACAGAAGGATCGTTGCAGAACACGACCGGATCAAAGGCAAATCGAATGAAATTGGCATCCACTAAGAAAGGAATTGAAAACTTCCTTACTGGATCGCTTCTTGAAATTCGTCCAATGAGGATTGACAAACTTCAGGGACTTCAGCTAAAAGTGGCGACGGTTGACGAATGGCTTTCTGGTGACATTCGAGAAGATGTAATCGGAGCAATCGAACAGGGTGCATCGAAGGTCAACGACTACCTTATCGTTGCGATCAGTTCAGAGGGTACTGTCCGTAACGGTGCTGGTGATACAATCAAAATGGAATTGATGGACATTCTAAAAGGGGATTATGTCAATCCGCACGTATCGATCTGGTGGTATAAGCTGGATTCTATTGACGAGGTTGCCGATCCAGATAAATGGTTGAAAGCAAATCCGAATCTGGGAAAGACTGTGTCTTATGAAACCTATCAGCTGGATGTTGAGAGAGCAGAAAAGGCTCCGGCAGCCAGAAACGATATTTTGGCTAAGCGATTCGGACTTCCTATGGAGGGATACACATATTACTTTACATATGAAGAAACTCTTCCACATCGCCATCGAGATTATTGGCAGATGCCATGTTCTTTAGGAGCCGATCTATCACAAGGCGACGATTTCTGTGCATTCACATTTTTATTTCCATTGTCAAATGGATCGTTCGGTGTCAAAACCAGAAACTACATTTCATCATCGACTCTTATGAAACTCCCAGCAGCAATGAGGATTAAATACGATCAGTTTATGAAAGAGGGGAGTCTTATTGTGTTGGAAGGAACGGTTCTTGACATGATGGAAGTATATGAGGATTTGGATAATCACATTATTGAATGCGGATACGACGTACGATGCTTTGGTTACGACCCATACAATGCAAAGGAATTTGTTGAACGTTGGGCTAGTGAAAATGGACCGTTCGGGATTGAAAAAGTTATCCAGGGCGCTAAGACAGAATCCGTCCCACTTGGCGAATTGAAGAAACTCTCAGAAGAGAGGATGCTTCTCTTTGATGAAGACTTGATGACATTTGCTATGGGAAACTGTATTACTCTGGAAGATACTAACGGGAATCGTAAATTGCTGAAAAAGCGGTATGAGCAAAAAATTGATGCCGTTGCAGCAATGATGGATGCGTACATCGCATTCAAGGCAAATCGAGAAGCATTCGAGTAGGGGGATAAAGATGCCAGTAGCAAAGTTAATTGATTACTCTTCTGTATTACGACCCTATACCGTCAGAAAAGTAGCTCATATCGAATCAAGTGATAATTTGATGCATTATGGAATAAAGGGTATGAAATGGGGAGTTCGGAGAACGAAAGAACAATTAGCTCATGACAGAAGCTCCATTCAGGCAAGGATGAATAACCAGTTGCGAACACCTGTAAAAGCTTCAAATGGAATACTGGTTACACGTTTTTCAGATCATGCCCTTGACAGAACACAAACCGAATCAAGGCCAGTAACCGTTGAAGGAATTTTGGACGCATTGAAAAATCCGTTGAATCATGGTAGCATTAAAACAAAAACAGATAACCTTGGACGACCAAGTCAGCAGTTTATAGGGAAATCTGCGACAGTAGCAGTGAATCCTGAAAATGGAACCATAACAACTACTTGGTGTACAGGAAGTAGAACGAAGCGTAAATATTTAAAGAAAGGGTGAGCGTATGTTCAGTGAAGAAGAAATAAACCTTATGCGGCAACTTGGATTGGACTGCGATTTTAACGGTTTATCTGAGACCGATGAATATTGGGCAGACATAGAAGAAAAGGTTGGGAATTTCCTGACACTGAAGTGTTTAGACGAGCATTATACTCCCGATAGTAACGGAATCATATGCGAATCTATACTGAACAAAATACCGGTGTAAAATTACTGTAGACCTCTTAAGAAAAGGGGTCTTTTTTTTTTGCCTATTTTTAGGAGGTGAGAATTCAAAATGGATTTATCATTAAGTTCCAGGTTTAAAAATGCCTGGAATGCTTTTCGCAATAGAGCCCCTACCATGATGTCCCAGAATATCGGTTCGGGTTATTCATATCGTCCTGATCGTTTTCGCCTTACCAGAGGAAACGAAAGATCGATAGTCACGTCCGTATACAATAGAATCGCTTTAGACGTAGCCGCCATCAACATTCAGCACGTTCAGTTGGATGATGAAGGGCGGTTTTTAAATGTTATAAAAAGCGGTTTAAACGAATGTTTGTCGTTGGAAGCCAATCTTGATCAGACTGGTAGGGCATTTATCCAAGATGTTGTTATGTCCATGATGGATGAAGGCTGTGTAGCAATCGTTCCTGTGGATACCGATGATGATCCAGACGACACAAAAGGATATCAGATTCTTTCGATGCGAGTTGGTCGAATTCGTGACTGGTATCCTCGTCACGTCCGTGTTGAGGTATACAATGAAAATACTGGGCGAAAACAAGAAATTGTTGTTCCGAAATATACGGTTGCTATCGTGGAAAATCCACTGTATGCGGTAATTAACGAGCCGAATTCGACGATGCAGAGGCTTATTCGAAAATTGAATTTGCTAGATGCTGTCGATGAACAGAGCAGCTCCGGCAAGTTGGATTTGATCATTCAGCTACCTTATGTAATTAAATCAGAGGCAAGACGTAAGCAGGCTGAGCAGCGGCGCAAAGATATCGAGCAGCAGTTGTCCGGTTCTAAGTATGGCATTGCTTATACCGATGGAACAGAGAGAATCACGCAGTTGAATCGTTCTTTGGAAAACAATCTAATGAAGCAGATCGAATACTTAACGAGTATGCTTTACAGCCAGTTAGGAATCACTCAGAGCATCTTAGATGGTACCGCAGACGAGAAGACTATGCTGAATTACTACAATCGGACGATTGAACCAATCATTTCTGCAATCGTCGATGAGATGAAGCGGAAATTCTTAACGAAAACTGCCCGGTCACAGAACAAATCGATCATGTTCTTCAGAGATCCATTTAAGCTTGTGCCATTAGCGGATCTTGCTGAAATTTCTGATAAATTTACTAGAAATGAAATTGCTACTTCAAATGAAATTAGACAGAAGATTGGTTGGAAACCATCTACTGATCCTAAGGCTGATGAATTGAGAAATAGTAACTTAAGTGAACCTAATGCTGGCGGTTCTGTATCGGATACCATAAATGGTGATGAAACTGAATCCGGCGACACCAGCGCTTATGATTCCCTGGTCAATGAGGTGCTTGATACCATTTCTGCACAGATTGACGACATCATTGGTAATTATACGTCTGACGGCGATGAGGAGGGAGATGATTCTTAATGAATGAACCTAAAGTTGCGGTTCTTAGACATTATGCATCGCCCTATTACGACCCTCAGAAAGCTCATGAGTATTATATGCGTACCAGAGAACTAAAGGGGCGTTCTACTACATCGCTGAATGATGAGGGAAAGAAGATTTGGTCTTATACAAAAAATAACATCAAATCTGAAAAGACTGCAAAGGTCAAAGAAGAGCAGGAGAAGCGAGATCAAAAGATTACGGAACTTCGTGCAAAAGCGGATGCTACGAAAAAACAGATATCTTCTCGATTGAAAGAACTGAATGAAGCTTTAACCCAAAATGCTTCCGATAGGAAGAAAAGCATCGATACTGATAAAGATTCTGATTTGGAAGAAATTGAAAAGGAATCATCTAGCGAGAAGGAACGAATCGATAATAAAAAGAATGCCGAAATCGAGCGTTTGATGGCAATAGAAATTCCATCAGGATTATCCAAGGCTGAGAGATCTAAGCGGGTTGCTGAAAGAACCGCAAAGATTGCAAAGCTTAGAAACGATGCGAAATCTGACAAAGCAAAAATCAGTAGCGATGCGAAATCTGATAAAGCGGATATTCGAACCGATGCAACAAATAAGAAGGCAAAAGTGTCATCCGACACAAAAGAAGAAAAAGCAGAGAATCAAGCTAATGCCAAGAGTGAGCGAGCAAAAGTTAGCTCTGAGCTGAAAGCCGCGGTTAAATCGGTCAGAGAGGCTTATAAAGCAGCGAAAGTCGATCTCGATTCCCGATATGAACAAACGTATCAGGATGAATTCGATAAAATTCAATCAGAGTATAAGAAAGTAAAGAAATCTAAGAAAAAGTCTTCCAGTTCATCAAAGAAGACATCTCATCCGTTATCGTACTATATCAGAAAATAGAGGAGGAAAATCAAAATGAAGTATGACTTTGGTGGCTGGGCCACTAGAAACGATCTTCAGTGTGCCGATGGAAGAATCATTAAAAAAGACGCTTTCAAAGGGCAGAACGGGCAGACTGTCCCGTTAGTATGGATGCATAATCATGCCGATCCGGCGAACGTGCTTGGATTAGCCCATCTCGAAAATAGAGATGAAGGAGTTTATGCGTTCTGTGAATTTAATGATACAGAATCAGGAAAGACTGCACGGGAACTTGTAAAACATGGCGACGTACAGTCTCTTTCTATCTTTGCCAATCAGCTTAAACAGGCTGGACACGATGTTGTTCATGGCATCATCAGAGAAGTAAGTCTGGTATTAGCCGGTGCAAATCCAGGAGCATTTATCGATGATGTGGTGATGCATGGCGATGGCGAAACCGGTATTGTCATTGGCTATAATGAAATGATCATGGGTCAGTTGGAGCATTCCGCAGATAAGCCGGATAAAAAGAAGGAAAAAGAAAAAATCGAGCCTAATGACAAATCAGATAGTGGAGAGAAAAAAGACGATAAGGTTGAGACTATCGAAGACATTTTTAAATCCATGAACGAGAAACAGCAGACAGCCGTTTTCGCCATGATGGCTGAATTCGTAGACAAAGAAAATCCTAAAAAAGAGGATGATGAATCTAAAGGAGGAGATGACAATATGAAACACAACGTTTTTGACACTGACAAGCGCGATGATAAGAGCTTTCTGTCTCACGCAGACCAGGAGGAAATCCTTAAGCTGGCAAAGACAAGCCAGGTAGGAACATTCCAGACCGCGCTGGAGATCTATGCTAATGAGAATGCACTTCAGCATGATGCTCTTGCAAGCGGATTTGCTCAGACAGGAGATGGCAATGTAACACTTCTGTTCCCGGAATACAAGGATGTACGTCCTGGTGCACCGGAGCTGATTACTAACGACCAGGGTTGGATCACAACTGTAATGAATAAAGTTCATAAGAGTCCGATTTCCAGAATCAGAACTAGCCAGGTAGATATCCGTAACATCGATGCTCTTAAGGCTAAAGGCTATACTAAGGGAAAACAGAAGAAGCAGACTGGCAACTTCAAGCTGGTTCGCAGAACTACCGACCCTCAGACTGTGTATGTAAAGAGTGCGCTGCATAGAGATGATATCATCGACATCACCGATTTCGACTATGTGGCATACCTGTACAACATCGACCGCCTGATGCTCAATGAAGAGCTGGCAACTGCAATCATGCTGGGTGATGGCAGAGACGACGGGGATGAAGGCAAGATTTCTCCGGATCACATCAGACCGATTTGGCTGGATGATGATCTGTACACCATTCACGTTGATCTCGATGTCGCAGCTGCTAAGAAAGAACTTCAGGGAACCAATACCGCGGCTAACTTTGGTGAGAACTACATCATCGCAGAGGCCATGATCAATACCGTTCTGTATGCAAGAGAGGATTATAAGGGCACCGGTACCCCGGATCTGTTCATTACTCCTCATATGCTGAATCAGATGCTCCTGGCAAGAGACATCAACGGAAGACGTATTTACTCTTCCAAGACCGAACTTGCCACTGCACTGAATGTTGGCAGTATCAATACTGCGGAGCAGTTTGAGGGTAAGACCAGAACCACTTCCGACAGCAAAAAGAAGAAGCTGGTTGCCATTATCGCAAATCTGGCTGATTACTCCCTCGGTGCAACCAAGGGCGGAGAGGTTACTCACTTCACTCAGTTCGATATCGACTTCAACCAGGAGAAATCCCTGCTTGAGACCAGATGCTCTGGTGCTCTTACTCGTGTATACTCTGCAATCGCAATCGAAGAGGATGTAACAACTGCTTCTTCCGGTTCCGAGGATCACACAGCCTAAAGTCTTAAAGGAGAAAATTCAAAATGAGTAAATTTTACGGAGCAATCGGCTATTCCGTAACAGAGGAAATTCGACCTGGTGTCTGGGGAGAGAAGATTACAGTTCGTGACTACTACGGAGACGTTATTCGGAATACTCGACAGTATCAGAGTTCAGATAACCTCAACGACAATCTCAATGTGTCGAATGAGTTCAGCATCGTAGCCGATCCGTTTGCTTATGCGAATTTTCATTCGATGAGATTTATCGAGTATATGGGGGCTAAATGGAAAATTTCAAATGTTGAAGTTCAGTATCCCCGTTTAATATTGACCGTTGGAGGTGTCTACAATGAGCAGACGACTGAAACTGCATAATGCTTTATGCGACATCCTCTCGTGTCCAAACAAAGGACCAGAGTGTCGTGCTTATTTTCAACCACCGTCATCGGTAAAAATGAAATACCCCGCCATCGTTTACGCTCTCGACGATATCGAGAATACGTTTGCGAATGACGGGGTTTATTTGTCTGCGAGAAAGTATTCAGTAACAGTCATCGACAGCGATCCGGATAGTTCTCTCGTTGGCAAAGTAGCATCTATGCCGACAAGTAGATTCAATCGGCATTATACGAAAGACAACTTAAACCATGATGTCTTTGAAATATTCTTTTAAGGAGGACAAATTCTATGAAAAAGAAACTCGTTTGGGACAAGACTGGCAAGCGTCTGTATGAGACCGGTGTCAGCCAGGGCGTCCTTTACCCGATTCAGACCGGTGGCGTATATAACTCTGGTACCGCATGGAACGGGCTTAGCACCGTAACAGAGAGCCCGTCTGGAGCAGAACCTACTGCAATTTATGCAGACAACATCAAGTATCTGAACCTTATGTCCGCAGAGGAATTTGGCGGCACAATCGAAGCTTATATGGCACCGGATGAGTTCGCAGAGTGCGATGGTTCCAAAGAAATCGCCCCTGGAGTGTTTGCAGGACAGCAGAACCGTAAGATGTTCGGCTTATCTTACAAGACGCTTCTCGGTAACGATGTTGATTCCAACGATTACGGCTATAAGCTTCATCTCGTTTATGGTTGCTTAGCTTCTCCTTCCGAGAAGGGTTATTCCACTGTAAATGACAGCCCGGAAGCTATTACCTTATCCTGGGAGTTCAGCACCACACCAGTCGAGATTGCAACCTTAATCGATGGAAAGAAGCTGAAGCCTACTTCTATTCTCACCTTCGATTCTACCAAGGTCGATGCTAAGAAACTGGCTGCTCTTGAAGAGATCCTGTATGGTAAAGATCCTTCTTCTGCCGAAGCAGATGATGGTGTTGAACCGAGACTTCCGCTTCCGGATGAAGTAATTAAGATTATGACCGCAGAAGGTTAATAAAAAATAATACACAAACCACAGATGGAGTCGTATTCAGGAAAGCTGGCGACTCCTTTTTATTTGAAAGGAGAACAAAATTATGTATGCAGTAACAAAGACTTATAAAGATTTTAATGGTGTTGAGCGCACCGAAACAAAGCTCTTCAACCTTACCGAAACAGAGGTTATGGAGATGGAATTAGGCACAGCTGGTGGAGTTGCTGAGATGCTTCAGCGCATCGTAGATGCAAAAGATCAGCCGACCATTATCAAGTTCTTTAAGGAATTTATCTTAAAGGCATACGGAGAGAAGAGTGCTGACGGCACATATTTCGAGAAGTCCGAAGAGATTTCCAGAAAGTTTGCCTGCACTCAGTTCTACAATCTTCTGTTTATGGAACTGGCTACAGATGACAGCAAAGCCGCTGAATTCGTAAACCATGTAATTCCGAAAGTTGTAGATATCAAGAAGCATTCGGAAAATCCGGAGATTGCTCCTGTGGTTGCCACCATGAACTAAAGAGGTGAGATCGAATGCTTGAACTTACGATACCAAGAACTGATCTGTGGGATGAGCGGAATCAGCGATTTATCCCTGTAAAGGAACAGAAGTTGCGTTTGGAGCATTCGCTCGTTTCACTTTCAAAATGGGAAAGTAGATGGTGCAAAGTCTTCTTATCTAAAGAGCAGAAGACCATTGAAGAAACCATTGATTATATACGCTGTATGACACTCACACAGAATGTCGACCCGCTAGTCTATCAATGCATTACCAATTCTCACATTGATGCGGTAAATGCCTATATTGAAGAGCCTATGACGGCTTCGACTGTTAAGGAAGAAAAAGGTGGCCCAATAAACAGGCAGCAGATAACCAGTGAACTTATCTATTACTGGATGACCGCATATCATATTCCATTTGAGTGTCAGAAATGGCATTTGAATCGTTTGTTAATGCTTATTCGGATTTGCAATGCTGAAAATAAGCCACCGAAGAAGAGAAGCAAACGAGATTTATACAGACATCATGCGGAAGTAAATGCCGCAAACAGAAAGAAATTTAATTCGAAAGGATAGTGATAAAAATGGCGAAATCAAGACAGGCCGTTGTTAATCTTGTCAAATCTTGGGACGGAAAGAAAGAATCGAACAGCTCACATAAAAGCATTATCGATTTATATAACGACTTCTTTGAGAAGATCTGCGCTGGCAAATTTCCTCGTGGCATTCGTATGCACTATGACTGGGCTTGGTGCGCTTGTACCTGGTCTGCATTAGCGGCAGCTCTCCGATATGAGAGCATTATGCCTATGGAAATTTCCTGCTATTACCTCATTGAAGCAGCAAAGAAAATGGGATGTTGGCAGGAGAACGATTCTTATGTTCCGAGTCCTGGAGATGCGATTTTGTATGACTGGCAGGATAACGGAATCGGTGACAACACTGGCAATCCGGATCATGTCGGTACCGTAATCGAGATACATAAGGAATCCGGTTACATGGTTATCGAAGAGGGCAACTACAGTAATGCTGTCAAGAAGAGAACACTGTCTATTAACGGAAAATTTATCCGCGGCTTCATCACACCAAAGTACGACGACAATACCGTTGCCGCTCCTGGATTAAGCAAGGATAAAGATATCAAAACCATCGCTCATGAGGTTATCGTTGGACTGTGGGAAAGCGGCGAGAATCGTAAGAAATTGCTTACTGAGTACGGATACAGCTACTCTGAAGTTCAGAACATGGTTAATCAGATTCTGAATGGATCGGCGGTAACACAGTCCAACACCAAACAGGATCAGAACCAGTCAGTTTCAAAGAAAGTGGTGGCTACCTGTTCTGCCAAGCAGTTTAACAAAACCTATGCTGGTGAATATAAAACAACGGCAGTTCTTTATTGCCGTAATGATGCCGGAACCAATAAGAAAGCTCTTTGTAAAATCCCGGCTGGCACTAAGGTTAAATGCTATGGCTATTACACAATGGTAAACGGAGTTAAGTGGCTGTACATCCAGTTTGTACTTGACGGTGTGCAGTATACAGGCTTCTCGTCCAGTGCTTACTTAGCAAAGTAGGAGATTCATATGATCACGTTCAGACAAAAGGGTGATTTTTCTAAGCTGACTCGGTTCTTAGAGAGAGCAAAGGAATCAGTTCGTCTCGGTGACCTCGATAAGTATGGTCGAGAGGGCGTAGCCGCCCTTGCGTCTGCAACACCAGTTGATACAGGACGGACAGCAAATTCGTGGCATTACAAGATCGAGCAGAAGCAAGGTTCCGTATCGATCAGCTTTTACAACACAAATATTCAAAATGGAGTCCCTATTGCAGTTATTTTGCAGTACGGACATGCAACAAGAAACGGCGGCTGGGTACAGGGGCGAGACTACATCAATCCTGCTATCCAGCCTATTTTTGACAAAATTGCAGATGCGGCATGGAAGGAGGTTACTAAGCTATGAGTACAACTGTTGACGAACGTGTCGTCGAAATGCGGTTTGATAACAAACAGTTTGAACAGAATATTCAGACCAGTTTATCAAGCCTCGATAAGTTGAAGAAGAGCCTTAACCTCGAAGGGGCGGCGAAAGGCTTAGAAACCGTAAACGATGCCGCAAATAAATGCAGTGGGAATATGTCACCGCTGAGTAATGCAGTTGAGACTGTGCGAGTGCGATTTTCGGCATTGGAAGTGATGGCGATTACAGCTTTGCAGAACATTACCAACTCTGCACTTGCTGCTGGAAAAAATCTTGTCTCTGCTTTTACCATCGATCCGATTAAAACCGGTTTTGAGGAGTATGAGACCCAGATCAATGCCGTTCAGACAATTCTTGCAAATACCTCTTCAAAAGGCACAACTCTTGATCAGGTAAACAATGCGTTGGATGAACTAAACCATTATGCAGATATGACAATTTACAATTTTACGGAAATGACCCGTAACATTGGTACGTTCACTGCGGCTGGCGTAGATTTGGACACATCTGTAGCAGCTATCAAGGGTATTGCGAACCTTGCAGCCGTATCAGGTTCCAACTCTCAGCAGGCAAGTACCGCTATGTATCAGCTTTCACAGGCATTAGCGGCAGGAACAGTAAAATTGCAGGACTGGAACTCAGTGGTAAACGCCGGTATGGGCGGTCAGGTATTCCAGGATGCGCTGAAAGAAACGGCTAAAGTTCATGGAATTGCCATTGACGAGATGATCAAAGATGAGGGCTCATTCAGAGAGACCCTTAGTAAAGGATGGCTTACCTCTGACATCTTGACTGAAACCTTGGCAAAATTTACAGGTGATCTCAACGAAGATCAGCTTCGGACCATGGGATATACCGATGATCAGATCAAATCCATTATGGAGATGGGTAAAACAGCGAACGATGCAGCAACAAAAGTAAAGACTTTTACTCAGCTGTTCGACACGTTGAAAGAGGCTGCCCAGTCCGGATGGACACAAAGCTGGGAAATTATCGTTGGCGACTTTGAAGAGGCGAAGGAATTACTTACTGAAGTGAGTGATACGTTCAGTGCCGTAATCAATGCTTCTGCCGATGCGAGAAATAAAATGCTTCAGGATTGGAAAGACCTTGGCGGTCGTACCATGATGATCGAAGCAGTAAAGAATGTTTTCGAGGGACTGGTTAGCGTTGCCAAGCCGGTTCGGGAGGCATTCAACGAAATCTTCCCGCCAATGACTGGAAAACAGTTAGCTGAAATCACAGAGCGTATCCGTGATCTGACAGCAAAATTCAAAATGGGGGAAGAAAGTTCAAAGAATCTGAAGAATACGTTTAAAGGCGTATTTGCAGTGCTTGATATCGTCGGACAAGCTTTCAAAGCTGTTGCCGGTGGTGTCGGCGAATTGATTGGTCTTTTCTTACCGGCTGGAAACGGAGTGTTATCACTTACTGGAAGTTTCGGTGAGTATCTTGTTAAGCTTGATGAAACGGTAAAGAAGACAGATGTCTTTGGCAAAGCAGTTTCGACGGTTGTTGATATCGTAAAGATAGCTATTACGTTTGTTAAAACTGCCGGAGAAAAAGTAAAAGAATTTGGAAAAACTGCCGGGGAGAAGTTTGATTTTCCTGGATTTGAATTATTCCACTCATTCCTTGAACGAGTACATGATCGCATGGCTCAGATTGGTGATGGTGCTGGAAAAATGAAGAGCGGAGTCATCGTTGCTTTCGAGATGATGGGAGAAGCACTTGAAAAATGTAAATTTCTCAAAGTTATGGAAGCATTGTGGACCGCCGTGAAAGTAATTGCTGGCGGTATTGCCGATGCAGTCGGAACTATGATGGGAACACTCGCTGAGAAACTCGGAAATGCAGATTTTAGCGGAGTTCTTGATGTTCTTAACAGCATCGCTGTTGGTGGAATTGCTTTATCAATTTCTAAATTCTTAAAAAGTGTAACAGAACCTCTTGAGGGGTTGAGCGATATTCTCGAAGGGGTAACTGGAATTCTTGATGGTGTCAGAGGATGCTTTGAGGCATATCAGACAAATCTTAAAGCCGGAACGTTACTTAAAATCGGAGCAGCAATCGCTTTGCTTGCTGGTTCTATCGTAGCTATTTCTTTGATCGATAGCGATAAACTGTCAGTTTCTCTTGGGGCTATCACGGTTCTCTTTGCTAATCTACTTGGAGCGATGGCGATTTTTAACAAAATCAGCAGTGATACGGGAAAAGTATCCAAAGCATGTACCGCGATGATCGCTATGTCAGTTGCAGTATCTATTCTGGCAGGAGCTTTGAAGAAAGTTTCAGACCTTGATTGGGGTGAACTTGCGAGAGGTCTGGTTGGAATTGCCGGTCTTACGACTATTATTGTTGCTTCATCTAAAGCCATGGCAAGCGGTCAGAAACAAGTTATGAAAGGCGCTACCAGCTTAATTATATTTGGAGCAGCTATCAAAATCCTGGCTTCGGCATGTAGGGATTTATCGAAATTACAGTGGGATGAACTTGGACGTGGATTAACAGGAGTCGGAGTCTTATTTGCTGAGATTGCTGTATTCCTTAGAGTTGCAAAATTTAACGGAAAAATGCTTAGCACTGCGACTGGAATTGTTATTCTGGCGGCGGCAATGAAAGTTCTGGCATCCGCTTGCAAAGATTTTGGTCAGATGGAGTGGAGCGAGATTGGAAAAGGATTGGCCGGAATCGGTGGATTACTTGCCGAACTGGCTGTCTTTACGAATTTGGCTGGAAATGCGAAACATGTGATGTCCACTGGTGTAGCTCTAATCGCTATTGGTGCCGCAATGAAAATCTTTGCTTCCGCTGTAAAAGATTTCGGTCAGTTACAGTGGGATGAAATTGGCAGAGGTCTTACTGCCATGGGCGGTGCACTTGCAGAAGTGGCTATTGCCGTTAATCTGATGCCGAAGAACATGATCGGTATTGGAACTGGGCTTGTTATCGTCGGTGCGGCACTTGAAATCATTGCAAACTGTATGAGTAAATTCGGAGGTATGCAGTGGGAAGAAATCGGTAGAGGTCTTACTGTCATGGGTGGAGCTTTAGCTGAGTTGGCTATCAGTCTCAATTTCATGAAAGGTACGCTTGGCGGATCGGCAGCATTATTGGTTGCGTCCGGAGCCTTAGCTGTTCTTGCACCGGTACTCAGTATTTTAGGAGCATTATCGTGGGAAGCGATTGCGAAAGGACTTATTTCCATTGCAGGAGCATTCACGATTATCGGCGTAGCAGGCGTAGTTCTTACACCGTTGGTTCCGACAATTCTGGCGTTATCAGGAGCATTTGCGTTGATTGGCGTTGGGGTTCTTACAATCGGAGCTGGTTTACTTGCGGCCGGTACGGGACTTTCAGCACTCGCTATCGGATTCACAGCGCTGGCAACTGCCGGTGCCGCTGGAGCAACAGCAATCGTAGCAGCACTGACGGTTATCGTTACTGGTATCGCTAGCTTAATTCCGGCTGTCCTTACAAAAGTTGGGGAAGGGCTTATAGCAATCTGCAAAGTTATTGCTGCTGGAGCTCCGGCTATTGGCGAAGCCGTAAAATCAGTAATCTTAACTCTGATTGATGTTTTCGTATCCTGTGTACCACAACTGGCAGACGGAGCTTTGCAATTAGTGGTCGGTGTATTAGAAGCACTTGTTACTTACACGCCTCAAATCGTAGATCTAGCCTTCAAGTTTCTTATTGGAATTTTAGAGGGTATTGCTAGTAATCTGCCATCACTGATTAAAGCTGGAATCGATGTCCTTATGGCATTCTTTGCTGGTATTGTCGATGCGTTAAGCGGAATCGATACTGGGGCTTTACTGAAAGGAATTGCTGGAATCGGTCTGTTATCGGCTATTATGCTTGCTCTTAGTGCAACAGCGGCGCTTGTTCCTGGTGCCATGGTTGGAATTCTTGGAATGGGAGCAGTTGTCGCTGAAATGGCATTGGTGCTTGCAGCTGTCGGGCTCTTGTCGAAACTTCCGGGACTTTCTTGGCTTATTGGAGAAGGTGGAAAGCTTTTACAGGGTATCGGAACAGCAATCGGTCAGTTCGTTGGTGGAATTGTCGGCGGATTTATGAGCGGGGTTTCGAGTCAGTTCCCACAGATTGGGGCTGATTTATCCGCTTTTATGAATAATGTTCAGCCGTTCTTACAAGGAGCAAGTCAGATTCAGCCATCTATGATGGACGGGGTAAAGGCATTAGCCGAGACAGTGCTTATTTTGACGGCGGCTGATATTTTACAGGGATTGACTTCTTGGCTTACAGGAGGTTCGTCTTTGTCTAAGTTCGGAGAGGAACTTGTACCGTTTGGCGAGGCTATGCGAGATTTCTCGCTGGCTATCGGAAACATGGACGGAGAAATCGTGGCAAATGCAGCAACAGCTGGTAAAGCATTAGCTGAAATGGCAGCCACAATTCCAAATACTGGCGGATTAGTGTCGTTCTTCGCAGGAGAAAACGATATGACTGCCTTTGGAAAACAGCTTGTACCATTCGGCGAAGCTATGAAACAGTTCGGGGACGCAATTACTGGACTCGACTCAAATGCCGTTACAGAAGCGGCGATCGCAGGTAAGGCCATGGCAGAGATGGCAACAACCATTCCGAATTCTGGTGGTGTTGTGGGATTCTTTGCTGGTGAAAACGATATGGGCGAGTTCGGAAAACAGCTTGTACCATTCGGTGAAGCCATGAAAGCCTTTGGTGACGCGGTCCGTGGATTGGAAGCGGATGCAATCGTCAATTCTGCAACAGCAGGTAAGGCTTTGGTCGAGCTTGCTGATACGGTTCCGAATACTGGTGGCGTCGTGGCATTCTTTACCGGAAACAACGATGTTGATACTTTCGGCGAGAAACTTGTACCGTTCGGTGAAGCAATGAAGGCATATTCCGAAGCTATTATGGGTTTGGACTCTGCGGCTGTTACGAACTCAGCGACAGCTGGTAAAGCTCTGGTGGAGCTTGCCAATACCATTCCAAATACCGGAGGACTTGTAAGCTGGTTTACCGGTGACAACGATCTTGGTAGTTTTGGTGATAGTCTGGTTCAGTTCGGAAGTGGAATTAAGAGTTATTCGGATTCTATTTCTGGAATCGATACCGGAATCATGTCAAGTGTGATTACCCAGGTGAATCGACTTGTTGAAATGGCTAAAGGAATGGCGGAATTAGATACGAGTGGTATGAGTGGTTTTAGCACAGCACTGATTCAGCTTGGAAACAACGGTATCGACGGTTTCATCAATGCGTTTACAGATGCGAGCGGAAGAGTGACATCCGCCGCGACCTCTATGCTGACGACATTCATCAATGCGGCTAATGCTCAGAAAGGTAATCTGACATCTACGTTTACGACCATGATGCAGGCTGTACTTACGACTCTTACGAACTATCAAACCCAGTTCAATACTGCTGGCTCTACGTTGATGACAAAATTTATCAGCGGAATTAAATCTCAGGACGGAAATACCAAAACTGCAATTACCAACATTATTAGCGGTTGCATCACTGCAATCAATAATAAGCAGACTCAGTTCAATACTGCGGGTGCGAACCTCATGATCAAGCTTATTGCTGGAGTTAAATCGAAAGATTACGAAACCAGAAATGCGTTTGTAAACATCTTAAGTTCATGCCTTACAGCTATCGCGAACAAGTATCCGGAATTTCAAAATGCAGGAATGCAGTGCATGATTAAGTTCATCGCTGGTGTTAAGGAAAAAGCCGAAGAAGTAAAAACAGCTTTCACTGGCAATCTTAATGCTTCTGTAACAGCTATCCGGGATTATCATGATCAGTTTAAACAGGCTGGTGCTTACTTGGTGGAGGGATTTGCTGATGGAATCAGTGAGAATACGTACCGCGCGGAAGCTAAAGCCAGAGCAATGGCAAGGGCTGCGGCAGAAGCAGCAGAAGACGAACTGGACGAGCATTCACCTTCCAGAGTAGGATACCACATCGGTGATTTCTTTGGATTGGGATTCGTTAATGCCATCGGAACTTATGCGGTGAAGGCATATAATGCCAGTGCTGAAATGGCTGATTCGGCAAAAACAGGTCTCGGAAATGCAATCGCAAAGGTTAAGGATATGATCGACAACGGTGTTGATGGTCAGCCTATGATTCGACCGATTCTGGATCTGTCAGACGTTGAAGAGAAGAGTCATCGACTGAATACGATGTTCAGTAGATCGCAGGCTTTAACCGTCAGCACAGGAATTGCAGCAGCTCGTGGACGGAATCTTCAAAATGAAGATACTAATCCGAATACAGGTAACTCTTATAACTTTACACAGAATAACTATTCGCCTAAGGCACTGTCGAGAACAGAGATTTATCGGCAGACGAAGAATCAGTTCTCGGCGATGGAAAGGATGGTGGAAACTTGATTCGAGCAGTCACGTTTACGAACTATCTTGGCGATAGTATCCGACTTGATTTGGCGAGACCGGAGGAATCCGGTTTCATCATCAAGTCTGTAACTGGCTTGGGACCAGGAAAAGCGAACATCAATACGACGGAAATCGCTACAAACGATGGAAGTCTGTTCAATTCCTCAAGGATGCCGAGCCGAAACATTGTTATTTCTCTTGCGTATATGTGGAAGGATTCCATTGAAGACGTAAGACAGCTTTCATACAAGTATTTTCCTATTAAAAAGAAGCTCATCATGCTTATCGAAACCGATAACAGGCAGGCAGAGATTGAAGGGTATGTCGAATCAAACGACCCAACAATCTTCAGTAAAGACGAGGGTTCGGATATCTCAATCGTGTGTCCGAATCCTTTCTTTTACTCTGCCGGAAAAGACGGAATCAACACAACCATCTTCTATGGTGTAGAGGCACTGTTCGAGTTTCCTTTCAGTAATGAATCTCTTAAGGACCAGTTACTAGAAATGGGAGAAATCAAAAATGAAACAGAGCAGGTGGTTGTATATAATGGCGACGCTGAAATCGGAGTGACTATTACGATTCACGCAATCGGTGAAGCCAGCAATATTACGATCTACAATACCGGTACTCGTGAAGTGATGCGGATCGATACCGATAAATTGGAGAAATTCACTGGCTCTGGAATTATAGCAGGTGATGAAATCATTATCTGCACCGTAAAAGGAAACAAGTCGATTACGCTTCTTAGGAACGGAAAGACTACAAACATCTTGAACTGCCTGGATAAAAACGCTGATTGGTTCCAGCTTGCGAAGGGCGACAACATCTTTGCTTATACGGCTGAGTACGGAAGTACAAATTTACAGTTTAAGATTGAGAACCGTATAGTCTACGAGGGGGTATAAGCACTATGGATGTGACAATTTTAAACACCAACCTAGATGCTGTCTCTATTGTGGATACGTACGAGTCCTTCATCTGGACAGATCGGTATTACGCTTACGGTGACTTTGAACTGTATGAAGCAATGCGAGAGGGTCTTCTTGACTACATCAAACAGGATTACTATTTGCAGAGTAAGGAATCTGAACATGTGATGATCGTGGAGAAAATCCAGATTACTTCAGATACCGAAGACGGTAACCATGTAACGGTTACTGGGCGTTCATTAGAATCTATCCTCGACAGGCGAATCGTCTGGGGACAGAAACTATTAAGCGGAAATCTTCAAAATGGAATAAAAACACTGCTCAACGAGAATGTAATTTCTCCGTCAGACAGCAATCGAAAAATTCCAAACTTTATTTTCAAAGAATCAACCGATCCAGCAATTACAAAGTTGAAACTGGAAGCTCAGTACACGGGAGATAACCTGTATGATGTCATCCAGAAAATTTGCGAGGAGCAGGGTATCGGTTTCAAAATCACTCTGAATGATGAAAAGCAGTTCGTATTTGAGTTGTATGCCGGTTCAGATAGATCATACGATCAGACGGAGAATCCCTACGTTATATTTTCACCGAAATTCGAGAACATCATCAATAGTAACTACATCGAATCTAAAGCTTCGTTGAAGACAGTGACCTTGGTTGGTGGAGAAGGTGAGGGCGCCGATCGAAGATATACTACGGTTGGTGGTGGCTCTGGTTTGAATCGCAGAGAATTGTTTACGGACGCTCGTGACATTTCTTCAAATGTTGGAAGCGATGATGCGTTGACCGATGCCGAGTATATGGCACAGTTGCAGCAAAGAGGAAAAGAAAAGCTTGCTGAAAATGTGAGCATTACCTCATTCGAGGGAGAAACAGAAACAACTATCATGTTCCAGTATGGAAAAGATTTCTTTAACGGGGACATTGTACAGATTGCGAACGAATACGGACACGAGACAAAAGCTCGTATTCTTGAAATTGTTCGTTCAGAAGATAAGGACGGTTATTCCGTCTATCCGACTTTTAAGACTATAGAACAGGAAGGAGCGTGATGAAGAAGTGAGTGTAACATTTGGATTTTATAATTCAAAAGAAGGAGATCGGCGCTACGATGCTATTCAGATGTCCAGCATTTTCGATGGAATCATTCAGGACGGAATATTGCAGCATGTCGGAACTGCAATGGTTGTAAAAGAATCGGAAGCAATGATTATCAACGTTGGTGTCGGACGAGCCTGGTTCAATCACACTTGGACGCTGAATGACGCTCTGTTACCGTTAGTAGTTCCACAGTCCGAGATTCTGCTGAACCGATATGATGCAGTTGTGCTTGAAGTGGATTCGAGAGAGGCCGTCAGAGCAAATGACATCAAAATCATTAAAGGAACCCCAGCATCGAATCCAACGAAACCTACGATGGTGAAGACAAATGATCGCTGGCAATATCCGCTGGCGTATATTTATGTCGGCGCCGGAGTTACTTCTATTCGACAGGCAAACATCACGAACTGCGTTGGAACTTCAGAGTGTCCATTCGTAACGGCTCCATTGGACAAGGTCGAAATCGATGATTTGATTGCTCAATGGCAGGACCAGTGGAAAGAGTTCTACGAAAAGCAGACTACTGATATGGAAGAAACAAATAAGTTTTGGAAAGAGCAGTGGTCTACCTGGTTTCTGGCACAAACTGAGGAGATTCAGTCTGCATATTTGACATGGGAAGCTCAGTGGAACCTTTGGTACTCGGAGCATACAGCAGATATGGAAGCCACAAGTACCTATTGGAAAGAAAAATGGGAGGCGTGGTTCAACGAATACACAAGCATCAATACTGCGGAAATGGCTGACTGGAAACAGAAGTCAGAAACAGAATTTCGAGAATGGTTTGATCAGTTACAGGCACTGTTAGATGGCAATACGGCGGCAAGCCTTGCTAAGAAGCTGCTGGAATTGCAGGAGCAGGTAGATATTCTTAACCAGTTCAGTTCCAACCTTGAAAACGAATACACGGTATATCAGAAGCTTTATGATAATGGATACCGTACTTACGGAGACGTGCTCGATTCTTCGGACGCACCCATTACTGACAGCAATTTGGATACGGTCATTGGACGTACATATTCCAGTGATCTTCTCCGTGACAGCAATGGCGATGTTATCGAAGGTCGGGCTATTTTTGTCATCAAATAAAGGAGGATTCATTAAATGAAAATCACAGACTACGAAAAGGTCCAGGCGTTAGCAGCAAGTAATATTTTCCTGCTTGACGGACCTAACGGGACAAAGACCATTGCGGCAGATGCTTTAGCAAAGGCGTTAATCGGTCTTTTAAGTTCCAAAGATTTTATCGGAGGAGTAAATCTTTCCGAACTCACCCAGATCAACGAGCTGGTATCCGGTAACAAATTACTCGTCGGGACTACGGACGGAAACAAGGCTATTGCAGCTGAAGACGCACTCTTTGCTATGCTTGATGGCTTTGCTCCGGTGGAGCTTCGCCGGGTACTCTTCAGAGGCAAGAATCTTGGTACAGCGCTGACCGCAGTACAGAAAGCTGCTATTAAGGACGGTTCCTTTAAAGGAATGTTCCTTGGCGACTATTGGAGTATCGGAGGTCGTATTTGGCGTATCGTTGATATGGATTACTGGTACAACTGCGGTGATACTGCATTTACCAGCCATCATCTCGTTATCATGCCGGATGAGGCGCTTTACAATGCGCAGATGAATACTACCAATGTTACGACCGGTGGATATGTGGGCTCTGCGATGTACAAGAGTAACTTGGCAAACGCCAAAACAATCGTAAATGCGGCTTTCCAGGGGTCTGTTCTTACTCACAGAGAATACCTGTGCAATGCGGTTGCAAATGGAAGACCGTCAGGTGGAGCATGGTTCGATTCCAGCATTGAGCTCCCGAACGAACCTATGATGTATGGCCATCCTCATTTCAGTCCAACTTCTGATGGTTCAACAGTTCCGAGTATCTACACAATCAGCAAGACTCAGCTGGCGCTGTTCATGGTATGTCCGAGATTCATCGTAAACAGATCTTACAACCAGTGGTTAAGAGACGTCGTTTCTTCGGCTAACTTTGCCGCGGTGGGCAGCGATGGCAGTACGGACTGCGGCGGCGCTTCGGTCTCTTGTGGGGTTCGTCCGGTCTTCCCGGTTGGTTAATTAAAATCGCGGGGCCTTGTGCCCCGTTTATATTTTTGAAAGGAGCTTCTAATCATGGAAGAGAAAATCTATAAAATTATTCTCGGTGATGGAACTGAGATTTCCAATCTTAAGCTGAACGGAAACAATTTCATTTCTACAGAAAAAATCGAGGAATCTGTATTTGCAGATAACTGCTCTCCGGTTACTATCAGCGACGGAACAACCGAGACTGTTCATCCGAACATGGAGCTGGTTCAGATCGTTGAGCAGGTTCCTGGCGAATACTGGTTTGTCCTTAGAGATATTTCTGAGGAGGAGTTTGCCAGAACCAAAATGCAGTCTGACATCGCCTACATTGCGATGATGTCCAATGTAGAGCTTTAAGAAGGAGAATCACCATGGAACATAGCAAGAATTACAGTAAAGTAAAGCTTTGGTACAGCATGAAAATGTGGAATGAGACCAGAGTTCGTAATGCGGTGAAGATGGGCTGGATCACCAAAGAGGAGTTCGCTGAGATCACCGGTAAAGATTACGAATGAGCGTTCTGTTAGGCGACAGAAAAGAGTCAAAATTCGAAGCGATTACGTACTCGATCGAGTTGCATGATATGCTGATACTCCTTATGCAGAGGGGATTTGGTGTTAAGGATGTGGACGGCTTTGTTCGGAAGAAGTATGCGTATGGAGAAATTTCGGAAGAAAACTTTGCTAAGTACAGGGAACTGATGCGGAGTTTCAAATCGAAAGTAAACCAGTGTGCTTCCCTGATAACGAGCAATGTTAGAGCGGCAAACACCATTTACCCACGGACAATGCACGAGTACGAGACCAGGAGAGATTACCAGAATGCGGCCATTGTAAATTGCGAGCAGCTCATCAACGAGTTGCAGCGGGTTGTTGAAATATTCGATGTAGATCTGAATGTGTACAACCGGTATGTTAAAGCTATCGACCGAGAAATCGGATTGATAAAAAGGTGGCGTCAAAGAGACATGGCGATTAAGTCGCGGTTAGAAAAAGGGTAACATCTAAAAAATTGCGTCGTTTCTTCGGCTAACTTTGCCAATGTGAACAACAATGGCAATACGAACTACAACGGCGCTTCGAACTCTTATGGAGTTCGTCCGGATTCTTCGATTAACCAACGAAGAAGGAGATGCTATCCGTTCCGCAAGGATAAATAATAAAGCCTAATACAATTTACTACGGTAAGTATTGTTATAACGGTGAATAGGTTATGAACTACGAGGAGATTGTCTGTGACGCCAATAACTTGTATAGGGCTTATAAGGTCTCTGTGAAAAGCAGCAAGTGGAAAGAATCGACGCAAAAATTCATGATGAATTTCCTGCGGTATATATTTGAAATCCAAGACGATCTAATAAATCGGACACTTCAAAATGGACCGACACAGGAATTCGAGCTGCACGAAAGAGGCCGAATAAGACCTATTACAAGCATTCAAATCCGCGATCGCATTGTCCGACATTCTCTGTGCGATGAGGTTTTACTTCCAGAAGTTAGAAAACATATCATTTATGATAACTGCGCATCTATCAAGGGGCGCGGAATTTCACAACAGAGAAAACGATTCGAAATCCATCTCCACAAATACTACCAATTATACGGAAATGACGGTTATATTCTATTCGGTGACTTTTCAAAGTTCTATGACAATATTATCCATGAGATTGCTAAACGAGAATTGTTGAAGCTGTTCAATGACGATGAGTTTATTGACTGGCTTTTAACGTTGATATTTAAAGGTTTCCAGATCGATGTTTCGTATATGTCTGACGAGGAATACGAGACCTGTATGATCGATACTTTCAATAAACTGGAGTATCGGAATATTCCAAAAGAGAAGCTCACTGGCGAAAAGTGGATGGAGAAGTCCGTCAATATTGGGGATCAACTTTCACAAGTCATTGGAATTTATTATCCATATCCGATTGACAATTACGTCAAGTATGTGCGTCAGCAGAAATTTTATGGAAGGTATATGGACGATTGGTACATCATGAATCCCAGTAAAGAAGAACTTGAAAACTTGCTCGAAAACGTCTGTAAAATAGCAGCTGAGCTTGGAATCCATATCAATCGTAAGAAAACCAGAATCGTTAAGATTTCGAGCAAATACAAATTCTTGCAAATCAAGTACACACTTACGGATACAGGTAAAGTCATCAAACGAATAAACCCGGATCGAGTTACCGCAATGCGTAGAAAACTCAAGAAACTTGCCGTTAAGGTTGAAAATGAAGAAGCGGATTACGACAATGTCGAAAATATGTTTCGCGGTTGGATGGGAGGACATTATAAACTCTTATCCAGAGAACAACGAAAGAATTTAATACAGCTTTACGAAGACCTATTTAGTAAGGAAATCACAATAGTCAACAAGAAGCTGATTGTTTCTGATAGGTCTGCATGATTGCACATAAAGAAGGAGGAAAACGATGGAACCATGGTTTCAGGTTGTACTTACGATCTTTAGCTCAGTTCTTGCATCTTCTGGGCTGTGGGCCTATTTGCAAAAGAAAAGCGAGCAAAAAGATGTAAAAACAGAGATGCTTATTGGATTGGCACATGACAGGATCATGTATCTTGGAATGTCGTATATTGACCGTGGGTGTGTAACCCAGGATGAATATGAGAATCTGAGAGTGTATCTCTATGAACCCTACGAACGTATGGGCGGGAATGGTTCAGCAAAGCGAATTATGCAGGAGGTGGACAAACTCCCGATTCATAAATTTATAGAGAAGGAGGAAGAGCACAATGAGCATGAGTAACAAGACATACGACATCCTTAAGTGGATTGCTATGTATCTGCTTCCGGCTGCTGGTACATTATATTTTGCACTGGCTGGAATCTGGGGTCTCCCGTATGGGGAGCAGGTAGTCGGAACCATCACTGCGGTTGATACTTTCCTTGGTGTTATCCTTGGAATCAGTACATCCCAGTACAACAAGACTGCTGATAAAGAAAAATAATGAAAGTGTCATGGAGGACTAAACATTATGGCAAATATGAATGTAAACAAAGTCATTTACGGGGGGGATGTCCTTATCGATCTTACTGGCGATTCCGTCAGTGCAGATAAGGTCCTCAAAGGTATTACTGCTCATGATAAGAGTGGTGCAAAGATCACGGGTACCTGTACATTCGACAGCGATACTTCCGAAGATACTGCGGCTGTCGCTGAGATTCTCGTAGGAAAGACTGCGCACGCCCGTGGAAGTAAGCTTACAGGTACTATGAAGAACAACGGCGCTGTCAAGGGTATCATCTCAACTGTGGCTGGAGAATATACAGTACCGCAAGGCTATCATGATGGCTCTGGTAAGGTGTCTATTGACGCCACCGAACAGGCAAAGCTTATTGCTACTAACATTCGTGAGGGTGTGACGATTCTTGGCGTTGAGGGTGCCATGTCTGGTTCTGAGGATATGAAGCCACAGAGCAAGGAAGTAACACCGTCCAAAGAAGCTCAGACGATCATGCCGGATGAAGAGTACAACTGCTTATCTCAGGTTACAGTTAAGGCAATCCCGTATGTAGAAACCGACAACTCTGCCGGAGGGAAGACTGTTACGATCGGATAAGGAGGTTTTGTCAAATGGCTGCGAATAAAGTCGTATTCGGCAATAAAGTTTTGATCGACCTTACCGGCGATACTGTTACGGAAGAAGCTTTGTTGAAGGGCTATACCGCACACAAAGCAGATGGTACAATTATTACCGGAACGGCTTTCGCAGGATATCCTAACGAGTTCGTGTTCTTAGATAACATCGAAGACTCAAGCGGAAACCCAATCAAAGACAGTTCCGGTAAAACAATTCAGGGACAAACCATCTATCGTAAAGCCCGCAACTCGGTTCTTTTGGATTCTACGGGTGATATAATTGAAGACGGTTTTGAACAGTAGATAGAGGTGGTTAAGTTTGTGTGGGTGTCGTTTATTTCTCGATTATTCCTACATTTGAACCCTCTAGGTACTGTAAATGCTGGATAGTTTGTTTCTACAATAGCATCAAAATAAATTAAGAGTATAGGAGCCACCACCGCGTGGCTCTTTTCTTTTACCCAAAATCAGACAGATGGGAAGGTGAGGTGAGTGGCCAACAATGAAAACTTAAAACCTGTACGAACCAAGAGCGAAGCAAGAGAACGTGGGCGAGCGGGCGGCAAGGCATCCGGGGAAGCCAGACGCAGGAAAGCGGACTTCCGGAGGACACTCAACGCCCTTCTCACGACAGAAATAGATAGCACGGAATGGACGCCTATCCTGAAGGCAATGGGGCTGGACTCCACCCTGGAATCAGCGGTCAACATGGCGATGATCAAAGAGGCCTTGGCGGGGAACGTGAAAGCGTATGTGGCGATCAAGGATGTTCTGGGGCAGACCTCCAAGTCGGATACCGATCTGGAAGAGCAGCAGCTCCGCATGGCAGCGACCAAGTCGAAGCTGGGAACCGATGTGGAGGAAGAGTCGGAGGACGACGGATTCCTGGATGCATTGAACGAATCCGCTACGGATGACTGGGATTCGGGAGCAATGGAAGGAGAAGACGGAGATGATGAAGAAGAAACGACCGATATTTAAGTTTCAGCCATTCTCGAGGAAACAACGCCAGATCTTCACCTGGTGGGCGGACAAGAGCCCGGTAAAGGATGCAGTCGGCATTATCGCGGACGGAGCGATCCGTTCCGGAAAGACCGTCAGCATGAGCCTGTCCTATGTGATGTGGGCGATGTTAAAGTATGACGGCCAGAACTTCATCATGGCGGGGAAGACGATCAGCTCCTTCAAGCGAAATGTGCTGCAGAACCTCAAGCTGATGCTGACCAGCCGCGGGTATCACTGGATCTACCACATCTCCGGAGAATTTCCGAACATGCTGGAAGTCACCAGAAACGGCAAGACCAATTATTTTTATATCTTCGGAGGCAAGGACGAAGGTTCCCAGGACCTGGTACAGGGTATCACGGCAGCGGGAGCCTTTTTTGATGAGGTCGCCCTGATGCCGGAGAGCTTCGTTAATCAGGCAACGGGCCGTTGCTCCGTTGAGGGCGCGACCTGGTGGTTTAACTGCAACCCGGCGGGACCGATGCACTGGTTCAAGCTTGAGTGGATCGATAAGCGGAAGAAAAAGAGGCTCCTGTACCTTCACTTTACGATGGATGACAACTTAAGTCTTTCGGAAAAGGTTAAGGAAAAGTACCGGGAAATGTATGCCGGGGTCTTCTATCTGCGGTACATCAAGGGCATGTGGGCCGTGGCGGAAGGTCTGATCTACACGATGCTCACAAAGGAGAACCTGTATACGAACGGTGATCGTCCGGCAGGCCTGAAGAGCACGGCAGCAAAGACGATCACCGTGGACTACGGTACCACAAACCCCTGCGTATTTCTGGAGGTGTGGGACGATGGGGAAACGTTGTGGGTTGATCGGGAGTACCGTTGGGACAGTCGGTCAGAGGAAGCAAGACGCAGCGGAAACCCGCAAAGGACAGATTCGCAGTATGCAGACGATATGGAAGAGTTTATGGGAGCAGATCCAGAAGATCAGTGCATGGTCGTTGTGGACCCGTCAGCAGCATCCTTTATTGCAGAACTCCGCAGCCGTGGCGTGTATGTGAAACCGGCGAACAACGAGGTGGAGGACGGGATCCGCGTGGTCGGATCGCTCTTGGCAAAGCGGAACATCCGGATCAACAAGGAGAACTGCAAGGGACTGCTCGGAGAGATGCGGTCCTACGTCTGGGACGACAAGGCGGCAGAGCGGGGCGAAGAGAAGCCCGTGAAGCAGAAGGATCACGGCCCAGATGCGTTAAGATATTATTGCTATACGGTCCTTCCAAAGTGGCGGATTGGGGCATAGGAGGAAGTTAAATGTCAAAGAAAAGGACATCACGCCAGACAAGGGCGGCTACAAAACAAAATATGGATTCGAGGGCGCCCGTCATGACGATGGACGCCTTTTCTAATCCTGCGGCAAGGATCGGATTCGGAACGCTGGATCTTCTCCAGGCAACAGAGTACCCGATGACCAGAATGACGCAGAACTATCAGCTTCTGACAAGCCTGTATCGGGAGAACTGGATTATTCAGAACATTATCTCAACGATCCCGAACGACATGATGAGAAAATGGTACGACTTGAGGACCAGTGTGGCACCGGAATACCTGAAGCAGATGACACAGTTAGAGCGCCGGACACAGATCCGGAAGAAGCTGCTCCTTGGAATGTGCTGGGGACGGCTCTATGGCGGCGCGGTGGGCGTGATCCTGATCAAGGGACACAATGACATGAGCCAGCCGCTGAACCTGGACACGATCATGCCGGGAAGCTTTCTTGGACTTCATATTCTGGATCGTTGGAACGGAGTGTACCCGGAAGGAGAGCTTGTCACGGATCCGGAAGATCCAGACTTCGGGCTTCCGATGTTCTACACGGTCCGGAATGATGAAACAGGGACCATGGTGGCGAGAGTGCACCACAGTCGGGTGATCCGGTTCATCGGCAGGGAGCTTCCATGGATGGAACAGGTGACCGAGCAGTACTGGGGGGAATCAGAGGTCGAAGCGATCTATGAGGAGCTGACCCGCCGGGACAACGTGGCCGGGAACATTGCGGCACTCACGTTCCGGGCCAATATCAACTATCAGGAGACAGATGGTCTGGATCAGCTGCTTGGATCTGCGAACGCTGAGATCCAGCGGCGCTTCTGGAACACACTGGCGGCGCAGTCCGTGATGGAGAGCAACTTCGGAACCCGGATGATTAACAAAGGGGATGCGATCCACAACACCCAGTACACCTTTACCGGACTTCCGGATGTCTACGACCGTGTCATGATGGATGTGGCCGGAGCGGCAAGGACACCGGTGACAAAGTTATTTGGGCGGTCTCCTGCCGGCATGAACGCCACCGGTGAGTCTGATCTGAAGAACTATTACGATTACATCGATGGACTGCGGGAGGCGGAGCTTCGGGGAATCATTGAACGGCTGCTTCCAATCATGGCATTATCGGCGTGGGGTAGGATCCCGGACGATATGGACATTGACTTTCCGCCGATGCAGACGCCGGATGCAAAGGACGTGGCGGAGATCACAGAGCGTAAGAGCAATGCGATCCTTGCGGCATATCAGAATGATCTGATCGATGCGGCAACCGCTATGCAGGAACTGAAGAGTCTGTCCGATGAGACGGGACTTTACAGCAAGATCACGGATGAAGCAATCGAAGCCGGGAAAGGAAAGTTCTACTCGGAGTCCCGTAGCATGCAGGATCCTATGGCGGGCTTTTCCTTCCCAGGGAGCACAGGGGAGGATGATGTAGGCGATGGCAACGAAGATCCGGCCGCCGGAGAAGGCTGATGTTACAGCGCTGCTTCGAAATCTTTTCCTCCGGACAGAGCAGGAGCTGATCAGAGAGATCACCCGGAAACGTGCCGCAGGGCATGTAGAATATGCCGAGGTAGCGGCGCTGGAGCGGGTCCAGAAGATCCTTCAGAACATGGTGGACACCTCCTGGAGCTATGTGCCAGTGATGATCGAAAAGATCTTTTATCACTCGGATAAAGATGCCGCCGGGTATGCCAACGCGAGGACGATCACAGGAACACGCTCCGTGACCCAGATCGCCATTATGGAGCAGTTGGCGAACAATCTTCAAGGGGAACTCATAGAGATGGCGGGAACGGCGAAGAGGAGCGTTGAGAACGTGTTTACGATCGCAAGGCTGGAGAACGATCCGTACCGGAAACTGGCGTTGGAACAGATCCTCCGGCAGGAGGCGGCAGGGAAGCCGTGGATCAAGAGCAGCCAGGACCTTGTAAAGGAGTTGGAGACAAACGGAATTACAGGTTTTACGGACAAAGCTGGACGGAAATGGAGCATGCAGGCCTACGGAAACATGGCGGTCCGGACGACGGCCAGACAGGCGGAAGTGGCAGCACTCCTGACATCCGACGAGTATGATCTCTGGCAGATCACGAAAGTCGGGACGACTTGTCCGGTGTGTGCGCCGTTAGAAGGGCGGGTGTACTCAAAGAGCGGCACCAATCCAGATTATCCGTCGTTAACTGTTGCGTTCGGGAAGATCGATCCGTATGGGAGCAATGATCTGTCGAACACTTATCTGAACATCCATCCGAACTGCCTGCACAGTCTGGTCAAGTACACCACGATCGGCAAGAGCGCGGAGCGGATCCAGAAGGACAAGGACTTTTCAAGCGTCGAAAAGAATCCTCTGAGCCGGGATCCCCGGACGAAGAAGCAGATCGCGGCATACCGGGAAAAAGAGAAAAATCGGCAGAAGCTCCTCCGGGATATGAAGCAGCATAAAGAGTATCGAGCCATTTTGGGGAATGATATACCGAAAGACTTTGCGAAGTTCAGGGAATTGAAGTATAATAATGCTGAGAAATGGGATAAGATCCATATCCTGTATCAGGATGATAAACTGAAAAAGAAGATACGTTCTCCTGAAGTCAATAAGACGATAGAAGAAGGAAAGCAGGGTAAGCATATCCTCGGACACAAAAATTACAAAGATGGCCGTAGTTATTTGAAGGTATCTGCGGAAGAAGCACAGAGATTAGTTGATCAATATGCCGGAACAGGTCAAATAAAACGTGACAGCAAGGGACATTGGACGAATAAAGAATTTGTATCGGCGGACCATATAATTGGCGTTGTCGTGGATGCAAATACGGGAGAAACCATAGAAACTTCAAGATTTTCGATTCATTATTCGAAAAATGGTGTCCATATAGTGCCGAGAAAGGAGTAAGCTATGTTGGTAGGCAAGGAGCTTGAAATGTATCAGGTTCAAGGGAAAAAGGTGCAGATTTATTTAAATGACGGATCAGAATTGGTTGGAATGTGTACGGAATTTTCTTCGGCATACGATAATGATCCAGAAGAGGCAAGTATTACTCTGCACAGACCGTTAAAGGATGGAAAAGAACTTCCGTGGGAAACAGAAGTGATGGAGCATGAAATTAAAGAAATCAAAATAATAGATTAGTACCACCAGTCAAAAATGGCCGGTGGTATTTTTATAAAAGATACTTGACTTTTTGCACGTGCTATAATATATTTAGTGCAAGGGCAGAAAGTGAGGTGAGAAAATGAGCCCAAGAACAGGAAGACCGCCGAAAGAAAATCCCAGAAAAGTCAATTTGAATATTCGCCTTACAGAACAGGAAGCAAAGGATATTCAAGAGTGTGCAGATATTTTGGGTGTTTCCAGAACAGATGCGATTTTGAAGGGGATAGAACTCATAAAGGCAGAAATAAAAGAAAAATAGAAGTTGCGCCCCGACCAAAGTTTGCAACTTCTATTTCACATCAGAAGTTTCCTTCTGTAAATATTATAATGCAGCAGGAGACTTCTTTCAAGAACCAAAATTTGAAAGGAGTTTTATTATGCAGTTACCGCAGACAGTAGAAGTAAAAGACATTAGAGTTTTAACCAGCAAGCAAATTGCTGAAGAATATGGAACTACCCCTTGTGTGATAAAAAAGAACTTCTCTAATAATAGAGAACATTTTGTTGAGGGAAAGCATTACATAGCGCTTACAGGTAGTGAGCTGAGAGCCTTCAAGAACCAGGTGAATAATGTTCACCTGGTTGCGAATAGGACATCCCACCTCTACCTTTGGACCGAAAAAGGCGCATTGCTCCACGCTAAGTCATTGAATACAGACAAGGCATGGCAGGTATATGATTACCTGGTTGATTTTTATTTCCGGGTTAAAGAAAAGCAGCCAGAGAAGAAGAAAACAGTACCGGTTCCAACAAAAACGGTAAACCAGGTTAAGAAAGGGGATGATATAGCCCCCCTTGTTCCGAGAGGTTTTGGAAATGCTTCCTTTGGAGGCTTTAGATGAAATGGAAAAAGTACTTAGGACAGGTCAAAGTAAAGCCATAAAAAAGGCAGCAACAAGTGTGTTAGCTGAAAAAATGAAAAGACAATTAATGTAAGTTTAGGAACGCCCTTCAATCGAGGGGCGTTCTTTTTATACAGTTTGTTGCGACATCGCAACAGGAAATGGAGGTGGAAATAGATGCTTGCGTATTACGGATACACGATAAGCCCAAACCAGCTCGAGACTGGCGAGGGCTTTTTGATTTGTAAGAATGTGCCAATTGCCCGCACCGGAACGCAGGACTATCTCGGAAGTGAGCTGGGACTCACGGACGGGAATGCCGATAAGATCATCGCTGTCCTCCGTTCGCCGGATGAAGTGTTTTCCGAGGCGGCTCTGGCATCTTTTGAGGGCAAGCCGGTGACAAATGATCATCCGCCTGGACTGATCGGACCGGATGACGTGAAGAACTACGAGATGGGGCATGCACAGAATATCCGCCGGGGAACCGGTGAATGGAAGGACTTCATGATCGCGGATCTTCATATCCACGACAGAGACCTGATCGATGCGATCCAGAACGGAAAGCGGGAGATCAGCTGCGGATATGAATGTGATTATGCGAAGAATGAGGATGGCACATACAGCCAGAAAAATATCAGAGGGAATCATGTAGCGGTAGTGGACCGGGGAAGAGCCGGGAAGCGGGCCGCTATTTTAGATTCAGATAAAAACAAAAAGGCAGACAAGCCGGAAAGGAAAGCAATGAGCAAAAAGGGATTATTTTTCAACCTCTTCGGACAGGCCGTCAAGGATAAGAGTCCGGAAGAGATCCAGCAGCTGGCCATGGATGCTGCGGCCGCGTTAGATGCGGAGGAGACAAAAGGCAAGGAGGGAGCGACCCCGGAGGGGGAAAAGACATCAGAGGAGAAGCTGGGAGAGACAGGAAAGACTCCGACTAAAGACGCCGCGTTTCTGGATGCCCTGGATAAGAAGATCGACAGACTCTTAGGGGTCCTTGATAAAGCTCCGGAGGAAGAAAAGAAGGATCCGATGGACGAGGCCATCAAGGCATTAGAGGGAACCGAGGACGCTGATCCGAAGGGAGAAGAAAAGAAAGAGGGCGAGGCAAAGGTCGTTCCGGCAGAAGAGATGGATGGAGAATCTTCTGAAGGTATGGACAAAGCAGTAGCTCTCGGAATCTTAAAGGCAATGCGTCCGACCGTGGCCGCGATCCAGGATCCGGTACAGAGACAGGCTGTTTCTGATGCACTGATCAAGCTCGTTACCACAAACGATGCAAAGAGCGACATCTATGCGATCTTAAATGCATCCAGAGCAAATGCAAAGAAAGCAGTAGACAAAGCACCGGTCATGAACGTAGATCAGTGTCAGGCCGCTTATGATGCGAGAAACCCGCATAAGAGAAAGGAGAATAACTGATGAGAGGACAGGTAATTGGAAAGAGCATGCCGCACGGCTATGCCGGAAGCTATGCAAGACAGGCAGATATGGTGGTAGACACCCATCCGAGCGAAGGTGAGATTGCATTCGGTGCTCCGGTAGTACTCGGAACCGCGGGAGCAGTAAAACCGTGGGAGGCAGCATCCACAGCGGCGAAGTTCGTCGGTGTCGCACTTCGTGAGGTAAAATCCGCAACGGATTATATGAACCAGAACGAGGGTGGATATCACAAAAACGAAGCCGTGCCGGTCATGAAGCGTGGCTGTGTGAACGTGATTTGCCAGAACGGTACACCGGCACCGGGCGGAAAGGTCTATATCCGCACCGTGGAAAATGAGTCTTACCCGAAGGCAGTTATCGGAGGCTTTGAAGCGGCAGCAGATACCGGAAAGAACGTGGAACTGACAAACGCACAGTGGAAGGGAAGCGCAGATGCCAATGGCGTGGCAGAGATGCGGATCCTGACCATCTTAAACGCATAGGAGGGAACGAGACATGGCATTTAAGAATGTAGGTACATACAACTTAGATAAAGCGGTGAGCGGGTCTGCCGGAGCCGCAAACGCAGGTGCATTTACAATGGACGCTGCCGGAATTGCCTCCGGACAGGCGTTCCTCACGGCTGAGCTTGAGAAGCGTGATACGCTCGTTCGGACACCGCTCACAAGCTTCACGTATGCGAGAGACATCCCGATCCGTGTCGGCGGCGGCTGGGCTGAGTTCGTTTCCGCGATGCAGGTGGGTTACGGCATCACTGGAGGCTCCGGGGATAACCTGATGCATTCCGGCGGCGCGAACGGGATCCCGATGGTACAGGCAGACTTCTCGAAAGGACAGTATAAAACCCACGTGGTTGCCGCAGGTACCCGTGTGATGTGGGTCGATCTGCAGCGTGGTAATATGACGGGACGCAACATGGACAGTCTCCTTCGTGATGGTCTGCGTCTGACTTACGACAAGCACATGGATGAGAATACCTACGTGGGATTTTCCAGATTTGGCACCACAGGCTTGTTAAACAATCCGGATGTTACCGTAACAAACGCGGCAACCAATGGTGCAACGACATCCAGTACAAAGTTCAAGGACAAGACACCGGATCAGATTTTGAAGGACATCAACGAGGCGATCCTCTTAGCATGGAATGCCTCCGAGAACGATAATGCAGCGATTCCGAACCATATCATCATGCCGTATGAGCAGTTCAATTACCTCGCAACCACAAAGGTGACAGATCTGGCAGAAAAGACGATCTTAACCTTCCTGCTCGAGAACAACGTTGCCAAGCAGAACGGATCCGATCTTGTGATCGCAGCAACAAAGTGGTGCAAGGGAGCCGGAGATGCAGGGGTGGATCGTATGGTGGTCTATCGCAATGAGGAACGTTTCCTTGCGATGGATGAGTTGGTACCGCTGACGAGAGCCATGACAAGCTCTAACACTAATGACTTCTGCTTTGACACTGCCTATGCCGGAAACCTGTCCGAGGTAGAGATGTTCTACGACCAGACCATGCTCTATGTAGACGGAATTTAAGGAGGGAACACATGTTTATTATAGCGAAAAGAAATTATCTGGTGAGACGGGCCGATGGCTCGTTTTACCGGATCGAAAAGGATTATATCGGAGAGATCCCGGAGGATGTCGCAGAGAGTGAGCTCGTCCAGAGAGCGATCGTCGGCGGTAATATTGCGGTTCCGGGCGGTACCAAAGACAAGGAGCTCTATAAGGCAGATGATGAGGCGGCAGAGCAGGCAGCAGAATATGACATCCGTCCTGACACTGAGAAACCTGCGGCGGAGGAAGAGGCTAAGAAGTCTGTAAAAGCGAAGAGTACAAAGAAAGAGTGATGCCTATGTGGCCGTATGGAAGCACAAACCCGATGACAGCAAAGTTTCAGGCGGCAAAAGAGCAGGCGGCGAACCTTACACAGCCGGGAGAGCGGGGAGCTTACACGGAAGAGATGTTCCGGGAAGACTTCCCGCAGTTTACGAAGAAAGTCACTCCAGAGAATGATGGGGATCCCGAAATTCAGGATCTTCTTCCGAAGGGGATTCTTCAGATGTTTCTGGAACAGGTCAATGACAGTGTCCTTCCATCGCGCTGGGGAAGCATGTGGCGCTATGCCGCAGGGCTTTACCTGGCGCATTTTGCGGCGATGTACTTAAAGACATACGCTCCGGAGTCTTCCGGGGCGGCACAGGCAGCCGCAAAGGCACAGCCCGCAGGAGTCATTAAGAGCGCCACGATGGGCGATACCCAGATCAGCTATGATAATTCCGCTGTAACGATCGGAACCGAGAAGTGGGGCAGCTGGAACGCCACGCAGTACGGACAGCAGCTTGCAACGCTCGCCCGGCTGGTGGGGATGGGAGGCATGTGGATTGGATGAGATATGGAAAGATGTTCCAGGGTTTGAAGGAAGATATTCTGTCAGTAACAAAGGGAAGGTGAAGAGCCTAAACTATGGGAATACTGGGCAAAGCCGCAATTTAAAACCTAATTTGAAAAAAGATGGATATTATGATGTTGCATTGGCAGATTCGGGGAAATAGAGGAGGAAACAGCATGTTATTTGATAATCCGATTTTCAAAAACTGGTATACCGATCTCATGGACGTCTGCCGGGTCGTTCCGGTAAAGGATGGGAATGTTACCAGGCAGGAACGGAAAACGGTTGCGGAGAAGGTTCCGTGCCGCGTGTATCATACAGGAACCGGAAGTCCGGGCATCACCGACAATGCCGCCAGGATCAGAGGAGAGGACAAGCTCTCCTGCGATCTTTCTGTGGATATCCAGGCAGGAGACGAGTTGTATGTGATCCGCGGAGGAAATACCGGACATGCAAACGAGCCGGAACGGTATCTTGCCGGACCTCCGCAGGACTTTTATGATCCGATCGGCGGTGCGCTCACTGGTCTGGAACATAAAGAGGTGACACTCTTGAGAGAGAACCTGATCGGATCCGGGAGGTGAACAGATGTCAAGCTTTGGAAGCCAGATGAGAAAACGTCTGGATGAACTAAGGAGAGCCGGAGAGAATGTCCCGAAGATCATGGCAGAAGTCGCGGAAGGTGCCACGATCGAGGCGGTCCGTGTGGCCGCGGAGAAGACGCCGCCGAATGATGGAACACTGGCCGGAACCAACATGCGAAGCGGTCAGATGGCGCAGCACTGGGCGACGGACAGCGTGACAACGCCGGTCGTGACGGGCGGCAGTGTCCGGACCGAACTCAATAACAACATGCAGTACGCATCCTATGTGAATGACGGACACCGGGTCGATAAACATTTCGTTCCGGGTCTGATCATCAACGGGAATCTTCTGGAACGGAGTCCGGATGGATCCGGTGGTATCATGGTCGGAACCAAAACGAGCTATGTGCAGGGGAAGTACATGAAAGAGGCAGGAATCGGAAGGTACCGGGATGTGGTCCGGACGGAACTGAAAAAACGGGTAGAGGAGGCATTCAAATGATCTTTTCCTTACATCATGTGATCGACAGCCTGGCCGGTATGCTTACCGGAGCATATCCGGACTATCCGGTATATGACAGCCCAAACCAGCAGGGAACGAGTTTTCCTTGCTTCTTTCTTTTCTTCATGCCGTCCACGATCGAGGAGCATGTGGGAAACCACTATTTCCGTGATCTCGGCGTGGATCTTGTCTTTGTACAGCAGCGGAACCTGGTAAACGGAAACCGGAAGATCCATGAGATCGCGGAGTTTCTGGACCGGAATCTGGATCCGTTCCCATACACAGATGGCAGCGGAAAGAGCGTTCCGGTTCCAGTGCAGGATCAGCAGTGGAGCATTGAAGATGAGGAGCTGCATTACCAGTTCCATATCCGGACGCGGATCCTGGTGGAAGAAACGGAAAACATGATGCAGGAGATGGAGGAGAACAATGTCGGTATCAAAGAAAACGACTAAGAAAACGGAGGAAAAGAAGTACTCCACAGAGAAACTTTTGAAAAGCCGCCGTCTTGCGGCATATCAGCCGGATTTCGCCAGGGTGATCCTGAAGGAACCGGAATACACGATCTCTGAGGCGGTTGACGCCCTGGAGACAGCTTTGAAAGGAGGCAGATAACATGGCAGGTGGTACATGGATGAGCCAGAATAAGGTCCAGCCGGGCGTGTACATCAATACAAAATCGAGCGGGAATCTTTCCGCAAGTGTGGGAGAAAAGGGCGTTGTGGCGATCGCTGAGCCGCTCTCCTGGGGTCCTTGTGAGGTCATTCAGACGATCATTCCGGAAGAAGACCTGACTCCATATATCGGCTATGATGTCACAAATGAGAAAGCGTTATTCCTTAAGGAGATGATGAAGGGCAGCGATACCACACCGGGACCGATCAAGATCCTGTTATATCGTCCGAAGGGAACCGGCGGCGTCAAGGCGTCCGGAACGATCGGCGCCTTATCGGTGACAGCACTGTATGAAGGCATCCGCGGAAATGATATCACAATGATCGTCCAGGAAGATCCGGACACAGGCGGAACCTATGTGGTATCTACGGTCGTGGATGGAAGAACCGTGGATGAACAGACAGTAACCGCGCTTTCTGAGCTTTCCGCAAATGCCTGGGTCACATTCTCAGGAACGGGAAGTGCCTTCACGAAGACAGCAGGAACGGCACTCACAGGAGGCAAGGACCCGACGATCGCCAATGCAGATTACTCCGCATTTCTGACGGCGCTTGAAAAGTACAGTTTCGATGTTGTGGTGTACGACGGGACAGAGTCGGTTGTGATCGAAGCATATGCGTCCTTTGTAAAGAGGATTTCTGAACGTGTCGGTCGGAAGTGCCAGGCAGTCATGGCCGGAGCAGAGGACAGCAATACCGAGTGGGTGATCTCGGCCGGAAACGGCGTTAAGATCTCTGACGGTACGGTGCTGACTCCACAGCAGGTAACCTGGTGGCTTGGCGGAGCGGAGGCAGGTGCTCCGTATAATCAGTCCCTGACATATTCCAGATATCCGAACGCGGTGGAGGCGAGTCCGAAGCTGACCGATACGGAGATCGAGGAAGCCATTCAGAAGGGCAAGCTCGTGTTCATTGATACCTTTGATGCGGTCAAGGTTTGCACGGATATCAACACACTGACCAGCTTCACCGTGGATAAACAGAAATGTTTTGCGAAGAACCGTGTGATGCGTGTCTTAAATCAGTTCTGTAACGATGTGTATAAACAGTTCTCGCTGTACTACATCGGGAAGACCAACAACAACGACGATGGAAGAAACCTTTTAAAGGGCTGGATCATCGGATATCTGAATGAGATGCAGGCAAACGGAGGCGTGCAGAACTTTGTCCCGGATGATGTGGAAGTCCTGGCCGGAAACGAGATCGATGCCGTTGTTGTAAACGTGGCGATCCAGCCAGTGGACAGCATCGAGAAGATCTACATGACCGTCAATGTATCCGTCAATTCTGACAGCGAATAAGGAGGTGTAAAGAATGGCAAATGAAGGATATTTACTTGCGCAGGATTCCTACCGCGGCGCGGCCGGAAAAGCGTTTACTGTGATCAATGGAAGCAATGAGCTTCTGTTCGGACTGAAGAAATTTAACTCCAGCGCCGAGATCCAGACGGGTGAGTTTAAGGTTGTCGGAGCGCTGACAGAGCAGGAAAAGGTCAAAGGATTAAAGTATTCCGGATCAGCTACGATCTATTATGGAACCCCGACGTTTTTAAAACTGTTATCCGAGTTTAAGCGGACCGGAAAGTTCCCAACGATCAACTTCCAGATCACGAACGATGATCCATCATCTTCGTTGGGGACCCAGACCGTTGTGCTCTATAACGTCATCTTAAAAAAGATTCCGATCGCGATCCTGGATGATTCCGCGGAGAGTCTTCAGATCGATATCGAGTTCACATTCAGCGATTTCGAGGTACTGAAATCGTTTAACAGCCAGCCGTCTCAGTTAGGCAAATAGGAGGAGAAAACATGGGAAATTTAGGAGCATACTTAAGACCGGTTCCGGCCGGAAAGACGAAAGAATTTTATCTGGAAAACTTTAAGGATGAGAAAGGGGAGAAGATCCCGTTCATTGTAAAGGCGATCACACCGAAGGAAAATGAGAGGATCGTAAAAAGGAATACTGTGAAAGGCGTCTTTAACAATGCGACTTATATCAATGAGATGATCGTGGCCTGCATGGAGACACCGAATCTCAAGGATGCAGAACTTTGCAGTTTCTACGGCGTCATGGACCCGACAGAGGTGCCAAGCCTTATGTTCACGATCGGGGAAAAGAATCTTGTCATGGATGCGGTTTCTGAGATCAACGATATCAAGATGGCAAATGAACTGAGAAATGCCGCAAAAAACTTTTAGAGGGAGGAGACTGGGAGACAGAAACGAGTTACTTTGCTTTTGTCTCCCTTGGAATCTTCCCGGAAGACTTTGAGAAACGGCCATTGAGGGAAAAGATTCTCATGTTTACGATGATGGACCGGTTGTCGAAAGAGATGAAAAACAAGTGAGGAGGTGGTGTGAATGGGTAAAATACAGGAATCTCTTGTTTTAATGGATGGTTTTACAGCGGCATTTACCCGCTTCCTGTCATTTGGCGATCAGGCTGTGGGGAGTTTCGATAAAATGAGCGGGGCAAATATCCAGTTCCAGCAGTCCTCTGTGCATGCGACGCAGCAGATTGAATCAATGAAGGCAGCACTTGATTCTCAGCAGACGCTTCTTGCGGCACAGAACCAAAGACTCATAGCCCAGAAAACCCATGTGGAATCGTTGGCTCAAAAGTATCAGGCTTTGGCTGCCAGTAAAGGGGCAGAGGCAACTGCGACAATTCGTGCGCAGGAATCTCTCGCAAGGGCTGAGATTGCTGAACAAAGAATTTACCAGCAGGTTGTTAAAACTTCGGAGATGATTGCAAATCAAAATAATGCAATCGAAGAATTTTCCTACAAGATGAATCAGGCCCAGGAAGAAACGAAGAAAGCAGGGAAAGCACAGGAAGAATATAATAAGCAGCTTAAGAATGCAAACTCTTCAGCGGAAAACCTTGTAAAAACGCTTAGGCGCATCGGAACAGCGATCGGAGTGACAAAACTTGTGAAAGATTTCCTGGATTTCTCCGATACCCAGGCCCAGATCAACGCCCGCCTGAACCTCATGAACGATGGTCTTCAGACAACGAATGAACTGAGTGAGATGATCTATCAGTCGGCACTGCGTTCCAAGGCGGCTTATTCCGATACGGCAGACGCAGTCGGCAAGATGGGACTGAATGCCGGAAATGCATTCTCCTCGAACCAGGAGCTGATCGCGTTCACGGAGCAGGTGAATAAGCAGTTCAAGATCGGTGGCGCATCGGCTCAGGAGCAGAGCAATGCGATGGTTCAGCTCACCCAGGCGATGGCGGCTGGTGCCCTGCGAGGTCAGGACTTAAACTCCATCCTGGCGGCGGCTCCGGGAATTGCCAGGACCATCGAGGAGAGTATGGGATGGGCATCCGGATCCATCAAGCAGTATGCAGAAGACGGAAAGGTTACAGCTTCGGTCGTAAAAAATGCGCTGCTTGATATGGCGGATCAGACGAATCAGAAGTTTGCATCGATCCCGATGACGCTGTCGGATGCGATGACGCAGGCGCAGAATATCGTCCAGCATGAAGTAAAGCAGATGGCACAGTCCTGGAACGACTTTATTCATACGGATCAGGGACAGGAGCTCCTCGGGGAAGCGATCTCGCTGCTGTCCGTGATGGCTCAAGTCGGAACGGATGCCCTGTCAGGGATCGGATCGGCGGCGCTCTTTGTTGCCGACAACATGGATATGATCCTTCCGATCCTGACGGCTGTGGGGCTGGGATTCCTGCTTGTGAAGGCACAGGCGGTCCAGGCAGCGCTTGGAAGTGCAGCAGCGGCAGGACTTCACATGGCTTCGTGGGCGGCCGCGAACTGGCCGATTCTGCTCCTGGTGGCATTGTTTGCGGGAGCATTGATCGCAGCACAGCAGTTTGGAATCGGGATGCAGGAAGTCGGCGGCTGGGTCGGACAGGTCTTCGGAATGACCTACGCAGTTGGCTACAATGTATTTGCCACACTCTGGAATGTGATCGCTTCGTTTGCAGAGTTCTTCGCGAATGTATTTAACGATCCGGTTGCTGCTATTGCACATCTGTTTTCGAATGCATTGGACACAATCCTCAGTATGGTAGAAACTGCGGCAGGTGCGATCGATGCACTGACAGGTTCTCATCTTCAGGGGGCTGTGAGTGGCTTCCGCGGAAAACTATCTGGCTGGGTAGACGATACCTTTGGAGAGAATGCAATCCAGATTAAGCGGATGGCAAACCTTGATATCGGTGCTACAGCGGCAGAATGGGGAAACTATGGTGCAAATCTCGGCTCCAAACTGGATAACCTGGATCTTGATATCGGAAAACTCGCGGGAAGCTTTGGTGATCTGGACCTTTCGGGACTCGGAAATGGAAATATTGACAATGTTGCAAAGGTCGGAAAAGTCGGCAAGGTGGATGATATCAAGCTGTCGGATGAAGACCTGAAGATCTACCGGGATCTTGCGGAACGCCGGTATATGAACAAGATCGAATTAAAGACTCTGGCACCGGAGATCCATGTGACGGTTCCGGAATCCGCCGGAGGAAATCTGACGGCTGATGATGTCACGGATTATATCCGGAAGATGCTCATCGAGCAGATGAACTCCCAGACATCGGTATCGCACGGATGATGAAAGGAGTGTGTTCATGGCAAAATTAAAAATCGGATGTTCGATCTATCTGGTATTTGCCGGAAAGAAGGTAAAGCTCCCGGTAAACCCGGAAGAGATTGAAATAAAAAATCCGACAGACCATAAAACGTATGACGTCATCGGTGTGGGTGAGATCGTGGTTCCCAGGAAGCCTTCTTTAAAAGAGGTATCCTGGGAATCCTTTTTTCCGGGAGATCGCCAGGCCGTGTATGTAAACGGTGGGGCAAAAGCGCCATCCTATTATCTGAAATATTTTGAAAATGCATTGAAGAAAAAGCAGATCTGCCGGCTGATCATCACAAGGTCCGGCGGATCCGACACCAATATGAAATGCATTGTTTCAAACTTTGAGACGAAGGATAAGGGCGGGGAACCCAAAGATATCTATTACAGCCTGGAATTACAGGAGTATCGTTCCTATGCACCGAAGGTCGTCTCGATCTTAAAGACTCCGGCCGCAGGGCAGGCGAGTGCCGAGGCGTCCACAGAGACTCCGAGGGCGGTGGAATCCCCGGTTCTTCGTGTCGGTGCCGCGGTGATCGTAAACGGGGAATACTGCTATGACAGCTATGGCGGGAGACCTCATGGAACGGCCAACAACCTGAGCACTACGGTGACGCGGATCGTTTCCGGAAATCCATATCCGGTCCATGTCGGATCCTATGGATGGGTGCAGGAAAGTCAGTTGCAGATTACGGGGTGATGAGAGATGGAAAAATCACTGCAGATTCAGATCAAGGGAAAGGCTCCGGACGGATCGGAACAGCTGACGATCATGGAATACATAGAGGTAGTCCGGGAGATCGAATTCACGACGAACCGGATGGATTCTCCCGGAAAGCTGAAATTCACCTGTCTTGAAGACGGTCCGATCGGGATTCCGGAGGGAAGCTCCGTGGAGTATTTGGTGGATGGCATGAAGCTGTTCAAAGGGTTCGTATTTACGATCGAGCGGACGCGGGATGGGGAGACTTCTTATACCGCTTATGATCAGCTTCGATATTTGAAGTCAAATGCCAGCTATTCCCTCGACCACATGAGCTTTGAACAGATCCTCACCCGGATCGCCGGAGATTTTGGCTTGACGGTTGGAACACTGGAGAAAACCGGATATGTGTTCCCGACGTTCCTGAAAGAAGATGAGGACTGTCTGAACATTGTATTTGACGCACTGTCAGAGACGATCGTTCAGACCGGTAAAATCTTCATCCTGTACGATAAAGCCGGAGAACTGACGCTTGTGGAGGCGAAAAACTGGTTTACAAACACAATGGTAGGGGATGGCAGCCTGGTAACCGATTACACCTATAAGCGTGATATCGACTCGGATACCTATAACCGCGTGAAGCTCGTCCGGAAGAATGAAAAGAGCGGACGCACTGACGTGTATGTGCATGAAGATACCGATACGATCAAAAAGTGGGGACTGCTCCAGTATTATGATGAGGTGGATGAGAACCTGAATGAGGCACAGATCGACAAGATGTGTGAGGCATATCTCCAGTATTACAACCGGGTCCTTCAGACGTTGAAGCTGGAAGCCATCGGAATTCCGGAAATCCGTGCCGGCATGATCCTTCCGGTCAAGATCGGAGATATTGAGGACCTCGCCGTTTCCAGACTGCTTCTCGCTGAGAAGGTGACGCAGAAATGGGAAGGAGAGGACCATACCATGCAGATCGAAGTGAAATCATTTGAACAGCTGGGAGGTGTGAGCATCGTATGACGACGGAACTTCTTGGAGTCCTTCAGGAGATTGTAAAAAATTATGTGAATGCGATAAAAATGACGGACAAGGCTACAGGGACCGTCATAAAGACCTCTCCGCTCACGATCCAGACAGATACTTCCCTGCCGCCGATCTCCGGGAATGCGCTGATCCTGACAAGCAACGTCATCGAGCGGACGGAACAGGTGAAGGGTGGCGCCGGCGGAACCGTAACGGTTACGGAAGGGTTAAAGGCGGGAGACAAGGTCCTTCTGCTCCGCGTGCAAAAAGGGCAGCAGTTTATTGTATTATCAAAGATTACATAAGGAGGTCACCATGGCAGTATTACCGGAAGGTGTGGGGCTTGATGTGACCCTGCAGTATGTGGAAAAACCGACAAGGACATTCCTGATCGACTGGTCATCGAAACAGATCGCCGGCATGGATGAAGGACTTCCTGCAATGCGTCAGGCTGTGGAGATCATCCTTCAGAATGAACGGTTCCGGTGGCAGATCTATTCGTCCGATTTTGGAAGTGAACTGGAAAGCCTGGTAGGAGAAGAACGGGATTATATCGAGAGTGAACTTCCCCGCCGGATCGAAGATGCATTTTCCGGAGACAGCCGGATCCTTGCGGTTGAAAATTTTGTGTTTACGGAGAAAGTACCGGGAGAACTGAGCTGCAGCTTTGATGTGAAAACGGTATATGGAACATTGACGGAGGAGGTGAGTGTGTGATCGATTTCAGTGGATATACAAGGGAAGTGATTCAGAAAGAGATGCTGGATCAGGTGGATCCCAATATCGATACCAGGGAGGGCAGTATGATCCAGACTGCGATCGGACCGGCGGCCTGGTATCTGGAAGGGGTTTATATGATCTTAAAACAGATCCAGGATAACGCCTATCCGGCCACAGCAGTCGGTGACTGCCTGGATAAGATCGCTCAGACCAGAGGACTTATCAGGAAACAGGCCACGGCCGCCGTCCGGAAAGGAACCTTTAACACCGCAGTTCCATCCGGGTCGGAATTCAAGACGATCAATGGGGCAGATTCCCAGATCTTCGTGACTGGAGACCGGATCTCCGGAGGTGGAACGGAATATGTCTATGCGATGCAGTGCAAGGATGCGGGGACTTCCGGAAACAACTATTCCGGGAATTTGCTCCCGATCACGCCGGTGGAAAATCTTACTTCCGCAGTTCTGGGAGATATCATCGCGGCCGGAACGGAAGAGGAGACAGATGAAGCGCTGAGAAGCCGGTTCTATGAGACGTTTGATGTCGCTGCATTCGGCGGAAATATCTCCTCTTATAAAAATGAGATTCTTTCCATCGAAGGGGTGGGAGCGGTGCAGGTATATCCGGCATGGAAGGGCGGAGGGACTGTTCTCTGCAGTATCCTCGGGGATGATCTCCGGCCGGCTCTTCCGGCTACAGTCCAGAAGGTTCAGAATATCATCTGTCCGCCGGAAGATGGCGGCAGCGCACCATCCGCAGACGGATATGGGATCGCACCGATCGGCGCGGCCGTGACGATCACAACGGGGACAGCGCTGACTTTAAATATTACATGCGACATTGATTTCGTCGAGACAATGTTAAATGGTGTAGAGACCTACAGGGAGCAGATCCGGCAGAAGATCCAGGAATATCTGGACACACTCTGTAAGACCTGGGGAGATCCTTTAAAAGCGCATCAGATTACTTATGCGGTTACGGTATACGCATCCAGGATCATCTATTCCATCCTGACAATCCAGGATGTTGTCAATGTGTCAAACGTAAAGATCAACGGCGTCAGCGGAGATCTGAAGCTTACAGAGACGGCCGCACTGCAGCAGGTGCCGGTACTGGGGACGGTGGTGATCAACGGTGAGTAAGGCGGAAGAAACTTTAAGAAGACAGATGCCGGAGTATTTCCGGCCGGTCATTGAGTTTGGAGAGATTCTGAAAGCACACGGATACAGCCTTGGCAAGCTTGATAAAGCGAGCGCGAAGGTGTATGCCAACAATTACATCGCGACATGTGACGAGGAAACAATCGCGTACTATGAGCGGCTTCTGGGGATTGTATATCGGTTTGGCGATACCATGGAGTATCGAAGAACACGGGTTTTGCAGAAATATAACACGATCGTACCGTTTTCTGTTGGATTTTTGAGGGACAAGCTTACGGAGTTGTATGGAGAAGATGGTTATGAAATGTCTGTTGATTCGGCTGCGTGTAAGCTGAAAATCAAGGTTACTTCGGATCGATACGGCGCTATAGATCTCCTGTATGATCTTTTGTGGGACGTTGTCCCGGCCCATATCCAGATCCTGGCAAACCAGCAGACGACCAACCGTGTTCCATGCCGCCTGTATGTGGCTGGAGCAGTGTCACGGGTATTTGTGCAGACCATTTACAGGCATACCGTTTATGATATCGAAGAGGCGGCAAATACAGGTGGAGCGGTAACAGGCACCAAGATTCAGACAATATCGAACGAATAGGAGGAAAAAACGATGGGAGTATATAGAGCGGCCATTGTAACAGAGAGTGGACAGAACCTTATTGCGCAGGCATTAGCGAATGAAACGCCTTTAATTTTCACAAGCGCGAAAACGTCAAGTTATTCATATCCGGTAGGAACCAATGTTCCGGCTCTGACCGGTCTGCAGGACGTGGTTCAGAGCGTAATGCCGTTTGACAGCAAAGTACTGGGCGGGAACGTAGCGCAGGTGAGCGTACGGTTTGATAATGATGGAGTTGATCAGACTTACCGGATCGAGACGATTGGACTCTATGCGAAGATTGAGGGTGGCACGGAGACGTTGTTTTCTGTCACCCAAGCGACAACTCCGGACGAAATGCCGGTGCAGAGCGATGTCTCCCCGTCAGCGTACATATACAATATTCAGCACACGGTGCAGAATGCATCACAGATCACGCTTACCGTGAATCCGGTCGGAACTGCAACGGTGCAGGATATTATGGATATTGAAAGTCCAGAGTTCGATGATTCTGGTACGGTGGAAGGGATCAGCAGCTTTCCAAGTTTTCTTGAAACCATGAAGTCGAAGATGAATTTCTTCCAGTTCTTCCGGAATCTTAAGGCCGGACTGCAGTTCGTGCTGCACGCTGGGCAGATCGTTAATAACTGCGTGACGGACAATG
>OMGP01000072.1_pt1 | contig 90631 bp, 104 predicted proteins | sample 1646091 | NCBI WGS metagenome assembly OMGP01 (sample SAMN05578580, study PRJEB25193) | human gut metagenome | biome: Human Microbiome; feature: human-associated habitat; material: feces | host: Homo sapiens | place: USA:Birmingham | reverse complement strand
GAACAACTGCTTTTTTTCCTAATTAAAATCTACTGTGATCCGCCCCAAGTTATCGATAACTCTTGCGTGTCCTGCAAGTTTTGATAAAATCACATCATTGCTCGGAACTGTGTAGCCGGTTCGGTCACAGTAATCAGCAAAGGTTCCATATTTTTTTAATGATCCAATCATATAAATATCTTTTTGCGGATCTGCTATATAGAATGACTCGTCATGTGATGTCGCTTCATGGCGTACCCAAACACCATTGATACAATACACCATATATGCGTGGTTTGCCGGAAGTGATGCAATTATAGTTGAAGGCAAATCAATACACCATGCCAGCAAATCAGCCGCACTTACAAATCCATCACATGAAGCTTTTCCTTCTACTAAGCACCCATATACAAGATGACATGAACTCGTTGTATTATCGTATTCAGCTCTATTTACTCGTCTTGCAACGTGTACTGCCTTTTCATAATCAGATGCATTTTTCCAATCAAAGCTATTTAAAAAGTCTCTAAGCTCCTTTTCGATTGCTAATGTTTCAGCAGAATTCTCCGCTGCTTCATATCCTGGCATTGCAACACCTGCTAATCTTGCAACGGCATAAAATGGCTCTCCTGCAATATTTCCTTTATTGGAAATAAAAATATTATGATATTCTGCTGCTTTATTCCTTAAATAATCAGCATAACCATTATAACTGTACTTATCATTCCATTTTCCATCCAATTCTGGATGCTGCTCGTACATATATTCCATAGACCACTTTGAGACCAGTTTACCCCTACTATTTAATACAAACCAGTCTTTCAAATGTGCCAGCGGATACTGATCATTATCAGAATAAGCTTTCTTCGATGTTTCATTCTTGGTCTGTACAACACCGTTTACAGTCCATGCGCCATCCGCATTTACTGTATAGCCGTCCGGAGTTGTGGTATTGGCATACATATTTCCATTGGAATCAAAGCAGTAACTTTTTCCATTGATCCACTGCCATGTCGAAGTCGCATATTTGCCATCACTATTCTGATACTTCCAGGTGTTTCCCTCCTGCTTCCAGTCTGCAAACGCAGTCATCGTAGAGAAGGAAAGGCTTGCAGCAAGCGCAAGAGACGCTACACGCATAAACTTATGTTTTTTATTCTTCATACTATTTTCTCCTTTTGGATGTATATAGAAGTGAAAAGTCTTTTTAACATATAAATTATATCATGTATAGTTTGGGCTGTCCATATAATGCTTATTTCTTCTGCTTTGCAAAAACAATAAAATTAAAACGTATCAAATGTTAAAAAGGGAGAAGAACAGATTCCATCTCCCTTTTGCGTTTATCATCAGCCTACAATAAAGTTTACCTTCACAGGTACTTTAAATTCATGTTCTCCATTTAATTTCTGCGCGATACAGATTCTATGTCTCCCATCGTAGCAGATAATATGTCCGTCCAGACTTGAAAGCTGTATATCTACTGGAAACTGATAATCTCCACAAATCAACTTTTTCGCCATTCCAATACAATAGTCTGGTTCATACTCTTTTGGCATGATTCGGTTTGGGGAAATATCGACAAAATAGAGATCAGCAAGCGTAAGACCTTCAATTGGGCAAGTGCCATTATGGCACTTGCAGCATTCGTCTTTCGCAAAGTTAAAATGGATATCGTCTCTAGTCTCGGGATAATATTTCCCATCTTTAATCAGATATGGATTAGTGCGCAGATGTATTTTCCGATACATTCGTAAAACCCTCCCTAAAATAATATGTTTTTTGAAGTCTACAAAAGCCATAAGGCGATAATAATAACGCTTCATTCCCAAGATTTTGTAATTCCTCCGGTCGGATTAAATTGGTTAATTGTTTATGTTCGCTGCTGCTATACTGGCGGTCGGATAATAATCCATGCGTACTGACACTAGCCTGGGTCTGATAATGTTGTCCTACCATGGATGATATTTCCTGCGCTGTCTGTGGATCCATCACGGATAGGATAAGCTTATAAGCAGCATTGTCGGTAATGACTCTTCTGGCAGTTTGTCCATAGGTGCGGTCTAACTGACTGTATGACTGCATCAGTAAGCATATTGTACAGCCTTTACTTCGCAGTGTTGCCATTCCATCAATCACAGCAGTCGCTTTCCCTAATTGCGGAAATTCATCCAATAGAACAAGTGTGCGAATAGGATTGTTATCTGGAAATTCGGTCATCGCATGCAAAAATTGGTTGATAATCATGGCAGTTAGAGGAGACCAGTTTTGCAGTCTGGATTCCGGCAATTCATAATAGATCTGATAACCTTCCAATAGATCACGCGGCAATATTGTACGTTCCCGTGTTAAAAACTCCTGCACGACCGGATCAGTGGCAAACAGCTCTATCGCATTGTGTACGGTTTCCATGATGGATGAGAGAGTTTTATCTGAGAGACCCTTGAAATGCTGCATGTGATCTCTTGCGTCGCCCTCTGTGGTACTTATAATTTTATCCACAAGTTCCTCTGCGGGAGTGCTGTAAATGATCCGATTGGCTTCGATAAATGTTTTAGATGCATGATAAGCCCAGGTATAGACACCAGCCAGATAGTGACGCGCTGCCTGTTCCCAAAATGGATCCTCAGTATCCCGATCAGGAATAATCGCATACAGGATATCATTGAGCGCATGAGTAAATTCTGACTTTGGCGCAAGATACAACAATTCAAATGGGTCATATCCATAACTGTCCGGATTATACGGATCCATCACACGGCGGTTATATCGTACGGGAGCATTTTTTAACAACTCTCCTTTGATATCAATGGCCAAAAGTGCGCCTGTCCACATGTGCAACGTAGGGATTGCGACAGCTGCGGACTTCCCGCTTCCGGGTGTTCCGATGCAAATAATATGTCCGTCCATATTCTGCTGTTTACCAACATAACGCCGTCCGTAACGACCAAATAAAAACCCTGGGTTCCCGTTAAGATAGAGATGAGCATTTGGTGCTGGTCGTAATTCCTTACGTTCTACGAGAGGGAGAGAACGCTCGTTTCGGCGTTTCGGATCAAATGGTGACAGAAATGTAAAGTCACGTTCTCCGGCAATTAGATTACGGATATTTTGTATGGTAATCATACCAGATGGCACTAAGGCAGCCAGATCTAAAAGAGCGTTTACATGTAGTTTTGTTGGCAGCAAAAGGATTCTACAAGAGACCATCAATGAGGCACTGATCCAAAGTCCTGTAAATGCGGAAAAGTCAAAAAAGCAATTCAGCAATGACTTCCGTTCTTCTGGTAGAGGGCTTTCGGCGGGAAAACGTGCAGGAATCACAATTTTTGAGATAGGAATGTTTTCTTGCTTTTTTGAAACAGGGGTCTCAAGATCTTTCATGATTTTGGCATGCTCAGCATTTTTATTGAGATTTAAAAGCATAGCACTCTTAAGCCTGTCTCGTTTAGCAGTCTGGCGGATCTGCTCCGGTGTCTGGGGCGGATCAAGGTCATCAAAATTTTTGCGCAGCCGGATACAGGGCGAAGAATTATCGCTCTCTGCTGTCATCTTGTTCATAGGTTCGGCTGACGGTGCGTTCATCTGCTTTTGCAAGGTCTCCGCGAACGAGGCTCTTTTCTTTTTTATAGTTGTCATAATGTTTGGCCTTTCTTTCGATATAGTTGACAATTGTTTCTTTCGTGTAGTCTCCACCCAGACGCCGCTCGTGACATGGCTTGGGCGATGCTGCATTTTTCCGTGTAAAAAATTCCGGGATATATCGGTATGCATTTTTGTGTTCCTGTACTGTGACACCAAAATTATCTTTCATAAGCCAGATAAATTCGCTGCTACTGGATGCCTGTTCCTTTGCGTATTCAATCTGGTTTCTCAGCTTGTCTTTCCAACTGATTTCCCCTTTAGCCGCAAGTGCAAGCTCCGCCCGTGTCAGACGTTCCTGGGCTTTGCTTTTGGTGTTGACCAGGCTGTGTTCATATCCGTGTTCTTTACAGATGACATTCCCTTTTTCCATCAGTTCATGGCGTAGTTTTCCCGTTGATTGAAAGCTTTTCCCAGCCTTAACATGCTGTTTACGATCGCCGCGGTAGCTGACGTTATTGATGACAACATGCGCATGCATGTGATCTGGGCGGTCAGTATGTACCGCAAGATACCATTGATAACAGTCAATTTTTGTGCGCTGACATAAGTCCTTAACCATGTCGCGGACTTCCTCGGGACTGATTTTCTCATATGTCGTGTTATAGCTGACGATCATATGGTAGTAGGTGCGGTTTCCGACACCTGTGGGTTTATTGTAGTAACGCGCGATATCGGAAAATTCCTGTTCAGCATCCAGAATGTCACAGCCGTTTGTGCGGATCAGTTCCTCCGGGACAGTATCACCGCGGGTAATGTATTGCAGGATTCCCCGGACTGGTCGCTTACTGGGATAGATCTTAATGATCGGCATGGATCGTATTCTCCTTCAATTCTGTGATAAGATCTTTGATTGCGTCCAGATCATCGGCGATCCTGGCAAGCTCACTTGCTTCCAGAGATTGCGGATGCAGATAGACGGCTCGCACGATCTGGTTAAAATTTTTTCCAATGCGTGAAAGTTCAATCGTAAGCTCTGGGATTCCACTTATGATATTGATGGAGCTGCGGACGCAGGAGACCCGGATAAATTCGGACATGGAGAGACCATATTTTCTGCATTTGGAGATAATCTGTTCTTTCTGCTCCGGCGCGCACTTAAATCCGATGTAGGTGGTTTTAGTTTTAGATTTCATGTGATACCTCTCATATTATGCATTGATCGCAGGCAAGGGTGGGTTCCATAGGGCGGTTTCCGCCCTTGGCCAGATGGTTGCAGGTTTTACCGGCGACGTATCTGGCCTGGCGGTGCAAAGTCATGGTCACCCTCTAAAATGAGCAGGACTTTGGAGCGCCTCCCCGGGAAGGATGCCCGGACAGGATCACTCGTGCGCGGAGCACGGCGTGAGCCTGTGTGGGCTGACTGGACGGGGATATCACCCTTGCCTGCGATGTAGTTGTGGCTATTCGCTATAAATGTAATGGCGGACTGCGGTGCGCAGCTGTGCCGGAAAATCGGCGGCTATCTGCCGCAGATCGTACAGCGTATTACATAATAGGGGAGCTAAAAATAAGAGGATCACAATGTTGAGAAGCAGTTGACTGGTCTGGCAGCATCTGCTTAGATGTGTATCGGTATTTTTTTTGATTCGCATCTGATAATTCACCTCTTTTCCATTCAGTTTGACGTTGTTATGGTCAAATTTATGGTCAAATCAACACCAGTGGTCTAAAAACACAGCATTTATCGGTGGTTGTGGGTTATATATCAGTGGTTCGATTCCTATCAGATGCATTTTTTGATGTCCCGGGATACCGGGGCAGTGAGACAGGAAAGCGTCTGCCAGATCTGGGAAATGTCCCGGACTGACAGGCGTTTTTTTCTTGCATTCGCCCCTCAGAAACGATATAATGGGCGAAAGGATAAATTTTGGATCATAAATTATGAATAAAAGGGAGAAGTAGATTGGAAGGAACGATTCGTTTAAATAAATATCTGAGTGACGCTGGAGTCTGTTCGAGAAGAGAGGCAGACAGACTTGTGGAGGAAGGGAAGGTTCGTGTGGACGGCGAGATCGCCGTGATGGGAATGCAGATACGGCCGGGACAGAAGGTGGTCTGTGATGGAAAGCCGGTGGGCGAGAAGGAAAAACCGGTATTTCTGATCGTGAATAAGCCGAGGGGAATCGTCTGTACGACTTCCGACAAGGATCATGCAGAAAACATCGTGGAATTTTTAAATTACCCACAGAGGATCTACCCGGTCGGACGTCTCGATAAGGACTCCGAGGGACTTCTCCTCATGACAAATCAGGGCGACATCGTCAACAAGATCCTCCGCGGTGGAAATGCTCATGAGAAAGAGTACGCGGTAGCTGTCAACCACCCGGTGACGGAAGAATTTTTAAAACAGATGTGCGAGGGCGTCCGGATCGAGGACCTGGATGTGACCACGAAGCCGTGCCGCGCCTGGAAGACCGGAAGCCACACCTTCCATATCGTCCTGACCCAGGGCTTAAACCGCCAGATCCGCCGAATGTGCCGTGCGCTGGATTATCATGTAATGAATTTAAAGCGCGTGCGTATCATGAATCTCCAGCTGGGTACATTAAAGCGCGGAGAATACCGGGAACTGACGGAAAAAGAACTGGGTGACCTGATGCGTATGGTGGAAGGTTCCACAAACCTTCCGGCGAGGGAAGCCGCAAAACTTGGAAAGATTGTGGATCCGGCGAAGAGAGAAAGAAAGCCGGGAAGCTCAGGACATCAGGGAAAGCCTGGCGGAAGAAAGCCGTCAGATAAAAATAACGAGGGAAAACCGTTCGAGAAAAAGACCGGAACCGGAAAAATATGGAGAAATGTCCGTCAGGACGGTGAAATAAAGCCGGAAAAGAAAGCCCCCGCATCCCCGGAAAGCTGGAAACCGGGTGCGCCGGAGCGCAAGGAGCATAAAATATGGACGACAAGATCAAGAGGATGAAGGAGCTGATCCCGATTCTCTCCGAGGCTGCGAAGGCCTACTACCAGGAGAGCCGCGAGATCATGAGCAACTTCGAATATGACAGGCTTTACGACGAGCTCCTGAAGCTGGAACAGGAGACGGGAACCGTGTTTGCGGGAAGTCCGACCCAGAAAGTCGGATATGAGGTCTTAAGCGAACTCCCGAAAGAGCGCCATGAGCGGCCGATGCTTTCCTTAAATAAGACGAAAAGCGTCGACGAGCTCAGGGAGTGGCTCGGCGGACAGACGGGACTTTTATCCTGGAAGATGGACGGACTCACCGTGGTGCTGACATATGAGGACGGCGTTCTCGCAAAGGCAGTTACCCGGGGAAACGGCGAGATCGGCGAGGTCATCACGCCGAACGCCCGGACATTCATCAATATCCCGACAACGATCCCCTACAAGGGGCAGCTGATCCTACGCGGTGAGGCGGTGATCAGCTATTCTGATTTCGAAAAGCTGAACGATTCCATCGCCGACGTGGACGCAAAGTATAAGAATCCGCGAAATCTCTGCAGCGGTTCCGTCCGCCAGTTAAACAGCGGGATCACAGCATCGAGAAATGTCCAGTTTATGGCATTTGCCCTGGTGCGGGCGGACGGCGTGGACTTTAAGAATTCAAGAAAAGAGCAGTTCTTATGGCTGTCCAGACTTGGATTTGAGACCGTGGAATTCGTGGAAGTCACCGCGGAGACTCTTTCCGGGGCGGTCCATGGATTCGCGGAAAAGATCGAGCACTACGATATCCCGTCCGACGGTCTCGTGCTGTTATATGACGATATCGCCTACGGTCAGTCCCTGGGGCGCACTGCGAAATTCCCGAGAGATTCCATCGCCTTCAAGTGGGCCGATGAGATCCAGGAGACGACGCTCTCCTATATCGAGTGGAGCGCGTCGCGAACAGGACTCATCAACCCGGTTGCCGTGTTTGAGCCCGTGGAGCTGGAAGGAACGACGGTGAGCCGGGCCAGCGTCCACAACATCAGCATCATGGAAGGTCTGGAGCTTGGGGCCGGGGATCGGATCACAGTCTACAAGGCGAACATGATCATCCCGCAGATCGCGGATGACCTCACAAGAAGCGGTGTCCGGGATATCCCGAAGATCTGCCCGGTCTGCGGCGGAAAGACGGAGATCCGCAGCCTGAACGATGTGAAATCCCTCTACTGTACCAACCCGGAATGCCAGGCGAAGAAGATCAAGAGCTTTGATCTGTTTGTGAGCCGTGACGCTTTAAATATCGATGGTCTCTCCGAGATGACGCTTGAGAAGTTCATCGCGGCGGGATTCATCCATGAATTCGATGATATCTTCCATCTGGACCGTCACCGGGATGCCATCGTGACTATGGAGGGATTCGGCGAGAAGTCCTACGAGAACCTCATCGAGGCCGCAAAGACTGCGTCCCACACCACACTGCCGCGGCTGATCTTTGGTCTCGGAATCGCGGGGATCGGCCTTGCAAACGCGAAGGTGATCTGCCGCCATTTCGATTTCGACCTGGATGCCATGCGGAAGGCAGACGCAGAGGAACTGTGCGCCATCGACGGAATCGGCGGCGTGCTTGCGGATGCCTGGGTGACGTACTTTAAGAATGATAAGAATAATGAGATACTGGATCATTTACTGGCAGATCTGACTTTCGCAAATGAAGCCAGAAGCGAAGAGCAGACGCTGGCCGGAAAGACATTCGTGATCACCGGCTCCGTGGAGCACTTTGCGAACCGCAAGGAACTTCAGGAGAAGATCGAATCCCTGGGCGGAAAAGCCGCCGGTTCCGTGTCTGCGAAGACCAGTTACCTAATCAACAACGATGTGACATCCAATTCGTCAAAGAATAAGAAGGCAAGAGAGCTTGGCATTCCGATCCTTTCCGAAGAGGATTTTCTGAAGATGATAGGAGAAGAAAACAATGCCGATTAAAATACAGAATGGATTGCCGGCGAGAGCGATCCTTGAGAGCGAAAACGTATTCATTATGGACGAGGACCGCGCGGAGAGCCAGGATATCCGTCCGTTAGAGATCCTGATCTTAAATCTCATGCCGTTAAAGGAGGACACGGAGACCCAGCTTTTAAGAGCTCTGTCCAATACGCCTCTGCAGGTGGAGTGCACTTACATGACCATGTCCACCCATGAGTCTACCCACACCTCCGCCAGCCACTTAAATAAGTTTTATGTGACATTCCCGGAGATCAAGAAGAAACATTTCGACGGAATGATCATCACCGGCGCACCGGTGGAGCTGATGGAGTTTGAGGAGGTCAATTACTGGGAGGAGCTGACCCGGATCATGGAATGGAGCAAGACCCATGTGACATCCACCATGCATCTGTGCTGGGGTGCCCAGGCCGGACTTTACTATCATTACGGAATCCCGAAACACTTACGGAAAGAAAAACTTTCCGGTGTGTATACACAGAAAGCGCTGGATAAGCGTGTTCCGTTACTCCGAAGCTTTGACGATTACTTTAAGTGCCCGCATTCCCGCTACACGGAAGTCCGCGAGGAGGATATTTTAAAGCACCCGGAACTCCGGATCCTCGCTAAATCCGATGAGGCAGGCGTTTTCCTTGTCATGAACCAGGACGGAAGCCAGATCTTCGTCCAGGGCCACCCGGAGTACGACCGTATGACCTTAAGCAACGAGTATCACCGCGACCTTAACAAAGGCTTAAATCCGGCGCTTCCGGTCCACTACTACGAGCACGATGACCCGTTCTCGGTTCCGCCGCTTCTCTGGAGAAATATGGCGAACACGCTGTATACGAACTGGCTGAACTATTACGTATATCAGGTGACTCCGTATACGTTGGAGGAAGACGCGGAGTAGAAGGTTCGAAATCCCTTATTTTATGCGGGATTTAGGATCTTAAAGTTTCAATAAGTCCCCTATTCACGGAGAAATCCGCAGATAGAGGACTTATTTTGCCTTTCTGTCTTTCTTTCAATTACTGGGATGGGATTCGTTACTTTTCATGATATCGTTCCGGCACCTGTGCATCATGGAAAGCGTTGATCTCATCACGGAATTTGCTGTCTTCCAGAATATCCAGGGCAGTCATGGCAAGACCCTTGGCTCCCTTCAGGCAGATTTCATCGGCTTGCGGTGAGGCGGCTGCGTCTGCATAAGCTTTTGAGTGACTTTGAATCGTTTTATCATCAGTGATCGACAGATAATCGTGGATTGCCGGAATTTTAATCGAAACATTTCCGATATCGGAAGAACCGTACAGTTTTCCCGGTGTTGGCCAGGTCATGTGAATTCCGAGAGACTCCATATTATTTTTGAAAGCTTCGCACATAGGCTTATTCGGGTAGCGTTCCGCGTAGATCGGTTCTACAACCACCTCTGCCTTGGCTCCGGTCAGGGATTCTGCCCGTTCAATGCTGGATTTCACGAGATCAATAAGAAACTCAATTCGTATCATGGTTTCCGCTCGGAGATTAAATTCACACCGGACGAGTGCAGGAATGACATTGGCAGCTGTTCCACCTTCTAAAATAACACCGTTGATATTATCCTGAATCTGGAATGTGGGACGCATCAGATCAATCTGGTTGAATACATGGATTGCAGCACTGAGTGCGTTAATCCCGTTCGAAGGTGCAGAAGAGTGGGCTGCTTTTCCGTGGAAAGCGACGCGGATGGTTGTGGCAGCGCGTCCCCCTCTTCCTACAAGATTCGATCCGCCTCCTGACGGATGCATCATAAGCGCATAATCGGTATCATGAAAACCGCCGCGCTCTAAAAGAATCACTTTACCGGCACCGCCTTCCTCCGCAGGGGTGCCAATAATGGAGATTTCCCCATCATAGTTGTCCATGAGAGCGGCAAGACCGGAAAATGCACCGACAGCACAGGTCGCAATAATATTGTGACCGCAACCGTGGCCGATTCCGCGAAGGGCATCATATTCTGCGAGAAACGCGATTCTCGGTCCTGCATGCTTTCCTTTTTTTACTGCTTTGAAAGATGTGTCAAGTCCGCAATAAGGGGTTTCAACCTCGAACCCATGGCCTTCTAAAAATGTGCGGATAAATCCTACAGCCTGATGTTCCTGGAATCCCAGTTCCGGATGATCATGGATCTGATGGGAAAGTGTCAGAAGTTCATTTTGCATCTTGTCAATGGTCTCAATAATTTTTAACTTATTCTGATTCATAGGGAAATACCTCCTGCAGGGTAAGAGCTATTTTTGGTATACGACTTTTCCTTCGATCAGAACCGTAGAGACGGAGGAATAGTAGTCTAGCGGATAGCCGTCCCAGATGACGATATCGGCATCTTTTCCAGGTTCCAGACTGCCGACTCTCTGGTCAAGTCCACAGAAACGGGCTGCGTTGATGGTGGCAGATTCCAGAGCTGCCATAGCAGTAAGCCCTTTTTTGTACATGAGCGTCAGATGAATCGCAGCCAGCTCAATATTCATTCGCGGATGAGCGGTGGATGAGGCAAAGGTAATGCCGTGTTCCTCAAGTACAGAACCAACGATAGGGTCACGGTAGCGGCTTTCATTACTTTTTTGTCCATAAGATGGGCCAACCACGCAGTTCACCTGATGTTTTTTTAGAATATCCGGAATCAGCCAGCTTTCGGTACAGTCTTCCAAGATATAATTGAGTTCGAATTCCTCGGCAATGCGAATGGCGGTGGTCATATCATGGCTTCTCTTGGCGGTGATCTTGACAGGCATCCCATCAAACACGCGCATGAGGGAATGAAGCTTCATGTCGAATTTCGGCGGTTTCCTGGATGGATCCACTTCGGACAGTTTCCAGAGCGTGTGGTAATTTTTTGCTTTCATCAATGCTTCACGGATCAGAGCGGCACTGGCAAGCCTTGTTTTTGGAGCACGCTTGCTGGAATAGGTCGTTCTGACATCATCCGTTAGGCACATGTGAAAAGCAAGTTCAGGCACCATCGTCATTTCGGAGACTGTTTTACCGGAGGTCTTGATAGCGGCACATGTTCCGCCGATGAGATTTGCATCTCCGGGGCAGGTGACTGCCGTAGTGACTCCGCCGGCAAGTGCCATTTGAAAGCCCTCATCGGCAGGATTGATGGCGTCTAACGCACGGAGCTGCGGAAGAATTGGATCCGTGGACTCATCGGAATCATCTCCCTCAAAACGAAAGACCTGTTCGCGCACTCCTAATTGACAGTGAGGTTCTACAAACCCCGGAGTCACATAGTGTCCGCAGGCATCGATACTGACATGTCCTACATTATATTTGCTCACGGCGTTATCACAGATATCGAGAATCTTTCCATTCTCCACAACCAGATCTTTTTTTTCTTCGTAGATTCCGGCCATATTGATCAGATTACAGTTTCTGATAATCAACATTGCTTTCACCTGCCTTTCTCCTGTATGCAATCTGACCGTCGATGATAACGATACCGACCTGACTCAGAGTTGCCAATGGTTCTACGTCCCAGATCACGACATCCGCATCTTTTCCAGGTTCCAGACTGCCGACACGGGAGTCAATGTCGGTAATGATGGCGTTATTGATGGTGAGACATTTTAAAGCCATTTCCCGGGAAAGTCCGTTTTTGACATAGAGAGCAGCCTGCAGAAGCTGACCTTCAATCGGAACGAAAGGCGCATCAGTGATCAAGCCGAACGTGATTCCGGCGTTCTCCAGAATCTGCCCTGCTTTAAAAGTTTTATTTCTGGCTTCGATTTTTCCTTTTCCTCCTACGGTAGGACCGAGAAGGCATTGAACATGATTTCTCACAAGGTCATCGATGATCAGATAGCCGTCGGTGCAGTGTTCAATGGAAAAACGAAGATGGAATTCATTGGCGATCCGGATCGCAGTTTGGATATCATCCGCCTGGTGTGCATGGATCTTGACACGCATACCGTCGAAGACCCGCATTAAAGAATGCATATGAAAATCGAATGGAAAATCAGGGTCCTCTCCGTGTTCCTGATAGTTTCTATAGTATTCCTTCGCTCGGAAGAGTTGTTCCCTCATAATGGCAGCACTCATCATTCTCGTTTTTGGTGCCATGTTCCTCCTGCCGTAATTGACTTTTGGGTTTTCACCGAGGGCCATCTTCATGCAGATTTCCTGACAGATGACGCGGGAGTCGGGATTTTTTCCGGCGGTTTTTACGGCTGTGAACGTTCCTCCTATAATATTGGAACTTCCGGGGCCGGTAACGACCGTAGTAACGCCGTGACGAACTGCAACGTCGAAGGTGGCGTCATTCCATTTCAGAGCGTCAATTCCGCGGAGTCCGGGAAGAGCTGGACTGGTATTTTCATTTCCGTCCATTTCCGCGGAACTGGCGGTTCCCCAGAGTCCGATATGGCAGTGGGCGTCCACGAGGCCTGGAGTCACCACTCTTCCGGCAGCATCGATCACTTCGCAGTCCGCGGGAACAGGATCTACGTTTCCTACGCGGGATATTTTTCCGTTTTCGATTAGAATGTCTCCGGTCTGCTCATAGATTCCGGCCATGGTAATCAGTTTTCCGTTTTTGATCAATAGCAATTGCAGCTCGTCTCCTTTCTACGCAAATATAATCAGAAAAAGGTATAGTTTCTTAAATATAATTTTATAATTACCATTACATATTGTCAAAGAAAAACGAAAAAGCAGAAAAAATTAAAAGTTCTGATTGATCTTTTGCAATGATTAGGTTGTTTGATAATTAAATGGGGTGTATAATTAACCTAATAAGCTTTGGGGGGAATGCGTATGAAAAAAACGATGCTTCTGGTATCCAGCAGTCCATCTACCAGTGTCGGACTTCGCTCCTATCTGACTCATATTTTCGGCCGCTATATCAAACTGGAAGCACGGCTGGCAGACGATGTTACATCAGAACTGATGGAGCAGTTTGATCTTGTTTTGTTTGCATCAAAAGGGGCTGCAAGAGCCTTGGAGACAAGTATGACGCCGAAGATCCATTTTCTGATTTGCATTCGAACATTCAATTTTACATATCTGAATAAGATTTTGTCGATTCCGCCGAATTCGGATGTATATCTGGTCAATGACTCGGAGAAGACAACCAAAAGTGCGATTCGGCTTTTGAGTACCTATGGTTTTTCACAGTATCATTTTGTTCCGTATTATCCGGGATGCGGCGAGGCAGATTATTCCATTCAGTATGCGGTGACATTGGGGGAGGAGCGGTATGTGCCGCGACATATTCCGAATGTGATGGATATCGGGGTAAGAGTGGCAGATGTGTCTACCATTGCGGAAATCGCATCGTTCTTCAATTTGTCTATGAGCATTGCGGATGTGGTAACGCAGAATTATCTCAATCAGTTTGTCCAACTTCTCAAAATGTCCAACTATCAGGTACGGCAGACGACGAACATGAATTTTATAACCCAGAGTATTATTCATAATATTGATATCGGTGTCTGCATGGTCAATAAGGAACATGTGATTATCATGGTCAATAATCCGTTTGTGAAGGAACTGGAGATTCAGAAACCGCATCTGGTGGGGGTTTCCATTCTGGAGGCTGTACCGGAGTTTGAGGAAATACTGAAAAAACATCAAGAGCCTGAGAGTCTGACAACGGAGATCATTCGTCACGAAAGCAAAAAAGTGATGGTGACTCTGCAAAAGATCCGGGATGCGAATCATGAAGATCTTACGCTGATCCACTTGGGGAGAAGAATGATCCGTGAAGATTCGGCAGAAGATAACGGATTGCAGATCAGAGACGGCGTCCTGAATCCGGAACAGAAAACAGAAACCTGGTATCAGTTCCGGGACTATCGATCTGAAAATACCCAGGTCCTTCGCATGCTGGAGATGGCAAAGCGGATATCTCTGACAGACTACCGTGTACTGATTCAGGGGGAGACAGGAACAGGAAAGGAAGTTCTGGCTCAGGCGATCCATAACAATTCCAGTCGATGCAGAAATGCATTTGTCAAGGTAAATTTATCGGCAATGAGTGAACTGCAGGCTGCAAAAGAACTGGACACGGCGGAGGAGAATAGCGCAGCAAGGCATGCACAGGGAGGAACTCTTTATCTGGATGGGATCCATAATCTTACGCAGGATCTTCAGCGGGTAACGCTGGGGCTTTTGGATTCTCCCTTCAATGTGCGCCTGATTGCATCGACAGATCAGAATCTGTATGAAATGAGCAGAGAAGGACTGTTTTTGAGGGAACTATTTTATCGGATGAATGAAGTGTCGCTGGCGACACTGCCAGTGCGGGAGAGACTGGAAGATGTTCCGTTATTGTTTGAATATTTCATGAGAAATATCTATAACACCCCGTCCTTGACATGGAGAGAACTTTTCAGCGACGGACTCTGGGAATTCTTGATGGGATATTGCTGGCCGGGAAATGGAAAAGAGATCGAGAATCTGTGCAAATACTTTTACTGTGTGAAATCGGACAGGAAACTGACAGAAAGAGATCTTCCTCCATACATCCTGTCCCAGATCCGTGAAAACGAAGAACATTTATCTCCGCTGGAGAGACAGGTCCTGATCGCGCTGAGTCAGAATCCCAAAAAAGGAAGAGCAGCGCTCCTTCGGATTGTCCGGGAACAAGGCGTGGATGTGACAGAAGGAAAAATAAGAAGGTTGCTTCAGGATCTGTCGGATCGCGGCCTGGTACGTACAAATCGCACCAAAGGCGGATGTGAAATTACAGGAAAGGGGGAAACATTTCTTTAAAAAAGAGCTGCACAGCGAACATCGGGCTGGCAAAGAACGCAGATTTCGATTAGGTTGATTTACAGAAAAAAAAACGGGTGAATCAACCTAATCGATTTTTTTGTGCCGGAAAATAGAAATGAGACTTCGGAAATGCGGAAATTACCTTGCCAGCCATATTCTGAAAAGTTATAATGAATGCGGAAATGAATTTAAAACAATGATAATTCACGCAAATTGTTTGATAATTCGTGAAAATACAAAAATATGCAAAGTTTTCTACAAGGTACAGAGTGTCAAAAACAGCGACAGAATGAGATATAAGCTGCCGGCCAGAACCGGTCCCGCACAGGATGGAAATACGTTCCTGGAATTGCGGTATTCGTAGTAGGATCCGAGTTCAGGTGTGGAAGCCGGGGCAATCTTCTCATTTTCTTCTTCAAATTTTTCATGGTGTTTCCCGTACTTCCAGAGTTTTCGATGGCTGTAAATAAACAGGTCAAAGGTTCCGAGATTTTTAACAAATCGGAGACCTCCAAAGATAAGGGGAAAGAAACTGGCAAGAAACAAGGAGTTGATGAGTCGGTTCATAAAAAAAGAACTGTGACTGAAAATAAAATAGAGAATTCCAATGACTCCTCCAATTAGAAGATGAGTCAGAAAACTTTTCCGGAACGATGATGACATAAGGGACCATCCTTTCGCTGAATTGATGTCGTGCATATGGAATTTATTATAATGAGATTCATATAAATGTCAACAGCTGGGAGAAATTCCAATGGAATGAAAATGGGCGAGATGGAAGGCCTGTTTGGAGGTCCTGAAATAAAAAAGGAGGAAACGATATGAAGAGAAGGACAATTGCAGCATTGTTAGCATGCACGATGGTGATCGGAACCCTTGCAGGGTGCAGCAGCGAACCGAAGAACCCGGGAGACTCCGATACAACGGTTACTGAGACAACGGCGGCAGAGACAACGGCAGCTGCACAGACAGGACCGAAAGTATTTAACGACTATATGACGACGGATATTGATACATTAAACAGCCATATCTACACGTTAAGTGCAAGTGCGGATGTGATCAAACCAACAACACTTCTGCTGTATCGTCAGTATCCGACCGCGGACGGAAAATCATTTGAGTATATTCCGGAGTTGGCAGAAAGTGAACCAGAGCAGGTAGATGCGGATGGAAAAATCTGGCAGATCAAGATCCGTGAAAATGCGAAATGGGAGAATGGAGATTCAATCAATGTGGATGATGTGATCTATTCCTTCCAGATGTGTCTGGATCCCCTTATGGTAAATAACCGTGCATCCCAGCTTGCAAGTGATTATATTACGATCACAAAGGCTACAGATTATTATCTTCAGGGGACAGAAAACAAAGTCTCCTGGGACGAAGTGGGAATCAAGAGAAATGGCGATTATATGCTTGGCCTCGAGTTAGATGCTCCAGTTACAGCAGCCGATATCAAGAGTCATTTCAACTATGTATGGACCAACCTGGTACATAAACCGACGTATGAGGCCGGTATGAATGAAGACCGGACGAAGACTTCATATGGTTCCACGGGAGACACTTATAAGAGCTGCGGAGCTTATATTTTGACAGAATGGGTACCGGGTTCCGTTTTCAAAATGAAGAAAAATCCGGATTATGTTCTTGCAGACCATATCAAATTGGATGAATATGTTTATAAAGTTGTAGCAGACAGAAATACAGCGCTTGAGCTTTACTTAAACGGAGAACTGGACGAAGTCGCATTAAGCCCGGAGGCGATTGAACAGTATGTGGATGATCCGAGCATCAAGGTAGCACCGGCAACCTCCATCCAGACCCTTGCGATTAACCACGGAAATACTAATAACAATGGAATCCTTGGAAATCTGAACTTCAGAAAAGCGTTGTTCTATGCAGTGGACCGTCAGAGCATTGCAAAAATGACAAATGGAATTCCGGCTAATTATCTCGTTGCTAGCAAGTGCCTTGGTCTTGACGGCAAGACATTCCGGGAAATGCCTGAATCACAGGAATATCTGACCGAAAATCTCGGGTATGATCCGAAACTTGCCAAGGAGTATTACGACAAGGCGATGGAAGAATGTGGACTTACCAGTCTGACCCTGACCCTGCAGTACAATGAGACGAGTGCCAACAATAAGGCGGCATCTGAGTTCTTACATAAATCTTTCCCGGAGATCTTTGGCGACAGCTTTACTCTGGAGCTGATGGCAGCTCCGAGCGGTGTCTTAAACTCCTACATCAAGGGATGGAAAGATGGAGATCCGAACAGCTTTGAACTTCAGTGGAGAGGATGGAATACCAGTACACCGGCACCGTGGAACGGACTTAAAGTTTACACCGGCATGTATTCGAACAAGAACGAACCATATTACAATGATGAAGTGGATGCACTTTGGGAAAAAGCCAATTATGATCTGGAAGCAAAAATGGATTCGGCATACCGTCTGGAACTGACAAGGGAAATCGAAAAGATCGTGCTTGATGAAGTAGCAGCCTGCCCGGTATACGAGGCACCGAGCTACTATCTGATCAATCCGAAAGTCATTCTCCCATCGGATGTATACATTCCGGGTTACGGATTTGGTTTCACGATCAGTGATAAAGAAGTATAACCGATGACGGGAACTGAATGAACCTGCAAACATCTGCCTGCCGGATACTGCGAGCCGGCAGGCGGATTTTATGCTGACGGAAGTGATCGGGCGGCGAAAAGGAACCGATGGGCTTTACAGGAAGCGCAAAAGGAAACTCGGAGGGAATGATATGGCAAAATACATTATGCAGCGAATTCTGGCAATGTTAGTAACTCTGTTTATTATCATTACCATCGGCTTCATGGTGATCCGCCTGATGCCGGGCGGAATCTTCGATGATGCCGTAGATATGACATATGAGCAGAGGACAGCTCTGGAAGCAAAATATAATCTTGATAAGCCGATCCCGATCCAGTATGCAATGTTCTTAAAGGGACTTGTTCTGGAAGGCGACTGGGGAACATCTCTGAAGATGTATGTCAATGTTCCGGTGTGGGATGTGATCAAGACAAAGATTCCGGTCACACTCTATATTAACTTTTTTTCACTGATCATATCGCTTCCATTGGGGATTATCCTCGGAATTGTGGCGGCAATCCGGAAAAATACGATGACAGACTATCTGATATCGTTTCTGGTCGTCATATTCATCTCAGTTCCATCCTTTATCTTCGCCACCCTGCTTCAGTATTTTGTGGCATTTAAAGCGGGATTATTTCCGATCATTTACGATGCTACGGCATCCGGTTGGGATAAATTTTATTGCCTGTTTCTTCCGATCATGGCCCTGTCTCTCGGACCGATCGCCCGTGTGACAAGATATCTGAGAGCGGAACTGGCAGAGACCATCAACTCAGATTTTATGCTTTTGGCAAAGACGAAGGGACTCACGGAACGTCAGGCAACGATCAACCATGGAATCCGAAACTCCATGCTTCCTCTTATGAATATCATTGTGCCGATGTTCACAAGCATTATGGGCGGAAGTCTTGTAATCGAGACCATTTTCTCGATTCCCGGTATGGGCGGTATTATGGTAAAGTCCATCAATGCGCCGGACTATACGGTAACGCTGGCGGCCCTGATCTTTTATTCTGTGGTATCTCTTGTGACTGTACTCATCGTGGATCTTTCTTACGGGATTGTTGATCCGCGTGTAAGGATGGGAGGGAAGAAATAATGGCAAAATTTTACTCTTCCGCTGTACCGGAATATCAGGCTGACAAAGAACAATTTGAATTTGTCCAGATGAAGGATGACATTGCGGATGCGACATTCCAGGATAAGCCGATTGGCTTTTTTAAGGATGCAATGCTGCGTTTCTGCCGGAGCAAGGTCTCCATTGTAGCGTTTGTAGGAATCGTGATCATTCTGTTCATGGCAATCTTTATGCCAATGATGAGCCACTGGCACTACAATGACCAGGATCTGAACCGAATCAATCTTCCGCCCAAAATGCCGGTTCTCGAGAATGTTGGAATTCTGGATGGAACCCGATGGCTGACGAATCGACGTGTGGACAGCCTGGAAGATACAACACGTTATCCGGAAGGCAGCATTCTGAAAGTCATCAACTACCGGAAGGTCCAGGGCGTGGATATGTGTGATATCAAAGTGGATTACTACAAGTACTGCGGTCTTGAGGACGGAACATATTTCTGGATGGGGACGGATTATCTCGGCCGTGATCTGTGGGTACGAATGTGGCGAGGTGCCCGTGTTTCCCTGGCAATTGCGTTCATCTCGGTAATCTGCAATGTTTTTATCGGTATTGTCTATGGCTCCATTGCGGGATATTACGGCGGAAAGATCGATATGGTTATGATGCGCATTACCGAGATTATCGGTGCATTCCCGGAGATTGTAGTGGTAACATTATTTATCCTCTTTTTCGGAACCGGCATGCTGTCAATTATTCTTTGCCTTGTCGTACAGAACTGGATTGGCACAGCCCGAATGATTCGCTCCCAGTTTTACCGTTATAAAGGCAGCGAATATGTGCTTGCGGCCAGAACACTCGGCGTGAAAGATATGGCACTGATCTTCCGGCATATTCTGCCGAATTCCATTGGGCCAATCATTACACGTGCCATGATTGCAATTCCGGGTGCTATTTTTACCGAGTCTTTCCTGGCATATATCGGACTTGGCATCCGTGCACCGGAAAGCTCGATCGGTGTCCTTTTATCCCAGGGACAGAAGATCATGCAGCAGTATCCGAACCAGGTGTTTTTCCCGGCAGTTGTGATTTCTCTGCTGATGATCGCATTCAACATGCTGTCAAATGGTCTGCGTGACGCATTTGATCCAACCCAGCGCGGTGCATAAGGAAAGGAGCGAATGGTATGGAACCTATTTTAAGTGTAAAAGATCTTTCTGTTTCCTTTCAGGCGTTCGCAGGTACGGTTCATGCGGTTCGTGATGTCAACTTTGACTTGATGAAAGGTGAGACACTGGCGATTGTAGGAGAATCCGGTTCCGGAAAATCGGTTACGATCAAAGCAATTCTTGGAATTCTTGCAAAGAACGGCCATATCGACAGCGGCTCGATTCTGTATCAGGGCGAAGATATGGCGAAATATAAGGAAAAAGACTTTTATAAGATCAGAGGAAAACGGATCTCACTGGTGTTCCAGGATCCTCTGTCAGCACTGAATCCGATCATGAAAATAGGAAAACAGATCTCAGAGGCGCTGATCTTAAGCGGATCCATTGAAAAGTCAAAGGCGAAGCAGAGGGCCATCGAATTGATGGAAGCCGTTGGAATTCCGAACGCGGCAGAGCGGTATGAGGCATATCCGTTCCAGTTCTCCGGCGGTATGAGGCAGCGCATTGTCATTGCAATTGCCCTTGCATGCAATCCGGAGATCCTGATCTGCGATGAGCCGACGACAGCTCTCGATGTGACGATTCAGGCGAGAATCCTGGAGCTGATCAATGATATGAAAAGAGAGCACGATCTGTCGGTAATTTTCATCACTCATGACCTCGGCGTGGTTGCCAATATTGCAGATCGTGTATGCGTTATGTATGCCGGACGGATCGTGGAAGTGGGAACCTGTGAAGATATTTTCTACCATCCGGCGCATCCGTATACCTGGGCACTGTTGTCTGCAATGCCGGATCTGCACACGGAAGAGACCCTATATGCAATTCCGGGTGCTCCGCCGAATATGCTTCATCCGCCGAAAGGGGATGCATTTGCAGCGAGAAATAAATACGCGATGAAGATTGATTTTGAAAAAGAACCGCCGTATTTTAAAATTTCCGACACCCACTATGCTGCTACATGGCTTTTACATCCGGATGCGCCAAAGGTAGAGATGCCGGAGATTTTGCAGCACCGCATCGCCAGGATGAAGGAGGAGGCGGAACATGGATAATAAAAAGATGAATTCGACAGGTGTTGAGGATCATATTCTGGATGTGGAACACCTCAGCATGTATTTTACAACAAAAAACAGAGGAAAAAAGTCTACAGTGAAAGCGGTGGATGATGTATCCTTTTATGTGAAACGCGGGGAGACGTTCGGACTGGTTGGTGAGTCCGGCTGCGGAAAAACAACGACAGGCCGCACGATTATTCGGCTGTATGATCCCACCTGGGGAACTGTGAAATTTAACGGCATAGAAATCTCCGGAAAAATGGACAGGGAGCTTCATAAATATATTACCGATCATATTGCCATGATTTTCCAAGATCCGATCGCATCTTTAAATCCGAGAATGACAGTACAGGAGATTATAGCGGAAGGATTGAAAATTCGAGGGGTGAAAGACCCGGAAGAACTGCAGAAAAGGGTGATCGCGATGCTGGAACATGTGGGGCTTCAGGCAGAACATGCATCCCGATACCCCCATGAATTTTCAGGAGGACAGCGCCAGCGCATCGGAATTGCAAGGGCGCTGATCGTGGAACCGCAGCTGGTGATCGCAGATGAGCCGGTTTCAGCTCTCGATGTCTCTGTGCAGGCACAGGTGATCAATCTGCTAAATAAGCTGAAACAGGAAATGGGACTGACAATCCTGTTTATTGCGCATAATCTTTCCGTCGTCAAATATTTTTCCGACCGAATCGGTGTGATGTATTTCGGAAAGCTGGTTGAGATGGCGGATTCCAATGAGCTATTTAAGAATCCGCTTCATCCGTACACCAAGGCACTGCTTTCTGCCATTCCGGAGCCGGATCCGCTCAATGAGAAAAAACGCGTAAAACTCCATTACGATCCGGAGATTCATCATTACGGTGAAGGAAAACAGCCGTCCTATCACGAAGTAAGTCCGGGACATACGATCTATTGTTCGGACGAAGAGTTTGAAGAGTATAAAAAAGAGTGGAAAGCGTAATTCCGGACGTTATTTAAGAAGCCAAAAAGACTGCATATCCGTTTGTTGGTATGCAGTCTTTTAAAATGTTTCAATCGTATTACCGTCTTCCCGTGTTCCACAAAATATCATGGTTGATGGTCTCATAGAACATCTCCCTAACCTTATCATGGTCCTTCGTCTGCCCGAGGATCCACATGAGCTTTGTCACAGTGGCTTCCAGGGTCATATCGTAGGACTCGATGAGACCGAAGGCATTTTTGATCTTCTGGCCGACTTCGTAGACGGACATGTTGCTGCCTTCCTGAGTGACCTGGGTGGTCATGACAACGACTTTTCCCATAGAGATCCATTTTTCGATGGAGCTGTAGAAATCGCCGGATTCATAGGACGGAAGGCCGCCGACGCCGAAGGACTCGATAACGACAGCGTCATAGTGCTCTGCCATGTAGTCGAGGAGGCTGGAATCCATGGACGGGATCAGCTTTAAGAGGCTGACCTGGCTGTCCATCTCGTGGTAGAAGCGGACACTCTCGCGGTCCTGCCACTTGTCGTCGATGTAGTATAAAATATGCTCGTCCTGGATCACGGCAAGGTACGGGAAGTTGATGCTGGAGAAGGCGTTGTAGCTCTTGCTGCGCTCCTTCTTTCCGCGGGTTCCCGCAATGACTTTTCCGTCAAATACGATGGTCACGCCGTGGGCACGTTCGGAGGCGGCAAAACGCAGGCTGTCAAGAAGGTTCGTTCTCGCGTCCGTCACGTCAAGGTCGATGGGCTTCTGGGCACCGGTGATGACGATGGGCTTGCTGGAGTGCTGGACGAGATAGGACATGGCAGCAGCGGTGTAGGCCATCGTATCGGTGCCGTGGCAGATCACGAAGCCGTCATAATCGTCATAATTCTCCTCCAGGACCTGAGCCAGCTTCAGCCAGTGCTTCGGGTGCATATTCGTGCTGTCGATGTTTAAGACCTGCACTGTCTCCACCTCGCAGAATTTTTTCGCGTCCGGTACATAAGACAACAGTTCATCGCCGGTGAGGAGCGGTGTCAGACCGTTTTCTCCTCTCTTGCAGGCAATCGTTCCCCCTGTTCCGAGCAGCAGAAGGTGTTTCATGATTTTAAAATCCCCTTTCGTTTGCAATCATCTCACATATGGTTTATAGTATAACATAGGAGGCTTCAGAAAGTAAAGACGGCGGATGGTTTGGAAAGAAAGAATCATCCGGGAAAGGGGAGAGATGGTGAATATACCGAAAGATCCGGTCATGCTGTTAAGCTATATCAACACGCAGTTGCGGGACAATTACCCGGACATGGACGAGTTGTGCAGGTCGCTTTGTCTAGACAGGAAAGACGTGGATGAGAAACTCGCGTCGATCGATTATGAGTACGATCCGGAAAAAAATCAGTATGTATAGAGTAAGCGGCCGATCCTGGCTTTCCAGGGCATGAGCCGCAGAAAAATAAAAGTGGAAAAAAGCACCGTGGAAAAGGCTGCATAGCGGATCGGAGAATCACAGATACTGGTTTCATGAACAGATGGAAGCAGAAAAACAGAAATCAGAAAATTGCAGTAAAAAAAAGCTCCGGCGGCGGATGGAGACAATGGGTCAGGAATTTTACGCTCTGCGGTCTGACGGGATGGGGACTTGAGATCCTTTTGACTTCCGTGGAAGGCTTTGCGGCTGGAGATATGAAATTCATGGGAAAGACATCAATATACATGTTCCCGATATATGGAATGGGAATCCTTTTGGGGCCCATCGGGAAATGGGTGGACAGTTGGATCGGAGACCGGGGACAGATCGCGGTAAAGGACAGGATCTTCCGCCATGGGATCCTGGACATGGTCCTGATCTTTTCCGCAGAATACCTCACGGGAACATTCTTGAAAAGCCTTGGGATATGTCCGTGGGATTACACCGGGCGGATGCTGAGCGTTGACGGCGTGATCCGGCTGGATTTTGCTCCGTTCTGGTTCATGACAGGACTTCTCTTTGAATATCTGACAGGAGGAAAAGAGGAAATCCTTTCCAGAGATCCGGAAACGGAAAAGCCAATATATAGACAGATTTGAGCTGGATTTTAGATGGATTCGAGGTGCATTTGAGTTGCAAATAAGAGGTTTATTTAATATAATATAACTTATGAACCTCATTGCTGTAACTCTTTAAAGTGTATGAAAGGCAACTGTTCCATAGGCCGGCACACCTGTTGTGCTGACCGTAAGAGAGCACCGTTACTGTTAAAGAAAATATGGGAGGTTTGTTACGTATGATAAGATTATTACTTGTCCTGTTCACACTGGTGGGATTTTTGATCTTCAGCTATCCGTTCCTTGTGGCACAGGTATCGCTTGGAAAGAAAGATCCCCACGCGCGGGATCTGGAGACGATCAAGGTCGTCCGGTCCGTGTTCAAGGTACTCTTAAAGCTGGCGGGGGTGACCGTGACGGTGAAGGGCGCGGAAAATATACCGGAAGACACAGCGGTCCTCTATGTTGGAAACCACAGAAGCTATTTTGATATTCTTGCGGGCTACACGACAGTTCCGACACTGCTCGGTTTCGTCGCAAAAAAGGAGATGGAAAAGATCCCACTCTTACGCACCTGGATGGTGAACGTGAACTGCCTGTTCTTAGACAGAAAGAACATCAAAGAAGGCTTAAAGATGATCCTTCAGGGAATCGAGAAGGTAAAAAACGGCGTTTCCATCTGGATTTTCCCGGAGGGAACGAGAAATCCGAACGAAGATATCACGGAGCTCCTTCCGTTTAAAGAGGGGAGCTTAAAGATTGCGGAGAAATCCGGCTGTCCGGTGGTCCCGGTGGCGATGACAGGAACGGCGGAGGTGCTGGAAAAACACTTCCCGTTTATCACCCCGTCCCATATTACGATCTACTACGGAAAACCGTTCTATGTAAAAGAATTGGAAGCCGAAGATCGGAAACATCCGGGTGCTTACACTAGAAATGTATTGATCAGAATGCTGAAAGAAATGCAGGAAGAAAAACAATAAGGTTTCAGGCGGATAAAATGGCTTGAAATGATATGACAGGACAAGGTTTCGGAGAGATCTGCTGAAAAAGCAAAAGAAATTTTGGGAAATACCTGGGGAGAAATGACAGAAAGCAGAGGCATAAAATATATGAAAAATCTTGACTTAAAAGAATGCAGGGACAAGCTGGACGTGATCGATAAAAAGATCGTCCGTCTGTTTGAGGAGCGCATGTCCGTATGCGGAGATGTGGCGGAATATAAGATCGGAACAGGAAAAGCCGTTTACGATGCGGCGAGAGAGGCACAGAAGATCGCAGCGGTTCAGGAGCTGGCCCACAGTGAGTTCAATAAAGAGGCGGTAAAGGAGATCTTTTCCCAGTTAATGTCCGTCAGCCGCAGATACCAGTACAGCCTGTTATCCGCTCACGGTATGGGAATGGACACCGGATTTACGGAAGTGGAGACCATCGGGAAGAAGAATAAAAAGATCGTCTTCCAGGGCGTCGAGGGCGCTTACAGCCATGCCGCCGCGAAGTTATATTTCGGCGAGGACGCGGATCTTTACCATGTTCCGGAGTTCGAGGACACGATGCGCGAGGTGGAAGAGGGACGCGCTGATTATGCGGTACTTCCCATCGAGAATTCCACAGCCGGTTTCGTGATCAACAACTACGACCTGCTCTTAAAGTATAAGAATTACATAGTCGGCGAGGTCTATGTCCCGGTTGCCCATATGCTGCTCGGCGTTCCGGGAGCGGAGCTCTCCGATATCAGGACCGTTTACTCCCATGCCCAGGCTCTGGCCCAGAGCTCTGATTTCCTGTCCGCCCATAAAGACTGGAAGCAGATCGCTGTCTTAAACACGGCTGTAGCTGCAAAGAAGGTCATGGAGGAGAAGGATCCGTCCCAGGCGGCTGTCGCAAGCCGTACAGCGGGAGAACTCTATGGAATGGAGATCCTCGCAAAGGAGATCAACAACGTCAAGGGAAATACGACAAGATTCCTGATCCTCGGAAAAGAGCCGGTCTACGCAAAGACCGCCGGAAAGGTCAGCGTGGCTTTCGAGATCGCCCATAAGAGCGGTTCCCTATACAACATCCTTGGAAACTTCATTTTCAACAATGTCAACATGACGATGATCGAATCCAGACCGATTCCGGAAAAGAGCTTCGAGTACCGGTTCTTCGTGGATTTCGAAGGAAACTTAAGCGATGCGGGCGTGAGAAATGCGCTGACCGGTCTTGCTGCGGAAGCTTCCGTCATGAGAATTTTAGGTAATTATTAGAGAGATACGGTCCGGTAAAATCCGGACCGATTCTTATATCAACAGATATTTGATGCAGGCGATATGATGGACATAAAACGGGTCCGGCGATCGTCGCGCACAGAGTAAGGAGGAAAAAACATGGCAGCCCTTACATTTGCAGCCATCGATGTGGGATCTTTTGAGGTGGAGATGGGGATCTATGAGATCTCAAACCGCAACAAGATCCGAAAATTGGATCAGATCCGCCACGTCACTGCGCTGGGAAAAGATACCTACAATAACGGAAAGATCAGCTATGAGATGGTGGAGGAGCTTTGCGATGTGCTTGCGGATTTCGCAAGGATCATGAAATCCTATAAAGTCACGGAATACCGTGCCTACGCCACAAGTGCGATGCGCGAGGCGAGAAACAACCGGATCGTCCTGGATCAGATCCGTGTCCGCACCGGAATCCAGGTACGGATCATCAGCAACTCGGAGCAGCGGTTTCTGGGCTACAAGGCCATCGCGGTGTCCGATGACGAGTTTGATGAGAATATCCAGCAGGGAACCGCGATCGTGGACGTGGGATTCGGCAGCATGCAGATATCCATGTTTGATAAAAACCTTCTGGTGAATACGGAAAATCTGCCGTTAGGTGTTCTGAGGATCCGCGGTACTCTGGAAGAGGTCGATACGACGATGGAACAGTACCGGGAGCTTATTGATGAGATGGTGGACAATGAACTCCAGAACTATAAAAAAATGTATTTAAAGGAGCGGAAGATCAAGCATCTGATCGGGATCGGTGAGAACATCCTGTATCTGTTTCGGTACGAGGAAGACGGAAAGCCGCTCTCAAGGATCACGAGAGAGCAGTTTGAAGAGTTTTACACCCGCCTTAGTACGATGAATGAAGAGCAGATGGAGGAGCATTTCGGGGTGAACCGGGAGTACGCGTCCTTACTTATGCCGTGCGCGGTGATCTATAAGAAGTTTCTTGAGATGACGGGGGCAGAGATGATCTGGATCCCCGGGGTACGGCTCTGTGACGGGATCGCGGCGGAGTTCGCGGCGGACAAGAAGCTTATAAAATTCAGGCACAATTTTGATAATGATATTATCAGCACTTCCCGTTCCATGGCAAAACGCTACCAGTGCTTAAGCCGCCACACGGAGACCGTAGAGAAATATGTGCTCCAGATCTTCGATACAATGCGGAAATACCACGGAATGGGGCAGAGGGAGCGCCTGCTTTTGCAGATCGCGGTGCTGATCCATGCCTGCGGAAAGTTTATCAGTGTCCGGAATTCCAATGAGTGCGCTTACAACATCATCATGTCCACGGAGATCATCGGTATCTCCCATTTAGAGCGGGAGATCATCGCAAATGTGGTCCGCTATAATATCCGGGATTTCGATTACAATATGGTCCGGATGGAGACAGAATTGGATGAAGTGACGGACAGCTTCAGCGGTCAGAACGAGGTCATGCTTCTGATCGCAAAGCTCACAGCGATGCTGCGTCTGGCGAATTCCATGGACCGCGGACACAGCGCGAAGCTTGCGGACTGCCGGATGACCGTGAAGGATCAGAACCTGATCATAACGACAGATTATCACGGCGATATTACGCTGGAGGCTGTATCCTTTGAGCAGAAAGCAGCGTTCTTTGAGGAAATTTTTGGAATTCGGCCGGTGCTTCGCCATAAAAAGTATGTATAGTCAGGTCTGACCGGAACCAACGTATTCAGGGAGGCGGAAAAGAAAGATGAAAAAAGAAGAAAAAAAAGACAATGCACAGAAGGCCAGAAAAGGAAAAGAACAGGGAATTGAGTATTTTCAGGATCCGAAAAATTATGTTAACCGAGAACTGAGCTGGCTGGAGTTTGACTGCCGTGTACTGGAGGAAGCCAGAGATAAGACCAACCCACTCTTTGACCGTTTAAAATTCTTAAGCATCACGGCATCAAATCTGGACGAGTTTTTCATGGTCCGCGTGGCCTCCTTAAAGGACATGGTCCATGCCGGATATAAAAAACCGGATATTGCCGGAATGACGGCTCAGGAACAGCTGGATAAGATCAGCGTCCGGACCCATGAACTGGTGGTTCAGCAGTATAATACCTACAACCGGTCCCTGCTTCCGGCACTCAGAAACAACGGATTAAATCTGATCGAGTGCCATGAGGACCTGACACCGGAACAGGGAAAGTTTGTGGACCGGTATTTCAGGGAAGAGGTCTATCCGGTACTCACCCCGATGGCTGTGGATTCCTCGAGACCGTTCCCACTTGTCCGGAATAAATCCTTAAATATAGCGGCACTGCTGAAGAAAAAAGACGGCGATGAGGAACTGGAATTTGCCATGGTACAGGTTCCGGCGGTGCTTCCGCGGATCATAAGCCTCCCGGTGACCACCGATGAGGACCACAACGAGACGCGGAATGTGATCTTTCTGGAGGAGATCATCGAGCGGAACATGCAGCAGCTGTTCTTAAACTACGATATCGTGACATCCCACCCGTTCAGGATCATGAGAAACGCCGATTTCTCCCTTGACGAGGAGGAAGCTGTGGATCTTCTCGAGGAGATCGAGAAGCAGTTAAAGCGCAGGCAGTGGGGCGAGGTCATCCGTCTGGAGATCGAGGATAAGGCGGATCAGAGACTCCTCAAGATATTAAAACGGGAACTGGAGGTCAACGAGGAAGATATCTTCGAGATCCCGGGCGCTCTGGACCTGACGGTCCTTATGAAGATGTACGGCCTCGACGGATATGACCATTTAAAGACACCGAAATATACGCCTCAGCCGGTTCCGGCACTGATGAATGACGATGATATCTTTACAAATATCCGGAAGGGTGATATTCTCCTGATGCATCCTTACGAGACCTTTGATCCGGTGGTGGATTTTGTCAGAAGCGCGGCAAGAGATCCGGAGGTGCTGGCGATCAAGCAGACCCTCTATCGTGTCAGCGGAAATTCCCCGATCATCGCGGCTCTGGCGGCAGCGGCGGAGAACGGAAAACAGGTATCCGTACTTGTGGAGCTGAAAGCCAGATTTGATGAGGAGAACAACATCATCTGGGCAAAAAAGCTTGAGAAAGCCGGTTGCCACGTGATCTATGGTCTCGTTGGATTAAAGACCCATTCGAAGATCACCCTTGTGGTCAGAAGAGAGGAGGACGGCATCCGCAGATATGTCCACCTCGGAACCGGTAACTACAACGATTCCACCGCAAAGCTCTATACGGACTGCGGAATCATGACATGTCATCCGCTGATCGGTGAGGATGCCACAGCAGTCTTCAACATGCTTTCCGGTTATTCGGAACCCTTAAACTGGAATATGCTCTCCGTGGCACCGCTGTGGCTGAGAACAAAATTCCTGCGTCTGATTGAGCGTGAGACGAAGAATGCCCGGGCAGGAAAGCCGGCTTCCATTATTGCAAAGATGAACTCTCTCTGTGATAAAGAGATCATCGCGGCCTTATATGAGGCGTCCTGCGCTGGTGTCAAGATCCATCTGGTGGTCCGTGGAATCTGCTGTCTGAAGGCAGGAATTCCGGGACTTTCCGAGAATATTGAAGTCCGCTCCATCGTCGGGGAATTTCTGGAACACGCGCGGATCTTTATCTTCGAGAATGACGGAAGCGAAGAGATCTACATGGGAAGCGCCGACTGGATGCCGAGAAACCTGGACCGCCGCGTGGAGATCCTGTTCCCGGTACTGAGGGAAGAGTTGAAAGACAGGATCCGGAAGTATATGGAGCTGGAGCTTGAGGACAACTTAAAAGCCCATGTCTTACAGCCGGACGGAACATACGAGAAGCCGGACCGCCGTGGAAAACTCCCGGTGGGATCCCAGAGGGCACTCTGCGAGATGGCTGTGGCTGCGGCGAAGAACGAGCGGAAGAAACATGAGCAGGAGGAGACTGCAAGAGTGTTTATTCCGATCGAGAGCGAGAATTAAGTGAGATCATAAATTGACTGACCCGCCCATAGCAAAGGCGAAAGAGAAAAAGTTTATAAAAATTTTATTAGCACTCATCAAAAATGAGTGCTAATTTTATTGACATTTTGATTTCCTGGTATTAAAATATGTCATGTTGAACAGAACAGCTGTTAAAAAGGCAGCTGGAAAACGATAAATGAAAATAAGCGGTCCGAAGGAATTATGAGAAGTTCCCCCACGCCGCAGGAATAGAAATAAGGAGTGGTTTAACATGGCAAAAAGTGGAAGTCTTTCAATCAACAGTGAGAATATATTCCCGATCATCAAAAAATGGCTGTATTCCGATCACGATATCTTCTACCGTGAGTTAGTCAGCAACGGCTGCGATGCCATCACAAAATTAAAGAAGCTGGCTCTGATGGGCGAGTACGAGACACCGGATGATGAGACCTATAAAGTTCAGGTTACTGTAAACCCGAAGGAAAAGACGATCCGGATCGAAGATAACGGTCTTGGAATGACAGAGGACGAGGTTGATGAGTATATCAACCAGATCGCTTTTTCCGGTGCGCAGGATTTCTTAAACAAGTACAAAGATAAAGCAAACGAGGACCAGATCATCGGTCACTTCGGACTTGGCTTTTACTCCGCGTTCATGGTAGCCGACAAAGTAACGATCGATACCTTATCCTACAAGCCGGACGCAAAGCCGGTCCACTGGGAGTCTGAGGGCGGTACCGAGTTCGACATGAAAGAGGGCACAAAGGAAGGACACGGAACTGTGATCACCCTGTACCTGAATGAGGACAGTGCTGAGTTCGCAAATGAGTACCGCGCAAGAGAGATCCTCGATAAATACTGTGCATTCATGCCGGTTGAGATCTACTTAAACGATGAGACTGCAGAGCCGCAGTATGACACGATCGAAAAGGATGAGCTTACCGACAAGGATACGGTCATCGAGACGATCGTAGAGCCAGCAAAGACGGAAGAGAAGGAAAAAGAGGACGGAACAAAGGAGACTGTTGAGGTTTCTCCTGCAAAAGAAAAATATAAGATTGCGAAACGTCCGGTTCCGGTAAATGATATAAATCCGCTCTGGAACAAACATCCGAACGAGTGCACAGACGAAGAGTACAAGGAGTTCTACCGTAAGGTATTCCAGGATTTCAAGGAGCCGTTATTCTGGATTCACCTGAACATGGACTACCCGTTCAACTTAAAGGGTATCCTCTACTTCCCGAAGATCAATATGGAGTACGAGAGCATCGAAGGCAAGATCAAGCTCTATAATAATCAGGTATTCATTGCCGATAATATCAAGGAAGTCATTCCGGAATTCCTGATGTTGTTAAAAGGAGTGATCGACTGCCCGGATCTTCCGTTAAATGTATCCAGAAGTGCTCTCCAGAATGATGGGTTCGTTAAGAAGATCTCCGACTATATCACAAAGAAGGTTGCGGACAAGCTGTCCGGCATGTGCAAGACAGACCGCGAGAATTACGAGAAATACTGGGACGACATCAACCCGTTCATCAAATTCGGCTGCTTAAAGGATGAGAAGTTTGACGAGAAGATGAAAGACTACATCCTCTACAAGAATCTGGACGGCAAGTACCTGACTCTCGCTGACTGCCTGGAGGAGAACAAGGAGAAACACGAGAACAAGATCTTTTATGTAACTGACGAGAAAGAGCAGAGCCAGTATATCAACATGTTCAAGGAAGCTGGAATCGACGCTGTGATCCTTCCGAATCCGATCGATTCTCCGTTTATGCAGCATGTGGAGCAGAAGAATGAGGGCTTGAAGTTCCTGCGCATCGACGCGGATGTCAACGAGACCTTCAAGGATTCTGAGGAGACCGATGAGGCCGCGAAGGAGCAGGAGAAGAAGGATGCCGAGACTCTTGCGGAGGTCTTCAAGAAGGCCATCGGAAATGACAAACTGAACGTCAAGGTCGAGAAGCTGAAAAACGAGGGCCTCGCGTCCATGATCACTGTGTCCGAGGAGAGCCGCAGAATGCAGGATATGATGAAGATGTACAGCATGTACGGCGGCGGTGCCGACATGTTCCCGGCGGAGGAGACACTTGTCCTCAACGCAAACAACGGCCTTGTAAAGTATGTGTTAAACAACAGGGACGGCGAGAAGACACCGATGCTCTGCGAACAGCTCTATGACCTTGCAAAGCTCGCTCACGGAAGTCTTTCCCCGGAGCGTATGACAAAGTTCATTGCGAGAAGCAGTGAGATCATGAAGGAAGAATATGGTGCATAAACGAAGAGATTTTCTGATTACGTTTACAATTTTTTGCCTTGCCATGTGCGCCTGCTCAGGGTTCCAGTACCTGGGCAGCGCTTTCTATGGCCTGGTATGGCACCGGATCCATGGCCTGGGAAGCGGCGGAGCGCGTCTGCTTTCCGGGCTTTTTGATTCCCCGTGGACGGGAGTCCTGGTGCAGTATATCTTTTCTATCGGAGTTCCGTTCCTTCTGGTGGTTCCGATGACATGTTTTGTGAGATCGGACCGGAGACCGGCTCATACACTTCCGGCGGAGGTCTGGATGTCGGCGCTTTTCATGAGCCTGGGACTTGGGTACATCTTTAATTTCCTCGGCGTGTTTCTGGACGTGTTTTTTTCTATATTTACGGGAGTTCCGGCGACGGATATGAACCCGGTGATGGACGCCCTCGATGAGCTGACGCCTGGAATGGTGATCTATACCTGCCTGATCGCCCCGTTTATGGAGGAGTTTATCTTCCGGGGAGTTCTCTTAAAGAAGGCGAGACGGTTCGGGGACCGGACAGCGGTTGTCTTCTGTGCGGTCATGTTCGGGCTGATGCACGGAAATTTAAACCAATGCCTGTATGCGGTGGTGATCGGACTGATCCTCGGCTATGTGGCGGTGCGGACGAACCGGATTTTTTATAATGTGCTGCTTCACATGGCAGTGAATTCCTTTTCCATGATGTTAGTGCTGGTGGAAAATGGATTGAACGTACTGGGGATGAGCGCAATGGCGGCGGCGTTTTCTGTGGGAAGCTTCATTATGATCCTGCTTCTCATCGCAGCCGGGATCTACTTTTTCTTCCGGGACGGACGACGCTACTGGTGGCAGATGGGACGCCAGAACGGGTGGCCGACACCGTACAGGAAGTATGTGTACCTGAATCCGGGATTTATTTTATATATGATCATTTTCGGGATTGAGATGATATCGTATATTTTATAGAAAAAGTTTTCGAGAAAACAGCAGCCTGGAGAGAATATCCGGGAGTGTCGCGGCTGTTTGGAAAACCACATTGAAATGTACGTGAGAGACGGAATCATCCGGCAGAATATACTGTGGGCAGTGGACACATTGCCGCAATAACGCAGTGCATTCTGCCGGATTTTCTGTCTGAAACGCTTGAAAAGGGGGCGGGGTCTTGGTATAGTAGTGGGAGACCATTTACGAAGAGGAGACATCATGCAGAGAATCGCAAAATTTGAAAAAGTAAGCTTTGAGCAGTTTAAAAAAGACTGGCAGGGGGAACACCCGCAGGATACAGAAGAAGTGATCAGGGAGATCTACGATGGGATCAGACTTCCGAAGCGTGCTACAGCAGGCTCCGCCGGATATGATTTCTTCGCACCGGCAGCGTTTACACTGAAAGCCGGGGAGATGACAAAGATCCTCACAGGGATCCGCGCCCGGATCGATGACGGCTGGGTATTAAAACTCTATCCGAGAAGCGGACTTGGATTTAAGTTCCGTCTGCAGTTAAACAATACCGTCGGAATCATCGACAGCGACTACTACGGATCTGACAACGAGGGCCATATCCAGGTGAAGCTCACCAATGACAGCCGCGAGGGAAAGACCGTGGAAGTGGAAGCCGGAACAGGTTTCTCCCAGGGGATTTTCGTGGAGTACGGAATTACGGTGGATGATGAGGCCGATGAGGTGAGAAATGGTGGATTCGGAAGCACGACGCGTGCGTAAAATGTGGAGAAAAGGGAAAGAATTCCCGAGGCCAGAGCGTGCTGAAGCTGAAGGTTCATGAAAAGACTTCACAAAACGTATAAAGAAACGAAATAAAACGTAAAATTTAAAATGTATAAACAGTATAAGAAAACAAGAAAAATAAGCAAAATAAAAAAGAGCATTGTATCAGCGTTATTTCTATCCGGTATGCTGCTCCTCCTCACCGGCTGCAGCCATGTGACCAGTGAGATGAAGGAGAGCAGGGAGAACGGCATCGCCCTCATGGAAAGCGGTGATTATGAGGGGGCTGTCGCGGAGTTTGACAGCCTGATCGACCAGACAACGCGGGTGACCTCTTTTGAGATCGATGTATTAAAGTACCGCGGTGAGGCAGAATTTATGCTGGGGGACTATGGTGCCGCGGCGTATACTTATGATACCCTGGCGAAGGTGGATAAGCCGAGAGCCGAGTATTACTACCTCGGCGCGGTGAGCCTCGCGAATTCCGGGGATCAGGATGGTGCTGAGAACCGCCTGGAGTCCGGTAAGAGCGCGGATGCGAAACATGAGGTTACAGGCTACGCAGAGGCGATGGAAGCCCTGGGGGCGGCATATATGACTGCCGGAGATGAGGAGAAGGCGGATGAGCTCTACCAGACTCTCGTGGATGAGGGCTTTTCCAGCACGGAGGTTTACAACCGCTGGATGATGGCTGCGATGGAAAAAGGCAATTATGAGGAAGCGCTGCAGCACGCGGAGGCGGGACTTGCCCTCTCTGATGATCGGGCAAAGAAAGAGATCGCCTTCAACCAGGCCGTGTGTTATGAGTACCTGTGCCAGTATGAGAAGGCGCTGGAGCTGTTCCGAAGCTACGAGGAGCAGTATGGACAGGACGAGAAGGCGGACCATGAGATCGCGTTTCTCGTGACAAGATAGGAGAAAGAATGGCAGAATTGATAGAGATCGGTGAGCAGCAGGAGCGGGTCATCCTGTTTGCCGCCAGCACGAACGCCTCCGATGACACGGAGGAGTCCGTGGAGGAGCTTCGGGAGCTTGTAAAGACCGCGGGGGCTGAGACCGTGGGCGCTGTGATCCAGAACCGGGAAAACATCCATCCGGGAACATATCTCGGAAAAGGAAAGATCCAGGAGCTGAAGGAGATGGTCTGGGAGACCGGTGCCACGGGGGTTGTCTGCGACGATGAGCTCTCCCCGGCACAGTTAAAAAACCTGGAGGACGCCCTGGACACAAAGGTCATGGACCGTACGATGATCATTCTCGATATCTTTGCCGCCCGTGCAAAGACAAGAGAGGGGAAGATCCAGGTAGAACTTGCGCAGTTAAGATACCGCGCCGTCCGCCTTGTGGGTCTCAGGAATTCCCTGTCGAGACTTGGCGGCGGAATCGGTACGAGGGGACCGGGTGAGACGAAGCTTGAGGTGGACAGAAGACGGATCCACGAGCGGATCAGCCAGTTAAAATCGGAACTCCAGGATGTGGAGCGCCACAGGGATGTGGTGCGGAAACAGAGAGAGCAGAGCGGAACGCTGACGGCGGCCATTGTGGGTTACACGAACGCCGGAAAATCTACGCTCTTAAATAAGCTCACAGGAGCCGGGATCCTGGCGGAAGATAAGCTCTTCGCGACTCTGGATCCGACGACAAGGGCATTGACGCTTCCGGGAGGGGAAAAGGTTCTCCTGACGGATACCGTAGGATTTATCCGAAAACTTCCGCATCATCTGGTGGAGGCGTTCAAGAGCACTCTGGAGGAGGCGCGCTACTGCGATGTGATCCTCCATGTGGTGGACTGTTCAAACCCGCAGATGGACATGCAGATGCATGTGGTCTACGAGACCCTGCGTCGTCTGGACATTAAGGACAAGGAGATCATCACGGTATTCAACAAGGTGGACCGCCCGGACGCAGATACCGCCTGCAGGGATATGTCCGCGGATTATAAAGTGAAATTATCGGCAAAGACAGGAGAGGGCATTGAGGAACTGCTGGATCTGTTTGCCATAATTTTGAGAAACCGCAGGATCTACTTTGAGAAGGTATTCGCTTACAGGGATGCCGGACGGATCCAGACGATCCGGAAGAGCGGACAGCTTCTTTCGGAGGAGTATCAGGATGACGGGATCCATGTGAAGGCGTATGTGCCGGTGGAACTATTTGAAGAATTATATCGGGATTAAATGAATTCAGACTGGCAGATATAAGGGGGATAATCTTATGGAAAAGATGAGGGAAAAAGAGCTTGCTCTGGATCTTCTGGCAGATGTGGCGGGCGGTTTTGTACAGGCCGTCGCACTCCACTGCTTTATCAACAATATCGATATCGCGCCGGGAGGTGCCAGCGGTATGGCGATCCTGTTAAACCGTCTGACGAAGCTCCCAATCGGTACCCTGACATTTCTGATCAATATTCCGCTTCTGATCGCGTCCTGGATCTATCTGGGAAAGGAGAAGACGATCAAAACACTGAAGACAGTTGCGATCATGACCGTGATTCTGGATGGTCTGGTGACACCGTATTTTCCGGTGTATTCCGGCGATAAGATGGTATCCTGCCTTTTCGGCGGAGTGCTGATCGGAATCAGTCTTGCCGTTATATTCATGCGCGGCTCCACCACAGGCGGAGGCGATATTGCCGCAAAGCTTTTACAAAAGTATTGTCCGCACATGCAGACCGGAAAAGCGGTCATGGCGACGGACCTTGTGATCATCCTGCTTTCCATGGTGGTATTCCGGAATATCGAATCCGGTCTTTATGGACTCATTAACATGGTGGTGGGAACATATGTGATCGATGTGATCCTTTATGGTATGAATAAGAGCACCATGATAACGGTCATTACAGAAAAACCGAAGGAGATCGCTGATGAGCTGATGGATGAGCTGGAGCGCGGCTGTACCTTTTTAAAGAGCGAAGGAGCTTATCGGAAAGAAGATGGAAAGACCGTGATCTGTGTTCTGGACAGAAAGCAGTTCTACAAGGCGAAGAAGATCGTCTATGATATCGATCCCAGAGCGTTTATGATCGTCTCTGAGGCTCAGGAAGTCTACGGGGAAGGTTTTCTGGATTCTGACTGGGAAGTGTAGGAAGAAAAAAATGAATGCGGCAGGACAGACCGGATCACCAGATCCCGCGGGTGTGTCTGCGGCAGATAAGACGGAACAAAAAAGATGATCCGCTGATTACCTGGCGGATCATCTTTTTGTCACAGAAGATCAGGGGGGACCTCTGTGACGATAACTTCCGGCACCCGGGGAGGCGCCGGTGAAGGGGTACGGCCTGACCGAGGCCGCGGGGTTATATCAAAGGATCGAACTATTCGATAATGCCAAGGCTCTTCGCGTACTCTGTATACTCATCGTACCACTGATTGTAAAGATCTTTCTCAACGACTTCGTCGATGATCTCGTTGATCCGGTCTGTGAGGGCATCCTCACCCTTCGGGATACCGATTCTTGTTCCCTGTGTTTCAGGATCAACTTTGAAATACAGGTTCGGGACGATCACAAGATTGCTGTCCGGATTGGATTTCAGATATAATCTTGCCATTCTGAGGGCTGCGACCATCACATCACCCTTTCCGGTCTCGACCATCAGGAAACCATCGTTTGTGGAGGAAACACGGTTGTATTTTTTGTAAGCCGGGATCTGCTCCTGTACGAACTGCTCCTGAAGGGAACCATTCTGGGCAACGACCACCTTGTCTGCAAGATCGTCGAAGGATTTGATGCTGTCAACATCTTCCTTGCGGACCAGAATGCCGTATGCTGTCTGCGGATCTTCGTCTCCGAAATAGTAACCTTTGGAGAGGTTCATGGTCTCGGCTCTTGCCGGTGTGTAGGCTAAGGCGGAGATCGCGAGATCATATTTTCCGGTCGTGATGCTTCCGAGAACGCTTGTGAAGTCCATCGGTTTTAAGCGGACCTCAACACCGAGTGCCTCACCGATGTACTTTGCAAGTTCGACATCAGAACCTGTGTAGGCCTCCTCGCCGCTCTTTGTGGGATCGATGAATTCGTTCGGAGCGAAGTACGGCTCAGTTGCGATCTCGATGTATCCGCGCTCTAAGATCTCGTTCAGGCGGTTATTGGAACCGGTGGTCTCAGATGCGATGATTCCTGCGTCTGTCTGAGGAGTTGCTGGCTCTCCGGAAGTTGTCTGCGGGATCGTAGCGCCCATTGCGGAGGAACCGGAACATCCGGTGAGTGCCGCAGCGGATAATAAAAGTGTTGTACCTAAGATGAGAAGCTGATTTAATTTCTTCATGGATTGGTTCCTCCTTGTATGCTGATTGATTTATCGTGTTAACAAGATTCTGATTTAGCGTGGTAAATTGTTATCATGGTGAAGAGTATACAGGAGGAAAATCGATTTGTCAAGTAGGTTATTAAAAAAATATGAAAAAAATGTTACAGTTCAGTCATTACATCTTCTTGTTTCCATATTCATGAAAACAAGAAGCTTGGTGGTTCCACCATATGCTGATTTGGATGAAAAAGTGCTTATGCAAGCAAGCTTGCAACACACTTTCTCATTCAAACCAGCGCATGGCTGAACTGTAACAAAAAATACCCGGTGGTCTCAGAATAGAAATCACCGGGATTCAATATTACTGTTCAACTGCTTTGGAAAGCGCCGTCCGCACTGCCGACACCAGCGCCATGGAGGTATACTGGGATCCGGACGGATACTCCAGCCCCTCAAGACTCTGGTTTTCCAGGATCTGCGCCGCAATGGAATCCATGGAGGGTGCCATCAGGGGATACATAGTCTCAACGGAGTCACTCAAAGGCACGAGAGATACGGAGCGGATCCCTGTACGGTCCACTGTGACCTCCACATTGGCGTTCTCGCTGCCCAAAACGATGGGGGACGAATAAAGTCCCGGAACGTATGTAGCGGAGGCAGGAGCGGCCGATGAGGCGTTCTCGGCGGTCTGGTCTGCCGTGCTCCCGGAGATGTTGTCCTTCTTCGGGCGGAACATAAAGAGGAAGAGCATGATGAGGACGATGGCAAAGCCGATAAAAAGCGCGGTGTAGATGATCTCCTTCATTCTGAGGACGATGATCTTTGTTTTTGAACTCATGGAATAGATCCTTTTCACGAAATATTTTGTATATTCTATGAGAACTGCAGGAAAAAGATTCATGATCCCGGAGCCGATAGGAGAGACGTAGGAGAAAAATCCGACTCCGGTAGCTGCGCGATAAAGAACTTGACAATTCCCTTCGGAGCATATACGGTTGAGAGAGAATGATATGTTCCGAGTGTCCGGATGCGCATACCGCGCGAAGGCGCAGACGGTCACAGAAGAGCGTGCACGGTGTGGAAACGTGCCAAGGCACATTCTTTTTCATATAGCAGGAGGATAACATGGGATTATGCATCATCGCCGGCGGTTCCGGTGCCGGAAAAACAGAATATATATACAGGAAGATCATCGAGCTGTCCGCGAAGGAACCGGAGGGCAGGTTTTTTGTGGTGACGCCGGAGCAGGCGACGATGCAGGCCCAGAAGGAGATCGTGAGACTCCACCCGAACCACGGGACGCTGAACATCGACATCGTGAGCTTTGAGCGCCTGGCCTACCGGATCTTCTCGGAGCTCTCCCTGCCGCAGCCGGAGGTGCTGGACGATACGGGCAAAAATATGGTCCTCAGAAAGCTTGCCGGGGAAAAGATGGACGAGCTCACCATGTTTTCCTCCCACTTAAACCGCCCGGGATTTATCAGTGAGATCAAGTCCATGCTTTCGGAGCTCTACCAGTACGGGGCGACTCCGGAGGATTTAAAGGCGCAGACAGCCGGGGAACATGTGGGACAGATTTTAGCTGCGAAGCTCTCGGATATGGAAGTGATCTTTGAGGCGTTCCGGGAGTTTACGAAGGAGAAATATATCACGCTGGAGGAACTTCTTGATGTGCTCTGCCGGGTGGCGGACCAGTCTGCCCTTTTGAAGGACAGCACCATGGTTTTAGACGGATACACGGGCTTTACGCCGATCCAGTACCGGCTTATCGGGATTTTACTGAAACTTTGCCGGAATGTCTTTGTGACGGTGTCCGCAACGATGGAGCCGGGAATGGATCTTACGGCAGAGTCGGATGAGACGGATCTCTTTGATATGAGCCGGAAAATGACAGGAAAATTGAAACAGCTGGCGGAGGAGAACGGGGGGAAAATTTACCAGGACCTCGTCTTTTCCAAACGCCCGCTTGTGCGGTTCCGGAACAGCCCGGCTCTTGACCATCTTGAGAGGACGTTTTTCCGCTATCCGTATACCCGGTACCACGGCGGAGAGAGAGAGATCATGCTGGTTCAGGCGAAGGACCCGGCGGATGAGATCGACTTTATCACGAACCGGATCGAGGAACTGGTGAAAAAGGACGGGTACCGCTACCGGGATATCGCCCTGGTCTGCGGGGATCTTCCGGGATATGGCCGGGAGATCACGAGAAGCTTTGAAGAGAATAGGATCCCGTTGTTCTTAGATGAAAACCGGGATGTGTCGGGAAATCCGCTGATCCGGCTGATCCAGAGCGCCCTGGATATTTTGCAGAAGGGCTTTGACTATGAGAGCATGTTCCGGTATCTGAGGACCGGGCTCGTGACAGAGGAGACGGAGGCCGTGGACCGGCTGGAGATCTATGTGCGGGCCATGGGGATCCGGGGATTTGCGAAGTGGGACGCGGCGTGGGAGAAGACCTTTGAGGGCGGAGAAAATTTAAATCTTGTGGAGATGAATGCGTTCCGGGAGAAGATCATGGAACCGCTCCGTGTTTTAAGGGAGCGCTGCGCCGGACGGGGAGTTCCGGTGGCGGTAGTGACGGATGCCTTAAAAGAGCTCCTGGAGATCCTGGGAGCCGAGGAAAAGCTGGAACAGTTTTCGGAGAGGTTCGCGGATTCCGGTATGGACCGGGAGGCGAGGGAGTACGAGGAGATCTATGGTCTTGTCATCGAGCTTTTCGAGAAGTTTAAGAGCCTGTTGGGCGATGAGTGCGTGTCAAGGAGAGAGTATGCGGAGATCCTTTCCGCGGGCTTTTCGGAGCTCTCTGTGGGAATGATCCCCGCGGGGGCGGACCGGGTGGTCTGCGGTGACCTGAAGAGAACGAGACTCGATAAGATCAAGGTCCTCTTTTTCCTCGGTGTGAGCCAGGGCGTGGTTCCGGCGGACCACTCGAAAGGCGGTCTTTTTACGGACAATGAGAGGGAGATCCTAAAGAAGAATTCTATGGAGCTGGCACCAACGGCCAGGGAAGAGGGCTTTATGGAACGATTTTACCTCTATCTCATGATGACGAAGCCGTCGGATCAGCTGATCTTATCTTACCCGACGGTGACGGCGGAGGGAAAACAGACACGGCCGTCCGGAATTATCGGGGAGATGAAAAAACGGTTCCCGGACCTCTTTATCCGGGAGACGGAAGCGGAAAAACGACCGGATGTTTCTGTGACGGCGGCGGGAAGAGCCATACTTTCCTGGCTTCAGGCGCCGGACCGGCTGATGGATCCGGAGAATGAGAAGGCGCGGGAGCTTTACAGTTTCCTGTCTTCCGATGAGGCGAAAGCGAAGGAGATGGAAGATCTCGCGAAAGCCGTGGCCTATTCTTATAAGAAAGGCGGCATTGGCCGGGCGGCGGCGAGAGAGCTCTACGGAACACTTTTAAGGGGCAGTGTGACGAGAATGGAAGGTTACGCTGGATGCGCCTACTCCCACTTCCTGAATCATGGACTTGGGCTCCGGGCGGGAAGAGAGTATGAGCTGGACCTCTCCGACATGGGAAATCTGTTCCACCAGTCCCTGGACACCTTTTTCCGCAATGTGCGTGACCATGGAAAGGATTTCCGGACCATCACGGACGCGGAGCGGCGAGCTCTCGTGAAGCGGGCGGTGGAGGAAGTCTCCGCGAAGTACCGGAACACGATCATGAAGAGTTCCGCGAGAAACGCCTACCTGGAAAAAAAGGTGGAGCGGATCACGGACCGGACGGTGCGTGCGCTGATTTACCAGATCCGGAAGGGCGATTTTGAGCCGGAGGCGTTCGAGGTGGATGTGAGCACGCGGATCCCGCTGAAGGATGGGGAAGCCGTGAACCTTCGCGGGCGGATCGACCGCATGGACGTGTTTGAGGATGAGGACAAGATCTATGTGAAGATCATGGACTATAAGTCGGGAAGCACGTCCTTTGACCTGGCGCTTTTGTACCATGGGCTGCAGCTTCAGCTTGTGGTCTACATGGACGCGGCGTTAAAGCTCCAGGAGAGCCGGCATCCGGGGAAACAGGCGGTTCCGGCGGGAATCTTTTATTACCATATCGATGATCCTGTGATCGACCGGGAGGACGGAATGACGGACGAGGAGATCGAGGCGGGAATCTTAAGGAAGCTCCGCATGAATGGTCTCGTGAACAGCAGTCTCGACGTGATCCGGCATATGGACCGGGAGATCGAGAAGGAATCAGATGTGATCCCGGTGGCACTGAAGGACGGGTATGTGCAGGAGTTAAAGTCCTCTGTGGCTGGAGGAAAACGGTTTGCCCATTTGACAGATTATGTAAATCAGAAGCTCAGGGAGATGGGCGAGGAGATTCTGGATGGAAATGTGGCAGTGGATCCCTACAAGCAGGGGAACCGGACGGCGTGCGATTACTGTCCGTACCACAGTGTGTGTGGGTTTGATCTGAAGACTGATGGGTATGGATTCCGGAGATTTAAGCCTATGAAGGCGCAGGAGATCTGGAAGGAGATCGACCAGGAAGAAGATGGGGAAGAGATGGATTCCGGTGCAGTGGAAGAGGCTGCAGATAAGGTCGATCCTGTACAGCTGGATCCCGGTAAAACGAAGAAGAAAACTTTAGAGGGCATAGAAAGCGGGAAAAAGAAATCGCCTGGAAAAGAAAATGACGGAAAGGAGATTCTGTAATGGCGACAAAGTGGACAGACGAGCAGAAAAAAGTCATTGAGACGAGACACCGGAATCTCCTTGTCTCGGCGGCAGCGGGAAGCGGAAAGACGGCGGTCCTCGTTGAGCGGATCATCCGCATGATCACGGACCCGGAACACCCGGTGGATATCGATAAGCTGTTGGTCATGACCTTCACGAACGCGGCGGCGGCGGAGATGCGGGAGCGTGTGGAGACAGCTCTCGGAAAGCTTCTGGACGAGTATCCGGGGAATAAGAATCTGGAGCGCCAGAACACGCTGATCCACCACGCGAAGATCACCACCATCGACAGCTTCTGCTTAAACCTTCTGCGGGAACATTTCCACGAGCTGGACCTGGATCCTGGATTCCGGGTGGCGGACGAAGGCGAGCTGATGCTCTTAAAAGCCGATGTGATGAAGGAACTTCTGGAGGAATATTACGGAAGGGAAGATGAGCGGTTCATAAAGTTTGTGGATACCTACGCCACAGGGCGGACAGACGGTGGATTGGAAGAGTATATTTTAAAGGTATGGGAGTTCTCCCAGAGCAATCCGTGGCCGGGGGAGTGGATCGCGGCCTGCAGGAAGGAACTCTGGGCTGGCGGAACCGGTGAAGATGGGGATCCTATGGAGGAGACCGCATGGATGAAGTATCTGATCCAGGATGTGAAACGCCAGGCGGAAGAATTCTTAGACGGACTTTACGAGGCAGCGGATCTCGCGGCAGAGGAAGACGGTCCCCAGGCATATGCACCGATGTTAGCGGAAGACATCCGGGGAATGGAAGAACTCAGGGAAGCCGGGACTTACCAGGAGATTGCGGAGTGCCTTGAGGAGCTGAAGTTTGGAAGGCTGGCGGCTGTCCGGGGAAAAAATGTGGACCCGGAGAAGAAAGAACAGGCAGCGGCCTACAGGAACCTCGCGAAGGACGGCATCAAGAAGATGAAGGCATTGTACCTTCCAGGAGATATCGATGAGGTGTTCGCGGATCTCGACGCCTGCCGGGAGCCGATCCTGATGCTTTTGGAGCTTGCGGAGGAGTTTTCTGCGAAATTCCAGGAGGCGAAGGAGGAGAAAAACCTGGTGGACTTTAATGACCTGGAACATTTTGCGCTGGAAGTCCTCACCGGAGGCAGCCTGGATCATAAGCCGGGACTGGTGGCGGATGAACTCTCGGAGATCTACGAGGAGATCCTTGTGGACGAATACCAGGACAGCAACGAGGTCCAGGAGACGCTGATCCGCTGTGTTTCCAGGGAGCGGTTCGGGACGCCGAATGTGTTTATGGTGGGGGATGTGAAGCAGAGCATCTATAAGTTCCGTCTCGCGAAACCAGAGCTGTTTCTGGAAAAGTATGAGTCCTACGGGAAAGAGGACGGGCTGTACCAGAAGATTGAGCTCCACAAGAACTTCCGAAGCCGGCCGGAGGTACTTTCCAGCATCAATGACGTGTTCTACCGGATCATGACGAAGCAGCTTGGCAATATTAAGTACACGGATGACGCGGCGTTGTATCCGGGGGCGGAATTTCCGGCACTGCCGGTGGACGGGCAGGCGAAGACGGAGGTCCTGCTTTTAAATACCGGGGATCCGCTGTTTGACGGCATGGACGAGGAGAAGGCGGATTATACCGCGAAGGAGGCGGAGGCGAGACTTATCGCCGGGGAGATCAAAAAACTCACGGACCCGGAACAAGGGATGAAGATCTTTAACGGGAAGACCGTGGAGTATGAGCCGTTAAAGAAGAAGGACATCGTGATCCTGCTCCGCAGTCTCTCCGGGTGGTCCGAGGAATTTTTAAGTGTCCTTGGGGCAGCAGGGATCCCCGCCTACGCGGATTCCAGGACCGGATATTTCACGGCGGTGGAAGTGGAGACCGTGCTCAACATGCTGGCACTCATCGACAATCCGATGCAGGATATTCCGTTAGCTGGTGTGTTAAAGTCGCCCATCGGCGGCATGAAGGACCGGGAGCTGGCCATCGTGATGGCGGAATTCAAGAAAGATCCGGACCGCGGGGAAGACGTTGGATTTTATGGGGCGGTGAAAAGATATTTGGAGAAACACGGGGAATCGGAGGAAGATGCGGTTATCTATCGCAAGTTGGCAGCATTCCAAAATCTCCTGACGACTCTGAGAGAAGAATCTATGTACCTCCCAGTCTCCCGCCTGATCTACCGGATCTTCGACCTCACCGGGTACGACAAGTACGCCGCCGCCATGCCGGCAGGAAAGACGAGGCAGGCGAACCTCGCCATGCTGGTGCAGAAAGCGGAAGATTACGAGAAGACCAGTTATCAGGGACTTTTCGATTTTATCCGCTACATTGAAAAACTGAAGAAATACAACACCGACTTCGGTGAGGCTTCCCGCTCCGGGGAACATGACGACGCGGTGCGGATCATGAGCATCCACAAGAGCAAAGGTCTGGAGTTCCCGGTGGTGTTCTTAGCCGGATGCGGGAAGAAATTCAACAGACAGGACGCGAGAGGACGGATCCTGATCGACGAGGAGCTTGGAATCGCAGCGGATTTCTTCGACCCGGAAAAGAAGGTCAAGGCACCGACGTTAAAGAAAAATGTCCTGGCGAGACGGTTAAATCTGGAAAACATGGGCGAGGAGCTTCGTATTCTCTATGTTGCCATGACCCGTGCGAAGGAAAAACTGATCATCACCGCAGGCGACAAGTATATGGACAACAAGCTGGAAAAATGGGGTGGGATTCCGGCTGGCGGCGCGCTGCCGTTTACGATCTTAAGCGCGGCATCCTCCTATCTGGACTGGATCCTGATGGCGTCAAATGGGGCGAAAAACACCCTCGATGTGAAGAATGTTCCGGTGAAGGAACTTCTCGTGGAAGAGGCGAAGAACCAGAAGGAGAAGGCAAAGATCTATCTGGAACTGGAACAGCTGCGGAAAGAGCAGCCGGAGGAAATTCCGGGGCTCATCGGGGTAAAATATCCTTACGCGGCGGACCTTGCGCTGCACGCAAAGATGTCGGTTTCGGAGCTTAAGGAACAGGGGCAGTTCGTGGATGACGCGGAGAGTGCGTTTTTGATTAAGAACGTCAGGGAAAAAGAAGATTCAGAAATTATTGATAAAGTGTCTGATACAGCGGCCGAAGAAAAAGCCAGAATAAAGCGTGCCTCCGACCGCGGTACCGCTTACCACCGTGCCCTGGAGCTGATCCACTTCGCGGAAATTTCCGGTTACGATGATATCGTGAAAGAACTCGACCGGATCCGTGAGGAAAAGCGGATGCAGGAGACCGCCATCGATATGGTTTATCCGGGCGTCCTGACGAAGTTTTTCCATTCAGATATTGCAGCCCGCATGAAACAGGCGGACCGGAACGGAAAATTGCGGAAAGAGAGCCAGTTTGTGGTGGGCATCCCTGCACGGGAGATGAACAAGGCGGATTCCGATGCGCTGATCCTGTTACAGGGTATCATCGACGCCTGGTTCGAGGAGGATGACGGTCTCGTACTTGTGGATTACAAGACAGACCGGGTAAAAGAAGGCGGAGAGAATATACTTCTGGACCGCTACCAGATCCAGCTCTTCTACTACGCAAAGGCACTTGCCCAGATCACCGGGAAAAAGGTGAAGGAAGCCGTGATCTACTCTCTGGCGCTGCAGAAAGAGATTCCGGTCCCGATCAATTTATGATAAGATATGATCAAAAACTGCCCGGCACCATAACTAAGGCGCCGGGCAGCGATTTTTTTATGTAACAGGAAATTCAGAGGAATTCCCTGTTACATAAAAAGGCACAAAGATGCGCACTCGCGCGAAGACATAGATTGTCGCAAGTGACCGCGCGAGGCGCGAGAATATGCCAAGGTACATTCTTTTTCAAGTTATGAAGTTATCACAAAAAAATTAGTCCGCAATGATCAGCTCTTTTGCATACGGCAGAGTCCCGATCCAGTCGCAGAAGGTATGCCACTCCACAAGCTTGTGAGCCTTTCTCGCATGATAAATATTGACGAGTGTCTCATAGTTCATCGTGCAGGTGCGCATCTGGTTGTAGCTGGACGGGAGAAGCTGGATCATGTCGTACCAGTCCTCCTTATTTTTTCCTTCGTTCATGTATTTCAGACGGATCTGTTCGAGGCGGTCTACAACGGTCTGCATATAAGCGAGCGTATCCGGAGTCATATGATCATGGCTGAAATCATCGATGTCGAACGGTTTGGAGTGGATCTTGTGCATGGTGCTTGTGGAGTTTGCCACAGTTGCCACTTTGTAGGTGTCATATTCCTTCCACCAGTAGAGCGGAGCCGTGATATCCACGGAGACGAAGATCTGGCGGATAAACTTTCTATGGTCACTTCCCGCCATGCGGAGACGCTTCGCGAGGTCGAGATCGTTCGGTCCGAAGACGAAGTTTCCGTCCTCATCATAGCTGCTGTCCATACGTCCCCAGCTGTTCATCGGGTTTCTTGCGCCGCGCATGGCATTTTCAAAGTTCATGACGCTTGTGCGTTCAAATTTTATCATAATGTTTCCTCTCCTTGGTTAAAGTCTGGCGGAAAGAGCAGCCCGGTGCGCCGTCGCACACAGTCTGCATTGCCGGATGCATCCCCATTATAGCGGTTTTTTTTTGTATACACAAGATGAAAACTTGCCAATCACAGAGAAATTCATTATAATAGGGATTCGAAAAAAAGAATGGACTTCGGCGTGTGCCGGTTGAACGGAGGACAAAATGAAAAACGACTATATCGTCTGCGTCTGCGGAGACGCGAGCCGGGCGGCTTACCTCATAAAGGGAGAAAAAAACGTGCTCTTTGACGCCGGAATGGCATATTCTGCGGACAAAATGATCAAAAATATAAAACGGGAACTGGGAGACAGGCCGTTAGACGCGGTTCTCCTGTCCCATTCCCATTATGACCATATTTCCGGTGTCCCGTTTCTCAGAAAGGAATGGCCGGATCTTGTGGTCTATGGAAGTGCTTACGCAAAGAATATCCTGGAAAAGCCGTCGGCGAAAAAGACGATGCGGGAGCTCTCCGACGCGGCAGCGCAGGGAGTTGGACTTACAAAAGCCCCGGACTACCGGGATGAAGATCTTATGGTAGACAAGGTCGTAAAAGAGGAAGATATCCTGGATTTCGGTGGTCATAAGATCACGGTATTCGAGACACCGGGACACACGAAATGTTCCCTGTCCTACATGGTAGACCATGATGTGATCTTTGCGAGTGAGACTGTGGGTGTGACCACCAGCGAGGTTTACATGCCATGCTATCTTGTAGGGTATCAGATGTCTCTGGACGCGGTGGAAAAGCTGCGCCATGCGGGAGCAAAAAGGATATTCATCACCCATGTAGGGATTCTGACACCGGAGGACGCAGGGACAGCGCTGCTTCCGGGCTTAAAGAAGGAAGAATTTTCCGCGGACCGGGTATGGGATTATCTGGAAGCGGGATTAAAACGGACAAAAGATGAGATCGTTGAGATCATCAGGAAATACCCCACAGAGGAAGAGCAGCTGAAAATCATGCTCGCAACATACCATAAAGGCGTAAAGCAGGAAGAACAGCCGGATTTTGCGTTTCTCTTAAACGCGGCGGCGACATTGAAGGTCATCCGGCGGGAATGCATGAATGACGCGGATCCAGAACGATAAAATGTTAAACAATGTAATAAACAGCGTAACTGCTGCCGTGGACCAGGAAAAAACTGTCGGTGGCAGGTTCAGCAGGCGAAGGTACGGAACAGTTACGAAACGGCAGGATATAAAGGAGGAAACAGCCATGAATATCATTGCGGCAGTAGATAAACACTGGGCCATTGGAAACAGAGGAAAACTCCTGGTGACGATCCCGGATGACCAGAAGCTTTTCCGTGAGGAGACAAAGGGAAAAGTGATCGTCATGGGAAGAAAGACACTGGAAAGTCTTCCGGCAGGACAGCCATTGGCAGGACGAAAAAATGTGGTCCTCACGAGAGATGAGGCGTACAAAGTAAAAGGATGCGAGATCTTTCATAATTTAAAGGATGCCATGGAATTCTTAAAGCAGTTCAAGTCGGAGGACATCTACATCATTGGCGGCGCTGAAATTTACGAGGCATTCCTCCCGTACTGCGACACAGCCCACATCACATGGATTGATTACGAGTACATGGCGGACACCTGGCTTCCGAACCTGGATAAAGACCCGGACTGGGAAGTTACAGCGGACAGCGATGAGCAGACATATTTTGATCTCTGCTATGAATTCCGCAGATATGAGCGGACTGGAAAGAAAGCGCTGGAACTGGGAGAAGTCTAGAAATTGTCAGGTACAGCTGCAGAAAAGGAGTGGGCTTGTGAAAATAATCGTAACTATTCAGTACCTTCCTAGTTACGTGCAAAAATCTATTCCAGATCAGCTTCGCTGATGAGATTTTTGTCTTCCAGTCTATGTTTTCTTACGGTCAGCGCAGCAAGTGCGCAGAACTACTGAACAGTTGCAAATAATCACTGCGTTACAGGAAAGTGATACAGAAGTACAGAAAAACAAAGGAAACTATGTTGCGCATCCAGGCAAAAGATGATAAAATATCTCTAATATTGCCGTATTGCTGTAAGAACAGCGGGCAATAAGTGTGTGTGAATGGTCTGATATCCGAAAACACATCGGAGTCAGATCTGCAATCAGTGTGTGATGGATGAGAAAGCAGCCATTGTGCTGCAATCGTATGACTTCTGTGCCGAAAATCTCAGGTGCAGAAAGACTCAGGAAACAGGAGGTATGGGATATGTACCCTATTTTAGAGGCAAAAAAGCTTGCAGATAAGATCTATCTGATGGTCGTAAAAGCCCCGAGAATTTCCGCGAACTGCAAACCGGGTGAGTTTGTGATCGTGAAGATGGATGAGAAGGGCGAGCGCATTCCGCTTACGATCTGTGATTATGACCGTGAGAAGGAGACGATCACCATCGTATTCCAGACAGTGGGCGCGTCCACAGAGCGTATGTCCGCGTTACAGGCCGGAGATTCCTTCCGCGACGTTGTCGGACCGCTTGGAAATCCGTCTGATTTCGTAAAAGAAGATATCGAAGAATTAAAGAAGAAAAAATATCTGTTCGTTGCGGGCGGTGTCGGAACCGCTCCGGTATACCCGCAGGTAAAATGGTTAAAGGAACATGGGATCGATGTTGATGTCATCATGGGATCCAAGACAAAGGATCTGCTGATCCTTGAGGAGGAGATGAAGGCTGTTGCCGGAAATCTCTATGTGACAACAGATGACGGCTCTTACGGACACAAGGGAATGGTTACCGAGGTTATCAAGGATCTTGTCAACAATCAGGGTAAGAAATACGATGTCTGCGTTGCGATCGGACCGATGATCATGATGAAATTCGTATGTCTTCTCACAAAAGAACTTGAGATTCCGACAGTCGTAAGCTTAAACCCGATCATGGTAGACGGAACCGGTATGTGCGGTGCCTGTCGTGTGACCGTAGACGGCAAGGTGAAATTCGCCTGCGTAGACGGACCGGAATTTGACGGACATGCCGTAAACTTCGACGAAGCAATGAAACGTCAGCAGATGTATAAGACTGAGGAAGGCCGTGCACTTTTAAAACTCCGTGAGGGCGATACCCACCACGGCGGATGCGGTAACTGCAGCGAATGATCGGTGATATGGAGGAAATGACATGGATGGAATGAAAAAAGTCCCGGTAAGAGAGCAGGAGCCGAAGGTCCGCGCAACGAACTTCGAGGAAGTCTGCTATGGATATAATGAAGAAGAAGCGGTCGCAGAAGCGTCCAGATGCTTAAACTGCAAAAACGCGAGATGTGTACAGGGATGTCCGGTTAAGATCGATATCCCGGCATTCGTAAAAGAAGTAAAAGAAGGAAATTACGCAGAGGCTGCAAAGGTCATCGGCAGATCCTCCGCGCTTCCGGCTGTCTGCGGACGTGTCTGCCCGCAGGAGAGCCAGTGCGAGGGCCAGTGTGTCCGCGGCATCAAGGGCGAGGCTGTCTCCATCGGTAAGCTCGAGCGTTTCGTAGCTGACTGGTCCAGAGAGAACGGTGTCGTTCCGGAGAAGCCGGAGAAGACAAACGGCATCAAGGTCGCTGTCATCGGTTCCGGTCCGTCCGGTCTTACCTGTGCAGGTGATCTCGCGAAACTTGGCTACGAGGTAACGATCTTCGAGGCTCTTCATGAGCCGGGTGGAGTTTTAACCTACGGTATCCCGGAATTCCGTCTCCCGAAACAGGGTGTCGTACAGCCGGAGATCGAGAATGTGAAGAAGCTCGGTGTTGATATTGAGACAAACGTAATTATCGGTAAGTCTGTAACGGTCGACGAGCTGATGGACGAGGAGGGCTACAAGGCAGTCTTCATCGGTTCCGGTGCCGGACTTCCGAGATTCATGGGAATCCCGGGTGAGAACGCGAACGGCGTATTCTCCGCGAACGAGTACCTCACAAGAAGCAACCTGATGAAGGCGTTCCGCGATGACTACGATACTCCGATCGCAGCAGGAAAGAAGGTTGCTGTTGTCGGCGGTGGAAACGTTGCGATGGATGCAGCGAGAACCGCTCTCCGTCTCGGTGCGGAGGTTCATATCGTATACAGAAGAAGTGAGGCTGAGCTTCCGGCAAGAGCGGAGGAAGTTCACCACGCAAAGGAAGAGGGAATCATCTTCAACCTCTTAACAAACCCGACGGAGATCCTGACCGATGAAAAGGGCTGGGTAAAGGGCATGACTGTAAGAAAGATGGAACTCGGCGAGCCGGATGCATCCGGAAGACGCCGTCCGGTAGAGATCGAAGGTTCCGACTACACCATCGATGTCGATACCGTCATCATGGCTCTCGGTACTTCCCCGAACCCGCTGATCTCCTCCACAACAGGTGGACTTGAGATCAACAAGCACAGATGCATCGTTGCAGATGAGGCAAATGGCCAGACATCCCGCGAGGGTGTATTCGCAGGCGGAGATGCCGTAACCGGTGCCGCTACCGTAATTCTCGCCATGGAGGCAGGAAAAGCAGGAGCACGCGGAATCCATGAGTATCTGAGCGGTAAGAAAGCAGAATAATAAAAAGCAGGCCGTATACCGGGTCCGCTGACGTGGTCCGGCTGCGGGTGCGTAAATCATAATTATATAGAGAGCTGCCGTTGGAAGGGGATTCTTCCGCTGGCGGCTCTTTATGCTTATACGTGGGAGCACGCAGTGCGGAGCAATTCGGTATAGGAAATAGAGAAAACGGAGGAAAAAGAACATGAGCAGTCCCATGACCCAGGAACAGCGCTACATAAAAATGACAGAGACACCGATTTCACGGCTGATCCCGAGCCTTGCGGTACCAACGATCATCAGTATGCTGGTGACATCTATCTATAACATGGCGGACACCTTTTTTGTGAGCCAGATCAGCACCAGCGCGTCGGCCGCTGTGGGTGTCAGCTATTCCCTGATGTCCATGATCCAGGCCCTGGGATTTACCCTTGGAATGGGAAGCGGAAACTATCTATCGAGAGTCCTCGGAAGCCGGGATACGGAAAAAGCGGAGCGGATCGCCTCCACGGGGTTTTACTCCGCAATTTTTGTGGGACTTCTGTTTGCGCTGATCTGCCTGCCGAATCTTGACCGGGTGGTGCGGCTTTTAGGAGCTACCGATACCATCGCGCCATATGCGAAGGATTATGCCAGATACATTTTGATCGCGGCTCCGGTGATGACGGGAGCATTATCCATGAATAACCTTTTAAGATTTCAGGGACTGGCGGTTTACTCCATGATCGGGATCACCACCGGAGGAATCTTAAATATGATTTTAGACCCGATCTTTATTTTCGGTCTGGACCTCGGAATTTCCGGCGCGGCGCTGGCAACAGCGATAAGCCAGTGCATCAGCTTCGGGATCCTGTTTTTCCAGAGCTTATTAAGAAAAGATTGTGTCCATTTAAAGCCGGGAAAGATCACACTCTCCCTTTCACTCTACGGAGAGATCCTCCACGGAGGAATCCCATCCCTCTGCCGTCAGGGCGTTGCAAGTATTGCCACTGCGGCATTAAACCTTGCGGCAAACCCCTTCGGGGACGCGGCAATCGCGGCACTTTCGATCGTGAGCCGCTACATGATGTTTATCGGCTCCGCCATGATCGGATTCGGGCAGGGCTTCCAGCCGGTGTGTGGATTCAACTTCGGAGCGAAGCGGTATGACCGTGTGCTGGAGTCCTTCTGGTTCTGTGTGAAGGTTTCAGCGGTATTTCTGATGACACTGGCGGTTGTAAGCTTTATCGGCGCGCCGCAGATCATGCGGGTGTTCCGGAAGGAGGATCTTGACGTGATCGAGATTGGAACCTGGGCGATGCGGTACCAGTGCCTTACCCTGCCGCTTTCCGCCTGGATCATCATGTCCAACATGCTGACCCAGACCATCGGATACGGATTCCGGGCGTCCTTTGTCGCTGCAGGCCGTCAGGGACTGTTCCTGATCCCGGCCCTGTTCGTTCTTCCGGTCCGGTTTGGAATCCGGGGGCTGCAGTGGTGCCAGCCGGTGGCAGATGCTCTGACATTTGTACTGGGAGCGGTGATCGTACTTGGGATTTTGAAGGAGCTGAAAGGAAAAGCAGCGGAAGCGGATAAAGAACCGCGGAATGTTGCCTGAATATAGATTTTTGAGTGAAAATATGTATGAAGAAAGGGAGAGCAGCGATGCTCTCCCTAAATATTATATTTAAGCTAAAAGTCCCATAAAATAAGGATTTTTTAGAACTTTCCTTCATCAGCAGCCTGCTGTACGGAAACAGGAAATCCTCTAAAAATGGGAGTTTAAATATTAAAATCGACAAGTAAATAACAAATAAACGGCTACCCTACACAAGTTTATAGGTATGTACGGCTACTTTACCATTACGGTTTATCTCGTGAAATCGAAATGTGTTATGATAATTTTTCCAAGTCACTTCTTAGCCATTCCAAGTCACGGACAGTATAGGTTGATTCTGTAATATCTTTAATACTATGGCCGACCATTTCTTTTATGGCATACTCATCTACATTGGCTTTTTTGCATTTGGTAACAAAAGTTATTCTTGGGTCGTGCGGCCTGTGGGCTGGGTTGAGCTTTAACTGTGAAATAACCTTTCCATAGCGTGTGGCATATTTATCGTATGTGAGTTTCCAGGAGCCGGAATGTGTTTGGCCTTTATCGTTAAGAAGGTATTCGCTGCCTATCGATAATGCAAAGTCATAATTCTTTTTAACGAGGTTCCGAACTTTCGTATGGATGGGGACGATTCTCTGTTTACCGGCATCAGTTTTCATACCGGCTTGCATGTACCATTGATCTAAATGGACTTCATCCAACCGAAGCGTGGCAAGCTCCTGCGGACGCCATCCCATGTAGTATTGGATAAGGACCCAATCAACATAAGGCACTTTGCCGACATTATCCCAAAGAACCTGTATTTCTTCGTCAGTAAAAGGAATATGTGGAACAAGAGCGGTAGCTTTTTCGGCGAGCACGTCATCTGGAATATCAAATGCTCGTCCATAATTCATAGTGATAATCTCGTGTTCTACGGCATAGTCGAGCATAAGATTGAACATGGATTTAATTCTGGTCTTTGTTCCGGCGGAAGCGTACTTCTTTTCTCCCTTATTTTTTCCACGATCTTCAATTCGGAAACCATCTTCCATACACCCTTTTATATGCCGTACCCGAACATCTTTGACCCGCATTTTATAGACAGCAGCACAATAGGCCCAGGCAGAAGTAATACTTCTTGTTGCGCTAGGGGTGATCTGTTCAAAATACTCATCTGTCCAGAGTTCATACAGCTGTTCTATAGTGATATCCTTATCGAGGTCATAAGGATTTTTATTATATTCCACGAGCGCTTCATAAGCCGCATTGTATGTTTTGAAATATGCCTGTGGTTTTAAAGATTTGAGAATAGGTTTATTCAACTCTGTTTTGCCGACACATACTCGGGCAAAGAATGTGTTGCGCAGATTCTTTCCCTTTACTTCCGTGATGCTACCGAATCCGTTTGGAAGCCGCTTTCGTTTTGATGCAGCTCCTCGAACCTTTTTTCTTTTTACAGCATTGTCGAGTGGACATCCGCAATGAGGACATGTGAGTGCCTTGTCGCTGACTTGTAGCCCACATTCAGGGCATTTCATAAGTGCCATAGATACATTCCTCCTAAAGGGTATACGAAATACACCTCTTGCCAGAATGCTCCAGAAATGATATACTGAAGTTGGTTAAGTGAAAAGTCTTTCTGGATTTTTATCTGGTAAGAGACATTTTATGATTGCCGTTCGGTGTTGGTAGCGCCGGGCGGTTTTTCATTTGACTTTTTAAGATAGTTGTTTTATCATATTACTAAAGGAAAACGTCGCCAGAGAATGCGAGGGTGTTATCACCAGCAGGCTTGACCTGCGGAAGTCGCACTGGGAGTTTTCTTTTTTTATTTATGAAGCCTTATATCTATAAGTTCCTTCGGATATCCGGTACAGGCGCAGAACTGGTCGCTCGTACACCCGGAATACTCTTGAAGCATGTCATCGGGAATCAGAAGCTCCGCAGCAAACTGGTTCGCCTCCCGTTCGATACCGGACGTAAGCAGGAGAGTGTGTTTCTTGATGAATGCACAGTTCTCTTTTCGATGCAGGAGCGCATGACCGAGTTCATGGGCAACGACAACTTTAAACAGAGGGCTGTCAGATGGTATATCCTCGTTGATGCAGATCCATCGTTTCCGCTGTACCAGTGTATAATATCCTGCTACATTGCTAAGCGGCATGGTTGCGATTCCTATCCCGGCGAATTTCGCGATTGCGACGGGAGCCCGGCTGCCGACCATGCGTACATAGTACCGAACTAAGCGGCAAATCTTATGATCGATTGTTTCCAAATCGTCCACCTACTTTTCAGTTTTGTTCTTGTTCGGGTTATATTTAACCTTATTTTCTTTCTTGGTTTCTCTGATAATATACTCGAATGCATTCCGGATCAAGATCCGTGATGTCTCGTCGATTTCTTCCCCATCATAATATAATGGTCCGTTCTCGTTGTTCTCGAACTGTTCCATGACTTTATTGAGGGTCTTGGTGATGTCCTTCTCGTCTCTGGCGGTCAGTTCTGGGGATTTTTCTACCTGCTCTTTGGCTCCAGAGAGTAAATAATCTAATGACACGCCGAAATGGTTTGCAATTAACTGGATTTTCTTTGTGTTCGGTGTGCTTTTTCCTAGTTTACTTAAATAGCCTTTTCCAAATCCGAGTTCCATTTCAACTTGATTCATGGACGTGCCATTCTTTTCACACAAATCTTTAACGCGTTCTTTGAGGTCCATTAGTTCGCTCCGTTTCTATTTCTGAAAAAATCGCAAAATACAGCTTGACATTCGGAAATAATCGCGTATAATGTAACCATAAGGTTCTGAAAAAATCGCAAATAAAATAGCGATTATAAAATGCCTCTGAATTTTTCGATAATCTTACTTGACAATTCGATTATATGATATTTTCAGAAGTAAGTCAATACAAATACGTGTTTTTTTCAGAACCAATATATAGAAAGGAGGATTAAAATGAGCGAGCCGCTAATTTATGACAATATTTGCAAGGCAGCAAAAAAAGCCGGGGTATCTATCAACCTCTTAGAAAAAGAATGCGATTTGGCTATTGGAAGCACATGTAAATGGAATTCAGTTAGCCCTTCGGTTCGAAGTTTAAAAAAGGTTTCTGATTATTTAGGAGTCCCTTTTGAGCAGTTACTGGAATAAGCAGACGAAGAAGAAAGGGGATCAGAAAAAAATGAATGAATTACAGGTATTTGATTCTGAGGAGTTTGGAAAAATTCGAACGGCAGAAATTAATGGAAACATTTATTTCTCGGCGAGCGATGTTGCTAAGGCTCTTGGATATTCCAACCCAAGGGATGCGGTGGCGAGACATTGCAAGTGCGTCGTGAAACGCGACGGGGTCTCCAATACCACAAACCAGTACGGAAAAACGACCAAGCAACCTGTAATGATGTCCTTTATCCCGGAAGGTGATCTCTACCGGCTGATCGTTCACAGCAAGCTCCCGTCAGCGGACCGCTTCGAGAGATGGGTATTCGATACTGTGTTACCTTCCATCCGCAAGAACGGCGGTTATATTTCGGGGCAGGAAAATCTTTCAGATGAAGAACTCATGGCAAAAGCGATTCTGGTTGCTCAGAGAACCATCGAGGAGAAAAACAAGGTCATCGCAGAACAGCAGCAGAAAATCGAAGAAGACCGACCGAAAACAATCTTCGCAGATGCAGTTTCGGCGAGCAAATCTTCAATTCTCGTCGGTGAGCTGTCAAAGTTGATCTGCCAGAATGGAGTTCACATCGGGCAGAATAGACTGTTCCAGTGGCTGAGAGACAATCATTATCTCGGAAGATGTGGAGACCGGTACAACATTCCGAATCAGAAATACATCGAGCAGGGATTGTTTGAAATCAAGAAGAGCACGATTACTAACCCGAACGGATCTATTCGGACAACAAGCACGACCAAGGTTACCGGCAAGGGGCAGGTATACTTCGTGAATAAATTCCTGAATGAAGGAGTGGAATAGGAAGAGGTGAGAAAGTGAAGAGTCTTACAGAAACCATTAAAAAGCTGAAAGAAATCAAGAAGCTTTATGGCGAAATCTTAGATGTGAAGGAAAAGATTCTCTCAGTAGATGGAGATGATCGGGCAAGAGATGCTGTGATGGCTGCAATCGACTTCAAAACGAAGTCGGGGATTCATTACATAACCTATTCTGAAGATAGTGCTAAGTATTTAGTGCTTATAAATACGGAAGATTTCAGCACTATTCGTTTCAAGGTGGAATTAGTCGATGGCGGCATCCATTCAGAAAAATTCCACCCAGAAGAGATGTTCGATGCTTTGCCTACAAAGTAACTGCTTTTATCCAATATGTATAGTCATTGCACTTCGAACATTTGGGAATAGCTTTCCCAGCCTTAACTGTTCTTTTGGATTGACATCTGGAACAGATAAAAACAGCATCTTGGTCTTGTTTCTCTCCAGAAAAATGCAATCCACTAAACTTAGGCATGTCGTCATTAAGTGACATAAAAACAACACCTCCTATTTGTTTGTAGGTGGATTATACCACGAAACGATGGAAGTGGCACAAAAGAAGGTGAAATAATGAATGATTTAAAAATCACAGAGTATAAAAACATCCGCGTGCTGACAACACAGCAGATCGCAGAAGCGTATGGAACCGATTCCAAGGTCATTTCTAACAACTTTAATCGGAATCGTGAGCGATATGTAGAAGGAAAGCATTTTATCTGTCTTGAGGGGGATGAACTTAAAGTGTTCAAAACGAATCATCATTTTGATGAATCGTCGAAAATCAACAAGTTGTACCTCTGGACCCAGAAGGGAGCATTCCTTCACGCCAAATCATTAAACACGGATAAGGCATGGGAAGTATATGACCATCTGGTGGATTCCTACTTCGAGAAGAAGCAGCCACTCAAGCTGAGTACCGAGGAAAAGATTCAGATTCTGGCACAGGGAAATGTGGAGTTACAGGAGAAGGTTGAAGCTATCGACAAAGACTTGCAGGAATTCAAGAGAGACTTGCCGCTGTTAGGCGTTGAATGTCAGAAAATCACATACGCCAAGAACCAGAAGGTGGTTCCGCTGTTGGGCGGCAAAGATGCTCCGGCATACAAGAACCGATCCATTCGCCAGAAGGTCTACACGGACATTGACAATCAGCTCAGGCGAGAGTTCGGTGTGAACACCTATAAGGCGATCAAGCGTAGTCAGACAGACTTGGCAATCAGCATCATCAAAGAATATGACCTGCCAATGGTTCTTAAGAACGAGATCGATGCTGAGAATGCACAGGGATGTCTCTGGTGAAGGGGGTGAGAACGATGGAAGGGTATTTTTCAAAAAATCCTTATGGCGTAGCAGAAAAAAATGCAAAGGGTCGTTTGAAAATCGAGGCAGTAAATCTTAGTGAATTTAAAGAATTATTGGATAAGGCAGAAAAAGAAGCCTGCCAGTTAGGAGCAACACTGAACAAGCTTCACAACTTTGAATTTACCATTGATTTTAGCGTGGTTGATTCTACTTCGGAGTCATAGAAGAAGCGTCCTCGGTAATCAGAACCATTGCGATGAAATATACGATAGCCTGAATGAGCGGAGTAGGGGGTAACAATGATTCCAGTATCAGAACTGAAGCACATGAGCACAGGGACGCTAATCAGTATCTTTCGTACAGGAAACAACTGGGAGTGGCCACCGGAACTGGGAGAAATGCCAGACGGGTGGGAACAGATGCAAACGGTGCGTTTAAAAGATACACCTGCAGATATAGTCACGAGGGAAGATATACTGACACCGTATCTGAGGTATATCGGTCATCGTATTCCGCAGTCAGTGATTTATCCAGAGAGTTGCGCGGATGATCAATTATTGAATGACCTAATCTCGATGGCGTTACTTGGTGTTATCGTGTTGCTGATAGTGATATTCAAATTTTGAGGATTACGGGTCGAAATAATGGATGTAACTAAAGCGACTATCACGGGAATGAGGAAAGTGAGGTAGAAGATGTTTGACACCATCATTACATTTGAAAGCGGAGCTTCTTTATCCGAAGATAAGTTGAAGGCGGCGGCTCGAAAAGCGCTGGAAGTAATAAGGTCCGAACTTCCAGATGAAGTCCAGACCTATGAGGCATATGAGGCCGTCTTAGAAAATTGCAAAGGTATGATCCGCGGTAGCCACATTATACTATAACATTTTTTCAGCAATATCCTGAAGCGTATAGGAAATGATTTTAAGTTCCTTTCCCTGAGTACTGGCCCTGTTATGCAGTAGATCTGAATCTGCTTCAATATTAAGCACAAAACAATCATTATACGTCTGTTTACCAGACTTATAAGAAATATTTATTGTGATGGGCTTTGGATCTTTAAATAACTTGATGGGATCTACGCTGCAACAAAATGACTGTCCCGGAGCAATGAAAGTGTTTTCAATATGTTCGAACGGGATGATGTTGGGACTGAACGAACACTTTGATAAGTCATAATCACAAGAGAATTTTGTAATGTGTGCGCCTGTTTGACCAAAATTCTTCAAGACCATGTAGTAAGACGGAGACTGAAAGTTGGCTATTCCCATATAAACGATTACATATGGGCGGGTTGATTCTTCAACCATTTTGTTGTTCTGACGCAGCGTGACAACAGATATTATGACTGCAATCAAACTAATGATGGTTGACAGAATGATTCCGAATAGCTGAATCTGGTCGGAAGGAGAAAGAGCCCCAGAAACCGCAGAAGATAAAGCGTTGGAATTAGAAGATAGTTCAGTGAGTAACATGATTACCTCCACATTATGAATTAGATAAGTGAATTGTATCATGAAGTCCATGAAATGGAAAGAGGTGATAACGATGACCAAACTTACCTTATATGAAAAGGTTGAGCTGGCAGATCACATCAAGAGAAAAATCGACAGTATGAATCTGAATGCGTTTGCGGAACGTGCGGCATATTTGATACTTGAAGTTCAGATGGCCAGAGCATTCGGAAATATGATATCAAAAGACCAACTTGCAGATATCCATGAGATGATTGACTGCTTTAAGCTTCCAGAATGGGTGCTGAAAGCATTGGAAAATTAGAACGAAAACATAAGCAACAAGTACAGGCTGTAAATCATACAGTGTTTTTAGGAGGTGATCGCGTGAAAAAAGTGAAAGAAATCACATATACCAACTACATAAGAATTGGTGATCAGAGAATACGAATGGACGATCTTCCGGAAGACAAGAAGGAAGCTATTATCAATAGGTTAATCTACAATTCACTTTCAGCGATACCAAATACGGAAGTGATCCAAACCGCCTAATGGCGGTAAGAGAGGACAAGCATAGGAGAGGAGGGAAAGATGATGCAGGGTGATGGAATTCAGTTCATGCCAATTGGCAGAGTTAAAGTCAGAAAGAGTAAGAGAGCCGAAGTGGCGACAAAAGAAATTACGGACGCGATCAAAACATTGTTGTTAGTTTGCTTAACTGGGTGTATTGCAGGTGCTGGTTTTGGGATCGGCGTGATGCTGGCGACAGTGTTGATAAATTAAAAATGTCCCCATAAGCGAGCGGCAACTCACAGGGGACAAAACTAAAAAAGACAGCTTTATTGTAAAGCGGAATTGGAGGAAAGTCAATGAACATTGTGAAATTCAAGTCATTGCACCTTGAAAATTTCAAGGGATTTAAGATGGCCAATGTAAAATTCGGTGACAAAACGACCACAATTATCGGTTCAAACGGAATCGGGAAGACAACAATCGCTACCGGAATCATGTGGATTCTCTTCGGTGTCGATTATGATCTGGTGAATAATCCGAAAGTTCGCCGTGAGGTGGACAGGCAGCCAATCAACGATGTGCCGGTTGTTGGAGAACTGGTTCTTGAGCTGAATGGAAAAGAGATTGTTGCCAGAAAGGTTCAGAAGCGCAGCGTTAAGGAAAGCAGCTATGCGGACAGCAATACATACTCCATTAACGGCGTGGAGAAGACCATGAGGGACTTCAACGCATATTTCGACATCTCTATGGATGATCTGAAGATGTGTATGAATATCGATGGCTTCATGAGCCAGAATCCGAAAGAGATGCGGGAGTTTCTTTTTAAGCTCCCTGAGGATATCACAGAAACTGACATCGTTCAGAAGTTCGATGAGTTCGCAGAGCTTCGTTCACTGGTTGAAAACTATTCAATCGAAGAAATCGCGGCAATGAATAAGGCAAGTATCGCGAAGCTGAACAAAGAGATTGGAGAGTATCCGGGCAGAATCGATGAGGTTCATCGCCAGATTGTCGAAGTAGACACGGCGTCACTGGAGCAGAGAAAAAGCGAGTTGAATCATCAGTTAGAGGAGCTGTCCGCGCAGGAAGAGGATTCTCTCTCTCGGAAGAAGGAACTGGAAGCAAAGAGCAATGACATCTTGGAACTGCAGTTCAAGAAATCCGATATTGAACGCAATGCCAGTAAGAAAATTATCGAGGATCGTTCGGCGGCTGAAAAGCAGTTAAATGAAGCCCGCCAGAAATATTCTCAGCACGAGAATGAGTATGCGATGGCATCTATGGATGTGAAACGTCTGGAAGGGAATATTTCCCGTGCGCAGGCAGAAAAGAGCCGCCTTATCGATGAATATAACCGCGCCAAAGCAGAGGAGTTTGAAGCATATGTTCCACTTCCGGAGATTTCGGAAGCAGATAAGATTTGTCCGCTTTGCAAACGTCCGCTCGATGCAAATGTAGTAGAAGAAAGAGTAAAGGCACGTGATGCTGAGGAACATGCACGCAGGGTCGCATATGACAAGCGTCTTGCTGAGTGGCAGAAATCAAAGGACAGCCGCCTTATGAATATTGCGGACCATGGTAAGGACGAGGTGCATAAAATCGATACATTTAAGGCGGAGAGAGAAAATGCAGTGTCTCGAATGAAAGAAATCGAGGGAAAAAGGCAGCTTGCGAAGAAAGAATGCGAGCGTCTGGAAGCACTTTTAAGTCAGCTCCCGTCAGCGCCGGACCTCTCGGAGAACCAGGAGTACATCGCACTTGTTGATGAGATTCGGAAGAAAGAGGAAGCGCTGATGCTGATCGATGATGGAACAAAGTTCAGAAAAGAGATTCAGCAGAAGAGAAGCTTCATTCAGAGTGAACTGGATTCTGTAAATGCAGAGTTTTTCAAAGCATCAAAGAACACAGAATTGGAACAGCGCATTGATTTTCTTCGCGCAGAGCATATGAAGAAGGAACAGGCTAAGTCTGACTGCCAGAAGATTCTTAGCTTATTGGATGCTTTGGACAAGAAGAAAAACGAGCTGCTTGTGGATGATATCAACTCTCATTTCGGTGACAGAGTTACCTGGGATCTCTTCGCATTTGCTAAAAATGGCGGCTACAAGAAGGACTACTGTGAGCCGTGCATTGATGGATATCTGGTGAAGGATACCGCAAACAAGGGCCGCCGGATCGAGGCAAAGATGATCATCGCACTTTCTATCCAGAAAATCGTTGGGATTCAGTGCCCGATTATTTTAGACGATGCGGAAAGCCTTGATTCTTGGAGACTTCCGGTGTGCGACAGTCAGCTGATCGTGCTCCGCAGAGAGGATAACAGAGAAATGGAGGTGCAGACAGCATGATGCTTATCAAGTGCCGGTTCCTTAAGAACGCGCTGCCATATGGAAAAGAATATACATATCGTTCTACGGAAGATGTCAAAGTCGGCGATCATGTGCGGGTAAATCCGATGGCAAAAGGTGTTGTGACGGCGGTAAATGTTCCAGAAGAGGAAGTTGCCGCGTTTGCAGATAAAATCAGGACTATTACTGGGAAAAGCGAGGAGGAGAAAGAGAATGCTTAAAGTTGAGAATAAAAACAATCAGATGGAAATTTTAGTTAATGGAAGTGCGGCAGAAATTGCGTACGAGGCTGAGGAGCTGTTAAGGGCAATTCGCATTAATGTAGGAAGAACTCTTGGTGAAAAAGTGACAACAACTTTATTGGATACGGTTTATGAAAATTCGAAATTATCAAGGGGCGCATCAGGAGAGAAGATGGCTAAAGAAATCCTTGATGAATTGTTTGGCAGCATTGATTCCTTAAGAAGTGTTATGAAGGGGGATAAGTAATATGGCGACAGCATTAAAACATAAACAGAGAAGCAGCCGCAAGTATCAGCAGGAGCAGAGAAGTTTGGCGAACAATGTAGGCAATATGATCAGAACTGCGGCTACACAGAAGATGTTAAAAGAGTCACAGATGACGTTCGGGCAGAGCTTGATGCAGTTATTTCATGGAAAGAAAGGAGATAAATAATGGCGAACACAGCAGTTGAAAAAGGAACAAATGTAAATGTAGCTCCGGCCTTATCATTCAAGAGCGAGGTTGCGACAGTAACCAATGCTTGTGTTGAGTCCACAAGACAAATGTTAGAGGACCGCGGAGTAAAATTCGATGAATATTCAAAGCAGTGCGTTATTTCCGCAATGGGAAGTATCTACAGCCTTATCCACAACCAGGGCCTTACGCCAAATGACATCAATCCGGCGAACCTGCAGAGCGCACTGATCACAGTTGCGGCATTAAAGCTTAATGCCAATGCGGTTCCAAGAGAGTGCTACTTCCAGATTCGCAGCGTAAACACTGCAAAAAGGGGCGAAAAGGATAAGTGGGAAAAACAGGTAGAACTTGGGCTTGAAGGAGACGGAAACGATGCACTTGTGTCAAAATTTGGCCGTGGAGTCAAGAAAGTTCATCCGTACTGGCTTGTAAGAAAAAATGATAAATTTTCTTATGGAAAGAGAGTCGGATTAAAGGTAGAACCTCCGACGTGGGAACCTTCTGGTACAGGAGAAGTTGTGCGCGTTGTTTATCCTATCGAGTATGCTGATGGAAACATCGAATACATGGTCGGCGAAAGAGAAGGCGTGCTGAAAAATTTATATGCCCATTTATCTAACAATCTGATGAACGAGACATTCGGAATCTGTGAAAACCGGTACAAGGCTACAGATGAGCAGAAGAAAAAAATTATCGAGAAAAAGCAGGAATTACTTGCGAAGGCCAAAGTACATGCATCTTTAGATGACATCCTTGATGATCCGGAGCTTCAGCCGTATATTTCCCCAGCCTGGACAGAACCGCAGTCAAGAGAATCTATGATCATCAGAAAAATGAGAAACAACATCATGAAATCAATCCCGAAGGACTTTGGAAACCCTGTGGCTGCCCAGGAGTACAGAACGCTTGATGATGTGGTTTATCAGCAGGTAACAGAAGAGATCGAACAGAATGCAAATTCAGAAGAGTTCCAGGTCGAGGATGAAGTTGTCGAAGTCGGGAATACGGGAACTATGATTGCTGATAATTCAAATGCTACAAAAGATGATAAAAAGCAGTCTAACGATGAATCCTGGATGAGTGAATAATATGGAGCTTAAGTGTATCGGATCAGGTAGCAAGGGAAATGCTTATGCGCTGGTTGAAAAAGATGAGATTTTGCTGTTGGAATGTGGAATGCCATTACTTGCCGTAAAAGAGGCAATCGGATGGAAAATCTCGAATGTTGTCGGATGCTTAATCAGCCATATTCATAAGGATCATGCCGGGCATGTAAAAGAGTTTTTAAAGACAGGAATCCCTGTATATACGAATGCGGAAACGGCGGCAAATATCGAAAAAGATTGGCATGAAAGATTGTATTATTTGACGGAAAAGAAAGCTGAAAAAATTGGTAGATTTAAAGTAATTCCGTTTTATGTGCCGCACGAGGATACACCATGTTATGCATATTTAATTACTCATCCATCAATGGGAAAAATGCTCTTTGCAACTGATTTTTCATACATTCGTTATAACTTCAAAAATATGGGAATCAACCATTTTTTGGTGGAAGCCAATTATGACAAAAATAGTCTTAATTCGGAGATTCCAAACTATGAACATGTGATGAGAGGACATGCATCACTTGATACATGCATGGACATTATTTCGGCGAATAAAACGTCAGAACTAAGGAATGTCATAATGTGTCATTTGGGACATTCTTCAAGCTCACGGGAACGTTTTGTTGAGTCAATGGAGAAGATTACAGGATTCGGAGTAAATGTCGATTGTGCGTCGTCTGGGCTGTCAATCGAATTGTGCAAAGATCCATTTTAGAAACAAAAACAGGAGGATAGGAAGTTGAACAAAGTTATTTTAATGGGCCGCTTAGTGCGCGATCCGGAAGTGCGTTATTCACAGGGAGAGGAACCGACAGCTATTGCGAGATATACACTTGCGGTCGACAGAAGAGGCACTAAGAAAAAAGACGGTGAACAGAAGGAAACCGATTTCATTACCTGCATTGCTTTCAGAAAAGCAGGTGAGTTCGCCGAAAAATATTTTCATCAGGGCATGCGTGTACTGATTTCTGGAAGAATCCAGACTGGCTCCTATGTCAACAAAGACGGAAATAAGGTTTATACGACGGATGTCATTGTAGAGGATCAGGAGTTCGCAGACAGCAAGAATCAGAATACCGAGAATGGCAAGCCCGGCAGTTACCAGCCGAGTGCGGGATCAGCGTCAACATCGGGCGGTGGCTTTATGAATATTCCAGATGGAATCGAGGATGAAAGCCTCCCGTTCAATTAAGGCGGTGATCAGACATGAAGATCTTAGTTGATACAGGGCAGCAGAAGAAAAAGCATGACCTCAAACATGCATGTATGGAAAGACTTGGCGCGGAACTCAATGTAGTTCCGTTGCCGGTCGGCGATTATGTGCTTGTTGACGAGAACGTTGAAGATGTGCTGTCCCGGAAGAAGAACCGCGGCATCGATGTCAAGAAGCTGGATTTGCTTGGGTCCTACAAAGCATCAGTGGACACGAAGAGGGACATCCAGGAGGCAATCGGAAATATTTGCGGTTCGCAGCATGATCGATTCCGTGATGAGGTGATCCTCGCACAGAGAAATCAGATCAAGCTTTACATTCTAGTAGAGAACTCTGACGGCGTTTCTAATCTCGATGATCTCGCTGAATGGGAAAATCCCCGTGCGAAGATGAAAAAATGGATCAGAGAGGCAGATGGAAGCCGAAAACAGGTATTTGTGAGTCCGAAGGCAACCAAAGGAACATCACTTGCCAAAGCGATGCGGACGATGCAGGAAGAATACGGCGTGCAGTTCCTTTTCTGCCGGCCGGAAGAAACCGGGAGGAAGATCCTGGATCTTTTAGGGGCGATGAAAGATGGGAAGAAAGAGAATTAGCATGTTCAGCGACCTCAAGGATGAAATTATCCGGCAGCTGAATGAAGGCAAGCAGATTAAGGAAATCTACGAGTCCATCGACCACGGAACCGGGATGTATGAGTATATCTCGCTTTACAGATATATCCATGTAACATTAGGATACCGGCGCGATAATGCAGACTGTGAGCATTGTTCGAATTTGATTTGGGTATACTCGCCGACGACACAGAAACAAAAGCCTGTGTGCCTGTTTAAAAAGCGAATCATGAGAACAGATTTTAAGGACAAGCCATATGTGTGCCAACAATACAGGAAGGGGAAGATCGTACGGGAAAAAGGTATTTCTGGCTGAAGCTCGGAGATGACTTCTTCCGTGATAAGGCCATTAAGAAGCTGAGAAGAATTGCTGGCGGAGATACATTCACAATTATTTATCTCAAAATGCTGATAAAAGCCATCCAGCAGGACAATAAATTGTACTTCGAAGGGATCGAAGACAACTTTGCTGATGAGCTTGCATTAGACCTTGAAGAGGACCCGGACAATGTCCGCATGACACTGACATTCTTACAGCAGAAAGGATTACTCGAAGTTGTTAATGATGACGAGTTTTACCTTGCGAATGCTGAAAAAATGACAGGATCTGAGTCTGAAAGTGCTGTCCGTATGAGACGGATGAGAGAGAAAAAAACGTCACAATGTGACGGAGATGTGACGGGGCAGTTACGTTTTGGTGACATAGAGAAAGAGAAAGAGTTAGAGATAGAGAAAGATAAAAGAATATCTAAAGATATTCTATGTCGGACAAATGTCCAACGAGCCATTGAAGCCTGGAATGGATTGGGGATAAATCCGGTTCAGAAAATGTCAAAAAGCTCTACTCGTTACAAGATGCTTGCGGCCAGAGTTGCTGAGTATGGCATTGATGATGTTCTTAAAGCTATAGACAATGTACGGGGCAGCGCATTTTTGCAGGGTGGGAACAGCAGAAGCTGGATGATTGATTTAGAATGGTTTGCTCGGCCAAATAATTTCCCGAAAGTGCTGGAAGGTAAATACAACGACAAGCCCAAAGAGCTACCGGATAATGGCGGAGGTAACGGACAGTGGCAGTAAAGGTATTTGAACCGGACGAGATTCGGAAGGCGATAAACATCATGAAGCCGGACAATGAACTGTTCGAGATCAGATGCCATGAATCAGACCGAAAGATTCACAGCGGCTACTTCCGTAGCGCAGATACCGCTTTTGAGGCTCTGAGAGCCTTGAATCCGGCTTCTGGAAACATTTACATAACATTGAACCACATCAATGACAGTTGCTATTCCAGAGGGCAGAGAGACCGTTTCATCACCAATGCCAAGCCTACCACCAGTGATACAGATATCGATGGCTATGAATTTCTGTTTGTGGATGCAGACCCACGGAGATCTGCCGGAGTTTCAAGCTCGGATGAACAGGTGCAACAGGCGAAGGAGACCGGTAATCGTGTCTATGCATTCATGAAGAATCTTGGATTCAATGAACCGGTAACGGCGATGAGCGGTAACGGAATCCATCTTCTGTACCGGATCCGGCTCAAGAACAACGAAGAAAATGAGGAACTGATTAAGAAGTGCTTAAAAGTGCTTGATATGTTTTTCAGCACTGACGATGTGGCAATTGATACGACGAATTACAATCCGGCACGAATCTGTAAGCTTTACGGCACTATGGCGCGGAAGGGGAGCAACACGCCGGAACGACCTCACAGAATGAGCTGTATGCTTTCCGAAGGCAGTAGCCAGCCAACTGACAAGGTTTACTTAGAAAAGCTCGCACAGCTCCTTCCAGCGCCTGAGAAGCCGCAAAAATACAACCGCTACAACCCACAAGAGTTCGATCTTGAGGAATGGCTGATTAAATTCGGGCTTGGATATCGCAAATCCGGATACAGCGACGGTACCAAATACGTTCTGGATCAGTGCCCGTTCAATGGGACGCATACTGGCAAGGACGCATGTATCTTCCAGAGCCGGTCCGGTGCTATCGGATTTCATTGTTTTCACAATTCATGTTCGGATAAGACATGGCATGATGTGCGGCTTCTCTTTGAGCCGGATGCCTATGAGAAACGGCAGCAGGATTACGAACAGCGGATCTATTCCAGACAGCCAGTTAAAATACAGCCTGTTTCAAAGGCAATACAGCCGGAAGAAGGGAAGCCGGTATTCTACACGGCGCGGAACATTCTGGATCTTCCAACGCCAGATGAACGATTCGTAAAGACTGGCATCACCGGCATCGACATGAAACTGCGTGGACTGAAAAAATCATATGTTTCAGTCATGTCCGGGCTGAGAGCCGCAGGAAAAAGTTCTGTGATATCAGAGATAATTCTCGATGGGATTGATGCCGGAAACCGAATTGCTGTTTTTTCCGGGGAGCTTGCACCAAAAAATTTCATGCGATGGATGAATTTGCAGGCTGCCGGTCGCGGATACACAGAGCCGACTCAGTTTGAGGGCTACTACAATGTCCGACGGCAGTATCAAGAGCGCATCGCAGAATGGCTCGGAAAGAACTTCTGGCTTTACAACAACGAGTATGGAAATGACTTCAAGGCAATCGGAGAACAATTTGAACGCTTAATCGAGGCAGAGAAGCTTGATTTGCTCATTCTGGATAATTTAATGGCTTTTAACATTACAAGCCTCGCAGAGTCCAAATACGACGCTCAGACAGCGTTTGTGATGGAGCTCCAAGGGCTTGCGAAGAAATATAACGTGCACATCCTGTTTGTAGCGCATCCGCGAAAGTCTCTGGGATTTCTGAGGCTTGATGATATTTCGGGAACTGCGGATCTGGCGAACGCTGTGGATAATGCGTTTATTATTCATCGCGTGAACAGTGACTTTAAACGGCTTTCTAAGCTGACTTTTGGTTGGAAGGAAGAGAATCCCATCTATAACGCTACAAACGTCATAGAGATCGCCAAGGATCGCGACGGCGGTACACAGGACGAGTTCATACAGCTCTATTATGAGCCGGAAACAAAACGACTAAAAAATTTCCCGGCAGAAAATAAAATCTACGGGTGGAATCGCGACAACAAGGGATTTTCTGATGCTGATCAGTCGGAGATCCCATTCTAAAGTGATGAAAGGAGCCGAGCCTCCGGCCGGGGTAACGACATGTCAGGCTCCTGACAACATGACATACAAAGAATTTTTAGAGACAAAAATCGAAATCGCTCCAGAAAGTGGAATCAATATCGACCCTGCGGAAGTTAATACAGTGTTGAAACCTCATCAGAGAGATGCTGTAATATGGGCGTTGAAGGGTGGCAGAAGGGCACTCTTTGAAAGTTTCGGTCTTGGTAAGACGGTGCAGGAACTGGAGTTTTGTCATCTGGCGACTAAACATAACGGCGGTCGTGCATTGATCGTACTGCCTTTGGGTGTAAAGCAGGAGTTTACACGTGACGCGGTGGAAATTCTGGGATATGAAAAGCCGGTATACTGCCGGACCATGGACGAAGTGAAGCAGAGCAACGGCGAAATCGTGCTGACAAATTATGAACGTGTTCGTGATGGAGATATTCAGCCGGAGTATTTTACAGCAACTTCCCTGGACGAGGCGAGTGTCCTGAGATCGTTCGGAAGTAAGACTTATCAGACATTCCTGGACAAGTTCAAGAATGTGCCGTATAAGCTGGTTGCTACTGCCACACCGTCACCAAACCGGTATAAGGAACTGATTCATTATGCCGGATATCTGGAAGTGATGGATACCGGACAGGCACTGACCCGGTTTTTTCAGAGAGACAGCACCAAGGCGAATAACTTGACCTTGTATCCGAATATGGAGGATGAGTTTTGGATGTGGGTGAGCAGCTGGGCGCTGTTTATTACTAAACCGTCAGATCTCAACCCGGATTATTCAGACGAAGGATATGATTTACCGCCATTAGATGTGAGATGGCATGAACTGCCGATTCATTATGGTGATACAGCGGATAAAAGTGGACAGATTCAACTCTTTCAAGAGGCTGCTGAAGGGCTGAAAGAGGCTGCAGCAGTCAAGCGTGACAGCATTGACAAACGCGTGGAAGAGATGCGGCGGATTGTGGAAGCATCGCCTGAAGACAATTTCCTTTTATGGCATGATCTTGAAAATGAGCGGCACGCCATAAAAAAGGCTTTACCGGACGTTGTTGATATCTATGGTTCTATGGACTATGACTTGCGCGAACAGCGTGTCATTGATTTCTCAAATGGGAAGACCCGTTTGTTTGCGACAAAGAAATCGTTATCCGGATCCGGCTGCAATTTCCAAAGATGTTGTCACCGGGAAATCTTTCTGGGAATCGACTATGAATTCAATGATTTCATTCAGGCAGTGCATCGGTGTTACCGCTTTTTGCAGCAGAATCCGGTTGTGATCGACATCATTTACATGGAGAATGAGCGCCAGATTAAAGAAGCACTTCTGGGGAAATGGAACAATCATAATCACATGGTTCAGAAGATGATCGAGATCGTGAAAAAATACGGTTTAAATGATTCCAATAAAACAGAGAGGTTGAGAAGAAAAATGGGTGTTGATGGAAGTAGAGAAGAACGAACGGTAAGAGGGACTTACTATACTGCGGTATACGGTGACTGTGTGGAGGAATCACGGGCAATGGAAAGCAACAGCATAGATCTGATCCATACATCCATTCCGTTTGGCAATCACTATGAATACAGCGCCAATTATAACGATTTTGGTCACAATCAGAATACGGACAGGTTCTTTGAACAGATGGACTTTCTGACTCCAGAGCTGCTGAGAATTCTTAAGCCTGGACGTGTGGCTGCCATTCATGTAAAAGACAGGGTGTTGTTCGGCAATGCTACTGGTACCGGGATGCCGACCATCGAACCGTTTCATGCGCAGTGTATCAGTCACTACATGAAACATGGATTTCAGTATTTCGGGATGATAACCGTTGTAACAGATGTGGTACGGGAAAATAACCAGACATATCGTCTTGGGTGGACGGAGCAGTGCAAAGATGGTTCTAAAATGGGCGTAGGGTGTCCAGAATATATTCTCTTATTCCGTAAGCTACCAACAGACCGGTCAACGGCCTATGCAGATATTCCGGTTGCAAAGAGCAAGGAAGAATACACTCGCGCACAGTGGCAGATCGATGCACATGGATACTGGAGATCATCCGGAGACCGGCTGGTCAGCAAGGAAGAACTGGAACAGATTTCTGTTGATAATCTGCAGGCTGTTTATCGAAAGTTTAGTCGTGAACATGTGTACGACTACGATGAGCATGTAGAACTGGCGAAAAAGTTGGATGAGAACGGGAAACTTCCGGCAACATTCATGGTGGTGGCACCGGGATCTTGGAACACCATAGAAGTGTGGGACGATATCAATCGGATGCGTACTCTCAATACAACACAGAGTCGGCGACGTGCACAGATGCATGTATGTCCCCTTCAGCTGGATATTGTAGAACGAATCATCAATCGATACAGCAACAAAGGGGATATTGTTCTTGATCCGTTTGGTGGTCTTATGACAGTTCCGATGACAGCAGTAAAAATGGGACGAAAAGGGTATGGAATCGAGTTGAATCCAGATTATTTCCGAGACGGAATTGGTTATCTGCAGGCTGCTGAAAATGAGATCACAATGCCAACATTGTTTGATTTTATGCCGGAGGTGAAATCATGATAAACGGAGAGCTTATTGTCGATTCCTTTGCAGGTGGTGGTGGAGCGTCAACGGGAATTGAAATCGCGACAGGCGGTTCACCGGATATCGCCATCAACCATGATCCGGAAGCAATCCGTATGCACAAAGCAAATCATCCGTATGCAGAGCACTATTGCGAAGATGTGTGGCAGGTAGATCCGGTGGCGGCATGTAAAGGACACCCGGTAGGGCTGGCATGGTTCTCGCCTGACTGTAAGCACTTCTCCAAGGCCAAAGGCGGAAAGCCGAAAGACAAGAACATCCGTGGACTTGCATGGGTTGCCTGCCGTTGGGCTGGATTGGTGAGACCGCGGGTGATCATGCTGGAAAACGTCGAAGAATTTAAGACATGGGGACCGTTAAACCGGGGGCATCATCCGATCAAATCGAAACAAGGCGTGACATTCCAGAAGTTCGTGCAACAGCTCACAGATCTCGGATACGACGTACAGTTCCGGGAGCTTGTAGCGGCGGATTATGGAGCACCGACAATGAGAAAACGCTTTTTCATGATTGCTCGTTGCGATGGTATGCCAATTGTATGGCCAGAACCTACACATGGGCCGGCAGACAGCGCGGAAGTGAAACAGGGATTGCTTAAGCCGTATGTTGGAGCATATACACAGTTGGACTTTTCACTTCCGTGCCCAAGTATCTTCGACAGTGCGGAAGAAATCAAAGAGAAATACGGAATCAGAGCCGTTAGACCGCTTGCAAAGAAAACGATGGACAGGATTGGCAGAGGAATTAAAAAATTTATTTTGGACAATCCAGAACCATTTTTGATCCAATGTAATCATAGTGGAGATCGGAAACCGGGAGATATTCGGCAGCCTATGCCGACAATTACAGGAAAGCATGGGTTTGGAATTGTAGAACCTAAACTTGCTCCGATTATTGATAAAGCGTATGGCGGAAACTATTCGGGAGGAGGTAGTGAAGCAGATAAGCCATTGGATACTATCACAACAGTGGACCATAATCGACTTGTGACGGCTACCCTTGCCCCAATACTAATTCAATACCATTCCGAAACTGCCAAAGATGAGGTACGCGGACAGGGAATCGAAGCTCCAATCATGACAGTGGATGGATCTAACCGGTATGGGCTTGTGGCATCATCCTTCATCAGCAAATTTTATAAAAGCGGCACCGGGCAAGACATTCGAGAACCACTGCACACGATTACTGCCGGAGATGGACATTTCGGAGAAGTCAGAGCTTTTTTGACGAAGTATTACGGATCAGGGACGGGACAAAGCGTTAAAGATCCACTGGATACCATAACAGCACAAGATCGTTTCGGGCTTGTGACGATATATGGTACAGAATATCAAATTGTTGATATCGGGTTGAGAATGCTGGAGCCTAAAGAGCTGTATGGCTGTCAAGGGTTCCCGGAAGATTACATAATTGACCATGATTATACAGGTAAGACATATCCGCGGAGTGAACAGGTGAGAAGATGCGGAAACGCCGTTTGTCCTCCACTTCCTGCGGCGCTTGTCAAGGCAAATCTGCCAGAAATGTGCAAGATGCAAAGAATGCCGAATATGACAATTAAGGAAGAAGATGCTGGACAGTTAAAATTTGCTTAGGAGGAGATAGATCGTGCCATTCGAAATACATGAGTGGTTGAGAAGACTCTTTATGGCTGCTGAAGGAAAATCGTGTAAAACATGTGTAAACTACGATGGCAGATTCGGAAATGATACATGCTTTGAATGCCTATGCAACATGAGGGCGAATGGATATGCAAGAAGAAACACTTAGAATCTATTGGCAAGTATATACGGACGGAATGCGCTGCTTGAAAAACTGGGATAAGGTTGACGAAAAGACTATTGAGGCAATGACAGCAAAACATCAGATTGGCGTGATGGGGCGGGTGTTCACTTTGGCGGTCTCCGGAGAAATCCAGAGAATCAAAGAGGATATGACTCCATTACAGCCACTGATGTATCAGGACATTTTTGTTGATGCATGGAACTTTTTCAAGACGCATTGTGACCCGGTTGAGGATGAAGCGTGGTGGGATAAGCTCGTGGAAGACATCAAGATTCCGCTGAAGAAGTACCACGAGACAATACTTGTTAAACATCTGTTTGTGGATGTGACATTAGAAGAAATAGAACGGATTTACAAGGAAGGAAGGAAATATGCTTAGGAATGCAGAAGGTGAAGAAATTACTCTTACCAGAGCAGAGCGGCGCAGGCTTGAGAAAATGCGAGGCAAACCGGTAACTTATCAGTACACATTGGATCAGATCGAAGCGATTAAACGTCAGGCAGTGGCAGATAAGAAAGAAGCGCTGAAAAAAGAAATTGCTGCCGAAATCGATGAGCATATTCAGAAAGAATGGGAAACCAGAGAGGACTTACTGAGCGGATCGTCGGAATGTGAGCGGATGGAGAAAATCATGTGTTTACTTCTGGCATCCTCAGTCAAGGTTCTCTGCGAGAAATTCCACTGGACTCCGGTAGATGCCGGAAGTGATAAGAGATCTAAGCTGATCCAGTTCTCAGATGCTGTTCTTGGCGAGATAAATGGGATTTTGGTTGATGAGAAGATGGATATCCGATCATATGCCGATGAAGTTTATAAAGAGTATGGAATCCACTATCAAATGCAGAGTTCTGGAGGTGAACATAGTGATTAAAACACAGGTGATAAAAGCACTTATTGTGTGGATCGCAATCGCTCTTGTTTGGAGTGCGCTAGAGCTTATTTGGTATGGTGAGGTACAGCCCAGAATAGTCGATGATATTATGTGGATTTTGTGGCTGCCGTTTATCTACGATGCAATGAGATGGAGATGATGTTGGGCATATGAAAAATGTTAAATTGATCCATGTTTCATTCGACGAGGTAGAAAATTTTACACCAAGGGTTCCAGAACAACGATGTCCGAATGAAGACGAGACAATTCCGAGAATATGCGTAGCACCGACTATCAGGAATGCACTTTCGGCGATTCCACAGGCCGGAGAAGTGATTTACTACATGGAGAGACTGTATTTGCCTATTGTAATTCATGCGTATTACATAGAAAGCGATTCAGTCCTTATGTCGAAAGAAGTTGTTGACAAGGTGCCGGATGCTATGGGGACAAAAGAAATGTGGGTGACAAAAGTTCCAGATGTGGTACGGCGGGTAGATTTTGAACTTGTTGAACCAGTTATCGCAAAACGAAAAGATATGAATGGTATTTGTGAAAGAGTTGTTATTGGATATGACTTTTTGCGGCGTGTGAAGTTTCAAGACAACTGGCGGAATCTGGCGACAAAGCTCATAAAGGAAACTGATAAAATTGAGCACTTCATGTGTAACAAACCTGATATCTCATATCGCACATTCATGTCAAATATGGACGATGAACTGTTAAAAGCACTGATAAGGAAAGAGGGGTGAGGAAGTAATGACACGAGCGGAGACAACGAAGTTTTTGAGTGAACTTCTTATTGCAGATAAGTTCAGAGGTGCTGGGAAACACTGGGCGAGTGAAGTTAGTATCGATCCATTTACAACTAAGTCCAAGCGAGTTGATTTTATGCTGTTTTATCCGGTAGACCAGATATCTGTGTCTGGTATCGAGAAAGGAATATTTACCTGTTATGAGATCAAGAGCTGTAAAGAGGATGTTTACAGTGGCAATGGGCTGAATTTCTTGGGAGAGAAAAACTACATTGTGACAACGATGGAATGTTACAAGGATATTATGGCGGATTTAAGGGACGGGATATTTGTCAAATATTTGAAAGAACATTATCCGGAATCGTCGACTTATTTTGGCGTGATGGTTGCGATTCCATCTCATAAGAAATTGGAAGAAGAATTTGAAAATGTCACACCATTAGATGCGTCAACTGAGTGGAAGCTTGCAATCCCGATTGCGTGCACGACAGGACCAAGAAAGAGACCTATGACAGAGTTACTGTTTTGTATGCTGCGAAGTGGTCGGTAAATTAAGCGAAAGGAGCAGGATATGAGGACCAATGATTTGAAAAGCAGAATCCGGGCGGCATATAACATCGCCCGGTACGGTCGTGGGCATTTCAGAATGATGACTTGCGGCAAATGCGGCAGCATCATTATTCATCGGATTTCTGAAAACGAAGTGAATACCAATTTTATCAAGGATGGATACCAGATTGATCAGGTATGGAGTGAGTTCTCTCAGTGCCAGAAATGCGGCGCTGTTTGTAAGGAAATTCAGCTGTGGAATTTTGATGGGGATCCATTGAAAATCGACAAGGAAATAACCGTTAAACGTGAGGATAAGTGAGATGGACGAATTAAGGCAGAATGAAAGCAGTGAACGTGACGTGATGACTCCGCAGCAGTATTTTGATCAGATCAAAAACAAGAAACATACAGTTACTTCAGCGGAGCTTCGGAAAATTTACGAAAACTGCATTGAGCTGGCAAACAAATATAAAACTACCGGGCAGATTAGGGGACTGAGAAAAATTCTTTTCTGTATGGAATCCATCGAGAAGGAACAGGCGCTTGTAGAAATGGGAATCACGACTTTCATCTATAAGGATGATATCGACTTCTATATTGATTCGGTGACAGAACGTAGCAGAAGCGACCGTCCGGTAAAGATTATTGAGCTGGAACGATATGAGCGTGAAATCCCGGATGAGATTGTGGATGTTATCGCTAAGACAAAGGATCTTTTTGATCAGATGTATATCGTGTTTACCGATTATACCGGCAAGGAAGAACGCAAAATTGCTGCCGAGAAGAAGGATAAGGACCCGATTCTGTTTGGAACATTTCAGGACAGAAAACAGAAGGTATGCGTGGATCGGTTCTATTACCTCGGAGATTGGATGGACGAGTACTGTGATCTGACCCTGGACAAGATGATCAACCAGACTGAGAAAATGGGCAGACATATCGTAAGAACAATCAACACTCCGAAGGATATCAAGGAATTAAGAGAATATCTGGATGCTCATTACGAGGTCGAAGATAGAAGTATTTCTAATATCATCAAGAAGGCTGATGCTGATATCAAGCCCGCAAAGGGATTTTTCCAGATCATCAAAACATTTCTTACGAGGGGCAAATAATGATACATGATCTGACGGCAAATAGTGATTTTGAACGTCCCATATGGGTGGGATTGAATCTAAACAGCATTGTAGTATCAATGAGTTCTCACGAAAGAAATTCAGATCTGTCAGAGCCATATGAGGAAGTCGTTTTAACTGGTAGTGCCGAGGATCGAAACCTTAAACGATATATTCTTGATTATGGCGATCAAAAGAATATATGTGATCGCTGTGGGGTGCCAATTAGAATACGACCTTGGGATTATGGAGAATATGGCGGATTATGCCCGAAGTGCACAAAAGATCTGGATGAATACGTTAGCCGCAAAAGATATGGCAATATGAGGCTATCATCTGAATCAGACGTGAGAAGAATGGTACATAAGCCCTGGGATATGCATGAGATCGAAATAGTGAGAGAAACCGACAATGTATTGTTGTGGGACTAAAGAACAATTAAGCAAACTAAGAAATGGAGGCATTATATGCACCCAAACAAATTTTTTAGAAATGTAGATATGCTGACTGAGACATATGCTCCAGGAGGAGTAAAAAATGGGAAACGAGGAGAAATTCTATGATTAAAAAACTTATCGAAGAATGCATCGAAAAGTATTTTCTGGATGAAGAAATGTACTATTCTGAGTGCCGTGAAGACGAAAAAGGCGATGATATTTCAATGAAAGACGAGCTTGCGGAGATTTTGACTGCTAAGCAAGTGCCGTTCCAGATAAGCAAAGAGGAAGGATTTGATTCACCGGGCTATGCGAACAGTTTTCTCGCCGTTGCATTTATTGACGAGAATGGAGAACTGTGCCTGTCAACGGTTTGCCTTGAAATTAGGTGATTAACTATGAAGTTAAGAGGAAAAAGAAAGGAATAACGAATGCCCGACATGCCATGCGCATTATAGCTATATAGACCATAAAGCTGGTTATTGTATGGCTTGTGGGCAGCACATTGATTGGACAGATGATTCAATGTGGATGTTTGATCAAGTTGGCTTGCGTCGGCAGCAAGTGTCACTGTAAAGTGAGTTAGATTTAGGAGATATGATATGGAATCAGTACAGGAACGCATGAAACGGCTTGGTACCAAAGAGAAAATTGCAAGTTTTATTCAGAAAGAGAAGCAGCCTTATAATTTTAAGCGCAGATATGCACAGATCAGAGCAGAAGAATTTGCTAATGAATGTGATGGACGTGGTCTGAATTATCATGTATCAGTAGGAGGGCTGGACAGTATTGTCCTGTATCTGTTTTTACATGAGGTGTGTGGCATTGACGCCCCGGGAGTTAGCGCGTCATCACTGGAAGATAAGTCCATCCAGAAAGTACATAAAGCTTTGGGAATCATAAATGTGCCACCGCTGAAACGAGAAGATGGCAGTTACTGGACAAAATCGAAGGTGATACAGGAATTTGGATTTCCAGTTATCTCTAAGGAGGTGGCCGGGAAAATAGAACTTTTGCAGAATCCAACCGAAAAGAATGAGACAGTCCGCCATGCGATCATCACCGGAGAGACCGGAGCTTATGGTGGATGGCAGAAGAATTCAAAAATGCAATTAAAGCAACGTTGGTTAGAGCTTTTTGGCGGCTATGAAAATGAAACAGAGGGTTGCGACTTCCAGAAACCGGACTTTTTGGTATCTGCCAAATGTTGTTATTACCTCAAAGAAAAGAATTGCGATAACTGGGGAAAGGAACATAATAGCGTTCCGTATCTTGGCCTTATGGCTTCAGAAGGTGGACGCAGGGCGAAGAGCCTGAGGATGAACGGATGTAATTATTTTGGGGCATCTACGATCAGATCTGCGCCGTTTGCAATTTTCGGCAGGCAAGATATTTTGACTTTGGCACTTGAAATGGACGATCTTTGGAAGAATGGGACAAAAGAAAAATATCGAAAAAAGTTGATCACAGAAGGAAAAATCAAGGAAAATTTTGAAATGCCGGAAAGCATCATACCGAATATATATGGAGGAATCGAAAAGAAACCGGATGGCACGTTGTACACAACGAAAGCACAGCGTACTGGATGTAGCATGTGTGGATTCGGCATCCACATGGAAAAACGTCCACACAGATTCGATATGCTCCGTGAGAGCAATCCCAAAGAGTGGGACTATCTTATGTTCCACATGTGCAAAGATGCAAATGGAAAGGACTATGGGTGGGCGAAAGTGCTTGATTATATTGGTGTTGAATGGGATCCGACAACAATTGATGGAGGATGTGCAGGACAGATCAGCATGTTCGATTAGGACGAATCTATGCTATAACCACAAAATGGTTGGAGGAAATACGATGATAGAGAAAATCGGGAGTCCCGCCATGCTTGAACAGCTGGCAGAAGAAGCAACGGAATTGGCACATGCAGCGCTTAAACTTGCGAGAATTGAGCGTGGGGAAAATCCCACGCCGGTTCTTAAAGAAGATGCGATGGACCATTTAATCGAGGAATATACGGATGTGGTTCAGTGCGCTGAAGAATTGAGGCTGGTGCCGAACCGGGAACAGATCAAGCTTAAAAAGATGCGCTTTGAGGAAAGGTGGAAGGAAGAGCATGAAAATTGCAAAAATGGCTAAGTTGGATGGAGCATCTAAATATGGATCATGCATGGATTGCTCAAAAAGCATCCGATCAGATCCAAGCTCACTGAAAATTACATTAGAGAGTGGTGCTTCTGTCATACTTTGCGAGAAGTGCTGGAAAAAGCTCACGCATATACTTGATGAAATTGATTTTAACGATGTGTTGAAGATACTGAAAAAACAGGAGGATGCAGATGAGTAGAGAGTTGCCAATTTTATTCAATACTGAGATGGTCCTGGCGATTCTTGCCGGACAGAAAACATGCACACGGCGGCTGCCGAACAAACGCGTTCGTGAAGAGTATTTCGCATATGATGATTGGGCGAATACAGTAGGCGGAGCGGGAATCAAAAAGCTAAGGGAGAAAGAATTTTACGAACAGTATCCGCCATATCAGCCGGGAGATATCCTGTATGTCCGGGAAACATGGGGAGAAGGATATGAGGACGGAACATATATTTACAAGGCTTCTGATAAGTTAGCAAACCATCCGATGTTTAAGGAATCATCAAAGCTACTGTATCATCCATCAATTCACATGCCGAAAGAGGCGGCACGGATATGGCTGCGAGTTGTGGGCGTACAACTCGAACGTTTGCAAGACATCTCAAACGATGAAGCAATTGCTGAAGGTGCACAAGGCATAGAATGCAATCATGTGAATGCAGATTCATGCGGTTGCACAGATTGTATGAATACTGGATGGATAGAACCGCCAATAGTAGGGTTTATGCAGATCTGGGATGGGACGATTAAGAAGTCAGAACTTGATTTATACGGATGGGAAGCTAATCCTTGGGTATGGGTTATCGAGTTTGAGAGATGCGACAAAGAAGGGAGAGTCGTAGATGGCAGATGAAGAATAGAAGTCTTGAGGAGGATAAGCATGATTGAGTGGAGCACAGTTAAAAGACTTTTAAAAGCTTTTCATGGAAGCTTTATTAACGATAATCTGGAGTTTATCGCAGAAAAGAGGACGAACCAGTATATCTGTCTGGAGAAATGTAAAAACGAATTTGAAATTAAATGTAAAGTGCTGGAAAGCTTTTCAAGGGCAGCGTGTAAAACCGAGTATTATCGATCCCAAAGAAAAAATGATGAGCTTCATGATTTTATGTTGAATGGAATCAATGAGTTCCTCGATACAGACTTTACCAAATATAACATGTTTAAAATATATGAGTATTTGGGGAATGGAATCAATCATGAGTTGACAAAATGTTTTGTTTTAAGTGGATATGATATGAACTTATTGGAGGAAGATGTTTAATGGAAAGATGTGACAACTGCTTATATGAGTATGCCTGCGACTGGATCAAGGCAGGAGAAGAACTGAGATGCGAGGACTGGAAGCCGGAGGATGTGCGTATGGAAAGGGATGTCAATGAGCAGAGTAAGAGATAAACTGATCCAGCTGAAAAAAGAATATGCAAGCTACGGCGGAGATGATGGAATCTATGCGGAGGAAGTACAGGAGATGATCGATGAGCTATTAGCGGATTTCCATGAGGATGAAAAGCCACAAAAAATGCTATATCAACCGCAAGCGTATGGAACGCCGTATACATGTCCGGCCTGCGGAGCCGATCAGGTAAAGACGGAATTTTGCAATTCTGACGGATCAGAACCGAAAGAAAAAATCACGTATTGCTGGAACTGCGGGCAGAAACTGGATTGGCGTACCAATGTATGACCTTTAAAAAATGGGAAGAATGTGAAAAATTAAGATTTAGAGGTAATGGCGAATGAAGGTAGATCATATAGAGACGTGCGTGTGCATAGACCATGAGCCGACAGCAGCAGATAGTGTATATTACGGGATGCCACAGCTCAAAGTAACAAAGGGACAAAAATGGAGCGCTTTCTGTCCTAATTGCGGACGAGGCGGATGTCTCGATTTTAAATCGCATTATCTTGCCTTGGCGGATTGGAATAAGATGCAGCTAGGATTAAAAAATCTTGATGATATATTAAGTTGATGTTTCCGACATTAAAGTCGGGAAGATATTTTGGAGGTTGAAAGTATGAGCTATTTACACTGCCCATATTGCGGAGTCAAGGAAAAATCAAAGATCAAAACTGTGTACAAAACATCACAACCTATTGATGGGAAATGCCCGGATTGCGGAGCATGGATTGATGTCGGACAGCATTCCATTGAGATTGGTGGATATGCAGATATATACAAGGGTGCGTTGAGCCTCATTGATGATGTTGTTCGGCAGGTTAATGATATATTGACTTACTTAGACATCGAAACAACAGAAATTGAAGGAAATACGCCGTGCGTCCGGTTAAACCCGAATGAAATTGTCAGAACATTATTCGCACCGTATGTAGGCGGAACCAGTACACACAATTTGAAAAATGCACTCGGTATCGAGGATGATGAACTGGTATGGGAGGTAAAGGCAGAGCAATATGAGTGGTAAAAATTGCAGGAACTGTGTGAATTGCGATTATATCCGCGGTTTTATGGTCACTTGCCATTATTCATATACTGAAGAACGAGATGGTCGAATGTGGCATGTTCAGTGTGGCCAGGACGTGCATTATAGCAGAGCAAATAAGTGCGAGTATTATACAGAGCAATCGTATGATAGAGACGAAATGTTTGTCCTTTAATCAAAACAAGGAGAAGTAATGAGAGTAGCACTGATTGATGTTGATGGGCATAATTTTCCAAATCTTCCCCTCATGAAGCTTTCAGCATGGTCTAAGCGGAAAGGCGATTCGGTAGAGTGGTACGATCCGCTGACTGCGTGGATAAACCCGCCAGATAAAGTATATATGAGCAAGGTATTCACTTTCACTCCAGATTATCCACATCCTGTGAATGCGGTTGAGATAGTACGGGGTGGCACTGGATATACATATCCGTATGGCGGTGATCCGTTGCCGGAAGAGATTGAGCATATCTACCCGGACTACAGCCTTTACCAGGAGTTATGTAAGGATACGGCGTATGGATTTCTCACTCGTGGATGTCCGCGGGGCTGTGATTTTTGCATTGTCGGACACAAAGAGGGGCGGCGCAGTCGGAAAGTGGCTGATTTATCGGAGTTCTGGGCCGGACAAAAGAATATAGTGCTTCTGGATCCGAATATGTTCGCCTGTCGTGACTGGAAAGATCTTAGCCAACAGCTCATTGCCAGCAGAGCATGGGTGGATTTTTCACAAGGGTGCGATATTAGAATCATGACAGCAGAGAAAGCCCAGTATCTCAAGGAGATGAAGATTAAACAAATCCATTTCGCATGGGACCGGTACGAGGATAAAGATAAGATCGTTCCAAAGTTTGAGATGTTCAAGCGGCAGACAGGATGGGACTACCGGAAGATGAGCGTATATGTTCTGTGTGGATTTAATACTACGCTGGAACAGGATCTTGAACGCATATATACGTTGAGAGATCTGGGATATAGCCCGTATGTGATGATCTATGACAAGTACAAGTTGTCTGCGGGAGCTGATCTGAAACGCCTACAACGCTGGGTAAATTCGAGATTCGCTTTTGCGGCGGTAAAAAGGTTTGAAGATTATAAGTGACCAGAATTAAGATAAGGAGCATTTATGACTTGTGTTGTTTTGTGCGAAATAGATGGGAATTATTATCTTCGGCATATTATTCATGGCATCAATCCAACAGATACTATAGAGAGCGTTAGGGAGAAGTATTATAAGGATTTTGACAAGTTACATGATGAGTTCTTTTTCTGCAAAGATAATGCCGAGATTAAAGAAATCCTAACTATGCATGGAATAAAGAGTTGGTAAAAATCGTTATACAAAATTAAGATTGGAGGATAAAGATGGTAAAAATCCAGAAATGCAAGAAATTTGGGGTTTGCAACGACTGTGGGGTCATCCACTCGGACGAAACACCAGTGTGGGAAATCAGAACATCTATAACGGGACATGAATGGAATACGATGATGCTGTGTCGCAATTGCATGTTGTCATTGCATACTGCTATGGCAATAGTAGCAACTCAGCATTAAAGATTTAGAAAAGGAAATGATTGAATGTTAGTACCTGCAATTTTATATAAAGAACAGATCAAGAAAGAATTTAGGTGATGAATATGGCAGTAAAAAGGCAAAAAATAGATGATATGAGACATGCTATTGGTCTGGACTATAAAAAGCCATATCACAGGCATGGAAAGACATTTTATAAACCTTATCGGAACAGGTTTTATACATATGCAGATGATTCTATTTGGAATCAATTACATCAAGACGGACTAGCAGAGCGTAGCGGTGCGGATGAACATGGTCGTGAATGGTTTTGGATAAATAGAAAAGGTTTGGACTGGCTAGGAAATCAGCTTAATATAACGATTCATGATGAAGAACAATAATTAAGATTTGGAGGAAATATTATGGCTAAATATAGAAAGAAACCCGTGGTTATTGAAGCGTTTCAGTACGATGGAGATTTAAAAGACTGTGATGGTAACTGGTATGTACCGAACTGGGCGGTTGAAGCTTACGAAAAGGGCGTCATGCATTATGCTTCCGAAAGCTGTGACGCTCCGCCGTGTGAGCTTTTTATAGAGACTCTGGAAGGCATTCACCATGTTTCAGTATGGGATTATGTGATTAAGGGCGTCAACGGTGAGCTGTATCCGTGTAAGCCGGATATCTTTGAAAAAACCTATGAGAATATTTAAAATTAAGATTTGAAGGAGTCGATAACTATGTTAATGATTCAAGATGGAATAGAAGTTTACTGCTTACCGGATGGCGCTTGTTGCGAGGTCGATGAGAATCACAGAAGCCCTCTGGACTTGGATGATTGCCCACTCGGATACGAAACATGCAACGGAAACTGCTTTTATTACGCAGAGTGATTTGAGATTTAGTGGAGAAAGGGATGAGTTGAGAAATGGGAATGGATGATCATATGTTGTCATGCATTAAGGCATTGGCAGAGAATAGAATACAGGATGCGAAAAAAGAAGCTATATGTTGTTGTTTGAATGATAATACTAAAAAAAATGCAGGAAAAACAGCGTATTATAAGAAACTTCTCGAGAACGGTTCTACTAATATGTTTGAGCTTCCTGCTAATCTAAGAGGGCTACTCTATATGAAGGATGTTTCTGATTTCAGAGAGGATAGATACTATCTCGGTAATCAGCAAAAAGAACTGTTTAAACAAATTGAGAGGGGCGTTATAACAACTACAAAAATGCTTGAGTATGGAATTCCTTATATGAATAGCACATTGATATATGGAGCCCCAGGAACAGGAAAGACAGAATTTGCAAAGTACACAGCCTATAAACTTGGATTACCATATGCATATCTGAACTTTTCATATCTGATTGAATCTTATATGGGAAAAACAGCACAGAATCTTCAAAGAGTATTTGACTACTGCAAGGGACAGAAATGCGTTCTTATGCTGGATGAGATTGATTGTATCGGGCTGGAAAGAGGACATGATACCGGCGCAGATGGGGAATTAGGCAGAACCACAATAGCCTTAATGCAAGCTTTGGATGGGATGGTAGATGGTCAAATCGTGATTGCTGCAACAAACAGAGCAGACAGATTGGATAAAGCGTTACTTCGTAGATTTCAGATGCAGATTAAATTTGAACCGTTTAATAAGGCGGAACGTTCTTGCATGATACAAAAATATATGCTCAGTGTGAATCCGGAATTCTTGACTGATGATATAGTCCATTACGCTGATAAAGAACGTACACAGGCAGAAATTATTAAATATCTTATCAAAAATATTGTGGAAAAAGTAAGCTAAATTAAGAATTGCAAAGCAAAATCGGAGACTTAAAACAGCAGAAAGAAGAATTACGAAGAGAATTAACTCACATAGTCATTTTAGATGAGGATAGAAATATTAAATGAATAAGATCAAGAAAGTATAGTGATTTTGTGCCGGGGTAACACCCGGCATATAAAAAACTTTTTATGCGAACATACATTCGAAAAACGATTTTGGAAGGGGGACATTATTTATGAGCGGACAGACAGCAAAAACGAAGTTGCGAGATCGTATTTTATTGGCGATGAAAAATCATATCAGTTCTGATGAGATGAATGTTTTGGAACAGGTACTGACAAAGGAATTATCCGGAGTCAACGTGGAAGATATTACAACTTTGCCGGCCGAATTGAGGGACAGTGTGGATGAACAGAATCGAATGATCATAGAAGCATTCAAGTATAAGAAACGAACGCTGAAAGAACGCACCAAAGAAAACTATCTGAATGCAGTATACAGGCTTGTGACACTGACCGGAAAGGTTTTGACCCAGATCGACGAACTGGACGTTTACAATTATCTTCAGTGGTACGAGCGAAAGAATATGAGCGTTAATGGCAAGAAGAACCAGAATACAACGATCAACAATGAACGGCTGTATTTGTCCGCCTTTTTCTCGTGGATGCGAAAAGATAAATTCCGAGTAGATAATCCGGTGGAATCTGTGGAAAAGAGGAAAACAGCAAAGAAGCCTATCGACTACTTCAAACAGGACGAGATGGCAAAACTCAAAGATGCATGCACAACAGAACGGGAGCGAGCGATTATTGAGGTTCTTAGATCTACCGGTGCCAGAGTTGGAGAGATTGAGGGAATTACACGTGATATGGTTGACTGGCAGACCGGAGACATTATGATTCAGGGAGAGAAGGGTGACCGGTACCGTACAATCTATCTGGACATGGATGCACGCCATTATTTGAAAAAGTATCTGGATACGAGATCGGATCAGAATCCATTCCTTTTTGTATCGAATAGAGGAAGCCATAATGCGCTGAAAAAAACCGGTATCCGGTCGGCGTTGAAACGCATTGCAAAGATTTCCGGGGTGAAATGCCGGGTATATCCACACAAGCTCCGCAAGACATTAGGCATGAATCTGAAGAATAAGGGTGTCGATATTGGAATTATACAGGAAGTCCTTGGGCATGCTAACCCAGCGGTTACAGCGGCATACTATGCCCAGTCAACTCCAGACACGCTGCGCCGGATCCGAGAGACGTATGCTGCGTAAAAAACATTTCTTTGAAAATCCAGGATCCAGGTGTTTGAAAATGATACCCCCCGGGGTACCGATTCCTGGCATGAAAAGTCCAGAATGGAAAATGGAATTTTTTTGAATTTTGGTAGGTGCCGGGAAAACAGAACAGAAACTCTTTAAAAGTCGTGAAAAAACTGAATTGCATCTTGAATTTTGCATATTGCCATTATGCCAGACGGTGGATCTGTGGAGCTGCTAAGACACCAACACGAGACCGCCAGACCGTGTCGGAATAGCGTCTTTATACTTGCCATCATAAAAGAATATGACCATACCATCAATAACGCTGCAGAACGGCACATAAAGGCTTATGTATAGTCAACCATACCATAATTACACATAGCCTGTCAAGATGCCGGAAATCCCGCCAGCGGAATCGAACCGCTGAAAATGCGCCACCAAGCAAGCGGGATGGTGACAATGTCACCGAGATGCTGAGTCAGAAAACAATTGGAGAACTTCTAAGCGTTTGCTATCTATTGATTTTTTGCCGTGCTGTATCAATAGCGCTTGTGTTAAACTGTATGTTTTGATATCAATGATTGGTTCGTAGTCTCCTGTATATAGCTTTCCTGCGAAAGAATTAAAACCGCAATAAATTGGACTCATTAAAATCTTTTGAATACTCCAAGCGGTCGGAGCTTTTCCGCGTTTGCCCCTGTATCCTAAGCGTTTAGCTTCTTCAGATACACGGGTAAGATTCTTTGTTTTGATGTAATGATCAAAACAAAAACGCACATATTCGGCTTCTTTCTGATTGATAGTAAATGAATCCTTTCCGGCCAGATCATAACCGAGAACTTCGGAGCAGGTACGTTTCCCTTGTTCAGCGCGTGCTAACATGGCAGCGGCCACACGTTCGCCGGTTAACTCGCGTTCAAGCTGGGCGAATATTCCCATGATGCCGACCATAGCGCGCCCCATTGGGTTAGATGTGTCAAATGCCTCTGTATATGACACCATATCAATGTTCCATTTCTGGAGCTTTCCCATGACTGCATACAGATCCTGCACGCTACGCGTAAAGCGGCTCAGCGCCCAAAAAAGGATCATGTCAAACTTGTGATTTTTAGCATCCTCAAGTAAATGTACCATTTCTGGGCGATGACTAATATCTTTAGCAGATATACCGCGATCGGAATACAGAAAGTATACTTCATATCCTCGTTCTGAGCACCAATTTCGAAGCACCTTTTCTTGTGCTTCGAGGGAATAGCCGTTTTCAGCTTGGTCTAAGGTGCTGACCCTTGTGTATATAGCTACTCTCTTTGTTATGATGTTTTCAATCATTCGCGATCAATTCCAAACTCGAGCAGCGCGGAGTTTCCCATTTTCTCAGGATAGAGCCCTTCATTGTCTGCTACGACTTCCCAACCGTATTCGAATGATGTTATACTGTCATAGTATCCCTGTGGGTCTTCTTCATTTCCGTCCCAATCGCGTGCTGGGTCTGCACCGTTTCCAATTTCTTCGATGTCATGGAGCAGGCAGCCGCTTCCTTCGTAACCATGCGCATACTCAACGTTCCCATCATCATCGAACACGTACAGCATTAAACCGCCGCCGTTATCCTCAATAACTTCGTAGCGCTTTACATTTTTGTTGTTTTTTGCCATAATAAAATAGCTCCTTTCGTGTAGGGGTGCCGGTTGTGTTCGTTGGTAGCGGTGCAACCGGCTATTTTTATAGTGTTGCATTCTGGATATGATCCAGAAAATCCGGGCGGCGGACTGAACCGCCCACGCCTAAAGCGTCACCGAAAAAATTGTCTATTTTACGCGATACCAAGACCGCGCAAAAATTCTGTGTTTACGTTCTGCCAGTATGACGGAACCAAACTCGTATAACCGCATACGGCGCGCAAGTGGTACAGATGCCGCCGCAATCCGGACAAAGGACACCACACGGAAGCCCCGCAGCCGGAACCAAGAACCGGGATGCTGTACACGGTGCCATCATAAGCCCATAAGTCCCAATTGCCCTCGTGTGAAACAAAAACGCCGTTTTTCACGATTTTCTGCGCCTGATCAGCCCACAGAGAGCCCATAGAATCAAAATCATATTTTCCCATGCTATTTTACCTCCTGCATTACTTCGCAAAGCCAGCGGACGCCATAGCCGCCCACAAATACACATATAACAGCTATAAAATTCATCATGTTGTTATTCCTCTTTTCTTTTCCGGAAAACACCGCCCCGAGGAATCGAACCCCGGGAAACTCCAAACGGTTTAAATTTCTGTGCTTGTCCAGATTCCTAAAATCGTTCTAAACTTGTTTTCAAGATCAACATTCAGCACGATCTCGTCAAGGTGGTATATTGCATGGTCACCATACTGTTCGTTGAGATCCTGAATATCGTTATAAAAGCGCTCGAACGATTCTAAATCGTCGACAAAAAGCAAATAACGCTTTTTCTCTGGATTCTGGATTTTATAATTATCCTCAGCTTGCACCGGATTCGAGAACATCGCCTCAACAACGAGTTTACTTTTGCGATCGTCCTGCGTTGTTCGATCAATCATATAGACAAGGGCGATTCTCATATCTGATAAATAATCTTTTTTCATATTTTTTTCCTTTCTGGTCTGCCATCATCAGCACCGGGAGACCGTCCCGCGGTGGACGCCCACAAGGGCGTTTCGGCTTATTCTGCGAACGCTAACCGCTCAACTTCTGCAATGAGCTTCTGGCGGTTCTCTTCGGTCGCTTCAAACATCCATTCGAAGTTGATAACTTGGCGCTTTCCATCTTCTGATAATTTGGTCTGTGGATTGTAGCGCCCCCAGCAAGTCCCTTTTCCGCCGTTCTCTGTGGCGTATGTGGTAATGCTCCAATAGGTTTCAAGAATGCGGTCGATGTATCCATGTTTCTTCCAGAGGTACGGGAGAGAATAATTGTGTCCGGAATATGTGCCTTTGACAAGCTCGATCTGGATCTTCTCGCCTTTTGCGTTAAGCTCTGCGAATGTGATAAGTTCACGGGTTTCACTCATTTTTTCTACTATGTATTTTCTCATGGTTTGTATCTCCTTTTCTGTGTGGTTCGTTTGCTGTTCCTTATGGCTATATAATACACAATAATAGACGAAAAGTAAATAGTTAAAATACACGAAAATAGACGCTTAATAAAACGAATT